>JAABUT010002341.1_pt1 | contig 18579 bp, 19 predicted proteins | sample 5559281 | NCBI WGS metagenome assembly JAABUT01 (sample SAMN10711880, study PRJNA513359) | rock metagenome | isolation source: Antarctica rocks | place: Antarctica: Victoria Land, Ricker Hills nord | collected 2016-01-04 | reverse complement strand
AAGTCGCCTGCGTCGAGGCCGAGGTCGTCCTCGTCGCGGACCCCGAAGAATATGGCCCGGCGGCGCAGCTGCGGCACCCCGTAGTCGGAGGCGACGACGACGCGCACGGCGACGTTGCTGTATCCGGCCTCCGCGAATGCCTCCAGGACCTGCCGCTTGAACATGCCCTTGGCCATCAGCAGCATGTTCGGGACGTTCTCCATCAAGAACACTCGCGGGCGCAGGGTGGTCAGTACCCTGACGTACTCGGCGTAGAGGGCGTTGCGCGGGTCGTCGAGTACCCGCTGTCCGATTTGGCTGTAGCCCTGACACGGTGGGCCACCGAAGAGCAGATCGACCTTTCCGGGCGCCACTCCCCCGAATCGACTGGCGTGGGGCGCCCACGCAGGGTCCTCCTGGCGGAGGAAGTGCGCGACGTCGCCTTCGAACAACTCGACCTCAGGAAAGTTGCGCCGGTAGGTCTGGGCAGCGAACCGGTCGAGCTCGACTGCTGCGAGTGTGTCGAACCCGGCAAGGCGCACACCCTCACAAAAGCCACCGCATCCCGAGAACAACGAGACGGCACGGTATGAGGGGTCTGTGCTCTGCTGGTCGGCCACACGCCGAACTGTAGAGGGAACTCACGACAGAACCACGGAGCGGCACGCCGGCGCATGTGACTTATTGTCCGTGGACTCAATGCGCACATGCCCCTATGTTCACGACTCGTGCCCGACAACGTTCGCCTGAACTTGGGCTTAGCTGTGCGATCAGAGCGGTTGCGCCGCGGCCTGTCCCAGGAAGAGCTGGCCGAGCGTGCGGGCTTAGACCGGACGTACATCAGTGGGCTGGAGCGGGGAACCCGCAATCCGGCTCTGACCACACAACACAAGGTGGCCGACGCCCTCGGCATCGCACTGGCCGACTTGCTGGCGCTTGCAGGCAGCCAGGAGGGACCGTAGTGCCATTCGACTTCAGCGCGGCCGCGACCGAGGCGCTGCCGCCGGATCGGCGCTGCATTGAAGACCGCCGCGACAACCCGGTCCGCGGCAGGGCCACCCGGTTCCGGCTCGCGCAGCAGAACATGCTGTCGTACACCTTCCCCACTTTCGTGCCCGGCTTCGCCGAGGCGGGAATCAACAACCTCTCTTTCGCGGAACTGGTGGAGCGACCCACCGTCAATGCCCGCAGAGAGGGAGCTCTGCTGCACGGCAATGATTTCGCCGTGGACGGCAATGCCGTGGCCAAGGTCGAAGGCGACATCTTCGAGCGCGTTGAGGCCGCCGTGCACTGGAACGCTGCCGCCCGGTGGAACACCTACATGACCGGGGGCGCGTGGCCCACCTCGCCGCGCTACACACGCCCGTCGGTCACACCCGCAGCCAGTCGGCAGGTCGCGGTGCTGAGTCTTCCCCGCCGCTACGACTGGGTCCGCCTGCTCACAGCCGAGGCCATGGAGGTCATCACGAAGCTGCGAGACGAACTCGGTACGAACGACTTGTCACTGCCGACATCTACCCCCGACCTCCTCATCGTCGCGTTGCCCGAGGAGCACCGCGGCGACCCGCGGTGGCGTACCGAGCTGCCCGACCTCGGCTACGCCGCGCAGGCGACCCTAGATGGGGCCCACCGGGTCGTTGAGGGTCGCATTGAGCCCGGCGAGTTCGTGCTGGCCGTCGCCCTCAAGAAGAGCCTCCGCAGCGACCGGCTCTACCAGCCGCTCTACGAGGCCAACATCATGCAGCTACTGCTGGAGGGTCGTCTCGGCGCACCCCAGGTCGACTTCGAGGTCCATACCCTCCAGTCGGCGGGCACCGGCGCAAAACTGACGTACTCCGCCGCCTCGCTCGCCTCGGTTGCCAGCAGGGAACCCGTCATGCACCGTGCCGTTCGCGAGCTCTACGAGCCACCCAGCGCCACAGAGTTAATTCGCCGGTTCCTGCTCTTTCTCAATACCCGCATGGCGGCCGTCTCCGCCGCCGGTTGATCCCTCAGCAGACGCCCACCCCGGTCATCGTGCTGAGCCCAGAACCTCTCGCACGAGGCCCAGCAGAGCTTCGGTGCTGCGGTCGTCGCTGTCGGCGAACGCGAGTGGGCCGTCGTCGTACTCGCTGTCTATGACGTACCGGCCGACGCCCCAGCCGCGCTGCTCTCCGCGCTCCCAGGACAAAGAATCCTCAGCGTCGGTGATAAGCAGGTGCTGCCCGGCCTCCAGGGTGACTTCCAGCGCTGCGCACATGCCGCCGGTCTGGGTGAACACCGTCGGCAGCCCCGCGTCGTTCAGGGTGGCGATGACGTCGGCGTAGCGGGTCGCGCCCACGGCCATCGCGTCGTCCATCCGTGTGCTGGTCACTGTCACTGCTCTGCCACACCGGAACTCGTGAAGCGAAGTTCGGGATCGGCAGTGAGGTTTCCGTGAACTGTGAGGATCGTTTCTCCGGTCATTGCCTGTTCTCCTTCGGTTCGGGTGACCGGGATTCTCGCGGTTGATCTACCTCTATTGTAGGGTATTAGCGGTAATACTGGCAAGGTTTTGCGGAATTCTTCTTGGGTTGTTTTCCCGGTCAGAGACCATGCGGGGTGTTGGTGTGTGGTCCTCGTCGGCTGGTGCCGTCGCGACAGTGGCCGGTGCGTGGGGTGGCAACCGTTGTTTGGTTGCGGCCCTGCGGGCCGGGTGCTGTAGGCATCTGCCGGTCGTAGAGGGGCACGCACCGTCCCCTTGCCCCACTCCCCTACTCGCCTCACCTGGTCCTCGGAGGCTGCCGGGGGCGGCGAGCGCCCCGCGGGTCGGTGGTGGTTAGTGCATGCGGGGTCCGCGTTGCAGCGGTCCGGTGCGGGGCGGGAAGGGTTTGCTGTTGTTGTACTTGGTTTGCAGGTGGGCGATGTAGTACTGGATGGCGGCGTCGGCGAGGTCGGAGATGCCGCGGGGTGCGCCTGGTGCCCCGGCGAGGGCGTCGGCGGCGTTCTTGAGGTCTTCGATGGTGCTGTTGAGCAGGTAGACGCTTTGCTTCGTTTTGCCGTTTTTCAGCTTCGTCGTCGACGACGGGGTTTTGCTGACGGTGGCTGTCTCGGTGGCACCGTCGCCTTGGGCGGCCACTCGGTTCTCGGTGTCGCTGTGCGCGGGTGCCGGCTCCCCCACTTGGTGGCTGGAGCCGGTGTCGGGAGCGCTGGTCGGGTCGGCCTGCGCGGCGTGGACGAGGTTGGGTAGGCGTGGTTTGCGGTCGGCGACGGGGTTGGTTGCCAGGCCGGGTCTGCGGCTCATGCGGGTGTCCTTTCGGCGAGCTCGCGGGCGGCGTCGCGGTAGGCGCGGGCCGCGGTGGAGGTGGGTGCGTAGGTGACGACGGGTTCGCCAGCGGAATAGCTTTCGGTGACCCGCACGGACTTGGGGATGATCGTCCGCAGCGTTTCGGCGGGGTACGCCTCCCGGAGCGCGGCGATGACCTGTTGGTCGGCGATCTGGTGCAGCTCGACACGACCAGCGAGAATGTGGTCGATCTTCGCGGTGGGGTTGAGCAGCTCGACCTGGTCGTGAATGTGCTCGTCGATGCGCAGCACCGCTTCCAGCTCCATCGCCCCGGTGGAGACGGGGACGAGGACTTCGGTGCTGGCTGCCAGGGCGGCGATGGTGATGTTGCCGAAGCTGCCGGGGCAGTCGAGGAAGACGAAGTCCCGTGGCGGGGCCTCGCTCAGCGCGCGGCGCAGGTTCTCGTGCGATCCGGCTTTGCGCATGAAGTAGGGGTCCACCTTGCCGAGCTCCTTAGTGGCTGGCACGAGGTCGACCCCGGCCGGGGTGGTGCGGGTGGCCTGGTCGATGCTGGCCTCGCGCATGAGCACGCTGAGCGCATCGTGTTCGGTGGTCTCGGGGCTCACCCCGAGGCCGATGGTGGCGTTGCACTGCTCGTCGTTGTCGATGACGAGCACGCTGTGACCGAGGTCAACGAGCGCTTTGGCGATGTTCGTGGTGGTGGTGGTCTTGAGGGTGCCGCCTTTGTGGTTGGCGACGGCGATGATGCGGCTGCTCATTCGGTGATCCCTTCTGGGTCCGTTGCGCACCCACATTACCCGCGATTGCGTGTATTGGCGGGTAATGCAGGTTTGGGGGTGTTGGCGGGTAATAGAGGTGGGTGCGCCGGCATAATCGATCTGCCGCTGGGCGACTGCGCTCACCGCCGGGGCGGGCTCGATGCCCGCCCCGGCGGTTCCGGCGACCCGGTGGGGCAGGACAGGGCCACCGTGTCGGGTGGCCCTGCCTGCCGGTGGGTTACTGCTCGTCGTCGGTGTCGACGGGCAGGGGGTCTTGCCCGCAGGCGCGGCGCTCGATGTCGGAGAGGGTGTAGCCGCATTCGCTGAGGTAGGTGAGGTAGCGCTGTGTCCCGGTGTCCACGGTGCGCCAGGACTGCACGGACGTCGCTGCTTCGGAGGCGCCGAGGATCAGGCCGAGGGTGAGCACGTGGGTGCGGGCCTCGCTGGCTTTGTCGATGAGCCCGGCCAGCACGATGTGCGCGGGGCCTTCCTTGGTGGGGGCGAGCAGGTCGGCGGCGACCTTGCGGGCGTTGGTGCCGGTGAGCAGGTAGGGGTCGCGGGTCAGGGTGGCGGCGCTGAACGCTGCGCCCTGCTTCGGGAGGGTCTTGCGGGTGAGGAAGGTCCGCAGCCATTCCAGACGCACGGTCTCCGCTGAGCGCCACGCCTTGTTGTTGTCGATGACCTCGCGGCGTTCGCGGCTCTTGGCTTCGGCCAGGGCCTCGATGCTCGCGGGGTCGGCATTTTCGGTGCTGGTGGTCTGCTGGCTGTGGCTGCGCGCCAGCCACGCGGGCATGGGGTGGCCGTGCCCGAGGGGGTCGGTGCAGCAGAATTGGGGGAACCAGACCTCTTTCTCTTCCAACTCGTCCTCGCTGTAGCGGAGTTCGTCGGTGTCCTCGTCGGCCAGGTCGTCCTCGCCGATCTCCTCCCCCGTCGCGGTGACCACGAACACCCACGCATTGTCGAGGTAGGCGACGTGGCCGGGGCAGGCCGCGTGCTCGCCCACGTCGATGCCGTGGCCGTCCTCGCCGAGGCGGGACAGCCGCACCGTCGGGGAGCGGTAGTCGGGCGGGTCGATGAGGGTGACTCCCTCGCTGGTGAGGGTGTCGGCGGCGGTTTGGCGGCGGGCCTGCTGGTCGCGGCGGTCCCGCAGGCGTTGCGCGGTGTGCTCGAACTGGCCGACGGTGCCGGCTCGGCGCAGGGCGGTGAGCGCGTCCTCGTCCCCGTCGAACTCGGCGAACACCGCAGCGTCGGTGATGCTCAGCTGGGGGTCGGCCAGCGCGGCGTGCGCGGTGGTGGACTTGGCCACGGACAGGGCGGCGTCGACCTCAGCACGACACGCCTTGGTGCGTTTCGCGATTTGGGCGGCACTGACCCCGAACGCGGCGAGTTGGTCGACAGCGGCGACCCGGTCGCTGCTGGTCAGGCCGGTGCGGTGCGCGTTCTCTGCCCACTGCGCCACGATCCGCCCGACCTCCGCGGCGTTGTCCTGCCCTGCCCTGGATTCCGTGGCGGAGTCGACGACCATGACGGGCACCGTGGGGAGCCCCGCGTTGGTGGCGGCGACGGTGCGCCGGTGCCCGTAGAGCACGGTGAGGGTGCCTTCGGCGTCGCGGCTGGCCACGATGGGCACGAGCACCCCGTGGTCTTTGATCGAGGCCAGGAACGTCGGGTCAAGGTCGGTGCTGCGGCGAATGTTCGCGGTCAGCGCCAGGTCGGCAGGGTTGATCGCGACCAGCTCGGATGCGGGTGTGTTGTTCATTGGGATGTTCTCCTTCATTGAGGGTTGAGTTACTGAGGCGCGCGTTACCCCTATTGCCCGTTAGAGCGGGTAATAGGGGTAACAGAACTAGGGGGTAGTGGTGTGGGCGGTCGCGACCTCGCGGGCGACTGCGAGGGCGGCGGTGCCGAAGTCGCGGGCGGGTACGCCCCACGTGGGCAGGCATCGCGAGACGCCTGCGGTATCGGTGAGGACGAGCACGACGCCCTGGCTGGTGGGCATGCAGAACACGCGCACCTCGTGCCCGGCCACGTGCAGCCGGACGAAGGCCCAGCGGGTGTGCGGTCCGGCCTGGGCGTCGATGCTGTCGGCGGTGTACTGGTCGCACTGGACCCGGCCGGGCGCTCCGGCCCGCAGCAGTGCGGTGCGCAGAGCGCAGGCGTAGTCACCGCTGAGCGCGCCGACACTCCGGGCTTCCTGGCGAGTGGTGGTGGTCATCGTGGTCTCCTTCGGGTATTGGCGGGTAATAGAGGTATTCAAGTCAGGGCTGGCCGAGCGGGTCTTCGGGGGTGTAGAGCCAGCGCAGGAGGGTGAGAGCGGCATCGACCACCTTCGCGCACAGATAGTCGATGACCTGCCGGGGGGCCGAGGTGATCGTGGTCGTGTTGTCGCGGCTCATGATTTCCTCCGTGGTCTGCATCGTCTCTGTTACCTCTATTGTTGGGTAATAGGGGTAATGCGGGCAAGAGTTACGCGTCATTATTTGTAGGGTATTTCTGTGGGTCGGTGTCCGTGCCGTTCTTGTCTAGGCGGGTGAGGATGGTGCGGGCGGCGGTGGTGACGGTTTGGGCGGCGGCGCGGACGGTGGCGACATCGCCGTGCGCCCATCCGGTGATGTAGCCGAACGTCGAGGTGTCGCTGTCCAGGCCGTGGGCGGTGGCGATGATGTAGGCCACGCTCTCGGCTTCCACCTCGCAGCGACCCCGGCAGGTGCGGTAGGTGGGCAGGTCGTCCACGTGCCCGCATTCGATGTGGGCGAGCTCGTGGGCGACGACGCCGATCGCCTCGGCGTCGTCAGTGGTGCCGGTGACGCGAACGGTTCTTGTGGTCGGGTCGGTGTAGCCGTCGGCGGTGCCGCAGTCACCACGTTGCACGGTGTAGCCGTGGGCGCTGACCTGCGCGGTAAGGGCGTCCCAGAGCCCGGCGGGCACTGTGCCGGTGGCGGGGGTGTCGCCGAGGGTGGGCAGGTCGTCACCGTCGGTCTGCTCCTGGGCGAACACGTGGGCGGTGCTGAAGCCGCGCAACTGTCGGCGTGCGGGGGTGGGGGAGTCCTCACCGGAGGTCGTGGTGGGGCCGGTTGCCGCTGGTGCCCCGGCGTTGTCGGGGGTCTCGGTTTTGGGCCGGTAGGTGCAGGGGGCGAGGATCGCAATGCCCTTCTCTCCCTTGCGAACCTGGCGGCCGAGGGTTTGCCAGGTGCGGAACCCGGCGACGCGGGTCGCGGTGGGCGCCTGTAGGGCGATCAGCATTTGATTCCCGAGGCTGTAGGTGTGGAAGCGGGCGGCGGTGTCGAGCATCGCTTGCCACGCCCCGGAGTCCACCAGGGCCTCGACCCCCTCAGCGATCTGTGCGTGCAGGGCGGCGATCTTCGTGTCCCGTTCCTGGGCCGCCTGGGCGCTCGGGCCGCGTCGGGTGGCCTTCTTGGTCTTGGTGGTGCTGCGGGTCATGCTGTGCCCCTTTGCTTTCGTGAGGTTCGGTGTGGAACGCGGCCCCGGGGCTAGCAGGTGGGTCTGCCAACCATTTCCCCGGGCCGCCCGAGCACGTAGTGCTCAAGGGGCCCCGGAGGTGGTCCGAGCGCAGCGAGGAGGGGCGGGGGTTAGAGAGAGAAGTTTTGCGGGACTCCCGCAGGGACCGAGCGCAGCGAGGCTCGGTGCCGCAAAAGTTGTCGAACGCTCATCGGTCCCTTGCCACCGCAGGGGCACCCACCCTTGACGAAGTCGGGCGGCCGGGGAAACAGAAGCCGGGGTGGCCGTGAGGGACGAGCGGGTGCCCCGGTCCTCAGCTGCGCCCGGTGAGGAACGAGCCGGGCGTATCCGAATCGGTGGTGCAGGCGGTCGAGCGCTAGCGAGACCACCGAAACCACCGCACGCCCTACGACTCACCCGTGGGGGAGCGCATCGGCGGGAGCTGCCCACGCCGGGGACCGCACCCTACGACGCCTCCGCACGCTCTCGAAATTGCTGGTGGTGGCTGACTTCCACACCCGGTCTGCGCCGAGAAGCAAAGGAAGCCTTGCGCCCTAGATGAGGGGTGGCTTCGACGCCGAGTGGGAAGGAGGTGGGTCATGGAAAAGCCTGAGGCGGTGCCGCAGAAGGCGAGTCGCGCCGACCGTGTGCGGTCATGGTTGGTGGCGCTGGGACCGTATGTGGGAGTGGTCCTAGATTTGCTGCACCGCCGGTGAGTCACCGCGGGACCATTGCACTGGCTGGAATCCACTGGCACAGTGCAATGGGCCCGCGCGGTGGTTGCTGCTGTGGGCGGTCAGGGTCACCAGTCCGAGCAGGTCCCGGTGGTGAGCCTGATCCACGCGTGCAGCTCGCCTGGGGTGTATCCGGTGAGGTTGAGGCGGCCGGCGCTGACTCGCATGGGTTCACGGGGCGCAACGAGGGATTGCCCCGAGCGACGGCCTGGTCGAGATTGATCGTCACCGCCTGCGGCGGTGTGACCGGCCGATAAGAGGGTGTGCGGGGGGGACGATTCGTCCCACTACGTCTGAATCGCCCACATGTTCGAATCATAGCGTTAGACTAGCCGTGTGTTGGCAGTTTTTCTTTGCTTGATTATTGCTCTTGCAAACTAACGCTGCGTGTGTGACAGTTCACTCTGTTCGGGTCTTGACGTGACTCAGGGGGTTGCGGGCCGGGGCGGGGAAGGCTTGGCCCACATGAATGTTCGTATGCGTACTCGGCTGTCGGGCGTGGCGGGGGTTGCTGCTGTCGCTGTGGTCAGTGGTTTGCTTGCCGCCCCGGCGGGTGCTGCTCCCACGGCGTCGCCAGCAACTTCACCTCCGCCGGCGTCTTCGGTGGTGTATTCGCCGCCGGCGGTGGTGAATCGGACGCCGGTGGGTAGTTCGCCGCAGGCGGCGTGGACCCCGACGGCGACCCCGACGTCGGGTGCGAAGTCCTCGAGTGCGAACCCTGCATCCACCGCGGTCGCGAAGTCCTCACCGTCGGCGAGCCCGGCGACCACCACGACAGGGGTCAGCCCGGCTGCCGCGGCCAGCGTGGCCCCGATCAACGGGGGAACCTCGGCGAGCGGGCCGGGTTTGGGGGTGCAGCCGTTTTACGGGTTGGAGACGTTCCCGTTGTCGGAGAAGCTGACCGCGCAGGTCAACTTGTCCACCGGGAATCTGGTGATGCACTCGAAGGATGTGGCCCTGAACGCGCCGGGGTTGTCGGTGAATCTGGACCGGTTCTACAACTCGTTGTCCACCGGGCAGGGCAGTGTGGGGGCGAAGACGGTGCTGGGCACCGGCCGCGACGTGGGTTTGCAGTTCCCCACCGCGGGCACGGCCACCTTCTACGGGCCGTCGGGGTTCACCGCGACTTTCACCCGCAACCCTGACGGCAACACCTTCACCGCCCCGCCGGGGGTGAACGCCGACCTCATTCAGGGCGGCACCCAGCCCAACGGGTTGCAGCTGACCTACCGCAAGACGGGGGAGAAGCTGGAGTTCAACTACTTCGGGTACATGATGGCCGACCTGGACCGCAACGGCACCGGGTTGACGTTCGCCTACAACGGCGACCCCTCCTACAGCCTGGCCTCGGTCGCGGATGCCGCGGGCCGGGTCACCACGTTCAACAACCCTGGTGGGGTGACCTCCACGGTCACCGACCCCGCGGGGCGGGTGACGACCTACACCCATGACGGTGCGGGCAACCTGACGCAGTCCACCAGCGGCGCCGGGGCGGTCACCAACTACACCTACGACACCAACGGCCACTTGACCGCGGTGCAGGCACCGGGCGGCAACTGGACCGCCTTCGGCTACGACGGTGCGGGGCGGGTGACGTCGGTGTCCCGCTACACCACCGCCGGGCAGAACGGTGGCGACGCTGCGGTCACCGGCCTCAGCTACACCCCGAACCCTGATGGCAGTGGGCAGGCCACGGAAACCAACCCGTTGGGCAAGACCACCATGTTCACCTTGGACACGCTGGGGCGAGTCACCGCGGTCACCGACCCGCTGGGCCATACCCGTGCGCAGACCTACACCGCGAACTCCGATGTGCAGAAGGCGGTGGACGCGATGGGCACGGCGAACACGCCGGCCAATGAAACCACCTACACCTACGACACCAATAACAACCTGACCGCGGTGAAAGCGCCGACCGGTGCCTCGGCTACCGCGGCCTACAACAACAATCCGTCCACCAACGGCTCGCCCACGTGTACGTCCAACAACTCCGGCAGCCTGTATCAGGCGCACTGCACCAGCGACCCGCAGCACAACCAGCAGCGGTACTCCTATGACGGCAACGGCAACCTGTTCTACGCCGAGGACTGGACCGGCGGCGGGGCCGGGGGTGGCCCGACTTATTTTCGGGAGATGCCCGGCTGGTTCGCCTCGCACTGCGGCGGGAAGATCGGGCAGTTGTGCACCCTGCGCAACGCCAACGGGGTGGACACCAACTACAGCTACAACGCCAACGGCGACCTCGCCCGGGTGGTGCCGCCGGGACCACTGACCCCGGTCACCTACGCCTATGACAGCTTGTCCCGGGTGACGTCGGTCACCGACGGCAAGGGCCAGATGACGACCTACACCTACGACGCCGCCGACCACGTGCTGAGCGTCCAATACGCCGACGGTGCTCAGCTCACCTCCACGTATGACCGGGATGGGCAGGCGCGGACCCAAACCGACACCACCGGCGCGAACTCCGCCTACACCTACGACACCCTGGGTCGGCAAACCTCCAGCACCGTTCCCGGCTCGGCACCCAACGTCATCACCACGGCCCATGACAAGGCCGGCAACGTCACCGCCTACACCGACAAAGCCGGCACTGTCGGCTACACCTACGACGCCGCCAACGAGCTGGTCGGCCTGGCCGAGCCCGGCGGGGACTGCACCAGCAGCCCGGGCACCAAGTGCACCCGCTTCGGCTATAACAACAACGGTGCTCTCAACTCGACCACCTACCCCGGTGGGGTCACCCAGCAAACCACCGTGGACCCCTCCGGACGGCCCACCCGCATCACCGCCACCGGCCCGGGAGCCAGTGGTCCCGGCACCGGGACGGTGTTGACGGATCTGGGCTACACCTACACCGCCGCCGGGGGCAGCGGCCCCAGCGCGGACCGCAGCGTGGTGCAGGCCCGCAGCACAGGCGTCGATGCCGGTGGGGTCACCCCCAACGGGTCGAGCACGAGCTACGCCTACGACAGCTACGGCCGGGTCACCAACGTCTCGGAGATGCTGCCGGGTGGGGCGGTGAACGCCGCCTGGGGCTATGCCTACGACCGGGCCGGTAACCGAACCGCGCAACGCGTCGTCGTCCCCGGTGGGCAAGCCTTCGACACCAGGTACGGCAACAACGGGGCCAACCAACTGACCAGCCGCACCGGTGATGTCGGTTCCTGGACCTATGACGCCAACGGCAACCAGACCAACGCCCCCGGCGCCGCCACCATCCCCGGTGCCACCGGCACCCCCACCAACACCAACACCGTCAACCCGCGCGAGCAGATCACCCAAACCACCAGCACCGCCTCCCCAGTGCCGTTCAGCTACGCCGGGGCAGGCAACAACAACCGGCTGACCGCCGGGGCCACCGCCTACCAATCCGGAGCCCTCGGCCAATCCAGTCAAACCACCGGCAGCACCACGCAGGCGTTCACCCGCACCCCCGGCGGCGCACTAGTCTCCATGCGCACCGGGACGACCAGCGTGTACTACCTCACCGACAACCAAGGCTCCGTCATCGGCATGGTCAACGACCAAGGCCAGAAAGTCGCCGGCTATGCCTATAACCCCTACGGGCAAACCCGCACCATCACCGGCACCACCACCAGCGACCTCACCCAAGCCAACGCGAACCCCTACCGGTACACCAGCGGATACTTGGACACCACCAGCAACCTCTACAAACTCGGCTACCGCTACTACGACCCCACCCAAGGCCGCTTCACCCAACAAGACCCCTCCGGTCAAGAAACCAACCACTACCTCTACGCCGGCGGAAACCCCGTCAACTTCAAGGACCTCTCAGGCAAATCGTTTTTGAGCGTCGTCAACGGAATTGCAGCAGGGGTTGCTGGTGAAGCCGTAAACATTGGCTGCCAAGCCGGGACACTTACCCTCATCGAGGAGGGTTGTGCTGGTGTCGGTATTGTGAGTGGGGTCGCAGTCAACGAGGGTCTCACCGCGGTCGATTCCGCCATCGGAGCAAGCTAGGAGAGGTGATGGATAAAGCAGCAATTGCGTTGGGATATAGCGTGCCCGCGCTGCTCATCGTGGTAGGGGTAGTAGTGATTTTGAAACTCCGAACCGGGGGGCGGTACGGGAGAATCAGCACTCGCACAGCTAGCGTCTACCTCGCGACGCCAGCGATCGCCATCATTGTCCTCCTCGTTCTCACGGCTACTCGCACGACTTCCTCGGCCGTCCCATTTCTTATGGCTCTAGTGTTTATCCCGTTAGGGATGCTAGCCATCCGAATCGGTCTTTCGAAGAGCACTTGAGGTGTCGCCCCCCCGGTCTGGCTGAACACCGCTGGCACACCCTGACGCAGCAGTGCGTTGACCAGCTCCGTGGTGACCTTCTTCTCGGCCCGGGCGGAGATCCGGTGCACGGTAGCGATCAGCAGGTCCACAAGCGTGTCGGTGATCTCCCGTTCCCGCTCGTGCAGCAACGCAGCCAGCAGCGTCAGCCGCAGCCCCACCGGGTGCGTGCGCAGATGGGAGGGTGATTCCACCGCCGCCCTGCCCCGCCAGGCGGCGACCACCTTCGGGGCGACTTCGCCAAACAGGCCCGCTGGCAGGCCGATCGCCCGCACCGCCACCAGCTTGCCGATCTCGGTCAGCATCGTCTCCAGGCTCATATTGCCCGGGGCTTCCTTGATCGTTCCCAGCAGTGACTGTTCACCACCGTCCCCGTCCCCATCCAGCGTTTCCGGGGTCCCGGGCCCGATCAGGGTCAGGATCGCTTCCCTCGCAGCTGGGCGGAGCCGAGCGGAGACCCGCCGCGTCAGGGTCTCCTCGCCCAGACGCAGCGCAGAACGAACGATGCGGTCCACCCGGCCCTCCGCCGGTGGCTCCACCCGCTCGGCACGGCACCGGTCCAGAAACTCCTCGCGCACCCGATCGGGGCGGCGTTCGGCCTGGGTGACGTGCTCCGCCAGCCACGCCGTCAACCTCTCCGCATCGGTGACGCCGCACTCCCGGTAGCCCAGGTGCTGGCGGATCTGGGCGCGGTGATACTCGATCGTGCTGCCCGACCACTCGTAAAAGCCCAGGTCCCCGGCCGATACCTTCATCTGGCGGGCGACGAAGTCCACCGCCTCCTGGGGCAGCTCCGAGCGGCCCCGAGGAAACCGACCCGACCGCGTGTAGAACTTCAGCAGCAGCGCGAAACCCAACCTCGTCGCACCACGCTTGCCGGCCACCAGCTGCTGCTCATCCTCCAGCACCGTCCAGTGCTCGACGAGCTCATCCACTTCCACCGGCGATCGTCCCACCCAGCCCATCCTGCTGCCAGGGCTATATCCACCGTCAGCGGGTAGTCGCCGAACGCCAGATCACCGCAGTTTGGGGCTGGTGACAGCATTCTTACCGGCACGTCCTCCGTGGGTTCAGCCGGACTGAAGCGACTTAGGCTGGAACCCACGGCTTTTCGCCGCTCGGCCAGCGGACCCTCAGCGGGTTCGCTGGCTGCAGCTTAGCGGCGACGGACGGATTCCCCGCTCAACCGGTAGCTCGAGCTCGTCGCCGAGTAGGGCCTCAGCGACGGTCGTGTAGCGGGTGGCGGTGGCGTGGGAGATGTTGAAGACCCGCGACAGGCGAAGCGGGTCCGCTCCTGTCGTCAGCGCCTCGTCGAGGATACGGTCGGCCCGAATGCGGTCGACGCTGAAGCCGTTGTGGCCCAACTGGAAGCGCACGAACTGCCCGGTGACCGGTCTTGAGCCGAGTGCAGTCCTGGCGCTGACGATGACGTGCGGATTGCCGGTATGTGGCCAGGCGCTGCGGCGGTGATCAAGCCACTCGCGCAGGGCGCGACAGCTCAGATCCCCGAGACGCTGACGGTGACCAGCCAGGGTGATACGACGGTTGGGCAGGTCGACATCCTCAAGCGTGAGCAGTCGGATGGTGCCGGTGCGGGCAGCATGTTCGGCGGCCAAGGCGACGATCACCCGTTCGGCGGGGGATACGGTCAGCTGCTCGACGGCGCGGATCTCATCGGCAGTCATCGGCAGCAGATCGGGGTCGCTGGGCCAGACTTTGACGCCCGTAGTCGGGTTGGTGAAGATCAAGGCGCGTTTCTTCGCAAACCGGAACAGCGACCTCAGTGCCGTGACGGAGTTCTTGCGCCGCCAGCCGCTGAGCGGCTCGAGCACAGAGTAGATGTCGGTGGCGGTGACTTCGCGGAGGTGCTCGTGCGTCGTCGCCCAGCGCTCGAGGAACGGACGTACGGCACCGAAATACACGTGGATGGTCGACTGCGATCGAGGTCTGGCGCGGGCGTCGCCGTCGAGCAAGACAACCAACCATCGGTGGGATGGTTCGGCGAATCCGGACGCCAGGTTGCTGGTAGCACGGTCGATCCAGGCCCGGGTCGCCGAGCTGGTGTCGTCGTCAAGCATTGCGAGATCGGCGAGCACCTCGGCCAGCCGCGGCCTGGATACCCAACGATGCGGGCGGGAACGAACCTCGCTCAGCGGGACGCGTTCACCAGCAGGCCGACCGTCCAGCACAGTGACCAAACCGTCAAGCACGCAGCGTGTGGTCGACTTGCTCCACCCGTGTGCCTGGCCGAGTTGCTGGGCACGTACCGCCGAGCTGTGCAGAACCGGATCGTGCGAGACCAGGGCAGGATGCTGCCAGCGCGGCGGCGGTGGCTGTCCTGCCTTGCGACGGTAGTAGGACGCCAAGGCCGAACAGTTGTTGTTGCAGTACCTGCGATCGCAGCGACTCGTGACCGGCAGCGGCGTATCGCAGTGCATGCAGTTCATCGCGGCGGCAGCGACCTGCCTGCCCAGGCGCGGGGGGTGACAGGCCGGGCCGTAGCGACCGCAGTGCTCTTCTCCTCGGTCATCGCCACGGGCATGGCCACCGTATCGAGTTCGGGGATGAGTAACTCATCGACGCCGCAGCCCAACACCGCGCACAGAGCGTCGAGATCGTGCAGCTTGATGGCGTTGGGGTTGCCCGACCACAGCCCCGACATCTTGCCGGCGCTGATCACCAGGCCACGCTCGGCGAGCATCCGTTGAAGCTCGCTAGCCTTCCAGATGCCACGGTTGGCAGCGGCCAGGCGCAGGTTCCACTTCATCGGGCCAATCCTTTCCATCGGTCGGCGACGCGGCGCTGCCCGGTGACCCAGGCATCCTCGACGTGGGTGGCGTGGACATGGATGTATCGGGCCGTGGTGCCGGTCCATGCGTGGGCGAGAAGCTCCTGGATCGCGAACAGGTTCATGCCGCCGAGATAAAGCTGGGACGCGCAGAAGTGCCGCAGTACGTGCGGGGTCGACTTCGACGACCAGGCGGGCAGATGCCGATCCGCAGCCTCGGCCAGGGAGCGGCGGAACACATCGGCGGTCGCCCGCATGCAGGTCCCGTCGACGTTCTTGCGTTCGGAGGGAAACAACGGAACGCCGTGCCCGGTCGGGTCGATGTCGAACAGGCCGAGCACGTCTTCGATGAACCAGCTCAGGCTGCGGTCGGCTCCGTTGATCAGCGGCACCAGCCGCGGCTTGGGGCCTTTGCGCCGCGAACCCTTGCCGTGACGGACGTTGAGCTTGCCGAACCGGCCCAGCTCCCACCGCACGTCGTCGAGATCGAGCATCCTCGCCTCGTTGATCCGCAGGCCGACGTCGGCCGCCAGCCGGGCGAGCGCGTAGTTGCGGGCGACCGGGGCGAACTTGCGGCAGGTGACCAGCTCCTCGCGCCACCCCGTGAACAGTTGCTCCACCTCTTCGCCGGTCGGCGGAATCCGCAGCTGCGCATCGACCGAGGCACGCGGCCTGTTGATCTCATCAAGCGGGCACTCCACCACGCGGCCGGTCAGATTGTGCAGCTCGACCTTGTGACGCAGCTCCAGGAACTGGAAGAACACCGTCAGCGCCGCCGCTCGGCCGGTCCGGGTCGAGGGGCGCGCATCGCGCAGCACCTTGCCGAAGTAACTGTCCGCGTCAGCGGGCTGCATCTCCCACAGTGGCCGACCAAACCAATCGCGGATCAGCTCGAGATGGTTGACGTCGTTACGGATCGTGCTGTCCACCAGCCCGGCCGACGCCCGCGCCAGGACGAACCCGGCCAGCACGTCGGTCTCGAAATCGTCGAGTTCACCCTCGCCCACCGGTCCCCGCTGCTCTCGCAGATCGTGCACGACCGCCAGAGTCAACCCACGCCTCCTTGACTTCACCCGCAGTGAAGACTCATCAGTCGATCGCTAAATCAGCTACTACGAATGATCATCCTTCATTCGACGGATTCGCCGCAGGACACGCCGTCAACGGCCAGGCCAGCCAAGGGAAAGAGGTTCCGGGTCGCACCTCAGGGGCTCAGGAACCCGTCGACTGTTGCGTACCCTATGAGCGGAAACCTGCCGGTCATCCACAGATCCGGCAAACCCGGGGCGCACGCCGTCGGTGGGGGATACCGTGCCGCCGGACGTGCCCGCCGGATGCCTGTCGGGAGCTACCGGGTGGACCGACCGCGACCCCCTTCGTGGCGGTCGCTTGACCACCCGGCGTGGTGGTCCGCCGCCCGCCCCACCATCCCCCGCCGTCGGGTTAAATGCGCGAGCCCCACCAGCGTCGGCGGAATGCTTGAAAATGCCAAAAGGACACTTACGTCGTAAAGGGGCTGAAGAAAATAACTACGTGCTATCACTGTGTGACGGTGCGTATAAGGGGTGCGGATTGATGCGCGAGAGTGCTGTGTATGCGTCATGATGATCTTACGTTTGTGTCGATGTGACGTGGTGAGGGAGTGTGTTTATGCCGGTGGAAGTCGCTGCGCGTGAGGTGGCCGAAGCGATCGAGGGGCGACCTGATCGTCGTTCGTCGGGGGGGATCAGTATCCAGATGAGCTCGGGGGTGGGGTGTGGGTCGACGCCGTTGGCGGCGTTTGACGCTGCTCTGCGCGAGGTGGGGGCGGCGAACTTCAACTTGGTGCAGCTGTCGTCGGTGATCCCGGCGGGCAGCGAGATCCGACCGGTCGCCCGGATCGCGCCGCGCGGGCGGTGGGGGGATCGGTTGTACTGCGTGTACGCCGAGGCGCACGCCGAGGTCCCGGGACAATCCGCGGCCGCCGGGGTGGGGTGGATGTTGTCCGACGACGCCTCCGGGAAGGGCCTGTTCGTGGAGCACCACGGCAGCACCGAGCAGGAAGTGGCGGCGCAGATCGAGGCCAGCTTGGCTGATATGGGCACAGGTCGGGGCGGTGGTTTCCGACCACCCCAAATGCGCATTACCGCGGCGGTGTGCGCACAGCAACCGATGTGTGTGCTAGTCCTGGCTGCCTACCCGTGCGGATGGTGGTGAGCACCATGGCGATTGCCATACCCCTGCGCCGGGCGCGGGACCGTCAGCCAGCGGCGACGGTGAGCGTGGAAACCGTGGTGCCCACCGAAGCCTCGCGGATGTTCTTCGAGCTCTACCTCGCGGCGTTCGCACCGATGCGAACCCGGGCCGCGGCCCGCAACGTGCTGCATGAAGAGGAGTTCTATGCCGAGATGAGCGACCCGCGGGTGGATAAGTATGTTGCCTGGAACCCCGCCGGGGCGCCGGTGGGGTTGACGACCCTGACCAACGACCTGCGCACCGTGCCGTGGATCAGCCCGGAGTACTACGCCGCGCAGTTCCCCGAACACACCACCCGGGGCGCCGTGTACTACCTAGGGTTCACCCTGGTGCACCCCGACGCGCGACGCGGGACCACGTTCACCGACATGATCGGCCAAGTCCTGGCCCGATTGGTCGCCGACCGGGCCGTCGTCGGATGCGACATCTGCGCCTACAACAACTCCGCACTGAGCTTCGACAAAAACATCATCAAGATGCTCACTGCCGCCGCCGAGGTGAGTGTGGAAGTGTTGGACACCCAAACGTATTATTCGGCGGAGTTCCGCGGCGCGACGGGATAGGCCGGATTCGAGCGGAGAATCGTGGCATGAGCACGGCGGCCCAGGCGCTGGACCGCCATGCTCAACTGCACACCCGGGCCGCCTGGGCGTTTCTGCTCGCCGCGTGCGCGGTGTGTGTCCTCTATGTCGCCGTGCCCTCGGTGGCCGTGAGCGCCGCTGGTTTCGGCGCCGTGGCCGGCGGTTCGGTCGTCGCGATCGGGGTCGGTATGCGCCAGCACCGGCCACGACCCCTGCTCCCGTGGTGGTGTGTGGGCGCCGCGAGCGTGTTGTTCCTCAGCGGCGGGGTACTGCGCACCCTGGCCCGGGCCGGGGTGCCGCTCAGTGGGTACGCCCCCGCCGGGTTCACCCTCTCCGGCTACGTGGCGGTGGCGGTGGCGTTGGTGTGGTGGCTGCGGGCCCGCAACGTGCACGCCAACCGGGACACCGCCCTGGACACACTCCTGGTGGGCGTCGGCGCCGCGCTGGCGTCCTGGGCGCTGCTCATCGCC
>JAABUT010002340.1_pt1 | contig 18581 bp, 9 predicted proteins | sample 5559281 | NCBI WGS metagenome assembly JAABUT01 (sample SAMN10711880, study PRJNA513359) | rock metagenome | isolation source: Antarctica rocks | place: Antarctica: Victoria Land, Ricker Hills nord | collected 2016-01-04 | reverse complement strand
CCAAAAGCCGATGGGCAGACCTGACCCTCTACGCCCTGCTGAAAAACCTCCAGCAGTTCCTCGCGTACTGGATCGGCGTCTGCCCCACCTGCCACTATCACCTACGAACCTAACAAAGTACTACTAGGACGACCTCAATGTCAATCCTACGGTCCGTATCGGCGTTGTAAAAGTCCCAGACTTGAAGATTTCGGCGGGTTGAGTCTGGGTCAAGAACACATATCAAAGCATCGATGAGATTCGATCGGCCGGCACGAGGTTCACCGCACAGGAGTACGGGTCCACGCGGTACTACAGAAACATCATCAAAACCCCTGAACCCACGGACGCTCACCGCCTTGATCAACACTTGTCCTCCATCGGCAACCTTCGGCGGGTCTGAGTCGAACCGACGCCTGGCTCCGTCAGTGGACGCTCACAGGCGATAGGGTATCAACTCTGGTCCGTGGACCACGGGACCCGAACGCGCACAGGTTCAGCCCTCACGCCTCGGCGTCAGCAGGTCTGCGATGCCATCGTCTCGGAACTTATCCGAGGGTAAGTGGTTGCCCGCCGCGGCCTTTCCAGAGTTAGCGGCAGCCGCCCGGTGAAGCGCTTCGCCGGGCGGCGCGGCCCTCGTCGTGGCAGCCATCCATCGCCTCGATGCTGCCACGAAGTCCTCGGGAGCACAGCCAGCCGCGATGCTCGCGAGTAGATCCCCGCGGGCCGCGGCCAGCTCAATGGCCAGAGGCGCCCCATAGGTGGCGTTGTCGAGATATGTGCGCGTCTCCTGGCTGCGCCGCTGTGCCTCCACGGCTGCCATCCGCGTGCTGTTTTCCAGGGCGATCGTGGACCGGCTGATCTCCGCGGCGGTTGGATGGCTTGGGTCGGCGGCGATGTCACCCAGGATGTCCAGGGCTAACTCGTTGCGCTGTTCGGCCTTGAGGAGGACTTCCCTTGCCGCTGACAGGATTGCCCGCTCGGTGGATCTGATGGTTCTGACGTTTGTCTCGGTCTGGAGGTTCGCCTCCCAGATCTCGTCGTCGCGGTTCAGGAGTGGCCCCGGTTTGGACGAGTGGTTTGTGCCGTTGCACCCGGCTGTGGCCACCAGCTCGCGTAGTCGACCAATCACGCGGTCGCGGTGGTTGTCCCACTCCAGCCCCACCACGCCCATGCCTGACTCTGGATGGCGGGTCACTCGCCATCCGGTCCAGAGGTGACCGAGCTCCTCGATCACACCGCTGTGCAAGAACCAGCATGGCGCGATGACGCTGGGCGGGATGCGATACGCGGGAACGAGCCAAGCCAGCCAGGATCCGAGATCTTCGAGGGCCGTGCGATAGTCGCTCGCGCCCAGGAGCTCCCAAGGGATCGTGCCAGGCTGCTCTGGCTTCTGGTTGTGGCCGCGCACTCCGGAGGAGTCAACCGGCGGTGACGCCGCCGAGGTGTTGGTGACAGACATGGCGGTTCCTCCCGGATCTGGTGCCCTCATGTCTGGATGCGGCTCAGTCGCCAGGAGCTAAATGTCTCGACTGTTGAGCCAAACGTCGTGAGTACGTGCAGTGCTCAGTCTGCCAACCGACTCCGCCAGCGCGCGCAGGGCCTGGGAGGCCAGGCGGTAGTCAGCTTGCTGCGAGAACGATGAACCGCGCTCGGGGGGCGAGCCCAGCGGGCTGGCGTCAGACACCGACCACCGATCCCGGTACGCCGCTATTGTCCGGGCCGCGGAGCGCCATCGGTCTGATGACGGCGTCGGCGGAGCCGGGAGAGCCGTCACCCACGGGGAGCTTTCGGAGATCGCACGGTCCAGGACAGCATCTGCCCGCTTCTCGATCAGCAGGTACCGACTGTTCAGGGCGGTCAGCATCTCCGGGTCGGTCAGGCCGGGCGCCGCATCCGGGAGCACGCCGGCAACCATGCGACGTCGGGGCTGGATTCGGTCGATTGTTACCGCGTTCGTCCAGCCGCGAAGCTGATCGGCCAGATCGCCCGCGGTCTCGGGTGCCCGCTGCGCCACGACCTGGAGCAGAGCCGGCTGGACATCCAGACCCCAGGCGCGAACAGCTCGGGTGGCCTTGACCAATTCAGCGAAGTCGGGTCCGTCGATAAGCGTCTGCGTTTCCGGACGATCGCCGAGCACCGCGTAGACGAGTTCGGTGGTGGCGACGTCGTGGGCGTAGCTGGCGATGGTCTCGGCTTCGGCGGCAAGCTGCGCGATCGAGCCCAATGCCTCCTGCTCGTCGCGGATCATTTCGTGGGCCGACCGCGCGGCGCTGGAGTTGGCCAGGATGGCTTGCACGACCTCTCGCCGGGTCCATGGCTCACCGTCAGGACCGTGCATGTGGACGTCCACCTCCTCGGAGAGACCGCCTGATGTCGGTGGATCGGTCACCAGGTAGGCCTTGTTGTTCCGCCGACCCCGTGTCATCGCGACGTAGAACGTTTCGCGGGTCATGGCCGCGCCGGCCAGTACATGTGCGGTGTCGGTTGTCATGCCCTGCGCCCGGTGCGCTGTGGTGGCGTAGCCGAGATCGACGTGGTGAGCGACGTATTGGGCTGGCAGGGTGACCTGGGATGCGCCTGTTTGGCCGTCGTTGCCGAGCAGCCGCACGGTCAGCGATCCGTCAGTTCGTGCCCGTTCGACGGACCACTGCTGGCCGTTGCGGACGAAGCCTTCCGACCGTCGGCCGGCGCGAGGTCCGGGTCCAGCTCCGGTTCCGTCGGGTAGGTACCGATCGATTTCCCGGGTGACGACGATGTCGCCGCGGCCGGCGGGCGATCCGTCGTGCAGGCGCACGGTCGTATCGTCCTCGACCCGGCCGGCGAGCACGAGGTCGGCTCGAGCCCGCAGGTTCAGTTTGCGCACCGACTCGTTGTCCGCCGCGATCAGGAGTGATCTGTTGCCGCCGCGGGTGTCCATGAGCCATCCGTTGTAGGCGGCGTCGCTCATCTGGTCGCTGGCGCCGCCGAGGAACCGGTCGTGGTCGAGGTACGTCCTGATTGCACGAGCGTCGCCCAGGCGGATCTCCGCGGCTGCGTTCTCCTCCCACGCTCGGCGGGTGCCGTCTGCGTCGGTGAAGCGGCGAACGACGGTCAGGGTCGGCGTGTCCGTTCTGGCCGAGGCGAGCAGGCCGAATGCTCCACCGGTCTCGACCGGTGAGAGTTGATGGGGATCTCCCACCAGCAGTAACTTGGCTCCCGCAGCGACCGCTTGCTGGGCGAGCCGGTCAAGGGCGAAGGTGCCGGCCATCCCGGCTTCGTCGATGATCAACAGCTGGCCAGGCCGGAGGTTCCAGCGGTCGTGCACGACTCGAGCCTCGGTCAGAGCGCGGCCGACGGTTGACGTATCGGCGCCCTCCGCGTCGAGTTGGTCTCGGCGGCGACTGAGGACGGTGATCCGTTCGGCTCGCTGTCCTTGTAGTTGCTGCTGTGCGAGCCATTGCGCGGTGTTGTCGGTGATGATGCCGAGATCCGCGGCCAGTACCTCGGCGGCTTTGGCCGATGGCGCGAGACCCACGACGCTGCCGGCACCGAACTCGGATTCCCACATGGACCGAACGCCGGCCATGGACGTCGTCTTCCCGGTCCCGGCCGGACCGATCAAGACGTCCACGACCCGGCCGGAGGTCGCGATCATGACGGCGGCTGGAGCCTGATCTTCCTCGGACAGCCGGTAGTTCCGTCCGGGGAGGACTGCTTGGGCGACCAAGGCGGCGCGGTCCGCGTTGACGGCGGGGCCGTCGTGACGGCTGGCGGCGGTGATGAGCCGGTCTTCGGCGTCGAGCACCTGACGGGATGTGAAGACCTGGGGTCGGGCGAATCGACTGGTCCCGTCGTGCTCCCGGAATGCTTCGGGGGTCGGCGTCAGTTGTTCGGCCGTCAGCATGACGGACAGTGTCTCTGCGGCCGTCACGATGCGGTCCCTGACGGCCACGGCGTCATCAGCGCTCGCGAACTGCCAATTTGCCTGTTGAAGATGACGGATCGCCTCGGCGGTCAGGTTCCAGCGGGTCCAGGTCGACCGTCGTGACGCCACCTCGTCGACCACCTGGGCCGCCAGAGAACTCGTCGCATTGGCCGGAATGTCGTCGGCATGCAGCATGACGGCCCGGCCCGTCAGCGCGCCGTCAGTGACGGTCGAGGCCCAGCGGACTGGTTCATGGGTCAAGACTTTCTGAGCGCGGGCTGCCCACATGGTGACGGCATCGGACAGCGAGGTCGATTTCTTCTTCTCCCTAGTGTCCAGGGTGTAGTGCTGGCGCATCCGGTTGAGGGACCCGGCGTCAGGTCGACGACCGTGCCGTTGGACGTAGTCGTCAATGGCGACGTCGACTGCCGCTTCGATGTCGGCTGACCTCTGGGAAAAAACGGCGAGCAGGCCATCCGGAACGCCGATCAACTCTCGCGCCCGCCGGCGACCACGACCCCGCTCCCGGCCTTCCCAGGCGATGCCGACCCGACGGGTCACCTCGTCGGCGAGCAGCAGGTTGTAGGTCTCGCTGTACGCGACGGCCGCCCGAAAGAGCGACTTGGAGTCGATGGTTCGCCATTTCCCGTCGGGTCCCTGGACGCGATTGGCGATGGTGACATGGGTATGGAGCTGCGGGTCGCCCTTGCGCGAGTCCCAGTGGTCGAACGCCGCCGCGACCATGCCGGCGGTTCTGGTCCGGGCCACTCCTTGAGCCCCGGTCCTGGTGAACAGGGCTTCCTTCTCGATCAGCTCGAGGGTGCTTGTCATGGCGGCGCGATGGGCGTCATACAGCTTGATCTGCAGGCCGTGGTCCGCGACCGCCCACAGGGCTGAGATGGACTTTGGAACGGAGAACGTCAGGTCGAAGCCGGCCACGGCCTTCTTCGTGGGAGTGTCCTGCTCATCCCTGATGATCTGGCGCACGGCTGCCGTCCGGGCGGGTTCTGGCAATACTTCCGACAGCCCGGCCACGCGCCGCTCGATCCGTTTGGCTCTGGTTGGATACGCGGACGAGGCGTTGCCAATCTTCACGCCGGTGACCGGATCGCAGCCGGACTCGAACAACGAGCGGAGCTGTTCCTCGGTGACCTCGGATCCTGACTTGAGGCCGCCGTCGCCCAGCGCGGCCAATCCCGATCCGATCCACGTTCCAGGCGGGTAGCCATCCGCGGCGTAGTAGCGCGTCATTGGCGAGCCTGCGGCTTGCAGTCTCCCACCCCCGGCCGCTATGTGCCTGGTCAGGTAGTCCACTGAAGACATTCGAGACATCGACATGGTCACCATCCGGGATGGTGGGGCGGCTGTGTGAGTTCAGGGGGTCCGGCTTCGGTTCGACGGCACCGCCCCCGGAGCGAGGGTGCGTCTGGTCGAGTGAACCGCGCCGCGCAATCAGCGGCCCACTTCGCTGCGTCTGACAATTGATCGGTTCGGTTTCTACGCCATGCGGACGGGCGAGGATTCATTGCACTTGACGACTTCCGTGAACATCGTTCACACTGTCGCCCGTGAACGACATTCACACTGGGAGCTCGACATGAACGATATGACGACGGCGGGGGTACTCGTGGGCCTGTCCGAAGTGGCCGAAATGGCCGGCGTCGCCCGACCAGTGGTCTCGAATTGGCGTACCCGCGACCCGCGGTTCCCAGCGCCCGTCGCCGAGCTGCGCAGCGGCCCGGTGTTCGACGCCGAGCAGGTGGCTCGCTACCTGAGGAGAAGGAAGAAGCAGATGGCTTACGTGATCGCGACAATCAACCTCAAGGGCGGGGTGGGCAAGACGACTACGACAGTTGGACTCGCCGAGCTGCTCTCGAGCGAGTTCCGTAAGAAGGTCCTGGTCATTGACCTCGACCCGCAGACCAACGCCACAACCGTGCTTATCGGCGAGGACCGCTGGCAAGAGCTCAACTCCGAGGGCCACACGCTCGTCACCCTGTTCCGCGACGCGCTGCGTGCGGAGGGCGAGGCCGCCAAGTTCGACCTTGCGGCGACTCTTCAGACCGGTGTCAGCCCGGTCACCGACGTCCGCAGCGTCGACCTGCTCCCGTCGTCGCTCGACCTCATCGACGTCCAGGACCGTCTCGCGACCATGCCGTCGGGTCGGTTCTACTCCGACAACCCGACCGACCTGCTGCGGCGGGCGATCAAGACCACGATTGACGAGCGGGACTACGATTACGTCCTCATCGATTGCCCCCCGAACCTGGGCATCATCACTCTCAACGGTCTCCGGATGGCTGACGGTTACATCATCCCGACGATCCCCGACGTCCTGTCGACCTACGGCATCCCGCAGATCCAGCAGCGCGTCAAGCAGTTCGCCGACAACATTGGCGAGACCATCACCCCGCTTGGCATCGTGGTCACCAAATATCGCTCCGCCTCGACTGTGCACAACAACACCATCCGGCAGATGCGCGACGACCACGCGCTGCCGCCGGTGTTCACCACCGTCGTGCCGGAGGCGAACCAGATCGCCGCATCCGCGGAGTACACCGGCTACTCAACTCTGCGCCAGAAGTACGGTTACGCTGGCCAGTTCGACACGTTCCGGAACTTGACCAAGGAGTTCATCGTCACCGTCGAGAAGGAACTGTGAGCGACCGGCTCGGCGACGACGTCGCCCGCGTCGGCGACGCGCTGTTCGCGCTTGCGAACAAGACCGGCGCCGAGCTCGCGATCACGCTCGCCCGCCTGCTCACGGTTGTCGCCGAGGAAGCGGCCCGCTCGCCGCGGTTCGCCACTGCGCTGAGCACCGCCCTCGCCGGTGCCCCCCCGGCTGAGTCGGCTCCAGCACGTCGCGGCGGCCGTCGGGCACCGGGTGTGCTCGACCCGTACGAGGTGTACGGCAGCACCGGCGAGGCGGGCCTGCGCACCGCGCTAGCTGGTCTCCAGCTCGAGGAACTGCGCGACATCGTCGCGCAGCACGGGATGGATAACGACAAGCTCGCGATGAAGTGGAAGAACCCCAGTCGGGTGATCGGCCGGATCGTCGAGAGAGTCGTAGCGCGTGTGGCAAAGGGGTCCGCGTTCCGCGGCCCGGTCGACACGGCAGGCAACTAGCGACGCAGCAGCGCGGTGGAGTAGGCGCAGCGCGCGAGCGACACGCTTATTTGCTGCTCGCCGTCGGGACAGCTCGGCGAGTGCAATCACTACGGTTGCTCAACGAGGACGGACTAAGGGACGGGGTGATGAGCATGGAACTGCCTATCAAGGGCCAGCAGATCCGCATCGACGGCGCACTGGTCGTCGTCCGTGACGCCGAACTGGTGGCAGACGATACTGTGGAATTGCTCGTTGTTGACCCTGCCGGCCTGCCGCAGCGGATCCTGTTGGACACCACCCGGCTGGCTTCGGCGCTGATCCCCGTCAACGATCGCGGAGGCGATCCGCAACGTGCCCTCACCGGCTTGTGGGGCCGATGGATGCAGCATGCGGTACCCCGTATCCGCTCGGCGGTAATGGCTACGCGACCTCTGCGCCCGTACGCCCACCAGGACGAGGCCGTACACGGCCATATGCTCGGGCAGCCGCGTCTGCGGTTCCTTCTCGGCGACGAACCCGGGACAGGCAAGACAATCATGGCCGGGATGTACCTGACCGAAGGTCGGCGACAAGGACTGATCACCGGCCGGGTCGCGATCATCGTCCCGGCTCACCTCGTTACAAAGTGGGAACGCGACCTGCGTCGGCTGTTCGGCGTCGAGGCGCGGCGCATCACCGCCGCTCTCGCGGCCGACCCGGCCGACCTGGACCCCCGCTACGACACTTGGGTCGTTTCAGTTGACCTCTTCACACACAACCCCGACGTGCGGCGAAAGGTAGCCGGAGACCACTCCAGCTGGTCTCTGGTTGTCTTCGACGAGGCTCACCGACTAACCCCGACCAGCCAGTTCCTGGCCGCATCCCGCCAGGTCGCGGATCGAACCCACCACCTGCTCCTTCTCACTGCGACCCCGCATCGCGGAAAGGAGCACTACTTCCGGGGGCTGATGAATCTCCTCGACCCGACGCTCTACCCCTGGGACAGCAAGCAGCGCGAGTACGACAGCGCCCTCGTGCCGTCTCGCATGTCGTTCCTGCGCCGAATGAAGGAAGGGCTGGTTGACCACACCGGCAACCCACTGTTCCCGCCGCGCTTCTCCGAGACCATCCCCGTCACGCTCAACGCCTACGAGGCCGCGGCCTACGAGGCGGTGATGGACTACGTCGAGAACTTCTACGCAGAGAACGCGGTGCTCGCGCGTTCCATCTACGGCAAGCGTGCTGCCAGCTCGCTGCACTCAGTCACTGAGACGCTCAAGCGTCGGCAGGCCGCCCTCAAGGGTGCTGCCTACGAGCGCGCCACCCCCATGATTCCCGAGGACCTCATCACCGGCGCCGGCTTACTCGGCGTTGCAGCTGAAGACGATGAAGCGTGGGCGCGGGCCGAGGACGCCCTCGTGAAGGCTGCCACGAAGGATAAGACCCGAGAACTGACCGAGGTTGATGCTTTGCTCACCACGCTCATCGCCGCCCAGTCCGGCGCCGAGCCTGCCAAGTGGAAGCGCCTGCAGGACGTGCTGAACAAGCACGGGATCGGCCCGGGCACCGGCCAGCTACTCGTCTTCACTGAGTTCACCGATACTGCCCGGTGGTTGCGCGACCGGTTCCTCGACGCCGGCTTCACCACCGACCTGCTCGACGGCAGCGTCGACCACGTCGCACGAGACGATCTGCAGGAACGGTTCCTCGGCAGCGAGTTCCAGGTCCTGGTCTCCACTGACGCTGGCGGCGAAGGTATCGACCTGCAGTCCGCGAACGTCATGGTGGACTGGGACCTGCCATGGTCCATGGTGCGCCTCGAACAGCGGATGGGCCGCCTGCACCGAGTCGGCCAGACCAAGCCCGTGCACGTATACCACCTTGTCTCTCTGCAAACTCGCGAAGGACGCGTCCAAGAGGTCATGCTCACCAACCTGGAGACCGCCAACCAGTCATTGGACGGCAAGCTCTACGACCTGCTCGACGCGACGGCTGACCGTGCCGGTTTCGACTGGGGCAAGGCGATGGTCGATGCCCAGGCGGGCCGGGACGTCGTGATCCCGGAGCCCGCCGCGCTCATTGCGAGCGCACAGACCCTGGTCGCCGAGGAAAGATCGCTCTCGACGCCGGCGAACGTGTTTGAAGCGCTCGAGCGCTTCGCTGCTGACCGTCTTGAGGCCATCAATCCGGTCATCGTGGATGCGATGGTCGATCAGATAGCGCTGAGCAGTGGTTGGGCGGTTGGCCCGGGGCCAGCGAAGGGCATCCGCCGGCTCCAGGCGCGAGCTGGACGGCTCCCGGAAGGACTGGGTGGCGGCCACCAGTCCCTGGTGGCTGCCGATGGTGGCTCGGTGCGGCAGGCGATCAACGACGGGGCCACCGGACTCGACGAGGTCGTTGTCCTCGGCCCGACAGAAGCAGCTTTCGACGAGCTGGTGACCCTTGCACTCTCCGACGGTGAGGCCGATCTTGTCCGAGGTGCCGCACTGATCGACTCCGCCTCGCTCACGCCGTACGTTCTCGCCCTCTTTGACGCCGACATCCAAGTCCACGACGGTGCAGCACGGACCACCCGCAAGGCGCCCCTCCTCATCCGATGTTCGGGAGGCCAGGCGCTGCCGGTCGCGTGGGAGTCCCTTATGACCCTGCGAGCACCGAGGAGCGGTGATTCGGAGCAGGCAGGGCCGACATCGTTGTCACCGGCGCTCCGCTTTGACGCCGAACAGGCGGCCCGGGCCGGCCTCAACGACCAAGCCGACGCCCTGCGCGCCGAGCGGAGAAAGTGGATCGCAGAAGCCCGCCGCCGGTTAGACGAGACGAAGTACCGGTTCGAAAAGTCCATCGCGGGACGTCCGCTTGAGGATCGGCGCACTCTGCTCGGCCAGTTCGAACATGCCCGGGACCAACGGCTCGCTACGTTGTCGGAAATCGCCCACGTCAACGTGTCATCCGCACGACTCGTCGGGTGGGTCGCAGTGGGAGCCGGAGCACGCACCGAGACTCTCGGCTATGACCCAGATGCTGAGAAGGTCGCCGTCGCGGCTGTTTGGAACGAGCTGGAACGGCTCGGCTTCGATGTCGATGACCGCCAGACAGCTGGCGTGGGGTACGACCTGTACGCGAGGCATCGTGCCAGCCGCGAGCAACGCCTTGTCGAGGTTAAGGGCGTTCAGGGCGACCTTCGTGCTGTCTGGCTCGAGCAGAATGAGTGGGCCCAGGCTCAGCAGCGCGGGTCCGAGTACTGGCTTTACGTCGTCGATTCATGTGCCACCACACCGACCGTGCGGCTCCGGCAGCCCGACCCAGCCGCGGTCGTCGGTGGCCCACGGCGCATCGAACGCTTCCAGATCGCCCTGTCCGAGTTGAAGCGGCTGATCAGAGAGCAGAAGTGAACAGCGCGGTTGGACGGGACGTGGGTGCCGAACCGGCCACGAGCAACTCAGTCTTGCCCGTGAACAGCCGCCTAATCGACACCTGGTTCCCCTGCCCCGAGGTAGACACGGCCGTCGGCACGCCCGCCGGGTCGGGACGAAGCGAGAAGGCACTCTTCACTTGGTTCGCCTCCCGCCCCATCGCTCAGGCCCGCGCCGCTGTCCTGTGCTCGCTGCTCACGGACACGGCCGAGAACCGAGCCGACGTGAAGCTGGCCGTTCTCGGCGACAAAACAGCCATCGAGCGTCTGCAGAAGCGCGTCGCCGAGCAGTACCCCAAAAAGCCCCCCGTCGTGCTCGACATGTTCTCCGGCCGCGGCATCATCCCCCTTGAGGCGGCGCGCGCCGGCGCCACCGCCGTCGGCACCGATCTCTCACCCGTCGCAACGCTCGCGGGTCGCCTGCTCGCCGACTACGCACTGCGGGACTGGTCTGACGAGCCCCCCATTCCCTACGTCGTCGGCCAGGTCGCCGGGGGGGTCGATGGCGGAGACGATAGTGACACGGACTCCAGTGGACTGAACTCCGAGGACAAGCTCCTGTTTGACGTCCCAGACTCCGAGCCGCGCCTACTCGGCGACGTGCGCCGGGTCCTCGTTGAGGTGGGACAACGTGTCGCTCAGGAGGTAGCCGCCTACTTCCCAGGTAGTCCAGCAAAGGGCGGGGCGGTCCCGTGGGCCTACCTCTGGGCTGTGACCATCCCCTGTGATGGCTGCGGTCGCCGGTTTCCTCTCATCGGATCCATGGTCCTGCGGCATCCGTACCAGCGGACCTCGGACGCTGGGCAGTCGATGCGCTTGGACATCTCCGGGGGGAAGTGGACCGTGAAGGTGCATAGCGGCGTACCCAAGCAGGAGCCGACATTCGCTTCGCCGACAGGAACTCGTGGTAAATCTGCTCGGTGCCCGTTCCCCGGCTGCGGGCGCGTGCATTCCCTGGACGTCGTGAAAGCCAAGGGTCAGGCGCGACAGTATGAGGACAGTTTGTTGCTAGTGGGTGAGACCGACTCATCGACCAAGCAGAAGGTCTTCCGCCAGCCGCGCAAGGACGAGCTCGCTGCCGCCGTAGCAGCCGCCAAGGAGTCCCGAATGCTAGCCCCAGTCGGCGTCTACGGAGGGGTCCCGGACGAACCCATTCCGACTGGGAACAAGGACAATGTCCGGGCGAGCGGTTACGGCTACGAAACGTACGGCTCGATCATGAATCCGCGCCAGCAACTTCTGTTCGCGACGACGGTCAGGGTCATTTTTGACTTGTTCGACGAGCTGGCACTTGTCGTGAGTAGCGAGTACGCGTCCGCTCTAAGCGCGTACGCGGCTGCAAATGTTGTTCGACAACTGAAGCACAGCACGCGCGGGGCCGCTTTGAGGGCACACGGTTCAGCAGCCGGGCTTGCGCAGAACCGATGCCAAGTCGATCACATCTTCTCTTCACAGTCGGTCGTCAAGCATCAGTTCGACTACCTGGAGAGCGGCCCAGGTGGGGGGCCGGGCACCTGGTCATCGGTGTCCACCAGTCTCGTGAACGCGTTGCAGAAGGTCCTTGAAGAGACTGACACGGCCCGGCTACCTGGGCGGTTTCGGCGTGCGTCAGCCACCGCGCTGCCATTCCGCGATGGGACGGTTGATGCGCTGGTCTGCGATCCCCCCTACTACGACATGATCGCGTACACCGACTCGTCCGATGTTTTTCATGTCTGGCTTAAACGAGCTCTCAGCCGCGCAATGCCCGACCTCTTCGGACCGGAGACGTTGGGTGATGACGGGCTCCAGGACAAGAGCGACGAGATCATCGTCAAAGGGCGCGGCGCGAAAGGTGCAGGCGACCACCGGGCGAGCGAAGAACGGTACGAGAGGCTCCTCGCCCGATCGTTCGATGAAGCCCAGCGTGTCCTGAAGGAGGACGGACATCTGACGGTAATCTTCGGACATTCGGACCCGGAAGCCTGGAAGCGACTCCTGACCGCCCTCACTGACGCTGGATTCGTGGTGACGTCGTCCTGGCCCTCCCGTACCGAGACGGCAGTGACCGGAGTCGCCACCATCTCGGTGACGGTGTCGATCGGGGCAAGGGTCGCCCCGCCCGGACGCCCGGTCGGGATCGCGGCGCAGGTCGACGCGGAGGTGCTGTCGGCTGTGAAGAGCCGGTGCCGCGGGTGGGACGTGGACGGGCTCGCGCTCGAGGACCAGCTGATGGCCGCCTACGGAGCTGCGCTATCCGTCGTCGGTCGCTACGAACTAGTCATCACCCCAACCGGGGACACAATCCCGCTAGAGCATTACATGACTCTCGCGCGGCGAGCCGTGCGTGACGCCATCGCATTGCGGCTCGACGAGCTGCCGCTGGAGACGTTCGACCCCTACACGCGGTTTGCGGTGTTCTGGCAGGAGTTGTACGGAACAGCGGACGTCCCCAAGGGCGAGGCCCGATTCTTCGCCCAGTCCGACGACCTGCGGCTGGAGGACCTACGAGGTCCGATTCTGACTGAAACCAAGGCGGGATTTCGGCTGCGCCACGACGCACCCGAGCGGATCGTGTCTGGCTCGAGCGTGTTCGAGGTCGTGCGTGGCATGGTGTCGGCGTGGCCTTCCGGCAGCAATGCTGTAGCCGAGGTGATGACCAGCGCCGAGGTCGAACCCGTCAACCAACACCTGTGGGCGGTTGTGGACTGGGTCGCGCACAAGCTGCCGGGTTCGAACCCGGTCCGCGTGTCACTGGACGCGATCAAGCGTAATAAGGGCACCATCCAGGCAGTTGCTGCAACAACCGCCGCTGACACGTTCGAACAGCTGACCCTTGACGGAGACCGATGAGCAGCAGGACCACACCCCACTGGGCTAACGTTCTGTGCCTGCGCGACGAGGTGCGCGCTACAGACGGCTCCGTCGGTGAGCTCCAGATGAGCCTGGCCAAGGCCGTCTATCAGACGGTGCCGGTGCCCTACGCCAGGTGCGAGTACTACACCGACATAACCCAGCCGACTCCGCTGCTGGTTGGGTTCCTGGGCCGGGTCGCGCGTCGGCTGGGGATCCCCGGCCTGGACTCGCAATCCTGCTTCCACCTCGACCAGGGTATGGGCGGAGGCAAGAGCCACGCACTGGTCGGCATCTGGCACATGATCCACACCCCGGGCGCGTTCTTCGGCACCGACCTCGGTGGGGCCGTGCTCACCGCCGCCGGCACCGGCGGCCACCCGGTTGACCTGAGCCAGATCATCCCTGTCGTGCTGACCTGCGACTCGTTCTCTCCGGGCAAAAAGGACCCCCGGTTCGGCCCCGCGACCGACCTGTTCGGCCGCTTTTTATGGCTCCTGCTGGCCAATGACTCCGACCGCATGGCGCGTTGGCAGCATTACAGCGACCGTGGAGCGAACAAGGCCACGCTGCAGGCCGTCTTCGCGGAGGTCGGTCGTCCGGTACTTGTCCTCATTGACGAGCTGATGGACTACGTGATGGCCCTGAGCGATGAGTCCGCGATCGGCGGGATGCCCGGCGAGCAGGCCTTCCTTAACGCGTTGACCGACGCTGTCGATGACCAGCCCAACGTCGCCCTCGTGATCGTCATGATCCGCAGCGAGGAGGATCAGGCCGGGTACCACCCGCAGGCCGAAGCCGTCCGCGACTACCTGGCCCCTCGCCTGCAACGCAACGGCGAGACCGTCACCGTGACTGAGCCCGCCGACTTCTCCCACATCATCCGCCGGCGCCTGTTCGAGCGCGCCGACACCGGCGCGGTTGCCAGCGAGTTGGGCGCGCAGTTCTCTCTGTCGGCGGAGTCAGAGGCGTGGGCCGCGCAAGTGTTCGAGCCGCTCGGCGCTGGCCGGGGTTCGGCCGGCATGCCCGACCGGGTCGTGGAGACCTACCCGTTCCACCCTGACCTGTTCGCCCTGGTATCGAAGGAGTGGACGGTCGTCCAAGCGTTCCAACGTGTCCGATCCACGGTGTCGATCTTCGCGCGCACCGCGCTGCACTGGGTCAACCAGCATCAGGCCGGGCAGTGGGCACCTGAACTCATCGGGCTGGGGGACATTCCTCTGCAGACCGATGCGCTCGAAGCGCTGCTGTCCTCAGGAGTGCTGGCAGGCAATGATCGCGCTATCCAGGGCTACCGGGCCGTGGCCACCACAGACATCATCAACACTGGCGGCGGCGGCGGCACCGCCTACACCCTAGACGGCAAGCTCGCGGGTGAGTCCGTCAACGCTGGCCAGCCCGCCCCGGGCGTGCGCATGGCCACCGCCTGTCTTGCCTATAGCCTGGTCGCCCGGCCACGCGGACTGCGCGGCGCCAGCCGTCCGGAGATGCTCGCCGCGATTCACGGTCCCGGCGTCGAGTACGCCGCCGCGGAGGAAGTGTTCAACGCCCTGGTCAGCGGGCCGACTGAAGGCGGCCTTGGCGCGCTTGAGCGGACCAAGGCCGGAGCAGGCAAGACCGGTGAGCGGTTCTATCTGTCGATCAAGCAGACACTGAACATGTACCACGCCAACGCCGGCTACATGATCAGTGGCGATCAAGCGCTCGAGCGGTTGTGGGGCCGCGCCCAGGCCCTCGCGTCCAAGGGTCTGTTCACCCGCCTTATCCCCGTCCCCGCCGTTGAAGGTCCGCCCTCCAAGACGTTCGCGGACTTGGACTCCCAGGAGAACCGGTTGGTGGTGCTCGATCCGCGCCGCTGGACCCTTCTCAACGGGCGCGACAGCACCACCCGTGCCGACCTCGAAATGGCGTTCGGCGTGACGCCTGGCATGACTACGACTTACGCGGCGTCGATGGTCGTCGCCGTTGCGACCACGCAGCGACGCGACCGCGCAAAGGCTTTCGCCCGGGACGTGATGGCGTGGGAGCTGGTCGTCGCCCAGCTCAATCCGGAAGATGAGGAGTACGGCGATGCCGTCGCGCGACGCGACGATGTTCGGAACAAGCTCGATGATGCCGTCAAGCGCGCCTACCAGCACTACTGCTTTCTTCTGCGGGACGCCACCGGCCTGTCCATCCAGTACAAAACCGTCCCGGACAACCACGCTGCGCTATCGGGAGCCAACGTCTGGACTGGTTTGGTCGCGGACAGCCGCGCCGTCCCCGTAGGCAGCTTGTCTCCGGACTACATCGCCACGATGATCACCGGGGGCAAGTTCGGACGTGATCTCACGCCCAAGGAGCTATTCGCTCTCCCGTACAGCGACGCAAGCTGGTCACTGATTGCCACCGACGAGGACATGCGCAGGGCGCTGTTCGCCCTGGCGACCTCAGACAAGTGGATGATCACCGACAGCGACGGCACCGAGATCCGGCCCGACACGCCCGGCCATATCCAGCCCGGGTCGCTGCAGCAGATGCTTCGACCCCGCGTCGTGACTCCCGTCGTTCCATCTGCACCAACTCAGGGGATTGATCAGTCCAGGCCCGCCGCGACCGCATTTTCGGCCGCGACGGCGGAGCCGGCCGTGCCGGGTCAGCCACTGGCTACCCCCAGTACTGGCGTGCCAGCGCGGGGGATCACCGTCGATGTCAGCTACGAACGCACCACGGTCGAACTCGGCTACTCATCGCTGACCGACCCGCACAAGCGCGAGCAGGCCTGGCACCTGATCAGCGAGCTAGCCTCGCTCCTCGACCCAGTGCGCACCAACGATCTTCAAATGCTGGGCGTGAAGATTACGCTCAGCGCACCTGCGGGCGACTCGAACCACCTTGTAGGCAAGTCACAGGAGCTGCCCGGGGCTACGGCCGACGTCGAGGACGACCTATAGCGAGTTCGTCTCCTTGGGGACCCTGAGCTCGAGAGACGAAGCTCAGCGCAGCCCGTTGCTCGGCGGGCGAAATCCCTTAACGAAGCGCTGGACCAATGAACGATGGAGATGGGTATGGCCAGAACTGAGATGAACCTGGGTAACATCACGGTGATCGATGGGGACACCACTGTGGTGTTCGAAGAAGTCACTGCGACGGTCGATGACGGATTCGTCAGCGTCATCACGCAAGGCGACGATGGTGTCGTCGTTGACTCGGTCGGCTACGACGAGATCGAGCCGGAAGTCTGGGCGGATCCCGTCGGCCAGGCAGTGACCCTCGATGATGCCGAAGCCGCGCAGGGCAACGATGGCCGGCGGGGAAAAACGTTCTACAGATTCGAATCCGTTCAGGTCACCCATCAGATTAAAGTGAGCGAATTCGAACTCGGCGACGAAGTCGCTTATCCGATCACGGGGGCGTACACGATCCGTGAACAGGTACTGGAACAGTTCATGGAGATCGCCGCTGAGCAGATCGAGAGTTGATCTAGATTTGCGCCGGGCCATACGAGGTGGTATGCGATTCCTGAGCCGATTTATACAGGTGCTTGCGGTGGAGTTCGGAGGCTGCCCCTGGGCGTCGGATTTTCGTCGACCATGTGAAGGGTGGCCAATCCGAAATCTTGTTTGGCCGGTTGGGGGCTTGGTGGAGTCTCGATGATGATTACACCCGGGTTTGGTCAGTGATCCAGCTCGAATGGCCCTGACCGTAGGTGCCAGAGGTGTGTAGCTATTTCTTGCACTGGCCCTGAGGCGTTGGCCCTGGCCTTCGCGACGGCTTGGTCGTCGCTTCGACAGCCGTGTGCGATCGCGGTCGTGGGTTGACGCGGCCGGCGGGTGATCGCTGGCGTGATGCGGGACGCGGGCTGTGCTGATGCTCTGGATGGAGGCGGTGGCCGCCTGGCGGAGAGCCTGGGCTGAGTCGCTCACTTCGAGACTGACGGGGGCTGGACAGCCGGCCCCAGAGTCGCGGTCTTGCCGCCGATCGCCCACCGCACTGGATCGCCTGACGCCGCTCTCAGCCTTGATGACGGCCAAGGTGCACCATTCCGGATCGGGCGTCCGAGCGGGCGTCAGGTGACGGGAGTGGACCATGACGGCAATCTTGAGGCGACGTCCGAAATCGCCGTCGTTCCGCTCGGGGGTCGTCGTCATGCCCAATGCGATCCGACGCGTACACGGTCGCCACTGGGAACCGTCAGCCGTCATGCCGGCGGCCGAGACCATGGCCTCAGTCGCGTGACGTCGCCGGGCCGGGTGGCGTCACGGGCAGCACGCGGAGGCGCCGGCATTGTGGCTACCGGCGCTGCCCCACTGAGCTTCCGAGGCACTGCCGACTATGCCGAGAAGAGTCATGCCGTCGATCCGGGCTGGGGCTGGATCGTCCCGCTGGTCGTCGAAGCCGGCGTCCTGACTGCTGCGGCGATCGCCTGGATTCGATCTGGTGACGGAATGACGGCGCGCGTGGAAACAACCGTCATGGCGTCACTGCTGACGTTGAGCGTCGTCATCAACGTGGCGCATGCCGCGACGACGACGCTCCTGGGGCACGTCGTCGCAGCGACCCCACCCCTGGTCCTGCTGGTCGCGGTCGAGGGTCTGTTGCGGGAGCAGCGTCGGGTTGCTTGCCTGAAAGCGCCGCTGACGGTGGCTGAACGGAGTGCTGACGGCCCGTTTACCGAAGAGCGACCCGACCCCGATGCGCGGCTCGATGACGCGCACGTCACGACGGCCCGTCAGGTTTCGGACGCGGCACACACCACGACAACCCAACCGTCGGTCACGGCCCGTAATGCCGTCATGGTCCTACCGTCACCGACTGACGCACCAGCCGGAATCATCCTTCCGCAGGACGACCGCATGCCAGGTCCGTCAGCACCATCGGCTTCGGAGCCGCCCTCCGCGCCGTCCCTCCTGCTCGAGGTGTTCCGGGCCCTCCACGCCGGTGAGGCGGTGACGGGCGTATCTGTGGGCGCTTGGTTGGAGGTCTCGGAGTCGACGGGCCTCCGCCGCCTCCGGGAGCTACGGATCCGCCATCCTGAGCTGGACATCAAAATGCGGGGCAGCCGTCAGGAGGACAAAGCAGATGCCGGGACGAGCGGCCCTCGGGACCGGGTACCCGTCAGTCAATAGTCACCACCGACATCATGACGAACGTATGTACTGGGTATCTGCTTAAGTCCAGTAGCCTTTGGGGTGTGTCACATACGGTGAGTGCCCATCCGGTGGGCGGGGTTGACTATCCCGGGACCTATCAGCAACTTCAGGCGTGGTTCCCCGACGACCGGGCTTGCCTGCGGTATCTGACTCGACTGCGGTGGCCGGAGGGTTTTGTGTGCCCGGTCTGCGGGTCGACGGATGCGTGGTGGACAGCGGCGTCACGGTGGAT
>JAABUT010002339.1_pt1 | contig 18589 bp, 13 predicted proteins | sample 5559281 | NCBI WGS metagenome assembly JAABUT01 (sample SAMN10711880, study PRJNA513359) | rock metagenome | isolation source: Antarctica rocks | place: Antarctica: Victoria Land, Ricker Hills nord | collected 2016-01-04 | reverse complement strand
TTTCCGCGACGAAGGCGACACCAATCCTCCTAAACCTGTCCGCTCGACTCCCCGTCAGTGACGTACAAGCCGCAGCATCAGCACGCCGCGACATAGCGACCCATCTGCACGCCCGTGACTGCCTGGCGAACCCGCGCAAGACGGAAATCGCGTATCAACTCCAGAGCGTCTTGGCCATTCGGTCGGCGGCTTCCTGCGCGAGCGCGGGCATGACGTGGCTGTAGATGTCGGTCGTGGTTCGCATCTGGCTGTGGCCGAGCAACTCCATCACGACGCGCGGGTGAACCCCCGCGGTGAGCAGCAGAGTCGCGGCGGTGTGGCGACCGTCGTGCAGGCGGATGTGCCGAACCTTGGAGCGCTGGAGCAGCTTGACCCACGCCTCGTAGTCGGAGTGCTTGTCGAGCGGGCGTCCGTTCGGCTGGGTGAAGACGAGGTCCCAGTCGTCCCACTCGGTGCCGGCGACGAGACGTTCCTCGTTCTGCGCCGCACGCTGCCGACGCAGCCCTTCGATCAACGGCGCCGGCACAGCGATGGTGCGCCGGCTCCGGTCGGTCTTCGGCTCGGTGAACACCAGCCCCTCCCCGGGCACGCGGTGCAGCCCTCGCCGTACCGACAACGCTCCGCGGTCGAGGTCGATGTCTTTCCATTGCAGGCCCAGCGCCTCGGACTGACGGAGCCCGAGCGCCAGCGCGACCGTCCAGCGCGCGGCGTTGCGTGCACCCTCGGCTGCGGCGAGCACGCGCTTGCACTCCTCGACATCGAGTGGCTCGGGCGTCTTCGGCCGTTCCTGACGTGGCGGCTCGACCAGCGTGGCGACGTTGCGGGCAACCCGCTCGCGCTGCATCGCGATCTTCAGCGCCCGGTGCAGCATCCGATGCACCCGTAGGACCGACGCCGGTGACAAGCCCTTAGCCAGCAGCTCCTTGTATGTCTGCTCGAGGTGCTCGGGTTGCAACTGGTCGAGCCGACGTTTGCCGATGTAGGGCAGCAGGTGCATCCGGATCATGGCGCGGTAGCTGTTTAGCGTGCGCGGCCGCACCCGCACCGAGGCGATGTTCTCGACCCAGTACGTCAGCCACTCGTCGGCGAGCATCGATCGACCCGACACCACGCCCGCGTCGCGCTTGGCCTCGAGCTCCTTGACCTTCGCGACGGCACCGGCCCGGGTAGCGGCCGAGACGTGGCGTCGGTCGCGGCGGCCGTCACCCTTCGAGCCCATCGACACGAAGCCGTGCCATCGCCCGTCCGCGTTCTTGACGATCGTGGAGCGTCCGTTCGCACCTCGTCCGGCCATGATGATCTCCTTCTCGCGTCCTGCTGATCGTCCGCCCTGCCTCTGACAGGAGCAATGCCTTACGCCGCGGGGTTGTCGTCCGGCGAGACGGTGTCGACGGCGAACAATGCACGCTGACCGTTCGCGTCGGTGATGCGGCGCCACCGTCTTCTCGGCGAGCGGTGCGGCGGCGGATCGTCGGGATGGTTGGCGGCGTCGAGCCGTGCGACGTAGCGCTCGAGCTCGGCCCAGGACAGGCGGCAGCACCGGGCGACGTGCACCGGATGCAGCTCCCCGTCCTTGATCAACTGGTAGACGATGGTGCGTCCGATGCCCAGGATTCGGGCGGCCTGGACGACGGTGAGCAGCATCTGCTCGTCGGTGAACTCGGCTTCGTGGTTCATCGGTGCGGTCCTCCTCGGGAGATGGATGGGTTGCCAAACGCGCGGGCGTAGTCGGGTGGGGGAGCGGGATGAGTCGGCGTCGTCGTCGGCGGCTCCCATTGCATGGGTCGGATCGGTTCGAACGCCTCGGGCCACTCGTTGCCGAGCCGGTAGTAGAGGGAGCGGCCGCCGTGGATCTCAGGCAGCGGGCGGCGCGCGATCACTTCGGGCAGCAGGGCCTCGACGTTGTAGCCGGCCGCCTCGGCGCCGGTGAAGGTCTTGGCGAGCAGTGGCCACTGCGGGTCGTCTGCGAGCCCTGGTGCGACTCGATCGATCAACGTTCGCCACCGATCGGTCTCACCGAGCAGCCCACCCACCTTGGCCTTGACGAGGGCCTCGAGTCGACGTTGATGAGCCGTGTTGTCACCGTCGGCCGGTCCGCACGGCCGGAAGTCCGAGACGTGGACGTCGTGTGCGGCGCGCCAGACGGTGACCTGTCGTGCGAGCGTCGGCGCCTTTTGCTGCAGCGCTGCTGCCCACCGCGTGTCCGGCAACACGCAGGCGACCGCGTCGGCGCGCTCGAGAACCTGAGTGAACCGGCCGGCCAGATACTCGTCCCAGACCGGGTCCCCGACGGTTGGCAGGGCCGGCAGCCACGGCAGCGGCCCGGGTCCGGCGCCCGGCTCGCCCGGCGCTGACTCCACCGTCGATCGGTACCGCGCGCATGCCGTCCGCAGCCGCACCGATGGGTCTTCATCGAGGCGGCGTTGCGTCGTCGCCGACCGCTTGGCGCTCTCCCGGGCGAGGACGCGTTCGAGCATCTCGACACTGGTCGACGGCTGGATCGCTTCCGGCGTGGTCGCCGCGTGCGCGTCGGCCGGCGCACTGGCGTCGAGGTAGACGCGGTTGGCCAGCCGCCCCCGTGACATCGCCACGTACAGCGATTCGCGATCCTCCTCGCCGGTGAGCACCGTGTGGCAGGTGTCAGCGGTGCTGCCTTGCGCGAGGTGGATCGTCGTCGCATAACCGAGCTCAACGTGGGTGCGCACGTAGCGGGCAGGCAGAGTGATCGAGCGGTGCGTGTCGGCGTGGGTCACCCGCAGGCCACCGTCGTCTGTAGCGGCCTCGACCTGCCAGCGGTCGCCGTTCTTCACCCAATCCGACGCGGTGATCGGCAGCCGCCGATTGTTGTGGCGGGTGACGATCGCGTCGCCGGCGCTGGCGACGGTGCCGTCGTGCAGCCGCACCTGATCGCCAGCTGCCCCGTGCTCGGCGACCCGGTCGGCCTGAGCGCGGACGTTAAGTTCGCGGACGACGCGGTTGGTGCGGGCGAGCAGGATCGAATCGCGTCCCGCGCTGCGATCCGTCTGCCACGCCGCGTAGGCCTGCTCGATTGTCGAGACGTGGTCCCCGGCGTGGACGCGGTCGTGATCGAGGTAGTAGCCGAGCGCGACGGGATCGCCCACGCGCAGCGCCAGCGACGCGCGGCCCTCGAGCGGATCGGCGAACCTGACCAGCGTCTCGAGGCTTGCCGCGCCGGCTGTTTCGGCGATGTCACGCAGCACGCCGCCGGACGCGACGTGCGCGAGCTGCTTGGTGTCACCAACCAGGCGCACGCTCGCGCCTCGCTCGAGCGCGAAGGCGATCACCCGATCGAGTCCTGGCGTGCCCGCCGCGCCGGCCTCGTCGACGATCACCAACGTCTGCGCGCCGATGGTGTCGACCCACGCCGGACGGTTGGCGTGATCGAGTGAGTACAGCAGCTTGTCGATCGTGTCCGTCGGCAGGTCGATCGCCCGGCGCAGCTTGTCCGCAGCGCTCCCCGTGGGCGCGAGGCCAATCACGGTGCCGCCGTCGTCGGTCCACGCTGCGGCCAGCACACCGAGCACGGTCGTCTTCCCCGACCCCGCCGGTGCGATCGCAAGCTGGACCCGCTGGCCGGACGTCGCCAGGTCGCGAACGAGCGCAGCCTGGCCGTCGTTGAGTCGCGTGCCGTTGGCCGCCGCCTCGAGCAATGCCACGTCGATCGTCGTGCCGTCCAGCGACCGGCCGTCCACTCGGGTGGCGGCGTGCACGATCCGCGCCTCGGCCTCGAGAACCGCGGTCGAGGTGTAGAGCTGCGACCCGGCAACAGCGAACACGCTCGACCCGTCGCGCCGACGCAGCGCACCCGGCTCGACCAGCTCGTCCGGGTCACCGAGACGCACCGACAGCTCCGGCGCCAACGCGCGAGCCAGCGTCGCCTCGACCACGGCGTCCAGATGCGCGAACGGGACATCCGCGTACCGGGCTCGGCGCTCGACCTCGGCCCGCACGACGCCACCCCGCCACGTGCTTGCCTTGTTGGCGACGGATCGGACGACGTCCGCTGCGGTCCAGGCCACCCACGTCTCGTCGATCGTCGAAGTGGCCTCCACCGGCATCGGATTCACCCGCACGCCGACGCCGGCGAGCATCGCGGAAAGCGACTCGTGGCCGCTGAGCACGGCCGACGCCTCGGCCCGCCAGGTTTCTCGTTGTTCGGCTTCGGAGCGCGGTGCGTGCTTGCCTCGCCTCGTGTCGGTGTTCGCGCGGCCGAACAGCCGGGTCTGTTCCGCGAAGTCCGGCGTGCGGCCATGCGCGCGGGTGAACTCCGCCGCGAGCTGCTGCTGCTGCGCGGTGATGTCTGCCCGGCGCTTCGACCAGAACTGCGACAGCGCCGGATCGATCCCGACGATCTCGCGCACCGGCCGCTTGCCGTCCCCGTCCGGCCGGTCGGCGAACCGCAGCCCGAGGCGCGCGGTCAGCAGCGCCTCGAGCCTGGTGTTGTACCGCTCGGACGCCGCGACTGCCGCCCGGTGCAGCGGCCGGCCGTCGAGGGCAAGCCATCGGCCGCCGGTCGTCTGCACCTTGTTCGAGATGGCGACGTGCGTGTGTAGGTCGGGATCGCCGGCGCGGGAGTCGCGATGGGTGAACGCGACGGCCAACAGTCCGCTCGCGTCGACCTGCTGCACGCCGTTCGTGCCGACGCGCGTGTAGACGGCCTCGCGCTCGAGCCAGTCGATGACGTCACGCACCGCCGCGTCGTGCGCAGCCGCAACCGTGCGGGCCACCTGCGGGTCGGCGAGCGCCCACAGCGTCGACACGCTCTTCACCGGCGAGAACGTCAAGTCGTAGCCAGCCACCGATTGCGCACCCGGCCGCGAGGCGCCGATGAGGTAGTCGGTGAGCTCACGTGCATCGGCCGGGTCCCGGCCGTGATCGCGGACGAACCACTCCCGACCCAACTCTGTGCGGAGCGCGGCCCGGACGTCGTCAGGGACAGCGGCACCGGGTCGTTCGCCGTGCTCGCGGTTGTGTGCGACGAGCCGCCGGGCCAGCTCATGCCGGAATTCGCTGCTCGCCGAGCGGACCGCGAACGGTCGGCCGAGATCTGTGGCCGGCGCCGGTTGCCCGTCTGCGAGGGCGCACTGTTCGAGGGCGTCAGCGTTGGGGTGCCGACCCTGCCCGAACAGCGCGACCATCTGCGCCTCATGCACGCGGTCACCGACGCGCGGCCCATCCTCGAGGCCGGCCAACCCACGACCGAGCCACACCCCCGGGGACTCGCCCCGCTCGCTGTAGTACTCGCCCAGGTTGGCATAGCCGGTGTCACCGGCGTCGTTCGCCGCCACCTGCCGCGTCAGGTAGGTGTAGCCGTTGCCGGCGCTCAGCTTGTGCAGCGTCATCATCGCGCGACACCGCTCGTGCAGATGGTCATGTGCGTCCTCCGGAGGTGAGAAGTGCTCTCACCCGGATAGGGCGCTTTTTTCGGCCTTGTAGTGACACCCTGCGGTGAAAAACTTTCGGCAATCTGCGTGATCATGCCGACGACGATCCGCAGCCATGTACTGCAAACTGTCACCCCAACCAACGCTCTGAGCCCTCACCGGACGGGTTAACCCCAGCAAACATCGGCGTCACCCCGGCCTGCAGCGCGAGCTGACCGTGGCCCTTGACAGCCGTCGACACGGGCTCGTTTACGCGGGGGTGACACGCCCCCGATCCAGGGGTGACACGGTGATCGGCCTGGGGTAACACGCTCGGCGTGCCGGGGTGACACGTGTGAGGCATCGACGTCGGAGGGCCGATCGGTTCGGGTATGAGATCCATGCCCAGGAGCGTCCGCAGACGTGTACCGATCAGTGTGAGGTCGAGAGGCTGACTCGACCCCTCACACGTCATGTCACACTGGCGTCACCCCAGCAATTATGGGCGTGAGGTGCAGCTCGAAAAGATCTTGAAACTTGTCCGGGATGCGCGGACTCCGGCGTCGGGTGACGCCAGAAAATCGGGATCCCTCACACCTCCCGCGAGTCACCCTCACACGTGTCCACAGTCGGATTGCTAGCGGCAGGCCTGACTCCGCGATATCATTTCGATATGGCTTTCGTCGTCAAGCTCAGCCCCGAGGACACCGAGGCACTCAGGGAGCAGGCTGCGCGGGAGCACCGGTCGATGCACGAGGTTGCCGTGCTGGCCATCAAGTCACGAATAGCCGGCGAACGCCGTGCCGCCGTCCTGGACGAGTTGTTCGACCAGGTGGCCGCCGAAGACGCAGAGTTACTCGACCGACTCGCCCAGTAGTGACGCGCTACCTGACCTTCGAGGACATCCTGCGGCAGGTCGACCGCGCGGGGTTCGTCGTGCGTGACCCAGGCCTGCTGGCCTCAGCCGTCGCCCGGCCGGACACGACCGTTTTCGGCGAGGACGCGTACCCAACCGTTTGGCTCAAGGCAGCCGCGTTGTGCCAGTCGATCGACAACAACCAGGCGCTGGTCGACGGCAACAAGCGGCTCGCTTGGCTCTCGACCAAGGTGTTCCTTGGGCTCAACGGTCAGCGGCTCGAGGCGGCGGCGCACGAGGGGGAGCGGTTCATGCTCGACCTCGTTGCCGGCCACGCCGACCTGCCCGCCATCGCAGACTGGCTACGAGACCATTCGACCGATGCCGTTGCTCCAGAGCTGCCCGACGAGCCCGCCCGATGATGTCGCCGATCAGGCCCGCCTCACACGTGTCACCCCTCCGACAGCAAGACCAACAGCAGGCGATCACACCTCTTGCACGGAGTCTCAGACCTCGTCAGGGTGGCTCCTGTGACGAGTATCGACGTGTCCATCGCCGCAGTGTTTGTCACCGCGATCCTGGGCGCACTGGTAGCCCGACGCGCCGCATACGACCGCGTGCTCGCGGCCCTTGATCTTATCGGCCAAGGAGACGCTGCCAAGGCAAGGCACCGCCTCGGGACGCTGACGTTTCGGTATCACTCCGAATTAGCCGCCGGTGCGCGGTTCCCCTTGGACGAAGATGTATGTGAGCAGCGTATCGAGGACGTCTTTACGATCTTGAGCACGGCGATCCGGCTAGACGCAGTACGACGGTCGGTAGGACCTCGGTGGCCATTCGGCGATACGGACAGTCACCTCCGCAAGCCCTTACCAGGTGCGCGCGGACCGCACCTGCTGTTGGTGGACTCGGCACGGAATTGGGTCGACTACTGGGTTCGCCCCGTGTCCTCCGCTGGTTTCGAGCTGACACTGTTGGCCGCAATCGCCACCGGCCTCGGAGCCGAACTTGATGACGACGATGACAGATCCCTCGATCATCTCCGTCAAGCCTGGTTGCGAACGGGCGCCTAACCTAAGACCGGAACCGGCGACCAGGGTGGTCCGAAGCGGCCATGAAGGGACTAATGGCTACACCGGCAGGGTTCGAGAACAAGGTCGTGTTCATCTGGAGGATCGCGGACAAGCTGCGCGGTCACCTGAAGCCGCACGAGTACGGCTCGGTCATGCTGCCGACCCTGGTGCTCTTCCGACTTGATGCCGTCCTTGAGCCGACGAAGCCGGCGGTGCTTGCACGCATGCCGGGGCTGGCCCTGAATAGCGGGGCCGCGGATGCGCTGTTGAAGCGGGCCGCGGGTGGGCTGCCGTTCTACAACACCTGTCCGCTGTCGATGAAGACGATGTTGTCCGACGACAAGAACATCGCCGCTCAGTTGCAGACCTACGTAGCGGGGTTCAGCCCGGCTGCGGCGGATGTGCTCGACGCGTTCGGCTACCAGCAGACGATTGCCAGGCTGGACAGGGCAGGCGTGCTGTACGCGGTGCTGGGCGACTTCGCCGACATCGAGCTGCACCCGGACGTCGTCTCGAACGAGGCGATGGGCTACGTCTTCGAGGAACTGCTGCGGAAGTTCTCGGAAATGAGCAACGAGACGGCGGGGGAGCACTACACGCCGCGCGAGGTCATCCGGCTCATGGTCGACCTGCTCTTCGACGAGGATGCCGACGCGCTCACGGGGCAGTCACCGGTGCGCACCGTCTATGACCCGGCCGCTGGCACGGGCGGCATGCTCACTATGGCTGACCAGCGGCTGCGCGAGCTCAACCCGGCCGCGACCGTGGAGATGTCGGGGCAGGAGCTCAACCCCGAGACGTGGGCGATCGCCTGCTCGGAGCTGATGATGCGCGGCGTCGCGCCCGAGCGGATGGCGCCGGGCAACTCGCTCGTCGATGACGCATTCCGCGGGACGCGCTTCGACTATGTCCTGGCCAACCCTCCGTACGGCGTGGACTGGAAGGCTTACGCCGATCCGATCAAGGCTGAGGCTCTGACCGCAGGCGGCTCGAACCGGTTCCACGCCGGGTTGCCGCGGATCAGCGACGGGTCGTTCCTGTTCCTGCAACACATGATCAGCAAGATGAAGCCGGCGTCGGCTGCAGGCGGCGGATCGCGTCTGGCGATCGTGCTGTCGGGTTCGCCGTTGTTCTCCGGCGGTGCCGGGTCGGGGGAGTCGGAGATCCGTCGCTGGATCATCGAGAACGACCTGCTCGAAGGCATCGTCGGCCTGCCCGACCAGATGTTCTACAACACCGGCATCTCCACGTACGTGTGGATCGTGACCAATCGCAAGCCCGCCGAGCGAGCGGGCACCGTCACCCTGGTCGACGCGCGCGAGCTCGGGACGAAGATGCGTAAGTCGCTCGGCGACAAGCGCAAGGACCTGACCCGCAGCGCCATCGACGAGATCGCCTGCCTGTTCCGCGACGCCGTCGAACTCGACGGCTCCGACGCGCGGGTGAAGGTCATGCGCAACCAAGACTTTGGCTTCGCCCGACTTACCGTCGAACGGCCGATGCGGCGGAGCTGGCGGGTTGACGAGACGACCACGGCTGCCTTGTCGCCGGAGTTGTCATCGGCAGTGGCACCATTGCTCGGTAAGTCGTGGCCTGACGAGAAGCAAGCGCGGATCGCCGTCGGTGCGTGCGGACTCGATACCAAGCAGATCACAGCGGTGCTGAAGTCGATCGCCGTATACGACGCGGACGCCGATCCGGTCAAGCCCAAGAAGGGCGGCGGGTACGAAGCAGATGCTGACCTGCGCGACCAGGAGAACATCCCGCTGCCCGCCGGCTACCTCGCGATGAGCCCGGCCGAGCAGGTCGACGCGGTACGCGCGGCGGCCGAGAAACACCTGGTCGACGAGATCCACCCCTACGTGGGCGACGCCTGGATTGAACACGACAAGACCAAGATCGGCTACGAGATCCCCTTCACCCGGCAGTTCTATGTCTACAAGCCGCCGCGGCCCGTCGCTGAAATCCGCGCCGAAATCGAAGCGCTCGAAACTCAGATCCAGAAATGGATGCAGGGGCTCGGCGGATGACGTCACATCTTGCGGTCCGGGCAGCGATCGGCGGCATGCAGACGACCCGGTTCAAGTAGTCCTACATCGGTCGGAGGAACGAAAGGGCGATCGAGACATCGAGCTTCTATCTTTGTCGTCTGCGGGACACCTGTATCCGAGGACAAAGGAATCCGACCGTCAGCAAGCGTCCGATCAGAGCGTGGCCCGCTGCCTGGTGGTGAATCCAGGCGACTTAGTCGTGAACCCCATGTGGCTTACCGGTGGGTCGATCGCGGTCTCAGATAGGCGAGGAGCCGTCAGCCCGGACTACCGCGTGTTCCGGCCATCCCCCGCTGTCTGGCCGAGATACGTTCATCACCTACTGCGCACGCCCGCGTACATGGACCAATACCGGCTGTATACGCGGGCTGATACGACGTTCGACCGGCGGGTTCAGCAGGAAGATCTCGATGAGCTGCCGCTGCCGCTACCTTCAATTGCGCAACAGCGACGGATTGCTGACTTCCTCGACGACCAGGTCGCCCGCATCGACAACATCATCGCTGCTCGGAAGGCGCAGCTCGGTCTGGTTGCTAGCGAGCTCGACGCCGCTTGGGATGACGCAGCGAGGAGATTCCGCGTGCTTGTTAGCCTGCGCAGGTTCCTCGCGAGCATCACGGACGGCCCTTTCGGGTCAGCGCTTACGTCCGCCCACTACGTGGACAGCGGCACGAGGGTTGTTCGGCTCGGCAATATCGGGCTAGCCGAGTTCCGCGACGACGACAAGGCATATATCGACGACTCGTATGCCACGCAGCTTGCCCAACATGCTGTCCGTGTGGGAGATGTGCTCATGGCGGGACTGGGTGACGAGCGATGGCCGCTCGGGCGGGCGGTGGTGGCGCCAGCTGACCTGGGCCCGGCGATTGTCAAGGCTGACTGCTACCGCTTACGTTTCACGCACCGCCTGTCCGGTGAGTTTGCGGCCTGGTACCTCTCTTCGCCGCCTGCGCGAATGAGGTTTGCCGAGCTTGCACGCGGATCGACGCGCGCTCGCCTGAACACCCAGCTTGCTCGAGAAGCACTGGTACCCGACGCCGCACGAGCGGACCAGGATGAGGCACTGATTACGTTTTCGGCTGCCCGAGCTGTGGCAGACCGACAAGGATCGGCTTTGACTCGAAGCGTCGCTCTACTCGTCGAGCTGAAGCGGTCGTTGATTACGGCGGCGGTGACGGGCGAGTTCGATGTGTCAGCGGCTGATGGTTCGCGGGTGTCGGCGTGAGTCCGAAGGTGACGTCGGAGTCGGCGTTCGAGGACTCGATCGAGGAGCACTTACTGGCCAGCGGCTGGCTGAACGGCGACCCGTCCGGTTACGACCGGGGCCTCGGACTCGATGCGGCCGAGCTCGTCGCGTTCCTGGAAGCGTCGCAGCCTGACGAGTGGGAGCAGCTGACCCAACGGCTCGGCGGTACGGCGAACGCGAAGGAGCGGGTCGCGAAGTACGTAGGCGACCAACTGACGCAGCGCGGCACGGCTGACGTGCTGCGCGGCGTGACCAAGATGAACGGCGTCTCGTTCCGGCTGGCGTTCTTTGCCCCGGCGAACGGACTCACGCAGGCCCTGTGGAAGCGCTACGACGCGAACCGGCTCAGCGTCGTCCGGCAGTTGCACCACAGCGAGTCAAACACCGCCGACTCGGTCGACATGACGCTGTTCGTCAACGGCATCCCGACCGCGACGGCCGAGTTGAAGAACCCGCTGACGCAGCAGCGCGTCGGGCATGGGGTGCGGCAGTACCAGCGCGACCGGAACCCGTCCGACCTGATCTTCCGGGCGCGGACTGTCGTCCACTTCGCCGTCGACCCGAACCAGGTCTACATGACCACCCGGCTGGCAGGAGAGCAGACGCGGTTCTTGCCGTTCAACCAGGGCTCCGGCGGTGCCGGCCAAAAGGGCGGTGCCGGCAATCCGGCGAACCCTGACGGTTACGACACGGCCTACCTGTGGGAGCAGGTGTGGCAGCGCGACGCGTGGCTGGGCCTGCTCGGCGAGTTCGTGCACATCGAGGACATGTACGCCGCCGACGGGAACAAGACCGGCGAGACCACGACGCTGTTCCCGCGCTATCACCAGTGGGACGCGGTCCAAAAACTGCTCGCGGCGACGAAGCAGGCCGGGCCAGGCAGGAACCGACTGATCCAGCACTCGGCCGGTTCGGGCAAGTCGAACACCATCGCCTGGGCGGCGCATCACCTGTCCCGGTTGCACACCCCGTCGTGGCACGGCGAGCTGACCGATACGGTCAAGGCGGCCAGGTTGGGTATCGACCAGCCGATCTTCAACAAGGTTATCGTCATCACCGACCGGGTCGTGCTCGACCGCCAGCTGCAATCGACCGTGGCCGGCTTCGAGCACACGCCGGGCACGATCGTGAAGATCGACGAGGACTCCACGCAACTACGGGCAGCACTGGCCGGCAACACCGCACGGATCATCATCACGACCTTGCAGAAGTTCCCCGTCGTCGCTGAGCACGCCGGGTCGGTGGCGGGAAGCCGGTTCGCGGTGATCGTTGATGAGGCGCACTCGTCCACGTCGGGCGAGGCGATGAAGGACATGAAGCGCGTCCTCAGCGGGTCGTCGACGCTGGTGGCGGCTAACGCCGATCCGCTCACCGTGGCCGAGCAGGCCGAGGCGAAGATCGAGTCCGAGACCGACGACGCCGTCGATCTGATCGCGTCGTCAATGACCGCTCGCGGCGCCCAGGGCAACCTCGCGTTCTTCGCATTCACCGCCACGCCCAAGCCGAAGACGCTCGAACTGTTCGGCGACCTCGTCACCGGCGCAGACGGTGAACCTGTGCGGGTGCCGTTTCACCTGTACTCGATGCGCCAGGCGATCGAGGAGGGTTACATCCTCGACGTCCTCGCCAACTACACCACCTACGACACCTACTACCGGCTCGCCAATACCGAACAGTCCGAGGACCCGGACGTCCCCACGAGCAAGGCGTCCGCTGCATTGGCGCGGTTCGTGTCGTTGCACCCGACCAACCTGGCGCAGAAGGCCGAGATCATTGTCGAGCACTTCCGGCAGAAGACGGCAGGCAAGATCGGCGGCCGAGCGAAGGCGATGGTGGTGACCCGGTCGCGGCTGCACGCCGTCCGCTACAAGCAGGCGATCGATGCCTACATTGCCGCAAAGGGCTACGACCGTGGGCCGGGCCGGATATCGGCGCTCGTGGCGTTCTCGGGAACTGTTATCGACCCGAGCGACCCGACCGTCAGCTACACCGAGCCGATGATGAACGGGTTCGGCGAAGGGAAGCTGCCAAAGCGGTTCGCGTCCGACGAGTACCAGGTGCTCGTCGTCGCGGAGAAGTACCAGACCGGCTTCGACCAGCCGATGCTGCACACGATGTACGTCGACAAGAAGCTCGCCGGGGTCAAGGCCGTGCAGACTCTGTCTCGGCTCAATCGCATTCACCCTGGCAAGGCCGACACGTTCGTGCTCGACTTCGCCAACAAGGCCGAGGAGATTCAGGACGCCTTCGAGCCGTTCTTCGAACAGTCCTCGGCCGCGCCCACCGATCCGAACCTGCTCTACACCCTCGAACACACCATCACCGCGGCGCATGTGATCCACCCCGCCGAACAGGAGGCCGCTGTCGACGCGTTGCTGGCCGGTGGCTCGGCGAACCAGAAGATCGTCTACGCCAACGTGAACCCCGCTGTCGGGCGGTTCATCGGGCTCGACGAGGACGCGCAGGACGTGTTCCGTGATGCGTTGAAGGGGTTCGTGCGGGCGTACTCGTTCCTTGCCCAGGTGATGCCGTGGACGGACCGCGACCTCGAGTCGCTCTACCTGTACGGGCGCGCGCTGCTGCCGCTGCTGCCCGCGGCGCCGGACGAGCCGCTGCCGCAGATCAGCGAGTCGGTGCTGCTAACCCACCTGCGCACCGAGGCCCAGGGCGAGGAGGAGAACCTGTCCCTGACCTCGGGCACCGACGAGCCGGGTGTCGCGCTGCCTGGTGGTGGAACCGGGAAGGCTTACGAGTCGCCGACGGAGAAGCTGTCGCAGTTGATCGAGCAGCTGAACCAGCGGTATGGCATGAACCTTGGCGAGGCTGACCTGGTCTGGTTCCGGCAACAAAAGCAGGCGATCAAGTCCGACGAGCAGATGCGCGTCGTAGCACTGAACAACGACCGCGACCAGTACGGCGTGGTGTTGCACAAGAAGGCCGAGAGCATGATCGTTGACCGGCACGAGGCCAACGGCCAGCTATTCAACGCGTTCTTCGAGAAGCCGGGCTTCCGTGACGCGCTGATCCGGTACCTCGCCGAGTCCTACGACGAAATTCGAGACGAGAGCGCGGGCTGAGGCTGCGCCGGCGGTCAGCCCTCACGCCTCGAGCAGCCCTGACCCACCGCACAAAGCACGCGCTCCCGGTCGGACTCGCGCGCCGATGTAATTAGGCCGGACACACGAAGGTCCTCCGAGATTGGTCTGGGTAACTGGCCCGGCCCGCCGGACTGCGCGAGCGAGGTGTCAGCAACGTCGATCTCGCGGCGGTCACGCACACGTGGTGGTGCGCAGCGTTGGGACGCCGTCCTGACGTAAATCGAGAACCAGCTCTCGTGAAGCGTCGAGCTCGCACAGCCCCAGAGGGTGACGACGCGCCGCAAGATCGCTGTCCTGCGCCATGGCACTATCGGCAATCGGCGAAGCGTTGACTCCATGCGCGCCGACGGGCCGCGCCCTATTCTTCGGACGTGGTCCAAGCGGGCGCGTGGGATGGGATTGGCTCGTCGATCGTCGGCGGCCTGATCGGCGCTGTGACAGTGATGCTGGGCGCGTGGTTGGCATACCGCCTGTCCGAACGCTCTCGGCGGGCAGACCGTGAGCACGAGGGGCGGACAAGGGCCGCGGAGGATCGTCGCAACGCCGCTAAAGACTTGATCATCCAGATCAGCAACTTGAAAGACGACGCTACGAGCCATCGCAGTGGCCTGCTCGGTGACTACGCACTCTTTCCCCTTCGAAACGCGCTATTCGTTACGCACGTGGCGCTTGAACGGTATCCCGCCTACGTCGAGGTGCAGCAGTTCTACCGAACGGTCACGACCTGGCGAGAATGGGCGCGCGATCATGAGCCTGCGAATCCACCATCGACTCGTCGGCCGGACGATGAATATGCGCAGCTCCGCTCGTTTCAGGCAGCGTTGCAGACCTACGCCGATGACGTGATCAGTCTCCTTCAAGATCATCGTGAAGACGAGGTCTTGAGCTTTCAGCGACCGGACCTGCCGCGGCTTCCGCAGTGAGCGAGCGCTGCCCGAGGCGGGCTGGATGTGAGCTCTCGGCATTGGCAGCAAAGATCATCTGGTAGCCATTTCGGTAGCCATTTGCTTCGTTCGCGGTTGTTCGTGCCGTTCGATAGTTGTCCGAAATCCCTTATACCATGGGCATTCGGACGTCGACGTACATCCACGAATAATCGAACAGGCGGCTGGCAGGTTGGGCGCGGACGTCTCCGAACACAGGCGAACTTCAGGGGACTGACTCGGATGCGCGTCGCCTTCGTGGCTATGTGGTGGTCGCACCGACCGCCATCCACTTCGACGATGACGCTGAGGCGCCAGTCGTGCAAGCGTCGTAGACCGGACGGGTCCCGCGCAGACGATGCTTAGTCCCGCCGCCAACGAGAGGTGCGGCTCGTGACCTCGTCGGAGAGCTTGCTGCCCGCGGACCGAGCGTGCCCGTAGGTTTCGCTGCCAAAGCGTCGAGCGGCGTCGACTCCTTCGCCTCCTGCGTCCAAAGCCTTGTCTTTGACCTCTGCAACGGCGTGACCCCAACGCTTCGCCCCGGGCGGTTCGTAGCTCGCTTCGATGCCCACTGTCGCGTGGAACTCGATGATGCCGGTCGTGACACGATTGCTGGATCGCACCAGGGCGGGGGAAGTCCGCGGATGCTGCAGCACCTTCGTGTTCGCCGTGTCCGCCGCTGCACGCATCCGATCCAGGAGAACCCTCGTGCTGGACGACAGAAGCTCCAGTCGATCGTGGCGTGCGATCTTCAGCCCCATGCGATGTCGATCTAGCTCGTCTGGCGCTGTGTCCAGCACGCGGTCCAGTTCGAGGACAGCAACAGCATCATGGAGTTGCACGCAACGGGCCAGCACGGCGAGCCATTTCTGTACTTCAGACTCTGCATTCTTCGTAGCTTCGGCGAGATCGTTGATCTTGGTCCGCTGTTCAAGTTGATCAGCAAGATCGGTGAGCTGCCGCAACGCAAACGCTTGAGTCTCGATGATCGTCGCAGAGGATGACTGCACCTTCGACCACGTCACCTCCGACACCCGTCCCACGCTCGCGCGGATGCTCATGGCCTCGCGGATGATGAGGTCGACGGCGTCCATGCGCGACAGCACCTGGTTGAGCTGAGCGCGGAGCACGCTGTCGAGCTTCTTGTCGAGGGTTCCCAGGTAGTCGGTGATCTCGTCCATGGCCTGCTGCATCGCGAGCTGCGCCATGATGCCCCCGACTCCGGCCAGGACCGATGGATTGCTGAGCATGGATCCGGGCAACCTGACTATTTCCAGGAAGCCCTTGCTCTTGCCGGCCTCGGTCAGCACTGCCCGGCTCGTGCCAGGGCTCGAGCCCTTCATCAGTTTGTACTTCTTCAGCTTCGCCGCGGACTCTTCGGTCAGCTTGACCCAGCGGCCCGAGTTCGCGGCGATTTCCGAGCCGGCTTGGGCAAGCGCACCTCCGCTGTTGAGCACGTTCCTGAGCCTGGGCAGTTCGAGTTGGCGCGACGGCAGGCCCTCTGAGGCGAGGAAGCGCTCGACGACAGCCGGATCGCCGATCACTGCTAGTCCGTCGCCGTCACTGACCAACTCAATTTTGCCGCTTGCCGGCTGCTGAGGTGGCTGCATGGATCGTCAGGCTAGTCGGGTGCGTCCATCCGCTCGAGGTGCTCGCCGGCCTGAGCCATGACGAGTTATCGGGAGATGCACTTGCCCGGTGACACTTCGCGTGTTCATAATTGGGCTATGTTCACTAAAGTTGAACACCAAGAAATTATGAACGCCGTCAGCGAGGCGGTTCGTGAGACGGTGGCCGCCGCATTCGGGCGCGACGTCGAGGTAGTTCTCGGTCCCGCGCGTGACGATACGGCTGATGCTGTCCTGGTCGTCGCAAATGAGGCCCCTCCAGTGGATTACGACGTGGAGGTGAAGGCGACGGTGACACCGGCAAGCGTGGCCGTTGTGGGCCCTCGAGCGCCACGTCGCCTCATACTGTTCACGCCGAGGCTGACGCCGGCCGTCATGGACGCGTGCCGCCGTCTCGGCGTGAGCTGCGCCGATGCGGACGGCAACGTCTATCTCCGCGCGACCGCGAGCGTCATCGATATTCAGGGCCGGCCGGTCCAGCGAAGTCGAACCCTCACCAGACAAGACGAGCGGCGCACGCGCTTGAGCAGTCGTTCGGGTCTGCTGGTTCTCTTTGTTCTGCTGTCGGCTCCTGACGCCCTGGACGAGCCGATGCGTAGCATCGCCTCAGCCTCGGGTGTCTCGTTGGGATCAGTCGCGGGTGTTTTCGACGAACTCGCCAAACGACGTCACTTGACGACGACCTCGCGCGGAAGGTCGCTTCAGCACACTCGCGGGCTCATCGACCTGTGGGCCGAGGGCTATCGGGCTCGGCTGCATGCGCAGCTTCGTTTGGGCAGGTTCGGCGTCGACTCCTACGATTGGTGGCGGACCGCGACAGATGCAGTCCGAGCGGCAGGCGGTCAATGGGGGAGCGAGACAGCTCTGTGGGCGAACGGCGCGAGCCTCAGACCGGCGCGGGGCGTCGTATACGTCGATGCCGTTCCGCCCAAGTTGATCGCGGCCCTTCGACTGCGTCGTGACGAGCGGATCGACGCACCCGCCGAGTTGCGGAGGCGGTTCTGGACGATCTCGGCCTTTGCCAAATCTGACACCGTTCCGCCTTTGCTGATCTATGCCGATCTGCTGGCCGATGGTGATCCGCGGCTGGTCGAAGCCGCAGCCGAACTCCGGGGGAGCGATGCCGACCTTCGACGCCTCGACGAATCCTGAGCGCATTCCATTCGTCGACGTCTTGATCGCGTTGTGCGACCTGGCGCAAGCACGCGGTGTCGAGATCATGCTGGTCGGCGCCACCGCCCGTGACATCGCCTTGGCCGCGGAGGGCCATGAGGCGCCGCTGCGGGCGACCAACGATGTTGACATTGCGGTCGTGGTGGCCGACGCGGCCGCCTTCGAGCACCTGGTCGCCGACCTGGCGCCAGTGCCTTCGGGCGGCGCCCACAAGTTCCTCGTCGACGCAATCGAGGTGGACATCGTGCCGTTCGGCGGCATCGAGCGCGAGGATCGCACCATCGTCTGGCCGGACGGATCCACGATGAACACTCTGGGCTTCGCCGAGGCGATCCAGTCTGCCCTCGAGCTACTCCTGCCGGGCGGCCGAATGATGCGGGTTGCCTCGATCCCTGCTCAAGCAGTATTTAAGGTCTTCGCATGGGCCGATCGTGGACCGTCGACCGATCGAGACGCTGTAGACCTCGGCGTGCTGCTGCAGTGCTATAGCTCGGGAGACCGACTGGACCACATCTATGCAGAGGACAGCCTCGCCGTCCTTGGCGAGTACGACTACGACGTCCGACTCGCTGGTGGCCACTGGCTCGGCGTTGATGTTCGGGTCCATCTCGGAAGCCAGGTGGCACGACGATGTAGAGACGTGGTCGTCGCGGACAGCGACCCCGGTCGGCTTCCGTTGGCCATGCGCGGCGACGCCGCTGAAGACCGCGCGCTCCTGACGGCGTTCGCCGCAGGCCTGCACTCCAGCGAGCCGTAGATCGATTCCGGACAGCGATGCTGAGCAGCTCGATCGTCTGATTCAGGTGGGCAGCCGGCTGGCATGCGCCGGGTTGGTAACGAGCTATTCAGGTGCTGGCCGTCGGGCCGGTCCCCGCGAGGCGCGCGGCGCCGGCGAGCGCAGTGTCCGCGGTTGCGAGGGGGAGCGCGAGTCGCTCGGCGAGGACCAGGTAGCTGGCCTGGTAGGCACTCAGGTTGTGCCGCCGTGCTGCAGCATGGACGGCGGTGGGGTCGTCGCCGGAATGGTCGACGGTGATATGTAGCTGATCGAGCAAGGCGAGCAACCGGGTGGCTTGCGCTTCGGACAGTCGGCCGTGCGACTCGGCGTCGAGCAGCGCGTTGGTCACCTCGAGTTGCCACACGGGCGGCACGATCGCGTT
>JAABUT010002338.1_pt1 | contig 18591 bp, 13 predicted proteins | sample 5559281 | NCBI WGS metagenome assembly JAABUT01 (sample SAMN10711880, study PRJNA513359) | rock metagenome | isolation source: Antarctica rocks | place: Antarctica: Victoria Land, Ricker Hills nord | collected 2016-01-04 | reverse complement strand
GAGGGCGGTTCGAGCACCGCCCCTACGCGAAACCGGACACCCCTGACGGATCGGTAACCGAACCGCATTTGGCTGACGCCTGCTCCGCCGTTCTTCTTACTTTGCTACCGCCCCCGCGAACATCCGATCCTGCTCCGCGCGCAGCGACCAGAGGAACGAATCGGTGGGGCGCTCGATCATCTCGTAGGTGATCGGCTGACCTGCCGCAACATCCCGCATGAGGCGCACGCCGCTCGTCAGCGTGAGGGGAACGAGATTCTCCGCGCGGGCGACGGCGGCGCGTTCGATCAAGCCGTAGACGGTCTTCCCGCCGCTCCCGTCGAGCGTCTCGCCCGCACGGAGCGCGTGCTTCGCGACAGCGACCACGTCCGCGACAGGGGCACCGATGGGTGCCCCCGTCGCCTTGCCGTACAAGCCCGCCTCCGCAATCGACAGCGGCGCTTCGATGCCGCAGAGATGATAGGGCCGGTAGTGCGCGGCGGTCGTGCCATCCGGCCCCATCTTCAGGCCATAGAAGCCCAAATCCTGCGCGATGCGCGGGTGATCGGTGCGCACGACGATGAAGACGCCGATATCGAGGTGATCCAGCAGCACCGTCGCCCCATCGGGCGCGACCGCGTTCGCCAACTCGACGACGCCGAAGCGATTCAGTACCCCGCCGTGCTCACGCAAGCTGAAGACCCGCGCGAGGTCGGTCGCCGTCGCGCTCGGCTCGTGCATCCCGCGCACATCGGGCACAAGGCCGGTCATGTTGGCGACGCTGCACATCTCGATCTGCGACTTGGAGCCGTCCCGGAACGAGTTGTACATCTGCGCGTTCAACTGCTGCTCCTGCACCAGTTCGCTGGCGAAGCCGTACCGCGCGAACGCCTCCTCCGGGTCGCCGGTGCGGTCGGACCCGAAGAGACGGGTGCCACGACCGGCGACGACGACCTCTAAGCCGAGCGCCTGTGCCCAATCGACCAGCCGCATGATGCACCCCGGCTGGTCGCCGTCCGCGATGGTGTAGACGACGCCTGCCGCCCGCGCCCGCCGATGCAGGAGCGGCCCGATGGCAACATCCGTTTCCATGTTCACCATGACGATGTGCTTGCCGCCCTCAATCGCCGCCGCGCCGATCCGCGCGCCGTTCTCCGGCACGCCCGTCGCCTCCACGATCACATCGAGCGGCGCACCGCACAGCGCGAGCGGGTCGTCCGTCACGGCGACCTGATCGCGCTCGATGGCGCGCGCAATTGCACCGCTATCGCCCGCGCGGACGACATCGTCCGCCGAGAGTCCGTTGCGCACGAAGACTCCTTGCGCCTTGTCGGGGAACAGATCCGCGAGCGCGACGAGGCGCACCCCGCGCATCCGCGACACCTGATGCGCCACGCTGGAGCCGAACTTCCCCGCGCCGACGATCCCGACACGTATTGGTGTGCCCGCACGCTCGCGCTCCGCCAAATCCGCCGCAAGCATCTTCGCTCCCTTCCTCTATGTGTCCGTTCGTTGCCCTGGAACACTACACTGCCCGAGGGCGCCCGCACAAGGGACTCGCTCCGTGCAACTCGCTATCCCACAAGAGCACTTGGCACAACCGATGCGACCGACGGCATGAAACAGGCCGCACTCCCATCGCGTGGAGCGCGCGCACGACCGACCGTGAAAACCGCAGCAAGGAGCAGCAGATGACTGAGCAGGTCAGCGATTATCTCGTCTCTCGCCTGAAGGCGTGGGGCGTCCGGCACGTCTTCGGCTACACGGGCGACGGCATCAACGGCATCATCGGTGCGCTCGACCGCGCGGGGAACGACCCGGCCTTCATCCAGGTACGTCATGAGGAAATGGCGGGGTTGATGGCCTGCGCGCACGCGAAGTTCACCGAGGAGGTCGGCGTTTGCATGGCGACGCAGGGGCCGGGCGCGATCCACCTGCTCAATGGCCTCTATGATGCCAATCTCGATCACCAGCCCGTCGTGGCAATTGTCGGGCAGCAGTCGAGCGCGGCGATCGGCAGCCACTACCAGCAGGATGTAGACCTGCACACGCTCTTCAAGGATGTCGCGGGGGCGTATGTCCAGACGGTGGAATCGGCGGCGCAGGCCCGGCACGTCATCGACCGCGCCTTCCGCATCGCCAGAGCGGAGCGCACCGTCACCTGCATCATCGTGCCGCACGACGTGCAGGAGATGGAGGCAGTGCCGAACCCGCCATCGGAGCACGGCATGCAGCACTCGGGCGTCGGCTACTCATACCCGCGCGTCATCCCCGCCGACGCGGATCTCCAGCGCGCCGCAGCGGTGCTGAACGCCGGGCAGAAGGTGGCGATGCTCGTCGGCGCGGGCGCACTGCGCGCGACGGACGAGGTGATGCAGATCGCGGAACTGCTCGGTGCGGGAGTCGCAAAAGCGCTGCTCGGCAAGGCGGCGGTGCCGGACGACCTGCCGTATGTCACCGGCTCCGTTGGTTGGCTCGGCACGAGCGCGAGCAATGAGATGATGATGGAGTGCGACACACTGTTCATGGTCGGCTCCGGCTTCCCCTACACCGAGTATCTCCCGAAGGAGGGCCAAGCGCGCGGCGTCCAGATCGACATCGACGGGCGAATGCTCAGCCTGCGCTACCCGATGGAGGCGAATCTCGTCGGGGACAGCGCGGAGACGCTGCGCGCACTCGCCCCGCTCCTCACCCGCAAGACCGACCGCGCATGGCGCGCCCAGATCGAAGAAAAGGTGCGCGCGTCGTGGCAGGAGTTGGAGCGGCGCGCGATGCACGACGCGAACCCGCTCAACCCGCAGCGCGTCTTCTGGGAACTGTCGCCCCGCCTACCGGAGAACACCATCCTGACGGCGGATTCGGGCACCTCCACCGTCTGGTTCGCGCGCGACCTGAAGATGCGGCGCGGCATGATGGCGTCGGTGTCGGGGACGCTCGCCACGATGGGGTGCGCCGTGCCGTACGCCATCGCCGCGAAGTTCGCCCACCCGGATCGCGTCGTCGTCGCGGCGGTGGGTGATGGTGCGATGCAGATGAACGGCATCAACGAATTAATCACGATTGCCAAGGAATGGAAGCGGTGGAGCGACCCGCGCTTGATCGTGCTCGTCCTGAACAATCGCGACCTGAATTACGTGACGTGGGAGCAGCGCGTGATGGAGGGCAACCGGCGCTTCGTCGCGTCGCAGGAGGTGCCAGATTTCCCGTACGCTCGGTACGCGGAGATGCTCGGCTTGCAGGGCATCCGGGTGGACGCGCCCGATCAGGTCGCGGGCGCGTGGGAAACCGCGCTCGCCGCCAACCGGCCGGTGGTGTTGGAAGCGTTCGTTGACCCGGATGTCCCGACGATCCCGCCGCAAATGAAGCCGGAGCAGATCAAGAAACTGCACGAGGCATTGGCGAAGGACGATCCCGAGCGCGCGGGCGTCCTCTCACAGATCGCGCAGGAGCAACCGGAACTGGCGAAGCAACTCCAATCAACCGACTAAGCGCCGATCGCTAAACCTTTCCCCTCCCCTCTCCATCGCCCGGAGATCGCGGTAGGTATCAGATCATGGTGGCGATGGAGAGGGGAGGGGGGTGAGGAACGCAAAACCAGCCCCTCACGGCCCGCATCGTGCATATCGAGAAATTACAAACACGGCCACCATTTCAGTATCATAAAGGAGCGCCACACGATGTACGCCGCCACCATCGAAAACGCGATTCAGCGCATCCCCGGCCTCGCGGAGAACGGCACGAAAGTCGCCCACGCGATCCACAGCGCCGTGCTCAACAGTAGCGACAGCGTCCGTCGTGGCGTAGACATCCTGCACGGCGTCTGGCTCGGGCACCCGCTCCATCCAGTGCTGACGGACATCCCGATCGGCGCGTGGACCATCGGCGTCCTCTGCGATCTCGTGGCGGCGCAAAGTGATTCCGCCGAGGCCGCGAAGATGGCGGACGCGCTCCTGGCAATCGGCGTCGTCGCGGCGGTGCCGACCGCCGTCGTCGGCGTCGCGGACTACTCCGCGATCCAGAAGCCCGCCGTTGCGCTCGCCACCGCGCACGGCCTGCTCAACACTGTCGGCCTCGTCCTGAATATCGCGTCACTGCGCGACCGCACCACGGGCAACCGGGGGCGGGGCGTCCTGCTCTCGACCGTTGCGTTCGGCGTCGTGAACCTCGCCGGGTGGATCGGCGGCGAGATGGTGTTCCGCAAGCATGTCGGCGTCGATCACCATGCAGAGGCATCCGGCCCGAACGACTGGCGGGTCGCACTCGACGCGAGCGACCTACCGGAGCGGACCGCGAAGCGGGTGGAGATCGACGGCGCGCCGGTGCTGATCTACCGCGACCGCACATCGATCTACGCCATCGGCGCGGTGTGCAGCCACGCGGGCGGGCCGCTCGATGAAGGTTCGTTCGAGGGCGTCTGTGTCCGGTGCCCGTGGCACGATTCGGTCTTCGACCTGCGCGACGGCAGTGTGCGCCACGGGCCGGCGACGTACCCGGAACCCGCCTACGATGTGCGCGTGGAGCGCGGCTCTGTTGAAGTCCGGTTGCGCCGCGCGACCGCCGACGCATGACACCGACGTCCGCACCCCAACGCGGCGGTGACGCACCGGTTCACCGATGACGACGGGCTACGATGTCGCCGTGATCGGTGCGGGGCACAACGGCCTCGCCTGCGCTTGCTATCTCGCGCGGGCGGGGCTGAAGGTGGTCGTCCTCGAAATGGCGGATCGCATCGGTGGGGCGACGCACACGGCGGCGACGATCCCCGGCGTGACCGAGTATCGCTTCGACACCTGCTCCGTCATCCACAATATGATTAACATGACGACCGTGATCGACGAACTCGCGCTGCCCGATGTCGGGCTGGAGTACATCGAGACGGACCCCTTCACGATCTCCTATTTTCCGGACGGTTCGGTCGTACGCTTCTACCGCTCCGTGGAGCAGACGTGTGCGGAGATCGCGCGCTATTCGCCTGCGGATGCGGACGCATATCGGCAATTCATCCGCGCGGCGGACCCCGTTGTCCAACTTGCGCTTGGGGTGTTCCGCTCGTCCGGCGACCACGGCAAAGGCATCGGTGAATGGCGCACGCGGTTCGGCGCGGCGATCGGGGCGGCGCGGCGCAACCGCCCGAACCGCCTCGCCAATGATCTGCTCGGCGCGTACGGCCCGCTGCTGGAAACGACCTTCACGACGGAGTACGCGCGGGCGGGCATCGCGGCGCTCGCCGCCCACGGCACGCTCGGCCCGCACACACCGGGCGCGGCGTTCTTCGGGGTCTGGCAGGCGGCGTATCACCGCTACGGCAATTGGCACGCGCGCGGCGGCTCCGGCTCGCTCGCGGATGCCCTGCGGAAGCGGCTCGAAGCCTGGGGCGGTGAGGTTCGCACCGGCGCGCGGGTCGCGCGAATTCTCGTGAACGGGCGGGTGCAGGGCGTTGAACTTGCGGCGGGCGAGCGCATCGACGCCGCGCGAGTCGTCGCGGCGATCAACCCGCAGACCGCCCTCCTCCGCCTCGTACGCCCCGCCGACCTACCCGCCGACCTCACGCGCCGCCTGACGACGCGCCACCGCTCGAACGCGGTGCAGTTCGTCGTCCACGCCGCTCTCGACCGCCTCCCGCAGTGGCCGGACGCACCCGCCGATGGCTGGAACGGGATGCAGTCCGTCGCGTCATCCGTCGCGCAGGTGCGGGAAAATTTCCTTCAGGCGGAGGCGGGTATCGCGCCGACGACCCCAGCGGTGTACGTCTTCACCCCCTCGGCCATCGATGCCACCGTCGCGCCGCCGGGAAAGCACGGCGCGTACATCGCCTGCGCCGCGTACCCCGCACGTTTCGCGGACGGCGCGACATGGCGGGCGCGCGGCGAGGCGGAGGCGCATCGATTGGTGGACGCGGTGGCGGAGCGCGCCCCTGGCTTCCGGGAGAGTATCACGGGTCTCGCGTGGCGGCACGCGGAGGATTGGGAGCGCGAGATTGGCCTGCTCGACGGCCACCCGATGCACCTCGACCTGACGATGGATCAACTCGGCCCCTTTCGCCCGCTCTCCGATCTCGCGGATCACCGCACGCCCATTGAGGGTCTGTACCTCTCCGGCGCGGGCACGTATCCAACGGGTGGCGTCTCCGGCGTGCCGGGGCGCGTCGCCGCGAAAGTCATCCTGAAAGATCGACAACGAAAGCGACCGTAAACGACAGAGGAAGAGTGATGCGAAACAACAAGACGACCTCCCAAATAGTGGTAATCACGGGCGCGTCGGCGGGCGTCGGGCGGGCGACTGCGGTAGCGTTCGCGCGGCGCGGCGCAAAAATCGGCCTACTTGCGCGCGGGCGGGACGGCCTCGAAGGGGCACGCCGGGAGGTTGAGGCCGTCGGCGGCACGGCGCTCATCCTCCCAACCGACGTGGCGGATGCCGCACAAGTGGAGGCGGCAGCGGCGGCAGTCGAGGAAAAACTTGGCCCCATCGATGTCTGGGTGAACGACGCGATGACCTCGGTCTTCTCGCCGGTCGAGGAGATGACGCCTGACGAGTTCAAGCGCGTCACCGAGGTGAATTATCTTGGCTTCGTCTACGGCACGCTCGCCGCGCTCCACCGGATGCTCCCACGCGACCGTGGAACGATTGTGCAAGTCGGCTCCGCGCTCGCGTACCGGAGCATCCCGTTGCAGGCGGCGTACTGCGCGAGCAAGGCGGCGATCCGGGGCTTCACCGATTCGCTCCACTGCGAACTGCTGCATGACGGGAGCAATGTGCACCTGACGATGGTGCAGATGCCCGCGCTGAACACGCCGCAGTTCGGCTGGGTGAAGAGCCGCCTGCCGAAGAAGGCGCAACCCGTCCCGCCAATCTACCAGCCGGAGGTCGCCGCCGAGGCGATCTACTGGGCCACGCGGCACCCCCGGCGCGAGGTGCACGTCGGCTGGTCCACGCAGCAGGCGATCTGGGGCAACAAGATCGCGCCGGGATTGCTCGACCGCTATCTGGCACGCACCGGATACAAGGGTCAGCAGACCGATGAACCAGTGGACCCGCACGCACTCAACAACCTCTTTGAACCGCTCGACGACACGGGTGGTGATCGCGGCGCGCACGGCACATTCGACGACCGCGCGCGCGACGGCAGCACGGAACTGTGGGCGACAGAGCACCGCCGGGCAGTACTGATCGGCGCTGCGGGCGTCGCGGGGATACTCGGCATCGCACGCAAACGGAGGAATCAATGACACCAACCCCGGAGCAACTGAGCGACGAACTACGCAACGGTACCAGTGAATACCTCGGCAAGCGGCGCGGTGTCGTCGGCCTGTCGCTCGTCGCGGTCGGCTCGATGGGGCTGATCGCGCTCTACCAGATGGGCATCATCAAGCATCTGCCGGAGCCGCCAATTCCCGGCCTCGACGCGGACAAGGTGGATGCCTCGCCGGAAGCCTACTCGCGCTTCCATATGCCGGATGGCTACCTCGGCCTCGGCAGTTACGCGATGACGATGAGTCTCGCGGCGATGGGCGGAAAAGACCGCGCCGCCACCCAACCTTGGATCCCGCTCGCCCTCGCCGCCAAGGTCGCGTTCGACACCTATCAGGCGGGCAGACTGACCGTCGATCAGGCGACCAGGCAGAAGGCGTTCTGCTCGTGGTGCCTGCTCTCCGCACTTGCCACCTTCGCCACCGTGCCACTCGTCATCCCCGAAGCGCGGGCCGCGATCCGGCAACTCACTGGGAAAAGCGCGTAGCGCCGCGACGTGATCGGATAACGGGGGCGCAGGTTGATGAACATTAATTCAGGTAATGGGAGCACAGGCTAAAGCCCATGCCACCGGTGGCCGGGTGCCCTTTGGGCAGATTTAGCCTGCGTTCCCAGCCATCCGTCGTACCTGCGCCACCATGGACCTACGAGCGCGGCAGCGATGTGAGGAGCATGCGGAGGCGGGCAATTGTGACGATGTCCATCCCCGGTGGGAGCGGCTGCCGCAGGACGCGCGCGTGCCCGGAGTGCCGCGTCACGCGGTACTGCGTCGCCCCCTTGTTCGTGCGCCAGAAGTCGAGGTCAAGGTGCGTATCGCCGACGCGCACGCCTTCCAGCCGCAGGTCCGGTAGCCACGACGGCAGGTGCGGGTCGATGAGCAGGACGCCGAGCGGCGCGAGCGGGAACATGCCGAGCAGCGACTGGACGAGCATCACAATCATGCTCGCCGACCAGCCCTGTGGCTCACACGCCTCCGGGTAGATGCCGGGGTGCGGGTGCTCCGCGTCCCGTTGCAGGCCGCCGATTGCCTCGGGCAGGCGGTTCTCGCTGAAGAGTTCCGTGGAGGCGAACACTCCCTCCGTGAAACGATGCATCTCCTCCCAGCAGCCGTAGCGCGTGAAGCCGTGCGCGAAGGTCGCGCTCTCGATGGGCCAGACACTGCCGAGGTGGTAACTGAAGGGGTTGTAGGCCGGGTGGTCGCTGGAAAGCGTGCGGATGCCCCAGCCGCTGAACATGTCGGGCGCCATCAGTCGCGCCACGACACGCGGGCCTTTCCTTCGCGGCACGATCCCTGCCGTGAGCAGGTGGCCGGTGTTGGATGAAATCGAGCGAATCTGGCGTTTGTCCGGCCCGAGCGCCATCGCGTAGAAGCCCGCATCCTCCATCCAGAATGCCGCCTCGAAGCGAGCGAGGAGTGCGCGGGCCTGCTTGAGTAATTTCCGCGCGTAGCGTCGCTCACCCATGAGATAGAAGACGGATGCCGCCTGCTGGAGCGCGGCGAACCAGTACGCCTGCATCTCGCTCGTGGCGATTGGATTCTGGACAATCGTGCCGTGCTCGTCGATGATCGCCTCGTCCGAATCCTTCCACCCCTGATTCTTGACGCCCTTCTCGGAGCGGGTGACGTATTCGAGGAAGCCGTCGCCGTCGAGGTCGCCCTGCTCGTCGAGCCAGCGCAACACCTTGCGGGCGGCGGGGAGGAGTGACCGCACCGTCTCGCGGTCGTTCGTCCACGCGAAGTAGATGCCGAGCATCGTGAGGAAGTCCTGCGGGGCAGAGTAGTCGCCGTAGTACCGCTCGAACGGGTCGTACTTGAGGAGCGAGAGCGGGCCGGTGCGCGCCTGGTGGATGATCTTCCCCGGTTGCTCGTCCCGCCAGTCGTCGACCACCGTCCCCTGCAAGGCGGCATTCGCGAGCAGCGCATCCTTGAGCATATCCGGCATCGCCATCGCCGCTTGCCAGCCGATGGTCAGCGTATCCCGCCCGAAAAACTGCTGGTACAGCGGGATTCCCGCCGACGGGGCGGCCGGGCCGATCGCCAGGCCGAGCGGCAGCGACGCCAGATCCGCCACCGCCGTGCGCCATGCGTGCGCGATGGTGGGGTTCGAGGTCGTCAACACGGGCGCTTTCACCTGCAACGCCGCGCGCACCACCCCAAGCGGCGTCGATGCCTCCGCGAAACTCCCGTGCGGCATCGCCCTGCGGACGCCATCGAAAATCGGTTCGACGACGAGGGTCACGGTCACGGATGCGCGCGGCGCGAGGTCGAGCGGAAAGACGAGCGCGCCATCGGCAGAGCGGACAGGCACGGGTGTCCCATCGACGTGCAGCGCGACGGCCCGGTCGAGCCTTGGGTGGTCGTAGCGCACCAGCAATTCGCGCCGCGCCCCGTCCCATGTCGTCTGCACGTCCGCAGTTAAGGCCTGAATGCCGCCCGCCTCCCCATCCTTGCCGGAAAACTGCGCGGATCCACTGAGGCCGAGGTCGAACTGCTCGAGGTCCGCGAAATCGGCGGCGACGTGCCAGGCGAGATCGAAGCGCGCAGGCTCATGGAGATGGTAGTTCGTGACGCGCACCGTCGTCCGCATCCCCTCGTCGAGGATGCGTGTGATCTCGGCGTAGACGGATTTGCCCGGAATGCTGGAGCCTTTCGGCACTTCGGTGTAGGTCAGCATCCCGCGACCGTGCACCGGACTGGAGGCGAATGTTCGGAGCGGCTGGCCGTTCGCGGTCAGGTGATCGCGGCAGAGGAGGCGCGTATTCTCGACATAGAACCCCTCGATGTCATTGCCCGCGACATTGCCGTCCAGGTTCGTGATGAGGAGCGACTGACCGCTGTAGAGGAAGAGTTGGTTCCCGCGCGCCCGCATCGAAATTCGATGTGTCATTCAAAGCCTTCCTGCGCCCGTCACGCGCTGCAAATCTCGCTGACGCCATTTTACATTCCCGTCAGATACCAACAGCAGCATACTCGGTATCTCTTACCGATCCCATACAGGCCGATGACAAAGGATCGACCATCGCGATTTCGCACTCGTTGACGTGGGCACCCTGTTCTGATACCATTCCCTCTCGCAGCCTCGGTCCCTGGCTGCGCCGTGGGAGTAGTAGGCCATCCTGCAAGCGAGCGTCAGACGGTGGGAGTGACGCAGCCGGGCCGAACTCGCCCATGTGTCACGCGGCGATGAATGGGTTTCTTGGAGTCGCCGTCGGGTTGGCCGCCGATACCAGGGCCGTCGAGCGGATACCGCACGATCTTGTCGCCGCGCACGCGGGGCTGTAGCTCAGCTGGGAGAGCACCACACTGGCAGTGTGGGGGTCAGGGGTTCGAGTCCCCTCAGCTCCACCACCGCGCGCCGCGCATCATTGCGGTATCAATCGGGGTGGTACCACGGAAGGTTTTTCTAAGCCCTTCGTCCCCTTGCGGACGATGGGCTTTTTCTTTTTTTGCAAGAGGGGCGACAGCATGACGACACAGAATCAGACACCAATGGGCGCGGGCGCGGCGGAGCGGGCAGACCGCTACGATGCGATCCCGATTGAGCGTAAATGGCGTGGGCGTTGGGAGGAAAGCGGCCTGTATCGCACCGACCTGACGCTCGCGACGGGTCGCCCGAAGTTCTACAACCTGATGGAGTTCCCGTATCCGTCGGCGGAAGGGCTACACATCGGCCATGTCTATACCTATGGTGGCGCGGACACGAATGGGCGCTTCCAGCGGATGCGCGGGCACGAGGTCTTCGAGCCGATGGGCTTCGACGCCTTCGGCATCCATAGCGAGAACTACGCCCTGAAGATCAACATCAACCCGATGCAACTGACCGCGCGCACGACGCACCACTACCGCGAGGAGCAGTTGGGCCGCATCGGCGCGATGTTCGATTGGTCGCACAGCGTGGACACCAGCCAGCCGGAGTATTACCGCTGGACGCAGTGGATCTTCCTGCAACTCTTCAAGGCGGGGCTGGCCGTCCGCAAAGAGGCGGCGGTGAACTGGTGCCCGAAGGACCTGACGGTGCTGGCGAACGAGCAGGTGATCGACGGGCGGTGCGAGCGGTGCGGCACCCCGGTCGTGCAGCGCGAGTTGACGCAGTGGTTCTTCACGATCACCGACTACGCCGACCGCCTGCTGGCCAACCTGGAGAAATTGGACTGGCCGGACGAGAGCAAGGTACGGCAAGCGAACTGGATCGGCCGCAGCGCGGGTGCGGAATTGATCTTCGCCGTCGCAGAGAGCGGCGAGCCGATCCCCGTCTTCACGACGCGCCCGGACACCGTCTTCGGCGCAACGTATGTCGTGCTGGCCCCGGAGCACAAGCTGGTCGAGCGCATCACCGCCCCGGAGCAGCGCGCGGCGGTGGCGGCGTACGTCGAGCGGGCGCAGGACACGACCGAAATCGAGCGCACGAACGCCGAGCGCGAGAAGACGGGCGTCTTCACAGGCGCGCACGCAATCAACCCGGCGACGGGGGAACGTGTGCCGATCTGGATTGCGGATTATGTGCTGGTGCAGTACGGCACGGGCGCAATCATGGCCGTCCCCGGCCACGACGAACGCGACTACGACTTCGCCCGCGTCTACGGCCTGCCGATCGTCGAGGTCGTCGCGAGCGACGTGGGCATCGCGGAATCGGCGTACACCGGCCCCGGCACGCTGGTCAACTCCGGGCAATTCGATGGGTTATCATCTGACGAGGGTAAGGTGGCCATCGTCGCGTGGCTGGGGGAGCGCGGGGTGGCGCGGCCGCGCGTCACCTATCGCCTGCACGACTGGCTGATCTCGCGCCAGCGGTATTGGGGGCCACCGATCCCGATCGTCTACTGCCCGTCATGCGGCATCGTGCCGGTGCCGGAGGACCAACTGCCCGTGCTGCTGCCGGAGATTGAGGATTTTCATCCCACCGGAACCGGCAAATCGCCACTGGCCTCCGTTCCCTCGTTCGTCAACACGACCTGCCCGACGTGCGGCGGCCCCGCCGAGCGCGAGACGGATGTCTCCGACAACTTCCTCGACTCCGCGTGGTATTTCCTGCGCTATCCCTGCACCGAGTGGGGCGACCGCCCGTTCGACAAGGAGCAGATCGCGCAGTGGCTGCCCGTTGATATGTACTTCGGTGGCAAAGAGCACGTCGTGATGCATCACCTGTACGCGCGATTCATCACGATGGCGCTGCACGACTTAGGCCACCTGCCGTTTGAGGAACCGTTCAAACGACTACGCCTGCACGGCTTCGTGACCAAGGACGGCGCGAAGATGAGCAAGTCGCGCGGCAACGTCGTGAACCCAAATGAGTACTTCGCGCGTATCGGGTCGGATGCGTTCCGCATGTACCTGCTCTTCATGGGGCCGTTCGATCAGGACAACGACTTCAGCGATATGAACCTCGTCGGCGTGACACGCTATGTCGAACGCGTCTGGCGATTGGTGACCGAGGCCGCGCCATCGGAGGGCGCGGGCGTTGAAATGCGCCTTTTGCATCAGGCCATCAAGCGGGTGACCAGGGAACTGAACGAATACCAGTACCACACCGCGATCGCCGCGCTGATGGAGTTCACGAACTGGATCAGCGCTAACCGCGACGCCTTCACCGCTGCGCAGTACGGTGAGACGCTCCGCGTTCTGACGTTAATGCTCGCGCCGGTCATGCCCTTCCTGGCGGAGGAGTTATGGGAGCGGCAGGGCGGGACATACAGCGTCCATCAGCAGGACTGGCCAACATGGGACGAGGAACTGGCGAAGGAGCCCGAAATCACCATCCCGGTGCAGGTCAACGGCAAGGTGCGCGACCGTCTCTCCGTCGCCCCCGGCACCGACGAGGAGACGCTGCGCGCGCTGGCCCTCGCCTCCGCCCGCGTGCGGGAGCACCTCGGCGGTCGCGAGCCGAAGAAGGTTATCATCGTGCCAGACCGGATGGTGAATATCGTCGGTTAACCGTGACAAGTGACGCCCTTCCCAACAGAGCGGGAGGGGCATTTCTCCATGCGTTCTTCGTGCGCGGATGCGTGAGAAGGATTATGCTTGTGTGCAGCAATGTGGCTCGCACGATCACCGCAGGCAACAATAGGATACCGTAATGTATTCGGGCGCTTCTCCCCAGTCCTCATGCAGTCCAAAGGGCGCCCGCAGTCCGCAGTCCTCCCGCTTGGTCGTGCGGCGGGCGATCCAGAGCGACGCGCCGGGGATCGCATGGGTAGTGGCGCGGGCATTCAAGGATAAGTTCAACCCCGCGTTCGGCACGGAGGAGCGGGCGACCCGCGCCCTCACGCCGTACGTCGCCTCCGCGATGACGCGCCGGGGCAATCACATGTTCGTCGCGACGATTGGCGCTGCGGTCGTGGGCAGCGTTTCGGTCAGCACGCAGAAAAGCCCCGCGCCCGGTGTGATCGGGATGTTCTATCGCGCCGTCGGCTTCTGGAGCACTGTCCGCGCGCTGTGCGTCCTCAGTTTCCTCTCCGACCCGCTGCCCGCGCCCGATGAGGCGTATGTCGAGGTGCTCGGTGTTGCACCCGACCAACAGCGGCGGGGTGTCGGGCGCGCCCTCATGATCGCGGCGGAGGAGATGGCGCGGTCGCTCCACAAACGGCGACTGACGCTCTACGTCACCGCGAATAACCACGGCGCGCAGGAGCTGTATCTGTCGCGCGGCCTCACGGTGCGGCGGCGGTCGCGTAGCTTCGTTGGCTGGCTGCTGTTCCATGCGCCGGGCTTCTGGCGAATGGAGAAGGTACTTGCCTGACGCAATTAGTGCACATAAATGCAAGTAGCAATACAGACACCGGGTCACATAAGATAGATATTGAATCTACCAAAATCAGAATAAATTGCCAAAGGATTATCAGTTCACTCATCTATGTACTGGCACCGTGTTTGCACAGTATGTCGATGAGGACGGTTGAGCGATCGACACGAGATTTATATCATAGGAGGTCAGAGCGATGCAAAACACACCACGCACAACGGGGGCGCAGGATGCAATCCCGCGACAGGAAATGGCACGTGGCCCTGCCATAGAGACCAATGTCCAGACGACCGGCACGCCGATGATCGAGGGACAGCGCGGCTTGCGTTACGAACAGCCGACAGCGGTAGAACAGAACGTCAATGTCGTGACGCCGCGCGACCGCGTCCGTTGGGGGCCGATCCTCGCGGGTCTACTCAGCGCGCTGACGACCTTCGCGCTGCTCTCGATCCTCGGCGCGGCAATTGGCGCGACGACGCTCCAGGCGAACGGCGGGCCAACAAACGCCAATCCGAATCACTACGGCACGGCGGCGGGCATCTGGGGCGCAGTGAGCGCGCTGATCGCCTTCTTTGTCGGCGGGTTCATCGCGGCGAAGACGGCGGCCGTCGGCGGTGAGGGCAATGGCTGGATCAATGGGGCGATGGTTTTCCTCGCCAGTCTGCCGCTCATCATCTGGCTCGCGAGCCAGGGTGCGGGCAACCTGTTCGGCGCGCTTGGTACGAACCTGAACGACCTGCGCAACCTCGCGACAAATACGTATAGCGATCCTACCGCGCGACAAAACGCAGTCGATAACGCGAAGAACGGCCTGTGGTGGTCGCTCGTGTCGCTCCTGGCAGGTCTGGTTGCCGCCGGTCTCGGCGGCCTCGTCGGGCACCGCAAAGAGCGCGAAGTTTGGCACAACGATTTGGGCACCCGCGCCTAATCGTCCGTAGACGTAAAAGAACGGGGCCGGATTGGCCCCGTTCTTCTGCGTTTGCGGTGTCTACTTCACCTTGCGGATGGTATCGAGCCGACTATCGGGATTGCCGAGGAAAACCCGGCGAAAGAAGATCATCAGCACAAACGGGAAGAAGAACATAATGGCGAGCACCCCCGCGAACAGCTCGACAAACTTCACCAGATCGACCAGCACATTCGCAACCATGAAAACCATCACGCATCTCCTCCTCGTTGAGTTCCGCAGACGGTGGTTCGACCGCGACACAATCCGTTTCGCCTATTGTAGCGGAAACATGGGGGGATGAGGTTCTCTTACCGCGCCCCCGCGAACTCCTCCGCGTGCTCGAAGACGAGTTCGCCCTGCTTGAGGTCCACCGCGACGTGGTCGCCGTCCCGGAAGGTGCCGTCCAGCACCTTGAGCGCAAGGGGATCGAGCACGCGCTTCTGGATCGTCCGCTTGAGTGGCCGCGCCCCGAAGACGGGATCGTAGCCCCGCAATGCGAGGTAGTTCTCCGACGCCTCGGTCATCGTGAGCGTGATGCCGCGGTCGGCGAGCCGCTTCGTCAGTTGCGCCACCTGGATGTCGACGATCTGCCGCAGCGCGTCGCGATCCAGCGGGTGGAAGATGACGATCTCATCGACGCGGTTGAGGAACTCGGGGCGAAACTGCTCACGCAACGCCCCCATGTAGCCGCGCCGGATGTCGTCCTCGTCGCGCTCCTCGGCGTCGCTCTTGACGAATGACGTGTTGAACTGCTCCGCCATCTCCTCCGGCAGCATCTCCTTGACGGCGTTCATTCCCTGCCGCAGTTCCTCCTGCATCTCCTCCATCCGCGTGTGGCTGCCGAGGTTGGAGGTCATGATGACGACCGTGTTGCGGAAATCGACCGTCCGCCCCTGCCCATCGGTCAGCCGCCCGTCATCGAGCAGTTGCAGCAGCACATTGAAGACGTCCGCATGCGCCTTCTCGATCTCGTCGAAGAGGATGACGCTGTACGGGCGACGCCGCGCCGCCTCGGTCAACTGGCCGCCCTCATCGTACCCGACGTAGCCGGGGGGCGCGCCGAGCAGGCGAGAGACGGAGTGCTTCTCCATATACTCGCTCATATCGAGCCGGATCATCGATTGGTCGCTGTCGAAGAGGAACTCCGCGAGCGCGCGGGCGAGTTCCGTCTTCCCCACGCCCGTCGGACCGAGGAAGATAAACGAGCCGAGCGGGCGGTTCGGGTCCTGCAACCCGGCGCGGGCGCGGCGGATTGTGTTGGCGACTGCCGTGACCGCCTCATCCTGCCCGATCACGCGCTGATGAAGCCGCCCCTCCATGTGGATCAGTTTCTCGACTTCGCTCTCCATCAGGTTCGTCATGGGGATGCCCGTCCAGCGCGCGACGATCTCCGCGATGTCCTGCGGCGTCACCTCCTCCGTCAGCATCTGGCCGTGCGACTGCTGCTCGGAGAGTTTCTGCCGCGCCTCCGCGAGGCGGCGTTCGAGGTCGGTCAGCGTGCCGTACTTCAACTCCGCCGCGCGCCCGTAGTCCGCCGCGCGCTCCGCCGCCTCGATCTGCTGGCGCGTCTGCTCCAGTTGCTCCTTCAGCGTGCGCAGCGTGGTGATGACATCCTTCTCGCTCGTCCACTGGGCCTTCAGACCATCGCGCTGCTCGGACAAGTCCGCGATGTCCCGCTCGATCACTGTGAGCCGATCCTTCGAGGCGGCGTCGGACTCCTTGCGGAGCGCCTCGCGCTCGATCTCCAGTTGCATGATTCGCCGCTCGATCTCGTCCAGTTCGGCGGGCATCGAGTCGATCTCCATCCGCAACCGGGAGGCGGACTCATCGACAAGGTCGATTGCCTTATCCGGCAGGAAGCGATCCGCGATGTACCGGTGCGACAGCACAGCGGCGGCGACGAGCGCCGCATCCTGGATGCGCACGCCGTGGTGCACCTCGTACCGCTCGCGCAAGCCACGCAAAATGGAGATGGTGTCCTCCACCGTCGGTTCGTTAACGAGGATCGGCTGGAAGCGTCGCTCCAATGCGGCGTCCTTCTCGATGTACTTGCGGTACTCGTTCAGCGTCGTCGCGCCGATAGTGTGCAGCTCACCGCGCGCCAGCATTGGCTTCAGCATGTTGCCCGCGTCCATCGCGCCCTCCGCCGCGCCCGCACCGACGACGGTGTGCAGCTCATCGATGAAGAGGATGATGTTGCCGTCGCTCTCCTGGACTTCCTTCAGCACGGCCTTCAGCCGTTCCTCGAACTCGCCGCGAAACTTCGCCCCCGCGACGAGTGCGCCCATGTCGAGTTGAGCGATGCGCTTGCCCTTCAATCCCTCCGGCACGTCGCCGCGCACGATGCGTTGCGCCAGCCCTTCGGCAATCGCCGTCTTGCCGACGCCCGGCTCGCCGATCAGCACGGGGTTGTTCTTCGTGCGGCGCGAGAGCACCTGGATGACGCGGCGAATCTCCTCGTCCCGCCCGATGACGGGGTCGAGCTTGCCGCGCTCGGCGATCTCGGTCAGGTCGCGCCCGTACTTTTCGAGCGCCTGATACTTGCCCTCCGGGTTCTGGTCGGTCACGCGCTGGTTGCCGCGAATCTCCTTGAGGACGGCGAGCACCTTGTCCCGCGCGACGCCGTGGGCGCGGAAGATGCGCTCCACGCCGCCGCCCAGTTTCGTGTCGAGCATCGCGAGCAGCAGGTGCTCCGTGCTGACGTAGTCATCCTTGAGTTTCCCCGCCTCCTCGGAGGCGCGCACGAGCACGCTCTGCGCGCGCCCGGAGACGCTCGCGCTGCCCGGCGACGAGAGCCGGGGCAGTGTGTCAACTTCGGCCTCTGCCTCGCGCAGCAGCGTCGTCGGATTGAGGTTCATCTTCAGAAAGACCTGCGGGACGACCCCGCCCTCCTGCGCCAGCAGCGCCACGAACAGATGCTCCGGCTCCATCTGGCTTTGCTGTTTCGCGACGACTATCTCCTGCGCGGCTAGAGCCGCCTCTTGCGCTTTCTCAGTGAATCGGTTCAGTGCCATTCTTCGCTCCTATCGTCGCGTGAAGTAACGAGTAGCGAGTAACGAGTAACAAGACGGCGTACGTTTCCCCTCGTTACTTACCACTCTCTCTCCCTAAACGACGCAGCATCTGCGTCGCAGTGTCGTGCACATCACGGCGGAGTTTCGTCGTGCTCGCCTCGGTCTCCGCCGCGATGATGAGTTGCTCGGCGAGGCGCGTGAGCATCAGCGCGAGTTCGACCCCCGCAAGGTTGACGCCGCGCTCATCTACCAAGTGTTTCACCTGCCGGAGCAACGCCAAATCCTCTGGCGAATAGAGGCGCAAGTTCCCGTCCGTCCGCGACGGCGCGACGAACCCCGCCCGCTCGTATTTCCGCAGCGTCTGCGGGTGCAGCGCGAGCAGCCGCGACGCGACACTAATAACGTACAGTGGCCCTTTGTCTTGCATGAATTCCGTGCCTCCCGTCACTACACGGGCAGCATCTCGCCCGGTAGTTCATTGAGTCTATCATACGAGTTGATACGGCTTATGTCAATGTTTTGGAGTCGCTTCATTGGGAGATGGAAGCCGGAAGCCGGAAGTACGATGTCAACTATTTGTATTGCTGCATGAGCTTCTCGATACTCTTTCGCGATAGCCATGGCGTGATGCCTGCGTAGGGGCGGTGCTCGAACCGCCCTC
>JAABUT010002337.1_pt1 | contig 18595 bp, 17 predicted proteins | sample 5559281 | NCBI WGS metagenome assembly JAABUT01 (sample SAMN10711880, study PRJNA513359) | rock metagenome | isolation source: Antarctica rocks | place: Antarctica: Victoria Land, Ricker Hills nord | collected 2016-01-04 | reverse complement strand
CTACTGGACAACGCCCGCCGCCTCCGAGAACTGGTCTCCGAACTGGAAACGCTCGCCCTCAAACACATCGAAGAATCCCCCGCCCCACCAGACACTGAGCCACCTATCCGCGCGCGCTCTTAATCAAGGGCTGAACTCAGCCAACTCGGAACTGAACTCTTGCAGAAATGCTTGGATCATCTCGATCTCGACGCCGTCCAAGGCGTGCGCTGGTGCACGGCATGTGGCGGAGCTGATCAGACCGCGCCGCAGCGATATCAGTTTCTCGGCAGCGACGATGAGCTCAATAGACTGCATCCAGTAGGACAGGTACGGCAGCATCCGCCGGTGCAGTTCCAACGCTGCGAGCTCGTCACTGGCTTCCCAGAGCCGCCAGAGAAGGACATAAAGCTCGGTGAACGAGCAGCCTGGCTGTACCCCGGCCGCACCGCGCCGCAGCGCATCCGGCAGTTGCAGCCCGGCGTAACCAACGAAAGCGGGCAGCGACGGCGTGCCGGCGGCCAGAGCTGCGATGAGCCCTCCGGGAGGAGTTGACTCGACCTTGACGGCCACCAGGTTGGTGTGATCGGCGGCGATCGAAGCGATCGTCTCGGCGTCCAGGCTGGTGCCCGTCTGAGCTGGCGCGTATTGCAATACGACCGGTGTGGGGGCTACGGCCAACAACACCGCGCGGACGTGCGCGCGGACCGCCGACCGCGAGGGGCCCAGCAAGTAGGGAGGCAGAAGGTTGATTGCGTCGGCGCCATCGGCTACCGCTTCCACCGCTCGCCGCACCGCCACGATCGTCGCGTGGTCTTGAACCGCGACGATGGCGGCGACGTCGTTACGGCTGCGGGTCTGATCGAGCAGCCGGCCTCGCAGCAACTGGCGTTCATCGGCGGCGAGCTTATGGAACTCGGAAGCGAAGCCCGGGAACATGACACTGGTAACGCCAGTTCCTAGCGAATGGGCAACGACTTCGGAGAAGCCGTCGTAGTCGACGGATTCGTCGTCGTGGAACGGCACCTCGAGCACCGGGCTGACACCACGTAGCAACCTCTGGATGATCATGGTCATCTCCTAAAAGGGGGCACGGGAAGGGGCGTCGCCACTGCCACCGATGAGGAAGTCCAGGTCGACTCCGGTGTCTGCCTGTGTGACGTGGTCGACGTACAACCTGGTCCAGCCGCGAATGGCGGCGGTCGGGGGCGGCTGCCAGCGCTCCCGACGGTCGGCCAACTCAACTTCATCTACGAGCATCTCGATGGTGCGCCGCCCGACGTCCAGCCTGATCAGGTCGCCGCTGCGCACGAGCGCCAGTGGTCCACCGGCGCTGGACTCCGGCGCTACGTGCAGCACGCAGGTCCCGAAGGCGGTGCCGCTCATCCGCGCGTCCGAGATTCGCACCATGTCTCGTACGCCGGCTTCGAGCAACCGCCGGGGAAGCGGCAGGTTGCCCACTTCGGGCATGCCCGGATAGCCCTTGGGTCCGGCACCACGCACGACGAGCACGGTGTCCGCAGTCACGTCAAGGTCGAGGTTGTCCATGACCGCGTGGTAGTCCTCGAGACGGTCGAAGACGAGCGCCGGACCCTCGTGGTGCAGTAGGTGCGGCGACGCGGCGCTGATCTTCAGCACCGCTCCGTCGGGGGCAAGGTTTCCTCGCAATACCGCCGTACCGGCGCCGGCAGGCTGCACTGGGTCGCGCCAGTTTCGGATGACTGTGTCGTCGTACCTGGCCGCACCGTCGATGTTCTCACCGAGCGTATGTCCCGAGACGGTGCGGACGTCCAGATGGAGGACGTGGCGCATCTGGTCGAGCAGCGCAGGAACACCGCCCGCATAGGCGAATTCCTCCATCAGGTATCTGCCGCTAGGCATGAGATCGACCAGCAGCGGGACATCGCGACCGAGGATGTCGAAGTCATCAAGGTTGAGCTGGACACCCATCCGACCGGCGACGGCGAGCAAATGGACGACCGCGTTAGTGGAGCCACCGATCGCTGCGTTGACCCGCACGGCGTTCTCGAAAGCGGCCCGGGTGAGGATCACCGACGGGCGAAGGCCATCGGCGGCGAGAGACACCGCCCGTCGACCGGTCTCCTCCGCCAGCGCACCGCGCCGGGCGTCAACGGCGGGCACGGCGGCAGCGCCCGGCAGCTGCATGCCCAGGGCCTCGGTGAGCGACGCCATCGTCGAAGCGGTGCCCATGGTCATGCAATGACCGGCCGACCGGTTGAGGCATGACTCGAACTCGGTGAACTCCTCCTGCCGGATCTCACCGGCGCGTAGCGCCTCAGTCATCCGCCAGATGTCGGTGCCCGACCCCACATCCTTGCCGCGATACTTGCCGTTCAGCATGGGGCCACCGGTCAGCACGATGGCAGGCAGGTCGACACTCGCCGCGCCCATCAGCGCTGCCGGCGTGGTCTTGTCGCACCCAGTGAGCAGCACCGCCGCATCGAGCGGATTGGCGCGCAGCGATTCCTCCACTTCCATCGCCATCAAGTTGCGGTACAACATGGACGACGGCCTCATGAAGGGCTCTCCGAGCGACATCACGGGGAACTCCAACGGCAAACCACCCGCCTCCAGAACACCCCGCTTAACTGCTTCGGCGAGTGCGCGCAGGTGGGCATTGCACGGCGTCAGTTCGCTCCAGGTGTTAGCGATGCCGATCACCGGCTTACTCATCAGCTGGGGGGTCCCCAAACCCATCGCGCGCAGATGGTGCCGTGCGATGAACCCATTCTTACCGCCGTCACCGAGCCAGGTACGGCTGCGCATCTCGTCACTCGTCTCGGGCATCCCCGGGCTCAGAGCACGCCGTAGGTGGCGAAGGCTGTCGTGCTGGACATACCGCCCTCGATGGCTTCGCGCACCACGTTCTCTGCGGTTGCCTTGACGAGTGCGAGTTCAAGTACCTCATTCTCGACCGCCGAGGGGACGACGACCACGCCGTCGATGTCACCGACAATGAGGTCGCCAGGATGGACGAGCACGCCGTCGATCTCGAGAGGTACGCGGTAGTCGACGACGCTCGCCCGCACGCCCGCGTCTTGCGCGAAGCGCCCGCGACTGAACACCGGCCAGTCTTGCTCGAGAATCCGGACGGTGTCGCGGTGAAACCCGTCGATGACGGCGCCAGCGGCGCCCCGGGCGCGAGCCGTCGCTGTGAGGATCTCACCCCATGCGGCGCACTGCGCCCGACCGTTCCTAGCCAGGTAGATGTCTCCTGGCTCGAGCTGGTCTAGGGCCTCGGTCAGGCGGCCGAAAGGTGAGCGCTGCGTCTCGAACACGTCGGTGATGAGTACGGGCATGGCTCGCCCGACGAGGACCATCGCGGGATGCAGTGCCTGGATACCCTGCGGCAGGAATTGGTGAGTGCGCTCCAGCTGGTCGAGCACGTCACCCACCACTGGTGTGGACAGGTGCTCGCGGACGAGGGCGAATCGTTCGGTGTCCGCCTTGGGCAGGGTCATATCGCGCTCCGTTCGGTGTTTAGGCGGCACGACGGAGTGCACGGCCGGGATTCGAATGTGTGAGGTGCCCCTCGCGGAACACCTCCTTCCCGTTGACCAAGACATGTGTGACCCCACGAGCCAGCTGGCGAGGGTTTTCATAGGTCGCAACGTCGGCGACGGTGTTCGGGTCAAAAACGACGACGTCTGCGGCCATTCCCGGGCGGAGCATTCCTCGGTCCCCGAGGCCGAAGCGTCGCGCCGCGTGGCCCGCGAGGTGCACGCTCGCTTCACCCCACGAGTAGTCGCCAAGCTCGCGGGTGTGGACGCCGAGCAGCCTTGCGAACGCACCCCACCCGCGAGGATGGGGGAAGCGACCACGGAACACGCCGTCCGACCCGGTCATGTGCGCTGGATGCCGCAGAAGGGCACGAATGTCCTGATCGGTGTTGGTGGGGGGCTGGCGGAAGACGCAGGACGCCTGCAGGTCGCACGCTACGAGCAGGTCGCAGAGGAAGTCCGCGGGATGTGCGCCTACCGCCTCGGCCGCATCGGGCAGAGTCCGGCCCTCGCACCAGGCGAGGTCGGAATCACCGATCCAGGCGAAGGTGATTCGCGCGAAGAGGTCGGCGCGTCCCGCGAACCACGTCAGCCGCAGCTGCTCCCGCACGTCGGCGTCCCGCAGCCGAGCGATGGTCGCCTCCGTACCACCGGCTTGCACCCAAACGGGGAGTGCGACCATCGCCACGATCGAGGAACCCCGGCTGTACGGGTAGCTGTCGAAGGTCAGGTCGACGCCATCGGCACGGACGTCGTCAACAAGCTGCACCAGCATGTGTGCAGGTCCGTGATAGTGACTGATGTGCGCCGCCACACCGGCGTCTCGGGCGATGGCGTGCATTTCGGCGACGCCCACGTGAGCCTGCGCCTCGTAGCCACGCATGTGGCTGACATACAGGCCACCGAACCGGGCCGTCGCGGCCGCGAGGGCGATCAGCTCCTGAGTGTCGCCATAGCGGTCGGGCACGTAGTCGAGTCCAGTGGACAGGCCGAGGGCTCCCTGTTCCATGCCCTCGACGAGTAACCGCTGCATGTGCGCGAGCTCAGCGCCCGACGGCGCCCGTTCCTCCAGCCCCATCACCTCAAGCCGGAGGTTGCCGCGGGGGACCAGATAGCCGACGTTGAGCGGCGTGGTGCCCTCGTAGCCGTGCAGCAACTCCTCGACGCTGCGGCCCTCCTGGCCGCCGCCGGGCAGGCTCCCGTTGATCGCCCCGAAGTACCGCGTGACGTAGTCCATCGTCTGGGGGCCGGAGGGTGCAAAGGACAAGCCGTCCTGTCCCGCGATAAACGTCGTGACGCCCTGGCTCAGCGCGGCCAGCTGAACGTCGGGGTCGAACACCGCCGCGTCGCCGTGTACGTGGGCGTCGATGAACCCTGGCATGAGGTAGAGGCCCGTGCAGTCGATCCGCTGCGCCGCCTCGATATGCATCAGTGGGCCGACGGCCGCCACGACGCCATCGCGGACGGCCAGGTCCGCGCGGTAAGGGGGCGCACCCGTACCGTCGACCACCCAGCCGCCTGTCATGACTACATCCATCGACCACTCCCCTCGCCCGGTCCGCGGCAACCTGACCAACTACGCTGACGCGCCTCCCGGGTAGGCGACGACGAGGTCGATCTCGACGAGGATGTTGAGCAGCGTCGAGCCGACCGTCGTCCGCACGGGGAGCCCGTTGCTGAAGAATGACGCGTAAGCCTCGTTGAAGCCGGCGAAGTCCCGCTCGACGTCCTGCAGATGCACGGTCGCCTTGACCACATCTGCGAAGCCGAGGCCCTCCGCCTTGAGCAGCTGGTGGAGGTTCTGCATCACTTGGTGGGTCTGGTTCCCGACGTCCTCCCCCACGATGTCGCCCGTGGCGGGGTCGATCGGTCCCATCCCCGCGGTGTACAAGAAGCCGTTCGCGGCGACGGCCTGGGAGTAAGAGCCTCCGGGGGCGGGAGCCGTGGGGATGCTGATGCGCTTGACGCTCAAGGGTTTCATTCCTTCGGTTGGGGTACAACAGGTTCGATGATCAACGCAGGACGACGTCACCGAGGGAGTCCAGGAGAGTGAGCTCGGCCACGCTCGGCAGCCCTTCCCAGTCACCGGGCACGGAGACCGCGAAGGCGCCGAGCGTGTTCGCGACCTGCAGGGCCACCTCAGGTGGCTCGCCGCGGATGAGGCTCGCGAGGTATCCGGCGACGAAGGCGTCGCCGGCGCCGACGGGGTCTACGACCGGTACGAAGACGGCTGGGGCGGCGTACTCGCAGCCTTGGATCAGGGCGGTGTACCCGAGCTCGCCCTGCTTGATGACGACCTGCTTCGGCCCTAGGTCGCTGAGGGCGACAGCGCAGCCGGGGGCGTCGAGGTCACCCACCACCATCTGCGCCTCGTGGTGTGAGGCGAAGACGACGTCCGCCAGCGCGGCGATGGTCCGGAACTGCTCGGCCGCGTCCTCGGCGGTCCACAAGCCAATCCGGTGATTGAGATCGAACGACACCAGGACGCCCGCGCTGCGGGCGACGTTGATGGCATGGTGTACGGCAGCGTGAGCCGACTCGCTCAGCGCGGGGGTGATCCCGGTGACGTGCAGGACGCGGGCGCCCTCGACCAGCTCGCGGCTGACGTCGTCGGGCTGCAGCTGTGAGCCGGCACTGTTGGACCGCACGTAGAACACGCGGGAGACCTTGGCGGTGCGGCGTTCCTTCACCATGATCCCCGTGGGCGCAGTGCGGTCGACGTGCAGGGCGGTGACGTCAACACCCTCGGCCCGCAGCTCCCGTGCGATGAGCTCACCCATCGGGTCGTCCCCGACCCGACCGATCCAGGCGCTGGACACCCCGAGTCGCCGGACCCCGATTGCCACGTTCGTCTCTGCACCGCCCACGGCGAGGCGCATGGACTTGTTGTGGCGCAGGGGACCGATGTGCTCTGAGTGAAACACGCACATGGTCTCCCCGAGCGTCACCAGAGCAGGGAGTGTTCCGCTACGGTCCGTATCGCGTGCTACTTCACTCGAGCTGGTCAAAGCTTCCTCATCAGAAGTAGGAATGGGCGATTTCGACGACCCGGTGGTCATCGTCCACGATCGGTACCAACTGCCATTTGTCGTGCGCCGTACAGGGGTGGGAGATCCCTAGGCAAACCAGGTCTCCGACTGCCACGTCGCTGCTGTCAGGCAGCGACAGATAGGCGTGCTGGTCGTTGAGCTGGTCCACGGTGCAGCCTGGAAGAGGCCGGATCTCGCCCAAGCATGCGCGGGAACGGACTGCGAGCACGACAGGCAGTCCCTCGTCGAAGGAGATGTCCCGTTTGCCGATACCGACCAGGGCCAGCCGCGGCTCGGGGCGTGACAATACTTGGCCCCATACTTCAATCGCTGGCCTCAGCCGCGACTCCGGCGGCGCGTCCGCCAGTGGACTCAACTTGTCGTAGAGGAGCGAGTCGTGCGTGACGTAGGCGCCGCTGCGCAGCAGAACGCGTACCGGCAGTTGAGTATCCCCTATCCCGGTCAAACCTGCCGTGACGAGATCGAAGAACGCGCTCCCACCGCACGACACGAGGTATTCCCCGGCATCCAGGTCGAGCAGGCGCTCGGCGTCGAGGGCCACCAGCATGTTCCGCAGCCGACGCACGAAAAATCGTACGGCCTGCAGAGTGGCGGTCGAGCGGTCGTGTCCCAGGCCACCCTCATATCCGGCGACACCGATAAGCGCCAGCGAGGGTTCCTGCTGCACCGCTCGTGCGACCGCCACCGCCTCGGCGTCTGTGCGACAGCCGGTCCGCCCGCCTTCATGACCAAGCTCGACGACGACCCGCAGCCGGCGACCCTGGCGCCCTCGCGTAGCCTCACCGAGGATCCGCGCGCCAACGGTGTCATCCACATAGCAGGTGAGCTCGAAGGCGTCGTCGTTCGCCATTTCATCGGCGACCCAGGTCGCGTCGGTCGCGTCGACCAGCTCGTTCGCCAGGAAGATCCGGCGCACGCCGTGGGCGCGGACGACGCGGGCCTGGTGCGGTGTCGCCACGGTGAGCCCCCAGGCGCCGGCTACGAGCTGACGATCCCACAGCTGCGGTGACATCGTCGTCTTGACGTGCGGGGCGAGCGACACCTCGCGGTCGGCGCAGTACTCGGCGAGCACGGCGACGTTGTGATCCACTGCTGTGCGGCTGATGACCATGATGGGCCACGAGAAGCCTGCCTCGAACAGCGAAGGCTGCGACATGATGAAGTCGTCGGTGCTCAGCCCCTGCGCGCTCGCGGGGAAGCCCTTGGCGCGCCAGTCGATCATCGTCGAGGCGCTCACCGTGCTGGCTCGGGTACACCGACCGGCAGCCGCTCACCGCTGTCGATGTCGAAGAAGGATGCGCCCGCGAGGTCGAGCCGCACAGCGCAATCTTCGCCGTGCATCAACCGCAGCTCGCCGGGGATGCGGGCATGAAGTACGTCGTGCTCGGCAACGGCGCTGTGCTCTGCCTCGTCCGCTCGCCGGCCGGGCCTGAACGCCACCACTGTCTCGGCCCCCAGGTACTCCGACACGACGACGTGGGTGGGCAGCGTCCCGCTGCCGACACCGGAGGAGTCGACTGAAATCTTCTCCGCACGCACACCCAACATCACCTCACGCGCCGGGCCGGCAGGAGATAGGCAGCCCTCGGGCAGCTGCAGCGTGACCCCGAGGGGGAACCGGATCGACCGCCCGTCCATCTGGCAGCGGATCAAGTTCATTGGTGGGCTCCCGATGAACCGGGCCACGAAGGTGTTCGCTGGCCTGTCGTAAATTTCCTTCGGGGTCCCGTACTGCTGGACGATGCCCTCGTTGAGCACGATGATGCGCGTCCCCATGGTCATCGCCTCGACCTGGTCGTGTGTGACGTAGACGAAGCTCTTGCGCACCCGCTGATGCAGGGCACTGATCTCGGCCCGCATCTGGGTGCGGAGCATGGCGTCGAGGTTGCTCAGCGGCTCGTCGAGCAGGTACACGGACGGCTCACGAATCAGGGCGCGGCCGAGTGCGACGCGTTGACGCTGACCGCCCGACAGGGTGCGTGGGCGACGATCGAGATAATCGGTGAGCTCCATCATCTCCGCGACACGCTGCACCCGGTCGGCGACCTCCGGATCGCGCAGCACGCGGCGTCGCATCAGCGCGTTGACACCTGGTAGATGGTGGTACGGCTTGAACTCCCTCATCAGCAACGGGAAGGCGATGTTCGCCCTGACGGACAGGTGGGGGTAGAGCGCGTAGGACTGGAACACGAAAGCGATGTCGCGCTCTTTCGGCTCGGTTCCGTTGACCACCATGCCGTCGAATTCCAGCTGACCCTCAGTGATGTCGGTCAAGCCGGCGATCATTCGCAGCATCGTCGACTTGCCGCACCCCGAGGGACCGAGCAAGACGAGGAACTCGTTGTCGGGGACCTCCGCGGAGAAAGCCTTGATGACCTGGTGGTCACCATAGCTCTTCGTGATGCCGTTGAAATGGATCCTAGGCATGTCCTTAACCCTTCACGGAGCCTGCGGTCAGCCCGCTCACGATGCGGCGCTGCACGAACAGGAAAAAGATAATGGCTGGCAGGGTGAACATGAGGGCTGCGGCCATCACGAAGTTGAGTGGTGTCACGAACTCACCGATGAACGAGGCGAGCCCCTTGGCCGCGGGCCACTTCTGCTCGTCGGTGATGAACGTGTTCGCGAACAGGTACTCGTTCCAGCCGTCGAAGAACGTGATCACCGCCGCCGCGGCGATCGACGGTGCGATCAGCGGGAGCATGATCTGGGTGAGCATCGCGTAGCGAGGGCAGCCGTCGACCCGAGCGGACTCCTCGATCTCCAGAGGTACGCCGTCCATCGCGCTCTTGAGGATCCATACCGCGACCGGCATGGAGAAAGCGGTGTCGCTCAGCACAAGGCCGCCGAGGTTGTCGAGCAGACCGAACGTCAGAAATATCGAGTACAGCGGGACGACGAGCAGCGCCTCGGGGAGCATCTGGGTGGCGAACAGCGCGAACCCAAAGAGCCCCTTGCCGCGGAAGCGGTAACGCGAGAGCGCGTACGCCGCGAGGGTGGCGATGACCAGGCTCAGCGCCGTGGTACCGAAGGCCACCACGGCGCTGTTCGACAGCCAGCGGAACATCGGCACGCCGCTGACCGCACGGTTGAAGGAGGAAAAGACCTGCCCGAGGTCGGGGATGAGTTGCACGTGCCCACCGAACAGCTCTGCCGTCGTATGGGTCGCGGTGGTGAACAGCCAATAGACCGGAAACCCGGCCAGCGCCACCAATACCACGATGCCGAGCCCACGCGCTATCGAGCCCAGGCTGTTTCGGGTGGTCATAACGCTTCCTTCCGTGCTGCTCCACGGTCGACATAGAAGAAGATGATCGTGACAAGGGTCGACAGAACCAGCCCGACAACTCCCATCGCGGCAGAGCGGCCGAGCTCGGAGTTCACGAACGCCTCTCGGTAGACGTTAATGACCAGCGCATTGGTGGAGTCCACCGGACCGCCTTGGGTCAGCAGCCAGATGATCTCGAAGCGGCGAAACGACCAGATGGTCATGAGTAACGCCGCAACCCTTAGCGTCGGCAGCAGGAAGGGCAACGCCACAGTGCGGAATCTGTTGAAGGCGTCGGCACCGTCCACCCTGGCCGCCTCGTAAAGCTCGTCGGGCACCGACTGCAGCGCAGCGAGGACCACGAGCATGACGAAAGGGAAGACCTTCCAGACGGAAGCCAGCGTCACCGCGAACAGCGACCAGCTGGGGTCGATCAACCAACCCTGGCCCGAAAGACCCACGCTGCCCAGTCCGTGGTTCAGGATCCCGCTGTCCTTATTGTAAATCCACGAGAAGATCAGCACCGCCGCGACGGAGGGCACAGCCCAGGGGAAGGTAAGGATGGCGCGAGCGACAGCCCGTCCCCGGAAGGCCCCGTTGATGGCCACGGCGGCGATAGTCCCCAGAACAAGCGAGCCCACAACAGTGGCCGCGCTGTAGAGAATGGTGATGACCAGCGAATGCCCGAAGGACGCGTCGCTGAACAGTGTTGAGTAGTTCTGGGCGCCGATGAACGTGCCACCGATGGGGTTCAGCAACTGGGTGTCTGTGAGGCTCAGCCACACACCATCCAGCAGCGGCGCTCCAGTGAGCAGCAACAGGTAAATCGCGGCCGCCGCAATGAAAAGGTAGGGGGCTAGCCGCGGCCCGCGGTATGCGCGTCGAGCCGGCGCGACGGTGCGCGTGGTGGTGCGCGGCGGGGTGTCCACGTCCGTCACGTCAACTCCCCCTCTCCGATCTGGGCGTTTGGCGCCGATGAATGCTCAGTTGGGGTCGGTAGGGGACCCGTGCGCGGAGCTCGCCGCGACCGCACACGGGTCCCCTACCGTCAGCCGCCGACAGCTTTGGTCGCCTCGGCCTGCGCTGCCTTCAGCGCGGTCGCCGGATCAACGTTGTTGATCAGCACCTCCGAGATGTGGGACAAGACGATGTGACTGACCTGCGGTGTCTTGTCCGCGAAACCCTCGACGACGGCGCTGCGCGAGTTGCTGGCCTGCTTCTTGAAGACAGGAACCCAAGGGTTTGCCGCCACGAACGACGTCGGTGTCGGCGCATCAGTGCCTGGTGAGCTGGCACCGAGCGCACCGGCGAGCGCCTTCTGGGAGTCAGGGGTGTACAGGTACTTCAGGAAGTCCTCGGCGAGTGCCTTGTGCTTACTGTATTTGTTGATGCCGATCCACTCGCCGACGTTCGCGGAAGTTCCCGTCGGAAACGGCAACGGCGAGGCGCCGACGTCCGCGCTCTTCACCGGGTTTTTGTCCCCGCCCACCATCGTGGTTAGCGCCGAACTATTGTCGATCATCATGCCCATCTTGCCCTGCGAAAACTTGGTGCGGAACGTCGAGGCGTCGTCGCCCGTGTCCATCGCGCCACTGTCGTACATCTTTTTGTAGGCTGTGACCGCCTGGATGTTTGCTGGCGTGTCGATGGTGAGCTTGCCGTCCTTGGACCACTGGCCACCGAAGCCGTACGGCCAGTTGGAGAAGTCCACCCACCAAGGCGTCTCCTCGGCTATCTTGCTGCGGACGGCGAAGCCGGGCTCCCCGGTCTTGTCTTTGATGGCCTGGGCATCAGCGAGTAGCGAGTTGAAGTCCGTGGGCGGCTGGACGCCGGCCTTACTGAGCAGCGACTTGTTCCAGAACAGCGCATAGTTGACCGTCTCCCAGGTGTATGCCAGCTGCTTGCCCTGGTATTTGCCGAAGTCGTTGGTCGAGTTGAGCGCCTGCTTCTCGTTAGCGGGAACGGCATTATCGATTGGTTCCAGCAGACCGGACTTGGCCACCGTGGCGAAGTAGGTGTCCGGAATGACGATCAGGTCGGGTCCGCCTTTCGCGCCCAGCTGCGTGGAGATGGTCTTCTCATAGTCCGCACGGGCAATCGACTCCTTCTTCATCGTCGCCTTCGGGTTGACCTTCGAATACCCGTCGACCACCGACCAGAGCTTGTCGCCGCGGTTGGGTTCGAGCCACTGCCAGTTCGACACAGTCAACTCACCCCCAGCCGAGGGCGCTGGTCCTGAGTCACCGCCAGCGCCACTGCCACCTGAGCACGCGGTGGCCGTGAGCAGCATGGCACCAAAAGCGGCGATGAGAGATATGCGTCGTGCCATGGAACCTCCTGGACTGAGGACAAGCCTTCCGAGTGATTGCATATGTTGCAATGACTTGTGCATCGTGATAGCGATTTATAACAGTCAGCCGCGCAGCGGTCAAGAGGTCGATAAGGTGGCGCCGCGCGACCGCCGCAGGGAACGCCCGGGCAGCGCCTGCGTTCGCACCCCGTCGCGCACGGTGGGCTCGCCCGCGACAAGCACGTGCACGATGCCCGACGCGGTACGGCGGGGGTTGTCGTATGTGGCGTTGTCCCGAATTGCTCCCGGATCAAAACAGACGAGGTCGGCGATGGCGCCCTTCGCGATGACTCCCCGGTCGGTCAACCCGATACGCCGGGCCGCTGTGGATGTCATGTGCCGCACGGCTTCCTCGAGGCAGAGGACGCCCTCGCCGCGGACGTAGTGGGCCAGGATTCGGGGGAAGGTGCCCCATCCTCGCGGATGCGGGCGCGAGCCGACGAGGATGCCGTCGCTGCCGACCGTGTGCTGTGGGTCGCGCAGGATGGCGCGGACGTTCTCTTCGTTGCCGACCTCGACGAGGCAGCTGCTGCCCAGCCGGTCTGCCACGAGCAGGTCCAGGAACAGCTGTGCCGCGGGAAACCCCTCGCCGGTGGCCGACGCTGCGATCGAGCGGCCGACGTAACGCTCCAGTGCGGAGTCTCTCACCCCGCTGATGACAATGGTGGACCAATCTATCGGGATGCCATGGTGGCCATCGGAGCCGACGACCTCTATGTCGTGCATGATCCGCTCGCGCGCCAGCGGGTGAGACAGCCGATCAAGCAAGGCTCCCGGGCCGTCCTCGTGCGCCCATCCGGGCAGTAACGCGTGCAGATATGTCGCGCCCGCCAAGTACGGATAGCTGTCCAGGGTCACGTCGAGGCCGCTGCTGCGCGCGGCGTCCAGCGCCGCCAGCACTTCACCGGCCCGCCCTCGGTTGAGGGGAAAGTTGACATGACAGTGCGCCAGGTGGAGGGGTACTTTTGCGCGCTCGGCTACGGCCAGGCACTCGCCGTAGGACTGCACGACGGTGGACCCGTAGTTGCGGTGATGCGGACAGTAGTAGCCCCCGTACTGCGCGACGACCTCGCACAGTGCCACGAGCTCGTCATCGTCTGCGTACGACCCGGGTGTGTAGGTAAGGCCGGTGGATAGGCCGACAGCCCCGTCGCGCATGCCCTCCGCCACCAAACGCTGCATAGCGGCGAGCTCGTTGGCCGTGGCCGCCCGTGCACTGTTGCCCATCACGACCAGGCGCACCGTGCCATGCGGCACGAGGTAGGCCACGTTAACGGCGGCCCCTGCGTCTACCCGGTCGAGGTACCCGCCCACCGTCGTCCAGCTCAGGTCCAGGGTCGAGCCGTCACCGTTCCATCCGCTGAGCTGTGCGCGCAGCTGTTCCAACACCTGCGGCGTGGCGGGTGCATAACTCAAGCCGTCCTGCCCGAGCACCTCCGTCGTTACGCCCTGCAGCACCTTCGCCTCGTGCGCCGGGTCCTCAAGCACGGCAAGGTCGGAGTGTGCGTGCATGTCAATGAAGCCTGGTGCCACCACGAGACCTGAGACATCAACGACGTTGCCGGTCTCCTCTCGCGAGCCGCCAGCAGGAAGCAGCTCCGCGACCCGACCGGCCCGCACTACGACATCACCCTGCCGGGCGGGGCGACCGGTGCCGTCGACGATCGTGCCGCCACGCAGGATCAGATCGGGCATGAGCATTTTCCGTTCGATGAGGGTGGCGTGCACATGTCACAACGGTTGACGCAGCATATGCCGCAGACTAGATTTCTTTCCTGAGCCCTGGCGCGGATGGGCACAGTTTGGAGGGCGCGGTGTCGCAGACCGTCGAGAGGGCCATCTCGATCGTCGAGCACCTGGCCCGCCGACCGGCGACCCTGATCGAGGTCACCGCTGAGCTAGGTGTGCACAAATCGACGGCTCTGCGCCTGCTGCAGACACTTGAGGGTGCTGGCTTCGCGCGGCGTCAGACGGACGGGCTCTACACGGTTGGCGTGCGCCTGATCAGCATCGCCTACTCCGCACTGGAGTCCCTCGATCTGCGTGAGGTCGCTCGCCCACACCTGACACCGCTCAATCAGAAGTACGGGCACACCGTGCACTTGGCGTCCTTCGTCGATGGCGTCGTCATCTACATCGACAAATACGAGGGGCGCTCCTCGATCCGCATGTACTCGCGGGTCGGCAAGACCGTTGACTTTCACTCTTCGGGTGTGGGCAAAGTTATCCTCGCCAACCTCGACCCGGCGTTACGCGAGACCGTCATCTCCAGGATCGCCCTCACGCGGTATACCCCGAACACGATTACTAGTGAGGAGGGGTTGCGGGCCGAGCTCGAGGCCATCCGCGAACGCGGCTACGGCTACGACTGTGGCGAGTTCGAAGACTTTGTAATCTGCATCGCTGCACCCATTCGATCCGGGGATGGCACCTCGCAGTCAGCGATCTCGATCTCGGTCGCCAAGATGCTGGTGCCCTTCGACGAGCTGAAACAGCTGATCCCTGACCTGGTAAAGACCGCGGAGGCCATCTCCCGCGACTACGGATGGAGCGGTGCATGAGCGTTATCGCGGAAATTTTCGAGGACCAACGAATCATGGTGATTCTGCGGGGGCTCTCCCCGGACCGAACAGTCGAGCTGGCCGAGCGGGCCTGGGGGCTGGGTATCGACATAGTTGAGGTCCCCGTGCAGTCGGAGACGGGGTACGCGGCCTTGACCGCCACCGTCGCAGCAGGACGGGCAAGAGGTCGGCTCGTCGGCGCGGGCACGGTGCGCACTCCCCACCAAATGCGGTGCGTGATGGAGGCCGGTGCCGAGTTCGCCGTGTCGCCGGGCCTCGACCTGGCGTTGGTGACGTCCGCCCGTGATTGCGGCCTGGCGTACCTACCCGGCGTCGGAACCGCGACCGACGTCCAAGCGGCGGCGGCGGCGGGACTGACACACTTGAAGGGTTTCCCTGCCAGTGTCCTGACGCCGGGCTGGTTCCGGGCCATGCGCGGACCCTTTCCCGATGTCACCTTCGTGGCCACGGGCGGGATCGACGCGGGTAACGCAGCAGACTTCTTGGACGCGGGCGTAGCCGCCGTCGCTATCGGCTCGGCACTGGAGGACGAGGAGCAGTTACCACTGCTCGCGCGGATCGTGGGACGAGAATGAGCGACGAATGTGCCGATGGGGTCTACGCGCGACTCGGCGTTCGTCCGGTTGTCAACGCCGCTGCCACGCTGACGGCCGTCGGCGGCTCCCTGATGCCAACAGAGGTGCTTGGGGCCATGGCTGATGCCGCCAGCACCCACGTCGACATGCACGAACTACACACCGCCGTGGGCAGACGTATCGCCGAGCTCACCCGCAACCAGGCCGCGTACGTCACATCGGGGTGCGCGGCGGCGATCGTGCTCGCAGTCCTCGGATGCATCACACGAGGCGACCCCCGCAAGATCGCACGCATGCCCGAGGGCACCGGACTGCCCACCGAGGTGGTGATGCACTGCTCGCACCGCATTCCCTATGACCCAGCCGTCAATCTCGCCGGCGCCCAAGTAGTGCAGGTCGGCAACGCGCTGCAAACCTTCGAGTGGGAACTCGAGGCGGCACTCAGCGAGCGGACAGCCGCCGTCCTCTACGTTGCCGGCGTCCACCTCGGCGCCGCCGCTCTCGACCTGGCGACGACGGTGCGGATCGCGCACGCGCACAACGTCCCAGTGATCGTCGACGCCGCAGCCCAGCTGCCGCCCCACTCCAACCTTTGGGACCTCACCACCAAACACGGCGCCGACCTCGCATTGTTCAGCGGGGGAAAGGGACTTCACGGACCCCAAGCGAGCGGGTTCATGGTCGGGCGAGCCGATCTCGTCGCCGCCGCTGCGGCCAACGGTGCGCCGCACCAACGACTCGCCCGGGCGATGAAAGCGGGCAAGGAAGAGATCGTGGGCTTGCTGCGGGCGCTCGAGCTGTACCTGGATCGTGACCACGATGCCGATCGCGCGCGGTGGGAGAGCATCGTCGAACGCTGGGTCGCCGACCTCGATGGCGCCGAGGGGCTCCAGGCGCGCCGCTGCTTCCCGAACGAAGCCGGTCAGCCCGTGCCCCGGGTGCGGATCACAATCGACTCGTCGCGACAGGCCACGGCCGCCGACCTCGCCGACCAACTGTGGGGCGGAATACCCCGGCTGATGGTGTTGCGCGACGGAATCGACGCCTTCTACCTCACCCCGGACACACTGACCGAGGAGCAACAAAGTTATGTGCCACAGCACATTTTGGCAGCAGTGCAAGCAATGACCGCTGACACTGCAGAGGCGGTGCGCGTGTGATCATCACCGGCGTCGAGACCTTTGCCGTCGCGCCGCGCTGGCTCTTCCTGAAGGTGTCGACCGACGAGGGGATCATCGGATGGGGTGAGGCGACGCTTGAGGGCCGGGTGGATTCGGCGCGCGCGGCGGTGCACGAGCTTGAGGACCTCTACGTGGGCACGGACCCGTTGCTCATCGAAGACCATTGGCAGCTCGCCTGGAAGTCGGGCTTCTACCGTGGCGGACCGGTGACGTCCACCGCGGTGTCGGCGTATGACCACGCCCTGTGGGACATCGCCGGCAAGCACCGGAACGCACCGGTGCACGAACTGCTTGGTGGCCCGGTTCGTGATCGCGTGCGGGTGTACTCATGGATTGGCGGCGACGTCCCGGCCGAAGTCGCCGAGCAGGCGTCGGCCGCGCGCGAGGCGGGCTTCACTGCCATCAAGATGAACGCATCCGGGCGCCTAAGCGGTTTGGATACATCCGCATCTGTTGACCGCGTGGTGGCTCTGGCGGAGGCCGCGCGCGCCGCCATGGGGCCGGACGCGGACTTCGCGATGGACTTCCACGGCCGATTCACCACCCCGATGGCCCGCCGCGTGATCCACGAGCTGGAGCCGTTGCGGCCGATGTTCGTCGAAGAGCCCGTGCTCCCTGAGTACGGACACCGGCTGCGTGACGTCGTCGAATCGACCACGGTCCCCATAGCCTGTGGCGAGCGGCTGTTCAGCCGTACCGACTTCTTGCCCGCACTGCAGAGCGGAATCGCTGTTGCCCAGCCCGATCTGGCGCACTGCGGCGGAATCTCCGAAGGACGCCGGATCGCGAGTCTCGCCGAGACCTTTGACGTCCTCGTCGCGCCACACTGCCCGTTGGGCCCCATCGCGCTGGCCGCCTCGCTGCAGGTCGCCTTCGCAACCCCGAACCTGCTTATCCATGAACAGAGCCTCGGGATCCACTACAACACCACCGCTGACCTGCTGGACTACCTACTGAACCCCAACGTCTTCCGCTTTGTCGACGGTCACTGCCTGCGACCGTCCGGACCCGGGTTAGGTATCGAGGTCGATGAGGCCGCTATCCGCCGGGCTGCCGAGTCCGGGCACCGGTGGCGCGGACCGGTGTGGCGGCATCACGACGGGGCGTTCGCCGAGTGGTGATCACTGACGATGAACGTCCGTACGAGGTGGGGATCCTCGGGGACACCCTGCTGGACCCGGCACAGCAGCTGTACGGCCGGTACGACATCGCGGTGGCTGGCGGTCGAGTCGCCACGGTGGAGCCGGCGATCAACCCTGGGCTGTGTCGGTCCGTGGTCGATGCGGCAGGACAGCTCGTCGTGCCGGGCCTGATCGGAATTTGTCAAGGTGGCTGAGGCCAGTGGGAGTTGCGCGGCTGGTTGATCTGCTTCTGCTGGTTGGTTGATCAGGCCGCGTTGGGGACCTGCAGGATCTTGGGCGTGGTGGAAGTGGTGAAGCGTTCGGGGTGAGCGCTGCGTGCGGTGACGAGGACTGCCTCACGGTCACGCCGGTGGTGGTTGGGCGTCCGTAAACGTTCGATTAAGTGACAACCCGAACCATCCACATCCAGACATCGAAAGTTGTCACGTAACCCGTTAGGTATCCTACGTTACGCGAACGGTCCCAAGCGCGGCTGCGTGACACGGCTCCGGTAGGAGTGCACACGACTCTTGAGCAAGATGCAGTTCCGTGCACCCGACTTCTGACAAGAAAGCGGCCAACAGTCCTATGCACCCACCGGTACTTCCCACGAACCTGGTGCAGTCGATTTCTGAAAATGACAAGTCGATTGCACCGTCCCGGGTGGTACAACGAAAGACGCCTTCACGGCACCCTCGGTATGGTCACGCCCGTGGAGTACGAACACGCCCATTACACGACCCTCAACCAAGAGCCGCACCCCCTATGAGCGGCAGAGGACCTGGGACGCTTCACACCCGAATCTGCCGGCGCGTAAGCGGCAGGACCGTCGTGCCAGCGCGGTGACAACTTCATGGTCCTGATCGACGTGCCGCTGTCTTCCCCCGAGGCACTCCCACACTTGGTCTCAGGACGAGGACGTCGACCAGCCCACCATCATGTCGGATAGGTGCGCTTACTCAAGCAAC
>JAABUT010002335.1_pt1 | contig 18598 bp, 18 predicted proteins | sample 5559281 | NCBI WGS metagenome assembly JAABUT01 (sample SAMN10711880, study PRJNA513359) | rock metagenome | isolation source: Antarctica rocks | place: Antarctica: Victoria Land, Ricker Hills nord | collected 2016-01-04 | reverse complement strand
GCAGAGGGGAACGGGAGAAAGGGACGCGCATGGACTGGTTCTCGCCGTATATGCTTTCGACGGTCCCTATGGTTGTGTTCCTGGCGATCTGGGCGCAATATCGCTATGCGCGCGCCGCTGCCCCGCGCTCGTTCGCGCGTATGCTGCGCGCGCTCGTTGTCGGTGCCGCGATCTCGCTAATCTTCCCCGTGGTCGTCGCTCTCCTCGGTGGTAACACCTGGAGGTTGTAGGCTGATCTCCTGGCCGGTTACAACCTCGTTGCACTGGTGGCGTATGCGGCGATGGGACCCCTCGGTGTCCGCCCGGACCCGCGTACGACGCCGCATGTGCGAGTGACACGGCGCTGAGCTGTCACGAGCGGAAGGGTGGCTTGCGTGCAGGGGGCAGATTCCAGGGATTGAAGCACCCCGCAAGGGGTACAGGTCCCCAACGGTGGTGCCGCCTGGGATCGGTGAAGCCTGCCTGTGCGCTGAACTTTCAAGCGCCTACGCCGCAACCAGCAGCGCCAGTGTCGGCGCTGGCCCCTCCCCCATCCCAATTGCGGCCCCCCAGCCCCTTGACTATACTTGCCGCGCACGATCGACAAGGAGCGCGGCGCATGAAGCGAATGCTGGTGCTGATCCCTGCCCATCGCAAGGCCGAACGCCGGCCTCGGTGTCCTGCCCGATCGCGATGTACCTCCGCGCCCCGCTCCGCCGTCTCGTGGCCTATCCTCGTTCCCCGCCTCGCCGACGCGATCCGATGATCGCCACCCTGGTCCGAGAGCGGCGATGAGCGTGTTCGCCCCCCGTGCCTCGATGCCCCCCGTCAGCGCATCGCCCGTCCATGCCGCGCGTCCGGGCGGCGAGCGGCGACGGACGCTGGCCCTCTTCCTGGCCTTCCTGGGCTTTTATATGCTCACCGCGTCCGGGCACTTCTATGCCACCGACGAGGAGACGATCTTCCGCCTGACCGAGAGCATGGTCGAGCGCCGCACCGCCGTGATGCCCGACGGCTGGGGGCTGACGACGACGACTGGGCGTGACGGGCAGCAGTACAGTGTGTATGGCCCGGCGCAATCGGTCCTGGCAATCCCCCTCTACGTCGCGGGCCTCGCGGCGACGCCCCTCCTGCCGCCCGACGCGCGCGGCTACGTGCTCCGCTTCGCCGTGTCCTCCTTCGGGGCGTTCGTCACGGCGGCGACGGTCGCGCTCCTCTATCTGCTGGCGCGGCGGCTCCGCTACGGCGAGGGCGCGGCGTTGGCGCTGGCCCTGATCTACGGGCTCGCGACGAGCGCCTGGCCGCACGGGCGGACCTTCTTCGCGGAGCCGCTGACCGCCTTCTTCCTGCTGCTGATCCTCTACGCCTTCCGGCGCGGCACCGATGCCGGGATCGCGCCCGGCTGGCTGATCGTCGGCGGCGTGGCGACGGTCGGGGCGCTCGCCACGAAGCCGCACGCGGCGATCGCGCTGCCGTTCCTGGCGCTCTATCTCCTCCGCCGCGCCGTCGTCCTCTGGCGCGAGGCGGGTGGTGGGCGGCGCGGACTCGGGGCGGTGGTCCGTACGTTCGCGTGGGTGGTGGTAGGGCTGGCACTCGCTGCGATCCTGGAGGGCTTCTACAACACCGCCCTCTACGGCGGGCCGCTGACGATCGGCTACGGCAGCCAGGACGACCTCTTCGTGATCCCGTTCGGGACTGGCTTCCTCGGCCTGACGCTCGGGCTCGGCAAGGGATTGCTGTGGTACTCGCCGCCCGTCCTGCTGGCGCTCGCGGGGTGGTGGCCCTTCCTGCGCCGTTGCCGCGCCGAGGCGCTCGTCTGCCTGGGCGTCGTCGCGGCGCACTACGCCTTCTACAGCCGCATCCTCGCCTGGCACGGCGATGGCAGTTGGGGGCCGCGTTATCTGCTGATCGCGCTCCCCTTCGCGGTCCTCCCGGCGATCGGCGTGCTCGATGGCCTGCGTGCCCACGCCGTCCGGCGCGCACTGGTGGCGATCGTGGTGACGCTGGCGCTCGCGGTGCAACTGCTCGGGGTGCTGGTCAACTTCGACTGGTACATCCTCCGCTCGCAGGAGGATGCGCGGCACTTGGTTCCCGCCGCCTCGCCGCTCCTGGCGCACCTCCGTTCCCTGGGGGCTCGGGTCGGGGAGTGGCGGGTCCGCCTCCTGCCGCCGCCCGATAGCGCCGTGCTGACCGGTGGCTTCGCCGCCGCCGATCCGCCGGTGCCGGGCGCGGGGCCGCTCTTCCCGCGCTGGACAAGCGGCGCGGGCACCATCGCCATCCATTCGGCGCGGCGCGCGCCGCTGACCGTGAAGCTGACCTTCTTCGACAATCGCCCGCGCGCCCTCCGCACCGATCGCGCGACGGTGCTGCTGAATGGCGCACCCCTCCCCGCTGGCGCGGTGACGGGGCAGGATGTGACCGGCACCGGGGAGGGGTGGATCTATAGCCTGACGATCCCGCCCGAGGCGCTGGCCGCCGACGGCACGGCGACGCTGACCCTCCAGAGCGCGACCTGGAATCCGGCGCGTGCGGGCGCGGGGACGCGCGACGAAACCCTCGGCGTCTTCGTCCACAATGTGGAGATCTGGCGCGCGGGGACGCCGCTGACCGTACGGGACGCGCTGCCGCTCGACCCGATGCCGGACACGCCGCGCTCCCGCTTCTGGTGGTTCAACGACGATCGGGGCTACGACGAGACGCGGCACCATCTGGTCGACCATTGGGCCTGGTACGCCGCCGTCGCCGGTTTCCCGCGCGATCAGACGATCCGCTGGATCGTCGGCAACGCGGCGCTCGGCGGGCTGGTGCTGGTGGCGGGGCTGGCGCTAGGGGCAGTCGGCAGTCGGCAGTCGGCAGTCGGCAGAAAGCGGGTGGTGAGAACGGGGTCGCCTCGGAAGCACGGAGATGCAGAGAACGAACGGAGAAAGAGCGGGGCGGGCAGAGGGGTGGGATGACGTGGTATGGTCCCCGCTGCCAGAAGATGAATGGTGAGGCCAGAGCGGCGTCGCGTTCTCAACGCGCGAGAGCGTATCGCCGCCGCCCACCGCGCCGATGTGGCGCTGCGCGCTGACTACTGACTATTGACTACTCTATCCACTCGCCCACTGGGCCACTTCGCCCACTGGCCCACTGCGCGGAGCGCCGATGTACAAAGGATTCAGCATCTCGGTCGTCATCCCCTGCTTCAACGAGGAGGAGGGGGTCGCGCATGTCCTGCGCGCGATGCCTGACTACGTGGACGAGACTATCGTCGTCGACAACAACTCGACCGACGGCACAGCGGAGGTCGCGCGCGAGCTCGGCGCACGGGTGATCCACGAGGCGCGCAAGGGCTATGGCAGCGCCTATCAGGCCGGGTTGCCCGCCGCGACCGGCGACATCATCGCGACCGTGGACGGTGACGGCACCTACCCCTCGGCGCGGATCGCCTCGCTGATCGACGAATTGCTGGCGGGCGGGCTCGACTTCATCTCCGCCAGCCGCTTCCCGCTCCAAGACCCCAAGGCGATGCGGCGACGCAACTGGTTCGGCAACATGGTGCTGACCTGGACGGCGCGTGCCCTCTTCCTCTACCCCTTCGCCGATAGCCAGTCCGGCATGTGGGTCTTCCGGCGGGTTTGCCTCCGCTGGCTCGCGCCGCGTCAGCCAGGGATGGCCTTCTCCGAGGAGATTAAGCTGGACGCCCTGCGCGCGCCGCAGATTCGCTTCGGCGAGCGCCCGGTCGCCTACTACGAACGGATCGGCGAGACCAAGCTCTTCACCTGGCGCGACGGCTTCCACAACCTCTGGTATCTCTTCATGTACCGGATCGGGCGGCGCTGACGGCACGCAAGAAAGCTCCCCGCCGCACGAGATAGTGCGGCGGTCTTTGTCGACGGGGGGCGGCGGGGCACGGGTTAAACGCCCGCGCCCTACATGTTGTCCTCCTCCGGGATGCGCCCCTCGCCGAGGCTCTGCATCAGGCGATTGGCCCAGGCGAAGACCGCCGCCGCGTTGTTGATGTCGAGGATCGCCGCGTCCGAGAAGCCCGCCGCGCGCAGGGGCGCGAGGTCGGCAGCCGTCAGCCCCGCCGGGTCGCGCGTCAGCTTGGCGGCGTAGTCGATGATGACCCGCTCGTGCTCCGCGTGGTCGGCGTCGAGCCCCGCATCGAGCAGGAGGTCGATGAGCGTGTCGTCCTTGCTCAGTTGCGCGTGGAGTCGCGCGTGGACCGAGGCGCAGTAGACGCAGCCATTGACGCGCGAGGTCGCGGTCGCCGCCAACTCGCGGTCGGCGCGACTCGCCCCGCCATGCTCGTACATGATCGCGTTGAAGAGGGCGGTGCGCTCGCGCAGCGCCGGGGGATCGTGCGCCAGGGTGGCGAAGTAGCGATGATTACTCGTGATCTTCGCCAGCAGCTCGGCCTGCTCGGGCGTGGCGCTCTCCGCCCCGACCGGGTCGATCCACGGATACCAACTGACCATGTCGCGAGTGAAGTGCAGCGCCTTCGTCATGCCTGTCGGTATGCTCATCGGTTCCTCCGTCGCCGGGCTGAGGCGGCCCGGCGGCGGGGCCGTAGCGCCCCGCCGCCGAACGGTGTGGTCGGTTACTCGGCCTCCGGGGCCACGCTCTCGCCGATCGTCTGCATCAGGCGATTGGCCCAGGCGAAGACGGCGGCGGCGTTGTTGATATCCAGGATCTCGGCGTCGGAGAAGCCCGCCGCGTGGAGCGGCGCGAGGTCGGCGCTCGTCATCCCCGCCGGGTCGCGGGTCAGCTTCACGCTGTAGTCGATCACCGCGCGCTCCCGCTCCGGCTGTTCGGCGTCCACGCCCTCATCGAGGAGGCGGTCGATGATCGCCGTGTCCTTGGTGATCTGGGCGTGCGCGCGGGAGTGGACCGAGGCGCAGAAGACGCAGCCATTGACGCGCGAGGTGGCGGTCGCCGCCAGCTCCCGATACTGGCGGGGTGCGCCGCCGCGCCCGGCCATGATCTCGTTGAAGAGCAGCGTCCGCTCGCGCAATGCCGGGACATCGTGCGCCAGCGTCGCGTAGTAGGCGCGGTTCTTCGGGTTCGGCGCGACCTTCTGGACGAGCGCGGCCTGTTCCTCGGTCGGCCCGACCTCGTCGACCGTCTCGACCCAGGGTGCCCAAGTCACGAAATCGCGGGTGAATGCCAGCTTCTCGGCCATTACGCTCCCTCCCCTACCAGGCGCAGCCCGACGATCAGGCGGGCCTGGAAACTCACGAACGAGATCAACTGCGAGAGCGTGACGATGTCGCGCGGCCCGAACCCCGCCGCCTTCAGCGCCGCGATCGCCGCCGGGGACGCCTCGCCCGGCGTGTTCGCCAGGATGTCGGCGTGGCGCAGCAGCGCCACCTCGCGCGCGGTGAGGCCCGCGCCGCCCGGCCCTTGCTCGAACGCGGCGATCGTCGCGGCGCTCTCGCCCTGGGCGGCCAGGCGCTCGCGATGCCAGCCGACCAGCTCCGGGCTCGGCGTGAGGGCCGCGACCCGCAGCGCAAGGCCGTCGCGCTCCCGGTGGCTGACGCCGCCGAGGTCTTCCGGCTCGAAGAGGGCCTCGTGGCTCCCCTGCGTCGCCTGCACCAGGACCGGTCGCGCGGCGCGCAACTCCGCCAGCCTCGAGCCGGGCGTGATCCCCAGCAGCTGATCGATCACATCGGTCGTGCCACTCGTCATCGTGTCCCCTCCATCTGCGGCGATCTGCCGCTGTCCACGCCCAACCCTACCATACCTGCGCCACGAAGCCGGGTCGTGTCGCACCGAGACGTGTGCGCCGTCCCACCCTCGTGCGTACCATCACGACGCCGCAGCCCCCCGATATATTTCAGATAATACATCAAGATAGTAGGGATAGTCCGTTGCTCGGTTCGTTGGAACGGGGCATTCGAGGTGGGGTGGCATATATCGGGCGTGGGATGTCGAGGGGTTGAAGCACCCCGCAAGGGGGTACAAGCGGCCCATGCAGGGCAGGAGCGCCCACCCATGAAGGGCGCAATGCCTCCGGGCGACGATGCCCCGGCTGACTGGCCGACGCCCCTGAGGCCCCGAGGCCCGGCTTGTGGGCACCTCCGCCGACGCGGACTGAGGGCGTTGTAACGCGGTGATTGAGCGCCCGGCGGGGTGGCGAGTCGGGAACCCGCGCAGCGGGTGGACAAGCCAGGAGTGAGGGTCGGCGCGATGTCACCGCGCGAGTAGGTCCGGGGTTGCAATGCCCCGGAGGACAGCCACTACCCATAAAAGGCATACTATCCCGGCTGGGGCGGTTGTTGCCGCCACCTTGCCGCATCATCCCACCCCCATTAGGATGGCTCCATCGTCGCCGTTCCCGCCGTTCTCCCTTTCCAATCGCCCTTCGGTGTTTCTATGCCTCCCGTTCCGCCCCCTGGCTCTTCTCGTTCTCGCTCTGTGTCTCTGTGTCTCTGAGGCCAACGGCCCTCGTGTTAACCGCCTGTTCGCTTATGGAAGGAGTTGGTGATGCCGCAGACCCTCGGGATCGTGGCCCATCGCGGCGCGTCCGCGCTCGCCCCGGAGAACACGCTGGCCGCGTTCCGGCGCGCACAATCGCTCGGCGTCCTGGCGATCGAGACGGACGTGCGCCTGTCGCGCGATGGCGGCCTGATCCTCTGCCACGACGAGACCCTGACGCGCCTGACCGGGCGCGTCGAGCGGACCACGGAACTCGATCTCGCGGCGTTGCGCCGGATCGTCGTCGGGGACGATGCCGACGAGGGGCCGCAACGGCTCGCCACCCCCGCCGAACTCTTCGCGCTCGCCGATGGGCGGGTCCGCTTCCTGCTCGACCTGAAGCTGCCGACCGAGGGGCTGCCCGCGACGCTGGCGGCGATCCGCGCGGCGGGGGTCGGCGCGCAGATCATCCTCGGCGCGCGGACCCTGGCGACGCTGGCCGCGATCCGCGTGGCGGCCCCCGACCTCGCCACGCTCGCGTTCGGGCGCACGCGCGACGATGTCTGGGCGCTGGCTGCGGCGGGTGCGGACATCGTGCGCCTCTGGCAGCCGTGGCTGGACGAGGCGGCGCTGGCGCGCGCGGCGGCGCTTGGCAAACCGGTCTGGATCATGTGCGTCGGCGCGACCCCCGAGACGGTCGGCGAGACGACGCCTGCCGCGTTGCTAGCGCAACGCCGGGCCGGGGTCGCCGCGACGATCCTCAACGACCCGCGCCTGGCGCTCGCCGCCAACGCGGCGTCGCCGGATGACGTGTCCTAACGGCCCGGCACGAGCGCGTTGGCGGCTGAGGTGCGCGAGCAGATTCGGTGCGGCGGGGTGCAGCGCTTAGTTGCCCACGCACTGCACGGGGGTGGTGCCGGTAGTACAGATCGTGGCGGGCTGCCAGTCGCTCGACGCACGCCCCCCGTTGCTGCCGATGAAGAAAGCGCCGAGGCCGAGCAGCACGGCGATAATCAGGGCGGCAATTGCCTGGGGTAGGATGCTCACGATACGCTCCATGCGATAGGACACAATGCCGGGGACCACAATGACCCCGGACCACACACCTGACACGCATATTGTACCCAGGAAGCCCCCTGTCGCCACGTCAGATGGTCGCGTCGAGGTTTTGTGCCTGGTCGTTGTATCCTGTATGCTCTCCGCCACTGCGGACTACTGACTGCCGACTGGAGGGGGCGATGTATCGCAACGGCCTGAGCTTCTTCATGCCGGTGCCGCGCCATGCCGGCCTGGGAACGGATCGCGCCCTGCCTGGCCTGTCCGTATTGTGAAGCGGCGCTGACGCGGGAGGGGACTGCCCTGCGCTGTCGTCGCGGCCACGCCTTTAACATCGCGCGGAGCGGCTATGCCGATCTGCTGCCCGCGCGGCGGCGGGGCGCGGTGCCGGGCGACACGCGGGCGATGCTCCTCGCGCGCCGCCGCTTTCTGGATCGCGGTCACTATCGCCCGGTCGCCGCCGCGCTCGTCGCGGCGGTGGCGCGGCATCTCACCATCACGCCGATGTCTATGCGGGGTGGTGCGCACTGCATCGCCGATGCGGGCTGCGGCGAAGGCTACTACCTCGCCCACGTCCGCGAAGCGCTCCAGGCGGGCACCGCTGTGGGACCGCTCGCTTTTGTCGGCTCGGATGTCTCGCGCGAGGCGGCGGCGCTGGCGGCGCGGCGTTCCCCTGCGATCAACGTCATCGCGGCGGATAGCTGGGGGCGGCTCCCCTATCGCACCGCCTCGTTGACGGCGCTCCTCAACCTCTTCGCGCCGCGAGGGTCCGCCGAGTTCGCGCGGGTCGTCGCGCCCGGCGGGCTGCTGGCGATCGTCATTCCCACGGCGGACCATTTGCGTGAACTCCGCGCTGCACTGCCGCTCCTCGGTATCCAGGCCGGGAAGCGCGCGGCGATCCTAGTCCAGTTCGCGGGCGCGTTCGCCCTGGCGGAGGTGGTGTCGCTCGCCTTCACACTCGATCTGTCCAGCGATGACGCCGCCGATCTGCTCCGCATGACACCGAACGCGCATCACCTGACGGATTTGCTGATCACCGAGCACGCTGCCACGCTCCCGCAGCGGGCCGGGGCGCGTTGTGAATTGCTGCTGCTCAGGCGGGAGAATCGCTGATGGGCGCAGTGGGCGAGTGGGTCGAAGTACGAAGTAAGCAGCGCGAGCTGACGTCCTTTCTGCCGATCACCGACTTCCTATCGGTCCACCGACTCACTCGCCAACTCGCCCACTGCGCCCACTCGCGCGCGGTCGCGCAACACGAGGGTGACGAAGAGGACGAGGCGGGCCAGGGCCAGCGCCGCGCAGGCGGCCCAGATGATCGGGAAACTGTCGTAGCGCGCGAGGAGGAAGCCGAAGATTGTCCCGGCCAGCGCCGCGCCGATCTGCGCCGACGACGAGAAGAGGCCGACGACGCGCGAGGTCGCCGCCGGGCCGAAACGCTCGCCGCCGAACAGCATCATCGGCGCGGTCGTGGCGGACATGGACACGCCGATCAGGGTCGCGGCGACGAGCACGACCGCGAGCGTCGGGGTCGGCACGATCGCCAGATAACAGCCAACCGCCAGCGCGGAGCCGCCGACGAGGACGCCGATTCGCCCGCCGCGCCGGTCGGCCAGGATGCCGACGAGGGGCGCGGAAAGAAGCATCGCCACGTTGAAGAGAGCCGAGAGCGCCCCTGCCCCGACGGTGGAGAAGCCGAAGCCGCGCGTCAGGTAGGTGGGGAGCCAGGTGAGGATGCCGTAACTGGCAAGCATCCCGCTGAAGTTGATCGTCAGGAGATTCCAGAAATCGGGGCGACGGCTCAGCCTCGCCGTCGCTGCCGCGCCGCGCGTCGGCGTCTTTGACTCCGCCTGCGGCAGGAGTCGCGTCGCCAGTGCCAGCAGGGTCAGCGAGACGACGGGGGGCGCGAGAAAGCTGGCGACGAGGCCAAAGTGCATGGCGAGGAGGGGCATGACGACGAGCGCGCCGCCCATCCCCACCCCCGCACCGGTCTGGATGGTGCCGAGGACGCGCCCACGTTGCGCCCGCCCGAAGAGGAGGATGCCGAGGGTCATCGTCGGGGTGTAGAGGAAGGCGCTGGTCGCGCCGAGCAGGAAGCGCAGGGCGAGCGCGAGGTGGAAGTCCCCCGCGAAGGCGAAGAGGGCCGACCAGAGTGCGCTCAGCGCCAGCCCCGTCAGCAGGAGTCGGCGCGGCGCGAAGCGGTCGCCGACGAGGCCAATGATCGCCTGGAAGATGGCGTAACCGAGGACGTAGGCGGCGAAGAGGGTGCCGACCCCGGCGTAGTCGATGCCGTAGCGCGCGCGGAGCGGATCGAAGAGGGGGACGACGCTCATCCGTTGCGCGTTGTGGACGACGAGCATCCCCGCGAGGAGCGCCACGGTCAGCCCCGGTCGTACCGTTGTCTGCCCCGTGGCGTTCGCCGCGCCGCCGATCGGCACTGCCATCGTATGCCCCTCGCTTGGCGGAGATTCGGGCCAGAAGGCGCGCGTCGCACACGCCGCTTTGGGCAGTGTACCCGGACTGCTGCGCGCCGTCGCTGCGGGATCGATTGCTTTGCTATGCTTGCCCGGTATGTAGGAGTCTTGACGATGAAGGACATGGATTATCTCAGCGCGATCGAGCGGCAATACCTCATGGCGCACCCCGATCAGGTTGAGTGGATCGCCGATCTCGCGCCCGACGATTACGCCGCGATCCTGGGCGAATGGCCCGGCACACCAGAGGGGCAGCGCTACCTGCGCGCGGCGGAACTCGACCGCGCGGCGGATACATCGCCCTACGACGCGCCGGAGTTGCGCGCCAGGGCGCGGCACCTGCGCGACGCCTCACTCGACTGAGGAGATGCCATTTTCCTCTCCGGCTCTTTACTTGCCGTGACACGGTGTATTGTTCGGCGACCTTTGAAACACGAGTAGCGATGCACTATGCTGAGGTCATTTGAGTAAGGGCGAGCGAGAAGACGGCGACGAGCGCGATCGATCCCAACAATGTGGCGGCGGTGTTGGTACGGATCAAGGCACTGGCGACGGCGGGGCGGTATCAGCTCAGCAGCCATGTAACGGCTCGGATGGCGCAGCACGAGATCACTTTGGCGGAGATGTAGGAAGCTATTGCTATCGCGCGGCTCTTGGAGAATTATCCGACGTTTTACCAGGGTCTGGCCTGCCTCATCTACGGCGATACCGCCGCCCGCCGCCCGATCCACATCGTCTGCTCTACGACGTTGCCGACGCTGATCCTGATTACGGTGTATGTGCCAACCTCGCCGAAATGGCTCGCACCGATGCAAAGAAGGTGACCGATGACCCAACCATGCCGGATGTCGGGGTGCCCCGGCCATTACGAGCGCGAGCGTACCGCACAGGCGCTTCGTTTCCCCAACACGTTGGTCGTCATCGATGATATCCCTGCCGATGTCTGCGATATTTGCGGCGACACGCTCTATACGGCGGAGGTCGTCCGGCGTCTCGATCGTGTCATGCGCGAACGCCCCGCGACGAGTGCCACCGTGCCGCTCTACCGCTACGAAGAAGTGGATGGGGCGCTCCTAGTACTACAGCGAGAGTTCACGATAGCCGTTGCGTCGGGCGAGGCGGCGCTTGCGATGGGCGTGGTAGGCCACGAGGTTGCGGTGCTGCCAGTGGCGCAGCACTTCCAGCGCCCAGTCCGGGTCGGCCGCGCGCCGGGGCAGGACGACGCTGACCAGCAGGTGGGCCTGGGGCAGCGTCAGCGCGGGGGTCTTTTTCCCCCCACCGGCACTGGAGCCGCACGAGGAAGAAATGGGCCAGGATGACCAGGGTCGTGTGATGGTGCCAGCCGCGCCAGGAGCGCACCTCGTAATCGCCCAGGCCGAGGAGCTGCTTGCCCTCCTCGAAACAGCGCTCGATCGGCCAGCGCATCCCGCTCAGCCGCACCAGCGTGGGGGGCGGCGTGTCGGCGGCGGCATTGCTCAGGTAGGTCTTCAGTTCCCCCGTCTCCGGGTTGCGGCGCAGGATCAGCCAGACGTCCGGCCCCGGCAGGCCGTCGCGCCCCGCCACCACGCGCAGCAGCGCGAAGTCGGCGGCGATCGGGCCTTTGCTGCCTTCCTTGATGACGTGCGGCGACCAGGCGGCGGCGGGCAGCGCGGCGGCGAGCGCGGCCACCGTCTGCGTGGTGGCGGCGGGGTCCACCAGCCGCGCGCGGGTTGGCTTGCGCCCCCGCCCCGACCAGGCGGGCACGGCGGTGGCCGGGCGGTCCCGCCAGACGCGGGTGTCGTGTGGCACCTCGGCGTAGTACCACAGCCCCAGCGCGGCGATGTCGTCCAGCAGCGCGGTGTCGCGCCCGAAGCCTTCGTCGCAGGCGACCCAGCGGCAGCGCAGCGTCCCCGCCTGCCGCAGCGCCCGGATCATCGCCGCGCCCAGCGCCGTCTTGGTCTGGAACACCGTGTCGGCAGGGACCCCGCAGGCCGCCCGCCGCCCCGCGTAGGCCGCGTCCGCGACCCACTCCTCGGGCAGGTACAGCCGCCGATCCCGCAGGGTGTAGCCGTGCCGACTGGCGTAGCCCAGGAAGACCCCCGCCTGGCAGTTGGCGCGCTTGCCCACCTCGCCGCAGTACTGGCGCTTGACGCCCACCGACTCCTCGCCCTGCTTGGGGAAGTCGCTCCCGTCCAGCGTCAGCACCCCCGCGTCATCCCCGAGCGTCTGCGCGACCTCCTGCCAATGGCGGCGCGGGATCGCGGCGTCGTCCCAGGGGCCGGCGCTGAGGAACTGCTGCATACCGCGGACCGCGTTGCGATCCGCGCCCACCAGGGCCAGCACCATCGGCTCGACCGACTTACGCGGCAGCCCTAGCAGCAGCCCGTGGAGGATAGTCCCTCGACCAGGCGCGCTGCTCCCGGCGCTGGAACAGCGGCGCATAGCGGGCATGATACGCCCGCAGCTCCTCCGCCAACCCCGCCACCTCCTGCGGCGTCAGGTCCAGCGTCGGGGTCGTGGCAATCGGTTCGACGACCAGCATCGTGTCCTCCCAGATGAACACCGCACTGGCGGAATCCTACCACCCCCGAACTCTCGCTGTAGTACTAGCGCCGCTCGATAAAGGACTCCGATGCTATCGCCAGGAGCGCAAAGAAGAAGATTATGATTCCGTTTTTGGAGTCATGCCTTCGGTAGCGCCCTGAGCGCATGTACCATCAGACACGAATTAAGAAATTCTGGGCCTTCCGGCACAGGTAGGGTCGTCTCCCCACTCGCTCGGCACGGTGTAGTTCCAGCCCTTCCGCCAGCCGAACGGGGCATCGACCAAATCTTCGAGCGGGACGCCGTGGAGGAGGTGATCCAGCGCCCATTTATTGGCGGAGTGGGCGATGACGACGACCGTGCGGCCATCATACCCGGCGGCGAGGTCGCGCAGGAAGCCGCGCGTCGCCGCATCTCATCCCTGCGCGCGCCGCGCCTGCGGTTGCTCTGCCAGCTTCGAGCGTCGTATCCCTGAAAGTACCAGCGCCACCAGGCGTATCGTCGCATATGTTCTTGTCGTCTCGATACGCATACTGAAGCGTGACGCCGAACTTTCATCACGCAGCGAGGGCTGATGACCGCGATCGAGGTGCCAGAGGTGCCACAACGACGCTACGCCGATCTCGGGCTTCGCTTCGTGGCTTGGCTGTTCGACACGCTCCTCACCGGAGCATTCGGGTATTTCGTCGGTGCCCTGGCCGACCAGACCGCCAATGTCGCGATCAAGCTGTTGACCACCGTATTTGCCTATCTCGGCGGGATGGTCTACGCCATCGCCTTCGTCGCGCTGGCTGGTCAGACTCCGGGCAAGTGGTTCCTGCGGCTACGGATTGTCGGCCCCGATCCCGGCGTGCGGGGGATCGGCTGGGGGCGAGCGATCGTCCGGTATCTGGGTACGGTTTTGAGCACGCTCGGCTTCCTGCTCGGCTACCTCGCCATCGCGATGGACCCCGATCGCCAGGGCTGGCACGACCGCATCGCCGGGACACACGTTATCAGGGAGTGGGTGTGACCCTGCCACGATGTGCAGCAGCTAACCGATAGCGAGCATAACTGAGGGCGAGAAGCGCCTAACACCCGCACGCTTTGGAGGGCTGCGCCGCACCCTTCTCTCGACCACTGGCCCACTTCGCCCGCTCGCCTACTCGCCCACGAGACGCGCGGAGGCGTCGTAGAACTGGTGCGCGAGCGCGAGGTCGTCCGCCTGCGGGTTCGTGCGGCCCAGCTTGCGCTTGGCATAGTAGCCGCCCCCCTGCCAGTCGCGCCCCGGCTCGCCCGAGGCGAGCCAGACGAGCGTGTCCGCGCCGCGTTGCGGGCTGATCAGGAAAACCCTGGTGAACGAGTTGTAGATGAGCGCGATCGGACCCTTCCCGGCGCGCGCGAAGCCGGTGGCGACGACGCCCGGATGGAACGAGGCGGCGTTGAGCCCCGCCGCGCCGTAGCGGTGTTGCAACTCCTTGGCGTGCAAGATGTTCATCAGCTTGGCGGTGCCGTAGTCGCGGAAGGCGTTGTAGCCGCGCTCGTTGTCGAGGTCGTCGAGATCGACGTGGCCGAAGGTGTTGCCGACGCTGGCGGTGTTGATGACCCGCGCGCGCGAGGCGATCAGGCGGTCGAGCAGGAGGGCGGTCAGGAGGAACGGCGCGAGGTGGTTGACCTGGAAGGTCAGTTCGTGGCCGTCCTCGGTGACGACGCGGTCGCCCATCAGCCCCCCGGCATTGTTCGCCAGCACGTCGATGCGGGGGTAGCGGTCCAGCAGGGTCGCCGCGAGGGCGCGCACCTCGGTGAGTTTGGCGAAGTCGGCGAGGTGATAGTCGGCCCCGAGTGCCGCCGCGACCCGGCGCGTCCCCTCCGGCGAGCGCCCGACGATGACGGGACGTGCCCCGCGCGCCTGCAACGCCCGCGCCGCCGCCGCGCCGATACCGGAACTCGCGCCGGTGATGATGATCGTCTGCCCGTGAAGCTCCATTGGTGTCCTCTCGCGTCCCTCGTGCGGACATTCGTTTGGGCTACAACCGTAGAGGCCGCACTCAAGGAGGGCGGCCTCTGGTATGGAGATGCAAGACCCTTGCCGCGCGTCAGCGCGCGACGCTGGGGATGGTCCCGTCCCAGCGGGCGTAGACGACGGTGCGCTGGTTGTAGGAGCGTGTCACCGGATCGAAGTCGCCGCTACAGGTGATCAGATTGAGGCTCGTGTCGCCATTGTCGTTGAAGACGCGGTCGCCGGGGAACTGGTCGAGCCGATAATTCTCGTTCGCCGTGACGACGAAGCGCCAGCGTCGTCCGGCGTCGTCGGCGACGAAGATCTCGGCACCGGGCGTCAGGAAGCGCAGCTCCCAGAAGACCGTCGGGCCGATCCCGGCGTAATCGACGTGCCCGGCCAGCACCGCGCTGCCGCGCGCGCCCGGTCGCGCGCCGTACTTGTACCACGCCACGCCAAACGGGTCGGCGGGGTTTTGCATCGTATTCGTCGCGTCCACGCCCACCGGCTCGATCGCGCCGTCCACCCCGATCGCGGGGATCGTCAGGCGGACCGGCAGCCCCACGGCCCGTGCCCCCTCCGGTACGGTCGCCGCCGGACGACTGGCGAGGGCGGGGGTCGCGCGCCACGCCTCGCCGCCGAGGAGGCCGAGGAGGACGGTGTAGGGCGTCCCGGCGTTCTCGGGGTGGTACTCGAAACGGTTGCGCTCGAAGTACTGCACCGTGTAGGGCTTGCCGTCGGCGGCATTCGTCTCGGTCAACTCCTCGGTGAGGGGGTAGCCGAAGGCCGCGAGGCCACCGTTCGCCTGCCAGTAGGCGAGGAACGCGCCGCGCAGCGTGTGGCCGGTGGCGGCGAGGAGGACGCAGCCGGTCAGGCCACCGGGACAGGGCCGTGCGGGGGCGGTGCGCTCGGGGCGCGCGCCGAGGCGGGCGTCGCCGAGGCGGGTCAGCAAGACCTGATAGTCGGGCGGGTTCTCGGGGTGCCACTCCATGATCGCGCGCTCGTAGTACTGCACGAGCAGGCCGCGATCGTCCACGAACGCCTGTCCGAGCGGCAGGCCGAGGAGCTCCAGCCCGCCGTGTGCCGTCCAGTAATCGCGAAACGCGCCGTCCATGCAGCGGCCATTCTGCGGGAAACAGAGCGGGGTGGCGGCGGCCTCGCTCCCCCCACCGGGGACGAGCGCCGTCGCGCCGAGTACGATGAAGGCGAGCAGCACGGGCAGGAGAACGCGGCGCATGGATCGCTCCTGATGGGTGGGCACAGTAGACGAAGCGAGCCAGTGGGTGAATAGGTGGGACATGATGGTCGCCGCAAGGAAGTATAGCGGGCTGCGAGGCGAGTGTGCCTGGGGCTGGGGGGAGACATTGGGGGCGTAGGGATTGCTGCGTGCGCCGGTGCGACCCTCGCCCTATCACGGCCGCCCGGGGGGCACCCGGCGTATCACCCCTCTCCCAAATTGGGCGGGGGACCATGTCGTGAGCGTGGATGAGTGCTGGATGGCCCCGCACCCTCGCCGCCCGGGGACATCCGCCCATCCGAGGAGCAGGGGACAACGCTGTCGCAGGACATCGCTGCTTCTGTGAAGGCTTCTATCGATGTTCCGGCGGCGTTCCGGTCCCCGCAGGGGACTTCGTGGTCGCCGCCTTTCGGCCAGCCGTCTCGCAAAGACCCGCCCCCCTAATGATAGGGGAGGGCGGGCGCTCGGGATTCGTTCTAGGGTAGCTTCGCGCGATGGGCCACCGCTCACAGCCCTATTCGCCACTCGTCAGGCGTCATTTGGTGGCGCGGCGGCGGACCGCGCCGACCATGACCGCAGAAGCGGCGATCAGCATGGCGAGGCCGAGGAGCGGCAGCTCGCGCGGCGTGGCGGCGGGAGTGGCGATGTCAGTCCCGGTATCCTGGGCCACCGCCACCATGCCACCGGCACCGGTATTCGGCAGGCCGGGCAGGAAGCCGCCATTGCCGGTCGCGGGGGGGGTCGGCGCGATCGCGGTCACGGTCGGCATCTTCGTCGGAGAAACGGTCGGCGCGATCGGCAGAGTGGCGCTCGGGGACGGTCGCGGCGTCATCGTCGGCGGCACGGTCGTCGGTGGGACAGCGGTCGGCGGCACGGCGGTCGGGGCCACGGCGGTCGGCGACAGGCTCGGGCTGGCGCTCGGGGACGGTGCGGGGGACGGCGAGGCGCTCGGCGACGCGGTCGCGGTGGGCGAAGGCGAAGGCGAGGGCGAAGGCGAGGCGCTCGGGGAGGGGGACGGCGACGCGGTCGCGGTGGGCGCGGGCGAAGGCGCGGGCGAGGCGCTCGGAGATGGCGCTGGGGAAGCGCTCGGGGAGGGGCTCGCCGCCGCGCCGGTCAGGGCGAAGGTCGTCCCGGCCAGCACCGCCGGCGCGGCGTCCTTGGTCAGCACCTCGGCGATGTAATTGCCCGCCGGGCGCGAGGCCGCGAGGCTGAAGCCGGAGACGATCGTGCCATCGGCGTCGGAGGCGACGTCGCTGCGGTTGAGGGCGATCGTCGTCTGCCGATTCTCGCTCTGTAGGCGCAGGGTATAGGTGGTGTTCGCGGCGAAGCCGGTGCCAGTCAGGATGAAGGTGTCGCCGCCCTTCCCTTGCGCGGGGGTGATGGCGATGTCCGGGCCGGACTTGGCCCCACCGAGGGTGAAGTTGGTCGAAGCGAGGACCGTGCCGCCGTTGAGCGTGCTGGTGATGCTCGCCGTGTAGGGACCTGCGGGGACGCCGCCGCCGAAGCTGAAGCCCGCGATGATCACGCCATCGGCATCGCTCGTGGCGCTCGCGTCATCGAAGGCGACCGGTGTGCCGCCGGCCTGCGGCGCGACCCGCAAGTAATAGGTGGTGCTGGGAGCGAAGCCGACGCCGGAGACTAGGAAGAGGGTGCTGGTCGGCCCCTGCTTGGGGGTGATGGTGATCTGCGGCGCGGCGAGTGCCACGGTGGGCAGCGCCAGCAGTCCTAACAGCAGGCCGAATAACCCGGCCAGTCGCAACGCGCGTGTTCGCATCCGCCCGCTCCCTCGCTTCGTGCCTCCGGGCCGCGCCGGACGCACCCCGATCAGCGCGCACCAACAGTGGCGCGCGTCGTCTGCGGCCCTCCCCCGGACTCGCACGACGCGCAGGTCCGGCGATACCGGCCTGCTCATGACGCCGCGCCCCGAGGTGCCGACCCTGCTGCACTTGTCGCTGCTGTGAAAACACCGGACGAATCGTCCCGTTCGGTACACGCAGACTACCGTGTGTACGCGCACCTGTCAAGCGCGTGTCGGCGCGGATGGGTTGTGGTGGCTGTCGCGCCGGTTGAGACGGATAGCGCGGAGCGAGGTGGGTGTGGGGGCTCGGGAGCGCGGGACGCGGAGGGGGCTCCGGCATAGCGCCGGAGCCCCTCCGCGTCTTCGTCAAACCGTTCGCGCGGCGATTACTGCCCGCGCCCGGTCTTGTCCTGGAGTTCGTCGATCATCTTCGAGGCGTCGGCCTTGGTCATCTTCGGATCGAACTCGTCCTCCGACATCCCGGCCTGCTGCATCAGCGTCTTGAGGTAGGACGCCTGCGGGCCAGTCATCGGCTCGCCGCCGGTCGTCCACTGGTCGGGATCCTTGACCGCGTTCTGACTCTGCTCGGGGAGCTCGTCGGGGAGATTCTGCTTGCTCATCGTCGTTCCTCCTCATGGTTCAGTGCGCAAATACTAGAACGGATGTACGCAGAATCGGTGCCACGGAGCGGGCGGGAAGGGGACGATCGCCGCAGAGACGCAGAGACACAGAGGGAGACGGGAGAGAAGGAGGAAATTCGTCAATAGCTCGCGCAGCGCACGAAGGAGAGCTGCACCATCTGAGACGGAACACTGGCGCAGCCTGCTTGCCCGACCGCAGACCGAGGCTCCCGTAACGCCCCGGATCCCCGCACCTTCCTCTCCCCTCGTCCTCTGTGCCTCTGCGTCTCTGTGTTCTCTCAGCCCACGGATTTCTTCACCAGCGCGGCGATCCGCTGCTCGTCTTCGGCGGCCAGTTCTGTCAACGCGTAGGCGTTGGGCCACATGGTGCCGTCGTCGAGCCGCGCGCTGTCGTTGAAGCCGAGCGTCGCGTAGCGCTCGTTGAACTTTTGGGCACTGCGGAAAAAGCAGACGATCTTGCCCTCTGGATTGGCATACGCGGGCATCCCGTACCAGGTCTTCGGTGTGAGGTCCGGG
>JAABUT010002334.1_pt1 | contig 18600 bp, 19 predicted proteins | sample 5559281 | NCBI WGS metagenome assembly JAABUT01 (sample SAMN10711880, study PRJNA513359) | rock metagenome | isolation source: Antarctica rocks | place: Antarctica: Victoria Land, Ricker Hills nord | collected 2016-01-04 | reverse complement strand
TTTACCGTTGTTGGCTTTTTCCACAAAAATCAAACTTGTTAACAAAGAAAAAGAAGCAAAAAGAAACTTTATAATAACAATGATAATCACCATCTAATTGACTTTGCTAATCTAAAGGAAATGACAAGTTGGAAAAATTTTTAAAAAATAAAAAGTCCTTAACATTGCTATTAAGGACTTCTACGAACGGGTGGACGATGGGGCTCGAACCCACGACCCTCGGCACCACAAACCAATACTCTAACCAGCTGAGCTACGCCCACCGTTTTGTTATTGCAAAAGTAGAAATCTTTGGATAAATGTCAAGCGTTTTATGCTGAAAATTTACATGCTGTTTTTATCACCTTAAAAACAGTATTTTAAAATTTACTTTTGCCCGATATGATTGAAATTTTTACAGACGGTGCTTCCAGCGGAAACCCTGGCCCCGGAGGCTATGGCGCAATACTGAAATCGGGCGTTCATTACAAAGAGCTTTCCGGCGGATATCGCAAAACGACCAACAACCGCATGGAACTGATGGCAGTTATCAAAGCTTTGGAAACGGTAAAAAAGCCCGGACAAGCTATCACTATATATTCTGATTCCAAATACGTGATTGATGCCATCGACAAAAAATGGGTTTTCGGCTGGATCAAAAAAGGCTTTAAAGACAAGAAAAACAAAGACTTGTGGCTGCAACTGGTCGATCTTTTCAAACTGCACCAGATCCGTTTGGTTTGGGTGAAAGGACATGCCGGACATCCTGAAAACGAGCGTTGCGATAAACTGGCCGTTGCCGCAGCCAAGCAGCCAGATCTGCCGGCTGATACATTTTTTGAAGCCGAAGCTGCCAAAGAAAAACTAATTTAACAAAAATCCCATACTGTTTTTATCGGCATAAAAATAGTATCACTAAATGTTTACCATACCTTCCATTGATTTTTTGATATGGGCTTTTGTGTGAAGTACGTTAAGGTTTTATAATTTCGATGGCTTCTAAATTATAGATTTTTTTTTCAGAAATACAAAATCTTAGCAAAGTTTGCGTTTTATGCCATCCTTGTTTGCCTGCTGCTCCGGGGTTTAGGTGCAGGCAGTTGATCTTTTTGTCGAACATCACTTTTAAAATATGCGAATGCCCGCAAATGAAAAGCGCAGGAGGATTAATGTAAATTTCCGGTTTTACAGCCGTATTGTATTTACCCGGATAACCGCCGATATGCGTCATCCAAACATCCACTTCTTCACAAACAAAACGTAGGTTTTCCGGGTAAACAATCCGCACATCTTTGCCATCAATATTGCCATAAACGCCGCGCAAAGGTTTGAAAGCCGCCAGTTCATCAGCCAAACCAATATTACCAAAATCTCCGGCGTGCCAAATTTCGTCCACTTCGGCAAAATGTTTAAAAACCGCAGGGTCCAAATAGCTGTGGGTATCAGAAATTAATCCAATTTTTTTCATGGTAAAAGAAGTATGTAACAGTAATCAGCTTTTAGCCGTCAGTTATCAGCCCTTAAAAAATCGTTAAAAAGTCTTTTAGCAGCGATTGATAAGCCAAACTGTAAACTTTTTGATCTGCATAAATGGTAAATGATTCATGTTTGATTTTGGTTCGATCTAAACCGAAAGAAAGTATATACCGGTGCGGAAAATCGTTTTTGAAGGAAGAAACAGCAATTTCTTCTTGCAGAAACAATTGGTTTTGCGCCAATTCTTTTACGACCGATGCTGTTTTTACAGGCAAAATTATCCACAAACTTCCATTTGTAGTTAGAAAATCAGGAACAGTTTTGAGCAGATTTTCAAAAAATTGCGGAACGGCGTGTTTTGCCAGCGTTTTGTTTTCCTTTGGGGGAATTAATGTATCCAAGTAAAAAGGTGGATTGGAAACAATCAGGTCATATTGCTGATGCTGTTTTTGCAACCAAAAATTTGCAATATCAATTTCGTACAAAGTTAATCGTTCTGCAAATGTTGAATTTTTAAAATTTTGTTTCGCAGTTTTGGCCGAACTTGTATCTATTTCTACCGCATCAATTGAAGCATCCGGAAAACGTTGTGCCAGCATCAGCGCAATTACGCCGGTTCCGGTCCCAATATCCAGTATTGTTTTTGGATTTTCTGCGGAAGCTGTGGCACCAAGCAAAACGCCATCGGTATTGATTTTCATGGCGCAGTTTGTCTGATCAACCGAAAACTGTTTGAAATGAAACATTTTGATTAAATTCGAAATATTATAATAAAATTATGGTTTTAATTAAGTCAGTTTGGTTTAAGGAAAGCAAAATTTTTGTGGAGATGACTGACGGACAAGTGATTTCAAAACCTGTCAATAGTGATCCTAATTTAAATAAAGGAACCCAAAATCAATTGTCTGATTATTCGATAGAAGGCAATGGCAGATGGGTTCATTGGAAGGAATTGGATGAAGATCTATCGGCAGAAGGGTTTTTGATTTATCAAAACAGCAATTAATTTTAAACCTCGTACAACTCCAACGGCAAACCATCCGGATCAGTAAAAAAAGTAAAACGTTTGCCGGTAAATTCATCTATGCGGATTGGTTCTGTTGCCACATTTTTGGTCGATAAAAACAGCATCGCTTCCTCCAGATCATTCACTTCAAAAGCCAAATGCCGCAAACCGGCCGCTTCCGGCCGCGAAGGACGAGGTGCAGGATTTGGAAAAGAAAAAAGCTCGATCTGATATTTTCCGGCAACTTTTAAATCTAATTTCCAGGAGTTTCTGGCTTCGCGAAAAACTTCTTGTTCTATCTCAAAACCTAAAACTTCCATGTAGAATTTTTTAGAAATTTCGTAATCGGAACTAATTATGGCGATGTGATGGATACCGTTAACCTTTAACATAACTTAAAACTCTTTAAATTTTATTAAAACTAATTTGAATGCTTCTTTTATGCCTTAAAAAATTGTATTTGTTTTTTGGCTAAAGCCGTTGCTTGTTGTCCTTTGTCCACGGCCTGAAGGCCTTGGCTATTAAAAATTGATCAGTTACCTTGCTATTTATGATTTGATAAACCGGTATAGGAAAATTTTAAATTTACATAAAAACAGGATCAGTTGCCACGGCCTTTAGTCCGTGGGTAGCGTAAAGTTGCAGCCAAATATCTACAAAAACCTCAGCTAATCTTTAATCACCTAAAATATCATGCAACACATTATCATAAAATGCAGATGCTTCTTTTATCGACCCAAAATCAGCATCGTCAATTTTTAATTCGCCCGAAGTAACCGTTCCCAGAAAACTGAATTCCGTTTCCGAAGTAGCTATCAGTTCTACCAGAGCTTCTTGGTTTTCCGGTTTGATAGAAACCACAACCCGGCCTTGCGCCTCGCCAAAAAGGAAAGCATCTTTACGGATTTCTGAATCCGTTTCTACTGAAAAACCCAGAGAGTTTGGCAAAGCAGATTCCAATAAAGCAATATATAAACCGCCGTCCGAAACATCATGCGCAGAAACAAGCAGCTTTTCCCGGATCAGTTGTTTCATCACCTGGTGCATGGCATACTCTTTTTCCAGGTCAAAATAAGGTGCCGGAGAAGTCGAAATTTTGTGAAAAGAAGCCAGATATTGAGAGGAAGAAATATCGTTTTTGGATTCGCCGATGAGATAAATCAGATCGCCTTCGTTACGAAAATCAGAACGGGTTAAGGTGGAAAGATCATCCATTACACCTAACATTCCGATAGTTGGCGTTGGAAAAACCGGACCTTCGTCGCTGGATTGATTGTAAAAACTAACATTTCCGCCGGTAACAGGGGTTTCAAATTTGGTACAAGCCGTGCTCATCCCTTTGATTGAACCCACAAATTGCCAGTAAACCTCCGGCACATAAGGATTGCCAAAATTTAAGCAATTGGTAATGGCAACCGGCTCGCCACCGGCGCAGGTAATGTTGCGCGCAGCTTCTGCAACGGCAATTTGGCAGCCAATTTCCGGATCGGCATAAACATATCTGGAATTGCAATCCAACGTCAAAACAATCGCTTTGTCCGTGCCTTTTACGGCCACAACAGCTGCATCGCAAGGCTGATTTGTAGTTACGGTTGAAGTTCCAACCATAGAATCGTACTGATCGGTTACCCAACGTTTGGAGGCAATATTTGGGTGAGAAATTAAATGATCTGCAACGGCTTTTAAATCTTCAGGTTCTTTAATTTGATCGATGTTAAACTTTTTATTTTCAGCAAAATAAGCTGGTTCGCGATATTCCCGCTGATAAACCGGCGCGCCTCCGCCCAAAACCAAATCGTCGGCAGGCACATCGGCCACCATTTCTCCATTTCTGTAATAAACCAGACGTTTCGTATCGGTTACTTCGCCAATTTGCACGCAGTTTAAATCCCATTTATCAAAAACAGCTTGTACTTCTGCTTCGCGGCCTTTTTCTACCACGATCAGCATCCGCTCCTGCGATTCTGACAATAAAATCTCAAACGGCTGCATGTTTTCCTGGCGGGTCGGAACTTTATCCAGATCGATGACCATTCCGTGTTCGCCTTTGGCCGACATTTCTGAATTTGAGCAGATAATCCCGGCGGCACCCATATCCTGCATACCGATTACGGCACCGGTTTTAATCACTTCCAACGAAGCTTCCAGTAATAATTTTTCCTGAAAAGGATCACCGACCTGAACGGCAGGCAAATCGTTCACAGAATCTTCTGTAATATTTTTCGAGGCAAAAGCAGCACCATGAATGCCGTCTTTTCCGGTGGAAGAACCAACAATATAAACCGGATTACCAACACCATACGAAGTTGCAGAAACCGTTTCGCCAGCTTTTACAATCCCCGCAGAGAACGCATTCACCAGCGGATTTACCTGATAACATTCATCAAAAAACAACTCGCCGCCAACAGTTGGGATGCCAAAAGCATTGCCGTAATCGCCAATACCTTTCACTACTCCTTTGATCAGCCATTTTGTCCGGTCGTTTTTCAGATCACCAAAACGAAGCGAGTTTAGCTGCGCAATCGGCCTTGCGCCCATCGTAAAAATATCCCGGTTGATGCCGCCAACGCCTGTTGCCGCGCCCTGATAAGGTTCTAAAGCAGAAGGGTGATTGTGCGATTCGATCTTAAAAGCACAGCCGATGCCGTCGCCCAGATCAACTAAACCGGCGTTTTCTTCTCCGGCTTTTGCCAGCATCCGTGGTCCGTCTTTCGGCAAAGTTTTTAACCAGGTAATGGAGTTTTTGTAGGAACAATGCTCGCTCCACATCACCGAAAAAATAGAAAGTTCGGTAAAGTTGGGCGTGCGGCCTAATATTTCTTTAATACGGTCAAACTCTTCGGGGATTAAGCCAAGATCTGTGGCAGTTTGGACGGTGGTTAAGTTTTGCGACTCCAATGCGATTTGTGTTGATGGAGGCCAAAATTAAAAATTTAAAGCTAAGGCAGTGAAGTTTATATGAATTTGAAGGATTAAATACTGTTTTTATAAGCATAAAAACAGTATTGATTGAAAACGAAAAAAAACAGGAATGCTTCTTTTACCGACAAAAAATAATGAAGGAAAATTTCAGTCACCACTTTTCCAATCGCCAGGCACTGTCCCAAAAACGCCATTCCAATTTACAGCCGGTAACAAAAGCTTTGGTCATTTTTTCTTGCTGTATAGGTGTACAAGTAGCGGCAACGGCATCACAAATAGCAATAGCTTCCTGTACGCGCAGGCCAAATTCTTCTCCGGCATACGTGTCGATCCAGGTTTGGTACGGGTTTTTTTCTTTGGATTGCTGCTGATAAATATAATCACCCACCTTTTTATAAATCCAGAAACAAGGCAAAACGGCAGCCATTGCCACTTCTACTTGCGAAAGGGCAGCTTCTTTTAGCAGAAAGTTGGTATAGTGATGGCAAGCAGGCGAAAGTGGTGCTTTTCCTTTGATGCCAAGATCAACAAAATAACTGGCGTGCAAAGCTTTTTCAACCACAATAGCACCTTCTGCAAACCGGATGAAACGCAATACATGGGCCGTATCGTGCGCCCTTGCCCCTATTAAAGCTAAAGTTCTTCCAAAAGATTCTAAATAATTAGAATCCTGTGCGATATAGAACTTAAACTTTTCTATAGCAAGCGTTCCTGCCAACTGCTCCTGTATAAAAGGCATTGTCAAAATTGATTGATAAATAGGTAAGCTCTGCCCCCAGGCCATTTCACTCCAACTCATATTTAATTAATTTTTCTGGTTTATAAAAGTGGTTCAGTGGCCCGTTTCCTTCTCCTGTTTTTACGTCTTTTCCGTTGTCAATAGCTTCGTAAATAAACATTTTTGCTGCTGCAACTGCCGAAATCAGCTTTAATTTTCTCGCCATAAAAGCAGCAATGGCAGAAGACAAACTACAGCCCGTGCCGTGCGTGTTGTTGGTATCGATGGCTTCTGATTCAAAAACGCGCTTCCTTCCTTCCCGATCTAAGTACACATCAAACAACTGCTTTCCTTCCAAATGGCCGCCTTTCAGCAAAATGGCATTACAGCCAAAATCGATAATTTTTCGCGCCGCTGCTTCCATGTCTTCCAGGTTTTTGATGTCCATTTCAGCAAGTAAAGCAGCTTCGTCCAGGTTTGGCGTAACTAGGGCCGACAAAGGAAAAAGCACTTGTTTTAACGTTTCAATCGTTCCGTTTTCAATCAGTTGATCGCCGCTGGTTGCTACCATCACCGGATCAAAAATAACGGGAATGGCAGGATAATCTTTCAACACAGAAGCAATAGCAACAGCCAGTTCGGCAGTATGCACCATTCCGATTTTAATGGCCTGCGGTTTAATATCTTCTAAAACAGCTTTGATTTGGGCCCTAACAATTTCCGGGGGGACCGAATGGATAGCAGTTACGCCAAGTGTATTTTGTGCAGTTATTGCCGTTATTGCCGAAGTGCCAAAGCAGCCGAGGGCAGAAAATGTTTTTAAATCAGCCTGAATACCTGCACCGCCGCCGCTGTCAGAACCGGCAATGGTTAACACGATAGGATATTTATATTTTTTTGCAATCACTATTTTAGGTTGATAAAAGAAGTATGAAATATTACCGTTTTACTGTCATCTCGACCATAGGGAGAGATCTTCTTCGAAGCGTTCATCTTATTTATTTAAAGAAGATTTCTCTCTTCGTTCGAAATGACAACGTGTATAAATTTAGGTTGATAAAAGAAGCATTAATAAATTCCATTTTTGAGGTTATAGATTTCTCCTTCAAAAACAGGTTTCAATAACTCTACTGCCATTTTGCTGCGTTGTCCGCTCCGGCAGCAGAATACTATTTTTTTGTTTTTTGGGAGAGAAGCGGCCTTATCAACCAATTCATCAAAGGAAATATTGATGCCGCCGATGTTGTAGTCATCAAACTCGTATTCTTCACGTACGTCGATCAGGCACACTTCTTCCGGTGTATTTTCCAGCCAGTTTTCTAATTGTTCCATGCTGATTTCCTGATTATTATCTTGTTTTACCTCAACTTTTTGTTTTTTTGTTATTGTCTTTTGATGTTCCTGCTTACGGAACTTAAATACGGTTACGGAGTTGTCTAAGGCATTTACCGTCATCAGTTTCCCGGAAAGTATTTCTCCGATCTCGACAATAATTTTGATGGCTTCATTGGCCATGTATAATCCAACCAATCCAGGAAGCACGCCCAAAACGCCAATTTCTGCACAGTTTGGAACATCGTTATTAGCAGGAGCTTCAGGGAAAATATCGCGGTATTGTGGTCCGCTGAGGTAATTAAAAACAGAAATATGTCCTTCGAACTTAAAAATTGAACCAAAAACAAGCGTTTTATTCAAAGCAACGCAAGTATCGTTTACCAGATAACGCGTAGGGAAATTATCAGAACCATCAATAATTAAATCGTAATCAGCAATTAACTTTTCAGCATTTTCTAATTTAACTCTTTCCTGATAAGCCTTTATTTGCACAAAAGGATTCATCGTTTTTAGCTTTTCTGCCGCAACTATTGCTTTGGCTTTTCCGACATCTGCGGAAGAATACAAAATTTGCCGGTGCAGATTGCTTTCATCAACCAGATCATCATCTACAATTCCAATTCCGCCTACGCCTGCTGCAACCAGATATTGCAAAACCGGACACCCTAATCCGCCTGCACCAACCATCAGCACTTTCGCTGCTTTTAGTTTTTGCTGGCCTGATAATCCTATTTCCGGTAAGATGATTTGCCGGTTGTATCGTTTTAATTCTTCGCGTGCTAACATTGTTTTCTTTAAAAAGCCAAACTGCTGTCCCAGTCTTTCCAAACGGGTTCGTACCCTTGCGAGGTAATCATGGCTGCTATTTCTGCCGGACTTCTTTCATCAGAAATTTCAAACTGTTCTAATGATTCCGGTTCAACAGCATAACCGCCCGGATTTGTTTTAGAACCGGCACTGATGGCTGTAATGCCTAATTTGATAATGTTGTTCCTGAGCTTTTCTGATTCGCGCGTGGAAATGGACAATTCTACCTCTTCATTAAAAATCCGGTAAGCACAAATTAACTGAACCAGTTCGCGGTCTGTCATTTCCACTTTCGGTTCTAACCCGCCGCTAAATGGCCGCAACCGTGGGAAAGAAATGCTGTACTTCGTTTGCCAGTAATTTTTCTCTAAATAATCTAAATGCAAAGCGGTATAAAAACAATCGGTGCGCCAGTCTTCCAACCCGATCAGTACGCCTAAACCCATTTTATGGATTCCGGCCTCACCCAATCGATCCGGTGTTTCCAAACGATACTGAAAGTTCGATTTTTTTCCTTTGGGATGATGTTTTTTGTAATCTTCCTGATGATACGTTTCCTGATAAACCAGCACCGTGTTCAGTCCGTAAGGCGTTAACTGCTGATAATCTTCGAGGTCGAGCGGCTGAACTTCCATCGAAATATGAGAAAAATGTGGACGGATCAGTTCCAGCACTTTCTTAAAATAATCTACATGTACCGTTTGATTGGCTTCCCCGGTAACCAGCAAAACGTGGTTGTAACCCATTTCTTTAATCACGGCCACTTCCTGCATAATTTCCATCGGCGAAAGCGTTTTGCGCTTCACCTTGTTATCATAACTAAAACCGCAGTAGGTGCAAATATTGTTGCACTCGTTAGACAAATAAAGCGGCACATACATTTGCACGGTTTTGCCGAAACGCTTTAAGGTTAATTGCTGACTCAGTTGCGCCATCTGCTCCAGGTAAGGCGCGGCGGCGGGCGAAATTAATGCTTTAAAATCCTCCAAAGTTCTTTTTGGAGATGACAGTGCACGTTCTACATCCGTGTTGTTTTTGGCGTAGATACTTTGTTTCGTTTCGTCCCAACTGTACGATTCGAAAATTTCTGTAAAATTACTCATCTAAAAATGAAGTTAACGGACTGCTTGCAACTGCGTGTGAAACCGGTGAAGCCAGTTTTGCTTCAAAAGCCATCCGTCCGGCTTCTACGGCCATTTTAAAAGCAGCTGCCATTTGTACCGGATTTTTGGAAACGGCAATTGCGGTATTAACCAAAACTGCATCCGCACCAATTTCCATTGCCCAGGCAGCATCCGAAGGTGAACCAATTCCGGCATCAACCACAACCGGAACATTGCTCTGGCTGATAATGATCTCTAAAAAATCAATCGTTTTTAAACCTTTGTTGCTGCCAATGGGCGAACCTAATGGCATTACGGCTGCGGTTCCGGCGTCTTCCAAACGCTTGCACAAAACCGGATCGGCATGGATATAAGGCAAAACGATGAAACCCATTTTCGCCAGTTCTTCCGTTGCTTTCAGCGTTTCTATCGGATCCGGCATTAAATATTTTGGGTCAGGATGAATTTCCAGTTTGATCCAGTTTGTCTCCAAAGCTTCGCGTGCCAGTTGGGCAGCAAAAATCGCTTCGCGCGCATTTCTAACGCCTGAAGTATTAGGCAGTAAATTAATATGCGGATATTTTAAACGGAGCAACAAATCATCTTCTTCCTGATGCTGTGTGTTCACACGTTTCAGCGCAACAGTTACCAGTTCTGAGCCGGAAGCCAGCAACGCATCTTCCATGAAAACAGAAGAACTGAATTTTCCTGTTCCGGTAAACAAGCGCGAATTAAATATTTTGTCTGCTATTTTTAACATTGTTTTTTATGTGGTAAAAGAAGCATTAGCTTCCTGTTAATATTGATGCTGCTGCACCGGACGCGTTTTCTCCAGCATTTCTTCAACCGTTACTTTTGGGTTTTCTGCCCGAGTAATGGCACCCGAAACAGCAACGCCATAAACGCCGGTTTGAATAATAGCTTCAATATCAGCCAATTCAATTCCGCCAATGGCAATAACTGGAATATTAATTTGTGCTTCACGCATTTGCTGCATGATCACTTCGTAACCTGCCAAACCTAAAATTGGACTTAATTTTTCTTTGGTTTTAGTGAAGTGGAACGGGCCTAAACCGATATAATTTACCCCTTCTGCTGCCCGTTGCCGGACATGCTCAAAAGTATTTGCTGTTCCGCCGATAATCATTTTATCTCCAACAATCGCCCTAGCCTGCAAAACCGGCATATCGTCCAAACCCAAATGCAATCCGTCCGCTTTTGCCCGGACTGCAACATCAGGAAAATCGTTTACAATCAGTTTGGCGGAAAAAGCATTGCATAGTTTCCGTGCCTGCAAAGCCAGTTCCAGCACTTTTGCTTCCGGCTGGTTTTTTACGCGAAGTTGTATCCATTTACAACCTGCTTCCAACGCTTTTTTAATCGCTTCCAGATGCTTTAGTTCCGGGCTTTCCTGTGAAATATAGTGTAGTCTGGCTATCATTTCTTTATTTAAGATTTTAAGTTGAAGGCATCATTTAAAGCAGGAATACTGTTTTTAAAGCATATTTTTTGTAAAACCTTAAAGTTAAAAACGGCCTGTTCCGGCTGCTGCCAGATGCTTCCCAAAACAGCGGCCCCGTCAAATTTCATGCTGTTAAGCTGATGAATGTTTGTTGCATCAATTCCGCCTAAAGCAATTACTTCAGGTTGCGGTGATGATTTTTGCAGGGTAAAAGAAGCATCGGCAAAACCAGTGTAGCCAGGTTTGCTGATGCTGTTAAAAACGGGGCTCAAAAACAAGTAATCAAAATGCTGTTGTTCGGAAATTATTTCAGGTTGATGAACAGAACTACTCAGCATAAAACCTTCTTTTTTAAGTTGTAAAAGCTGTTCGGTTTTAGCATTTCTTCTATCCTGTTCTGTAAAATGTAATCTGTTGATGCTGTTTTTACCGGCTAAAAAATGATATTGATGCAAGCTGATTTTTGAATGATATTCTGGTTCAACCTGTTCCAGCAAAGCACTTACCTCCGGTTCGCTTTTTCCAGGTTTCCTCAGGTGAAAATAACTCATTCCTGCTTCAAAAAGCCGGTTGATGATTTCTGCTTCCTGCGTAAAATTATCTGGACTGGAGATAACGATCAGTTTCACTTTTTACAGATATAGTTCGCTTCCTTTTTGGGTAAATTCTTTGGATTTTTCTTCCATGCCTTGTAACAGTGCAGCTTCATCTGCCATGCCTTTTCCGGCTGCATATTCGCGTACATCCTGCGTAATTTTCATCGAGCAGAAATTTGGTCCGCACATGGAGCAGAAATGGGCAATTTTTGCGCCTTCGGCCGGAAGTGTTTCATCATGATATTCTTTTGCCGTATCCGGATCAAGCGAAAGGTTAAATTGATCTTCCCAACGGAACTCAAATCTGGCTTTACTTAAAGCATTATCACGGTATTGTGCTCCCGGATGACCTTTAGCCAGATCAGCGGCGTGGGCGGCAATTTTATAAGTGATTACACCGTCTTTCACATCTTTTCTATTTGGCAAACCGAGGTGTTCTTTTGGTGTAACATAACAAAGCATAGCTGTACCAAACCAGCCAATCATAGCAGCACCAATTGCCGAAGTGATATGATCGTAACCTGGCGCAATATCGGTAGTAAGCGGGCCTAAAGTGTAAAAAGGCGCTTCGCCACATTCTATCAGCTGCTTGTCCATGTTCTCTTTGATCATGTGCATCGGAATATGTCCCGGACCTTCAATAATCGTTTGAACATCATACTTCCAGGCTATTTTGGTCAGTTCGCCTAAAGTTTCCAGTTCGCCAAATTGTGCAGCGTCATTAGCATCAGCAATACAACCCGGGCGCAAACCATCCCCCAAAGAAAAAGCAACATCATAAGCTTTCATAATCCCGCAGATTTCTTCAAAATGCGTATATAAAAAATTTTCTTTATGATGTGCCAGGCACCATTTAGCCATAATGGAACCGCCACGGGAAACAATTCCGGTTAACCTTTTTGCCGTTAGCGGAACATATCTTAATAAAACACCGGCATGAATGGTAAAATAATCTACACCCTGTTCGGCTTGTTCAATCAATGTGTCGCGGAATAATTCCCATGTTAGATCCTCAGCTTTGCCGTTTACTTTTTCCAAAGCCTGATAAATAGGAACGGTGCCAATCGGAACAGGAGAATTCCGGATAATCCATTCTCTCGTTTCATGAATGTTTTTTCCGGTAGATAAATCCATAATCGTATCTGCGCCCCATCGGCAAGCCCAAACTGCTTTTTCCACTTCTTCTTCAATGCTGGAAGTAACAGCAGAATTGCCAATGTTGGCATTAATTTTTACCAGAAAATTCCGACCAATAATCATGGGTTCACTTTCAGGGTGGTTGATGTTAGAAGGAATTACGGCGCGCCCTGCTGCTACTTCCTGCCGAACGAATTCTGGTGTGATATAACCTTTTGGTGTATTGGCACCGAAACTTTGTCCCTGATGCTGATGCGCCATTACAGTGTTTTGTCCGTTCAATTGCTCTTTCAGCAAATCGATACGTTGGTTTTCGCGGATAGCAATATATTCCATTTCAGGTGTAATAATGCCTTTTTTAGCATAGTGCATCTGCGAAACATTCATTCCTGCTTTAGCACGCAAAGGTTTAGTGAGGTAGTTGAAACGAAGCGCATCAAGTGTTTGATCCTGCAAACGTTTGTTACCATAATCTGAAGAAATCCGGTTCAATTGCTCCACATCTCCCCGATCCAAAATCCATTGTTCCCGCAGTTTTGGCAAACCTTTTTTTACATCAATGTGTGCATTTGCATCAGTGTAAGGCCCGCTGGTATCATAAATTGTTACAGGTGCATTGGGTTCTGTTTCGCCAAACTTGCCATGAATTTTGGTATCACTCAAGCTAATTTCCCGCATTGCTACCTCAATATTGTGCAGCTGGCCTTTTACATATACCTTTTTTGAGGCAGGAAAAGTTGTACACGTTACGCCCTGACTGGTTGGGATTTTTTCTTCTCTCATTATTTGTTTATTGTGGGTTACAGAATTAGCCTCCTTGTGTTGCTTTGATTAACACAAGCTGGTCGTTGGGATGAAGAAGATGGGTTTTCCAGTTAACTTTTGGAACGATAGTTTGATTAACAGCTACAGCTACGCCTGTTACAGGTTTGTTAAGCACTAAACTTAGCAATTGCTCTACAGAACAGTCATCTGAAATCTGGTAATTTTGCTGGTTTACGGTAACTTCCATCTGTTTAAATTCTAAACTTTAGTGATGGCACCTGTTAAGGAAGGAAAAAGCAATGGTAAGCTGCTTTCACTTTTCCCTTCGGCAGTACTAACTGCATCAGGTTCAAAGGGTATTATCTCAGTCCTAACAATGGACACCCCTAAAGTTGCAGTAAAGCTAAATCAATTAATTTAGAATACTAATTAATTTTAAGATAATTTTTGCCGAAGTAAAAACCCTGGCATAAAGTAAAAAAGCAGACATAAAAAAACAGCTTGAAGTTTATACTCATGCTGTTTTTTAAGCGGTAAAAGAAGTAGGTGATCCTACAATTGTAAAATTGATCAGTGATCATAGTAGGTTTATTACAAATTAAAATTTGATCTGAGTATAAGGGTATGTTCAAAATTCCACTATAAAACCCTAATACTTCTTTTATGCCTGTAAATTTTTTTTGTAAGTGATTGTAGGGAAACATCGAAAATTTCAAAATTTAGGTGATAAAAGAAGTATAGAAAAAACTCCGGATAAAAATTTAAACAAGCCCTGGGCAATAAAATTAAAATTTATGGACAAACAATATTAAAAACGATAACTGTAATAATAGTGCTGTAAGTTTTAAAAAATTATTGGTGATAAGTTTTTTTCAGGATAAGGCGATAAGTTCATAGTTTTAGGCCATAAAAATATTGTTTAAATCAGGTTTTATATTGAAACCAGTTGTGATCCCTTTAATTTATCCAAAATTTTTGCGTAAATAATAATATCAATTATAAATCAAATACAGCATCATGTCCAACATTCGTTTTCAGGCACTACAATCGGTTTCTACCAGAACAATCCCGGAAGTAAAAGCACCTTCCGGCCGCATTTCCGACTATTACGGTTCTAATGTTTTTGATAAAAAGAAAATGCAGGAATATTTATCAAAAGAAGCTTATCAATCCATCATAAATTCTATTGACAAAGGTGTTCCTGTTGATCGCGAAATTGCAGAACATATTGCTTCAGCTTTAAAAACCTGGGCCGTCAGCAAAAACGTTACGCATTATACACACTGGTTTCAGCCGCTAACGGGTACTACTGCAGAAAAACACGATTCGTTTTTTGAACCAAGCGGCGACGGAACGGGCATCGAAAAATTCAGCGGTGATGCCTTGGCACAGCAGGAACCGGATGCCTCCAGCTTCCCAAACGGCGGTATCCGCAACACGTTTGAAGCGCGTGGTTATACGGCCTGGGACCCATCTTCTCCGGCTTTTATCATCAACCAAACGCTGTGTATCCCAACAGTTTTTGTTTCTTATACTGGTGAAGCACTGGATTATAAAGTGCCTTTGCTGAAGGCGTTGGTTGCTCTGGATAAAGCCGCCGTGGATGTTTGCCATTATTTTGATAAAGGCATCGAAAAGGTAAATGCTTCTCTGGGTATCGAGCAGGAATATTTTTTGGTGGATATTGCTTTGTTTAATGCCCGGCCGGATCTGTTTTTGACAGGAAGAACGCTGTTCGGACACATGTCTGCCAAAAGCCAGCAACTGGAAGATCATTATTTCGGATCAATTCCTGACCGTGTTTACGCTTACATGCAGGATTTTGAAACGGAAGCTTTGAAACTGGGTATTCCGTTGAAAACCCGTCATAATGAGGTTGCGCCTTCCCAATTTGAATGTGCGCCGATTTATGAAGAGATCAACCTGGCCATCGATCATAACCAATTGCTGATGGACTTGATGGATAAAGTTGCCTTGCGCCATCATTTTAAAGTATTGCTGCACGAAAAACCTTATGCCGGCATCAACGGTTCGGGCAAGCACAACAACTGGTCGCTGATTACCAATACCGGAAAAAACCTGCTTTCCCCGGGCAAAACGCCTAAGAATAATTTGATGTTCCTAACCTTTTTTGTGAACACCATTCGTGCGGTTTATGAACATGCAGATTTGTTGCGCGCTTCCATCGCGTCCGTCACCAACGATCACCGTTTGGGTGCCAATGAAGCTCCGCCAGCCATTATTTCTATTTTTTTGGGCAGCCAGTTGAACGAGGTTTTGGATGAGATTGATACCGCCAGGATCAGCCGGATCATGAAAGATGAAAACTCGTTGTGGTCCGGGATCCCAAAAATCCCGCAGATTTTGCGTGATAATACCGACCGGAACCGGACTTCGCCTTTTGCTTTTACCGGTAATAAATTTGAGTTGCGCGCGGTTGGTTCTTCTGCCAATTCCTCCAGCCCAATGACGATCTTGAATTTGATCGTAGCCGATCAGCTCACCAAGTTTAAGTATGAGGTAGATAAACTCATCAAAAAAGGTGAGAAAAAAGATATGGCCCTGATGATGATCATCAAACGGTATATCAAAGAATCCAAATCTATCCGTTTTGAAGGAAATGGCTACAGTGAAGAATGGGAAAAAGAAGCGGCCGCAAGAGGTTTGGCCAATATCAAATCAACGCCAAAAGCTTTGGATGTTTTATTATCGGAAAAAACAGCCGAACTCTTCAACAAAACCGGGGTTTTCAGCGAACGGGAAGCACACGCACGCCACGAAATCCTGCTGGAAAACTTCTACAAAAAATTACAGATTGAAGCCCGCGTAATGGGCGAACTGATCAACAGTTCTATCCTGCCGGCAGCAATTATTTATCAAAACAAACTGATTGACAACGTAAGAGGTTTGAAAGAAATTGGCCTGGAAGAAGCATCTTACAGCGCACAGATTGAGTTGATCCGTAAGATTTCTACACACATCAACGAAGTTAAAACCAACGCCAACGAAATGCTGGAAGAGCGGAAAAAAGCCAACGCCATCGAGGATATACGGGAAAAAGCTATTGCTTATGATGAAAAAGTGAAAAGCTATTTCGATCCGATCCGCTACCACGTAGATAAACTGGAACAATTGGTGGACGATGCACAATGGCCGTTGCCGAAATTCAGGGAGTTGTTGTTTATTAAGTAGGCTGTCAGCTTTCAGCAATCAGTTTTCAGCTCCTTGTCCTAAACTCAGAAGAGCTTCGGAGAAATCTGAAGCTTTTTTTATGCCAGTAAAAACAGTATCTGCCGTTTTTATCAAACTATACAGAAGCTGATAGCCGAAAGCTGATTGCTAATAGTCAATCTTCTTCCTACTTTTGCGCTATGATTTCTTCCGAAAGATATGATTTGCGGGGCGTTTCTGCTTCCAAAGAAGATGTGCACCAGGCTATAAAATCCATAGACAAGGGTATTTTTCCAAAAGCTTTTTGTAAGGTTATTCCTGATATTTTGGGCCGTGATGAAGCGTATTGCAATATTATGCACGCCGATGGTGCCGGTACAAAATCATCTTTGGCTTACATGTACTGGAAAGAAACCGGCGATTTATCGGTTTGGAAAGATATTGCCCAGGATGCCGTGATTATGAACCTGGATGATTTGCTTTGTGTGGGCGCAACCAACGATATTTTGCTTTCTTCCACCATCGGCCGGAATAAAAATTTGATTCCGGGCGAAGTCATTGCAGCCATCATCAACGGAACAGAAGAACTGTTGACGCAGCTTCGGGAAGCAGGCATCGGCATTTATTCCACCGGCGGCGAAACTGCGGATGTGGGCGATCTGGTGCGGACAATTATTGTCGATTCTACCGTAACCTGCCGTATGAAACGTGCCGATGTGATCGACAACAGTAAGATTCGGGCTGGCGATGTAATTGTTGGTTTGGCTTCCAACGGGCAAGCTTCTTATGAAAGCAATTATAATGGCGGAATGGGCTCCAACGGCTTAACTTCTGCGCGCCACGATGTTTTTAATAAAATTTTAGCCAGAAAATTTCCGGAAAGTTTTGATCCGGCCGTTCCCGAAGAATTGGTCTTTTCAGGTTCTAAAAACCTGACTGATCTGATTGAGATTGGTGAAGGTAAAACCATGACGGCGGGCAAATTAGTCTTATCTCCTACCAGAACTTACGCGCCCATAATTAAAGCTGTTTTGCAAGACCACCGGCCGCAAATTCATGGCATGGTGCATTGCAGCGGCGGCGCGCAAACCAAGGTTTTGCATTTTGTTGATGATTTGCATATTATTAAAGATAATCTTTTTCCGGTGCCGCCATTATTCAAACTTATTCAACAAGAATCCGGCACAAGCTGGCAGGAAATGTATAAAGTTTTCAATATGGGCCATCGCATGGAACTATATGTCCCGGAAACTCTGGCGGAAACGATTATTCAAATCTCATCAAAGTATAATGTTGCAGCTCAGATAGTTGGCCATGTAGAAAGTGCTTCGACCAAAAAACTAACGATCCGATCTGAATTTGGGGAGTTTATATATTAAAGTAAATTTATAGTTTTTTGAATCTTTACTGATTTATTGAACAAGGAATTATTTAACTCCTGTCAGAAATTGCGAATGCTTCTTTTATGCCCGTAAATTTTGATTTTGAAATCAACGTTTGTAAAATACAGCATCAAAAATTTCAGGTGATAAAAGAAGTATAGAAGAACTTAAACACAGCTGTTTAACCAGCAATCGGGAGGCTGAAATAAAAAGTAGAACCGTGTCCCTGCGCACTTTGCACCCAAATTTTCCCTTCGTGCCGCTGGATAATTTCCGAACATAAATATAGCCCGATACCGAACCCTTTGATCTTGTCCATGTTTTTATTTTCCACCCGGTAAAAACGGTCAAAAAGATGGTTTATGTCTTGAGGTTGTATTCCCATTCCTTCATCCTGCACACTCACCCGGGCTGTACTTTCAAAAGTAATACAAGCTACCCGGATCTCAGAATCCGGGGGTGAGTATTTGACTGCGTTGGTAATCAGATTTGTAATAACCTGGCCGATTTTGTCCCGATCAGCCTCTACAATTGTCTCTTCAACCGGTGCAAAAATCACTTTGTGGCTGGTAATTGTAGCCAGGGTTTCTTCTTCTGACTCCCTGATCAATCCTGCCAGATCAAAGCGTTGTTTATCAATATAGATCTTACCGGTTTCAAACCTTGAAACATCAAGGAAACCGCTGACCATACTTGTCATTTTATTTACCTGCCGGTCCGCTTTTTCCAAGGTAGAAAGGC
>JAABUT010002333.1_pt1 | contig 18606 bp, 19 predicted proteins | sample 5559281 | NCBI WGS metagenome assembly JAABUT01 (sample SAMN10711880, study PRJNA513359) | rock metagenome | isolation source: Antarctica rocks | place: Antarctica: Victoria Land, Ricker Hills nord | collected 2016-01-04 | reverse complement strand
TGGCACGCGTGAGGGCCGCACCGAGGGTTCCGCCGACGCGTCCGACGCCGACCACGCCGACGCGAAGCCGCGCAGGTCGCGGTGTGCTCAACAGCGGTCCCTACACCTCGGCGGCCAGAACGCGTCGAGCCTACTGCCGGGCCGCTCGCGAGCACCGGTGCCCGGTAGGTTCAGGCGGCCGGTGATCTCGCGCGGACGAGGAGTGGGCAATGAGCGAGCTGCAAGAACGAGTGGCCAGCAGTTCCGACGTGGCCGAGTTGCACGCGAGCGTCCCGACGCTGCTGCTCGAACTGCAGAGCCTGCTCGGTGCGCTGGGCAACGTGGTCACGGCCGGCACCGAACGCGGCCGCCGCCCGTTCCGTCCCGGGCCGGACTGGGCGAACCGCCTCGGCGAGCTCGCCTACGGCGTCTACCTACTCGCCGACCAGACCGGCATCGACGTCGAGCAGACGATCGCGCTCACGGCGCAGCACCTCGAGCGCAGGGGTGAGCAGGTCAAGGCCGCGTCCGAGCACGGCTGGCCGTTCGAGGCGGGCAGTTGATGCGACGGCGCATTTTGATCACCGGCGCCAGCGCCGGTCTGGGCGCTGAGATGGCGCGGCAGTTCGCGGCGCGTGGTCACGACCTCGCGATCTGCGCGCGCCGCAGCGACCGGCTCACGCAGCTGCGGGACGAGATCGTCGCCGCGCATCCCGAGCGCACGGTCGCGCTGCGTGCGCTCGACGTCGACGATCACGATGCCGTGTCGCGCGTCTTCGGCGAACTTGCCGCCGAGCTCGGTGGGCTTGACCGCGTCGTCGTCAACGCCGGCCTCGGCAAGGGTGCGCCGATCGGCACCGGACGTTTCGACGTCAACCGTCAGACGATCACCACGAACCTGGTCTCGGCGCTTGCGCAGTGCGAGGCCGCGATGGAGATCTTTCGCGCCGCGGGTGCCGGTCATCTCGTCGTGGTGTCCTCGATGTCCGCGATGCGCGGCTTGCCGAAGTCGATGACGGCGTACGCCGCGTCGAAGGCGGGCATCGCGTCCATCGCCGAAGGCATCCGCGCCGAGATGATCGGTAGCGAGATCGCGGTGACCACGCTGTTCCCCGGCTACATCGAGTCGGAGATGAACGATCGCGTGGCGCAGCGCACACCGTTGATGGCGACCACCGAGAAGGGTGTTCGATCGATGATCGCCGCCATCGAGCGTGAGGTCGCGACGGCGGCGGTGCCGGCCTGGCCGTGGCGGCCACTGTCCGTGGTGATGCGCCACGCTCCGTTGCGTTTCGTGCGCAAATTCGCGTGATCGTGAGCATCCTCACGTGGGTGGCCTGGCACCCATGTGAGTAGGTCCGCCACCAAGCGGGAATCCCTTGGTACACAAGGGATGTGACACGAATGCGGGAACTACGATGCGATGCCTTGCGGGGGACTCTTGCGTTCCGTCGCGGCTCCGCTCCGGCGACTCCGCGCCGCGGGGCGGCCGAACTGGCCACAGCCACGTTCTTCGTAGTCCTGATCGTCGCCCTGGCCGTTCTCGCCGCCCTGCCGCCTGTGGCGGTGGTGGCTACCGCCGCAGGCGCCGTGCTCTGCGCGGCAGCCTTCGCCCACCGCACGCTGGGCAACGTCGTGGCCGGCCTGGCGTTGCTGCTCGCCCGCCCCTACTCGCCCGGTGAGCAGGTCCGGCTGTACGCGCCGGAGCTGCACGCGGTGGTCGAGGCGGAGATCGTGCGGGTGAGCCTGGTGCACACCACGATGGCCACGCCGTCGGGCCTGCTCGTGGTGCCGAACAGCCGCTTGCTGCGCGCCGCGCCCACGGTCACCGACTCCGGCGACTGACCACACATCACCACCCTGCGGCACACCCGAGCAACACTTGCGCTGTAAATGATAAGCGCGCATAGTAAATGGATGACCACACTTGCCAATGCCCGCATCACCTCCCCCGCACCACCCAGCGCGTTCTTCGATCACTGGGCCGACATGGCTACCTGGCCGGAGTGGAATCTCGACACCGAATGGGTACGTCTCGACGGTCCGTTCGTCCAGGGTGCCTGCGGCGAGCTCAAACCGAAGGGCGGCCCGAAGGTCCGGTTCCGCGTCGAGCGACTGGTGCCGGACCGAGAATTCGTCGACGTCTCGCGATTGCTCGGGGCCCGCTTGACGTTCGACCACCAGGTCAGCGCGTCCCCCGCCGGCACCGCGGTATCGGTCGAGGTGACGCTGTGCGGGCCGCTGGCGCCGGTGTGGCGATTGGTGCTCGGCAAGGGCGTCGCGGCCTCCGTGCAGCCCGATCTGGACCGCCTCGCACGCCGTGCCGAGGGCGCCGGTGCGGTGGCGTGACGCGACGGCTGGCCACGTCCTATGCCGACGCCGACCAGAGCGTCGGCCTGCTGCTGTGGCAGGTGACCAATCGGTGGCAGGCGGCCCAGCGCGCGGCACTCAAGCCCTTCGACCTCACGCACGTGCAGTTCGTCCTGCTCGCCTCCCTGACGTGGCTGGGCGGCGACGACCCGGTGAACCAGCGAGACCTCGCCGAGCATGCCGCCACCGACCCGATGATGACCTCGCAGGTGCTGCGCGCCCTGCAACAGCGTGGCTTGGTCACCCGCCAGCCGCATCCCGGCGACGGCCGGGCATGGGCGGTGGCTGTCACGCCGGCTGGTGAGCTGATCGCCAACCAGGCCAATGCGGCGGTCGAGACGTGCGATGAGGTGTTCTTCGCAGGTCTCGGCGCGCGCACGACCGCATTCGCCGGCTCGCTGCGGCGGCTACGTGATCAGGCACTCAGCACAAAAACAAGCAAGCGGGATTGATTTCTGGCCTGGCACCTGCCAGGGTTCCGGCATGGCCGACATTGCCGCGGTGCTGGCCGACCTGGCCGACGAGAGCGCTGATCTCGATGCCCTGGTCACGCGGCTGCCCGAACAGGATTGGCGCCGGGACACACCTGCCGCCGGGTGGAGCGTCGCCCACCAGATCGGCCACCTCGCCTGGACCGACGACCTCGCGTTGCTCGCGGCCACGAACGCCGACGCGTTCGCCGCGGCGCTGCAGGCTGCCCTGCGCGAGTTCGAGGGATACGTCGACCGCGCCGCCGAACAACGGGCGCAACAGGAGCCGGCCGAGCTGCTCGACTCCTGGCGCGTCGGGCGCGCGGCGTTGGTCGCTGCACTGGCAGCCGCTGCGCCCGGGACGAAGCTGCCGTGGTTCGGCCCGCCGATGAGCCCTGCCTCGATGGCGACCGCGCGCCTGATGGAAACCTGGGCGCACGGGCAGGACATCGTCGACGCGCTCGGAGTGCAGCGCGTGGCCACCGACCGCATCCGAAACGTCGCGCACATCGGCGTCCGCACCCGCGACTTCGCCTACCTGATAAGGGATCTGACGCCGCCGGACGAGCCGTTCCGCGTCGAACTCGCCGGGCCGTCCGGTGACTTGTGGGCCTGGGGGCCGGACGACGCGGCCCAGCATGTAGTAGGGCCGGCGCTGGACTTCTGCCTGCTCGTCACGCAACGGCGGCACCGCGACGACCTCGCGCTCGTGGCCACCGGCCTGGAGGCCGAGAGGTGGCTGGGCATCGCGCAGGCCTTCGCCGGCCCGCCCGGCGCGGGCCGCGCGAAGGGCCAGTTCGCCGATCCTGATGCGCTCGACGTGCCATGACACGTCCGGCGCATCAAGATCGCGGCGTGCTGCGGATAGCGAACGCGTCCGGCTTCTACGGCGACCGCGCCTCCGCCATGCACGAGATGCTCACCGGCGGCGATATCGACGTGCTCACCGGCGACTACCTGGCCGAGCTCACGATGCTCATCCTCGGCCGCGACCGGCTCAAGGATCCGTCCCTCGGCTACGCCAAGACGTTCCTGCGGCACCTCGAACCGGTGCTGGGTAACGCCCTCGACAAAGGCGTCAAGATCGTCGCGAATGCCGGCGGGTTGAACCCGGCCGGCCTCGCCGCCGCGGTGCGGGTGCTCGCGGACAACCTCGGTCTCGACGTCCGGGTAGCGCATGTCGAGGGCGACGACCTGCGTTCGCGGGCGGCAGAGCTGGGACTCGGTGAACCACTCGCCGCGAACGCCTACCTCGGCGCGTGGGGCATCGCCGACTGCCTGGCCTCCGGCGCCGACATCGTCGTCACCGGCCGGGTCACCGATGCGTCGTTGGTCGTCGGCCCCGCCGCCGCTCACTTCGGCTGGGCGCGCACCGACTACGACGCGCTCGCCGGTGCGGTCGTCGCCGGGCACGTCATCGAGTGCGGGCCGCAGGCCACCGGCGGCAACTACGCCTTCTTCACCGAGCTGGGCGACCTCGACCGGCCACTGGGCTTCCCGGTCGCCGAAGTGCACGCAGACGGCACGTCGGTGATCACCAAGCGTCCCGGTACGGGCGGCGCGGTCACCGTCGGCACTGTCACCGCCCAGCTGCTCTACGAGATCACCGGCGCGCGGTACGCGGGACCGGACGTCACTGCGCGTTTCGACACGATCGAGCTGGACGACGACGGCGCCGACCGCGTCCGGATCAGCGGCGTGCGCGGCGAGGCGCCGCCGCCCACGCTGAAGGTCGGGCTTAACCAGCTCGGCGGCTTCCGCAACGAGGTCACGTTCGTGCTCACCGGCCTGGACATCGAGGCGAAAGCCTCGTGGGTGCGCTCGCAGCTCGCGTCCGTCGATGCACAGTGGACGCTCGCGCGCACCGACCGCGCCGACGCCGACGTGCAGGAGGAGGCAGCCGCGCTGCTGCACTGCGTGGTGCGCGGCACCGACCCGAAGGCGCTGGGCCGCGCGTTCTCCGGCGCGGCGATCGAGCTCGCGCTCGCTTCCTACCCCGGCTTCCACGTCACCGCGCCACCCAGCGAGGCGTCACCGTACGGCGTGTTCACCGCCGACTTCGTCGCGGCCGACGAGGTGCCGCACGTCGCAGTGCACGACGACGGTTCACGCGTGGAGATCGCACCGGCCGGCGGGACCCGCGCGCTCGCACCACTCGGCGCACCGGCGCTGCCGAGCCCACCCGCGGCAACCGCCACACGCCGCGAACCGCTGGGGCGCATCGCGGGCGCGCGCAGCGGCGACAAGGGCGGCTCGGCGAACGTCGGCGTATGGGCGCGCAGCGACGACGCGTACGCGTGGCTCGCATCCTTCCTCACCGTCGAGCAGTTCCGGCAGCTGCTGCCGGAGACCGCGTCGCTGTCCGTCACCCGGCACGTGCTGCCCAACCTGCGCGCGCTGAACTTCGTCGTCGAGGACCTGCTCGGCGAGGGCGTCGCGTCGAACGCCCGGCACGACCCGCAGGCGAAGGCGATCGGCGAGTGGCTGCGCTCGCGCGTCGTCGACATCCCGGAGGCACTTCTTGACTGACGTTTTCGACACCCCGGAACGCACCGCCCTGCGTGAGACCGTCCGGCGCTTCGTGACCAAGGACGTCCTGCCCTACCAGGACGCGTGGGAAGCCGCCGGTGAGCTCCCCCGCTCGCTGTCCAGGCGTGCCGGCGAGCTCGGGCTGATCGGCCTGACCTACCCCACGTCCGTCGGTGGCGGCGGCGGGGACGCCGTCGACGCGCTGACCCTCGCCGAGGAGCTGCACTATGCCGGCGGATCGAGCGGGCTGTTCGCATCGCTGTTCACCTCCGGCATCTCGCTGCCGCACCTCGTCAACGCCGGCGACCCGGCACAGATCGACAAGTACGTGCGGCCGACCATCGACGGCGAGCTGATCGGCTCGCTGGCCATCACCGAGCCGGACGGCGGGTCGGACGTCGCCAACATCCGCACCACTGCCAAGCGCGACGGTGACGAGTACGTCATCAACGGCGCGAAGACCTACATCACGTCCGCGGTGCGCGGTGACTTCGTGGTGACCGCCGCCCGGACCGGCGACGCCGGCGCGCACGGTATCTCGTTGATCATCGTCGACAAGGGCACCCCCGGATTCACCGTCTCGCGCAGGCTGGCGAAGATGGGCTGGCTGTGCTCGGACACCGCAGAGCTGTCCTACGCCGACGTCCGGGTGCCGGCGGCGAACCTCGTCGGTGAGCAGGACACCGGATTCGTGCAGATCGCGCAGAATTTCGTCTCCGAACGGATCGGGCTGGCGGTGCAGGCCTACGCGTGCGCGCAGCGCTGCCTGGACATCACCCTCGCGTGGTGCCGGGATCGCGAGACGTTCGGCCGCCCGTTGATCAGCAGGCAGGCGGTGCAGAACACGCTGAGCGAGATGGCCCGGCGCATCGAGGTGGCCAGGGTCTACACACGCTCGGTCGCCGTGCGTGCGCTCGAGCAGCCGAACCTGATCCGCGAGGCCTGCTTCGCCAAGAACACCGCCGTCGACGCCGGCGACTGGGTGGTCGACCAGGCGGTGCAGCTACACGGCGGGATGGGCTACATGCGCGAGTGCGAGGTCGAGCGGCAGTACCGCGACATGCGCATCATCGGCATCGGCGGCGGAACCACCGAGATCCTCACGGCCCTGGCCGCCAAGACCCTGGGCTACACGTCGTGATGAGCGCTCACGCGAAGAACCAGACTCACAGTCCGCGACGAAGGAGCGGCTCGGTCGCAGGATCCACCCGAGCGCAGCGAGCGGTGGAGACAAGATCGAGGTTTGCGAATCGATGACCATACTCAAATCAGCGGTCGACCCGTCGTCCGCGGAATACCGGGCCAACCGCGGCGCGCTGCTCGCGCAGCTGGCCGGCGTCGAGGCCGAGCAGGCCAAGGCGGTGGCCGGTGGCGGCGAGAAGTACGTCACCCGCCACCACGAGCGCGGCAAGCTGCTGATCCGCGAGCGCATCGAGTTGCTGCTCGACCCGGGTTCGCCGTTCCTGGAGCTGTCGCCACTGGCGGCATGGGGCAGCGACTTCGCCGTCGGCGCGTCGGTGGTCACCGGCATCGGTGTCGTCAACGGCGTCGAATGCATGATCAACGGCAGCGACCCCACGGTGCGCGGCGGCGCGTCCAATCCGTGGACGTTGAAGAAGACCCTGCGCGCCAGCGAGATCGCGATCCAGAACCGGTTGCCGGTGATCGGTCTGGTCGAGTCCGGCGGTGCGGATCTGCCGACGCAGAAAGAGATCTTCATACCCGGCGGCGCCATGTTCCGCGACCTCACGCGCATGTCGGCCGCGGGCATCCCGTCGATCGCGCTCGTGTTCGGCAATTCCACCGCGGGCGGCGCGTACATCCCCGGCATGAGCGACTTCGTCGTCATGATCAAGGAACGTTCGAAGGTGTTCCTCGCCGGCCCGCCGCTGGTGAAGATGGCCACCGGTGAGGAGTCCGACGACGAATCGCTCGGCGGTGCCGAGATGCACGCCCGAACCTCCGGGCTGGCCGACTATTTCGCGCTCGACGAGGCGGACGCGATCCGCATCGGCCGCCAGATCGTCGGCCGGCTGAACTGGCACAAGCAGGGGCCGACGCCGAAGCCGGACCCCGCCGAACCCTGTTACGACGTGCAGGAGCTGCTCGGCATCGTCCCCACCGACCTCAAGGTGCCCTTCGACCCGCGAGAGGTGATCGCGCGCATCGTCGACGGTTCGGAGTTCGACGAGTTCAAGCCGCTGTACGGCTCGTCACTGGTCACCGGCTGGGCGTCGCTGCACGGCTACCCGATCGGCATCCTCGCCAACGCCCGCGGCGTGCTGTTCAGCGAGGAGGCGCAGAAGGCCGCACAGTTCATCCAGCTGGCCAACCGCGCCGACACCCCGCTGTTGTTCCTGCAGAACACCACCGGCTACATGGTCGGGAAGGACTACGAGCAGGCCGGCATCATCAAGCACGGTGCGCTGATGATCAACGCGGTGTCGAACTCGCGGGTGCCGCACTTCACCGTGACCATGGGCGCGTCCTACGGGGCGGGCAACTACGGCATGTGCGGACGCGCATACGGCCCGCGGTTCCTGTTCACCTGGCCGAACGCGAAGTCGGCGGTGATGGGCCCGGCGCAGCTGGCCGGCGTGCTGTCGATCGTGGCGCGGCAGGCGGCGCAGGCGCGCGGGCAGGCCTACGACGAGGACGCCGACACGCAGATGCGCGGCTACATCGAGGCGCAGATCGAGGAGCAGTCGCTGGCGCCGTTCATGTCGGGAATGCTCTACGACGACGGCATCATAGACCCGCGCGACACCCGCACGGTGCTGGGCATTGCACTGTCGGCCGCGCACAACGCACCGGTCGCGGGTGCTTCCGGCTACGGGGTGTTCCGCCAGTGACCGCGCACGCCTCGCCCCGCCCAGCCGCCCCCGATCGCAGGGCCGATCGTCGGCAGATCACCCGCGTGCTCGTTGCCAACCGCGGCGAGATCGCGCGCCGGGTGTTCCGCACCTGCCGCACGCTCGGCCTGGGCACCGTCGCCGTCTTCTCCGACCCGGACGCCGGCTCACCGCACGTCGTCGAGGCCGACGCCGCGGTGCGGCTGCCCGGCGCCACCCCCGCCGACACCTACCTTCGCGCCGACCTGATCCTCGAGGCCGCCCGGCGTGCCGGCGCCGACGCGATCCACCCCGGCTACGGCTTTCTGTCGGAAAGCGCGGCATTCGCGCGCGCGGTAGCCGAGGCAGGACTCACCTGGATCGGGCCACCACCGGCGGCGGTCGACTCGATGGGCAGCAAGATCGAGTCGAAGCGGCTGATGGCCGCCGCGGGCGTCCCGGTGCTCGCCGAACTCGACCCCGAGACCGTCACGGCCGGCGACCTCCCGGTGCTCATCAAGGCCAGCGCCGGCGGCGGCGGGCGAGGCATGCGGGTGGTGCGCGAACTCGGCGAGCTGGCCGGCGAGCTCGAATCCGCGCGCGCCGAGGCGGCCAGCGCGTTCGCCGACCCCACCGTCTTCTGCGAGCCCTACCTCGCCACCGGCCGGCACATCGAGGTGCAGGTGATGGCCGACGAGCACGGCACTGTCTGGGCCGTCGGCGAGCGAGAGTGCTCGATCCAGCGGCGGCACCAGAAGGTCGTCGAGGAAGCGCCGTCACCGCTCGTCGAGCGAGTGCCGGGCATGCGCGAGGAATTGTTCGAGGCATCCCGTGCCGCGGCCAAGGCGGTCGGCTACCGCGGTGCCGGCACGGTCGAATTCATCGCCGACGCAGACACCGATTCAGGGTCGGGCAGGTTCTTCTTCCTGGAGATGAACACCCGCCTGCAGGTCGAGCACCCGGTGACCGAGTGCACCACCGGCCTCGACCTCGTCGCCCTGCAGATCGCGGTCGCGGACGGGGTGCAGCTCGACCCCGAGCCGCCGACTACGCGCGGGAATGCCATCGAGGTGCGGCTCTACGCCGAGGATCCCGCCGCCGGCTGGCAGCCGCAGTCAGGCACGCTGCACCGCGTCGCGGTGCCGGGCGTCGCAGTCGAGTTCGCGCTCGGCACGCAGCCTGCGGGCATCCGGTTGGATTCCGGCGTGCAGGACGGGACGGTTGTCGGCGTGCACTACGACCCGATGCTCGCGAAGGTCATCGCCTGGGCCCCGAGCCGCAATCAGGCCGCGAACGCGCTGGCCGGCACACTGGCCCGCGCCCGCATCCACGGCGTCGTCACGAACCGCGACCTGCTGGTGAACGTGCTGCGTCACCCGGCGTTCCTGCGCGGCGAGACCGACACCGCGTTCTTCGACCGCCACGGTCTCGAGACGCTGGCGGCCCCGCTCGCCGACGAGGCCGGGACGCGGCTGTCCGCGCTGGTCGCCGCACTCGCCCTCGACAGCGCCGCGCGAGCCGGCGCCGCGGTACTGCGCAGCGTGCCGTCCGGCTGGCGCAACGTGGTCAGCCAGCTGCAGCGCGTCTCGTTCGAGGGCCACGACGTCGACTACCGGCTGACGCGCGACGGGTTGCACGCGCACAGCGTCCAGGACGTCTCGCTCGTCTCGTCCACCTCCACACGCGTGGTGCTCGAGGCGGGCGGTGTGCGACGAGCGTTCGACGTCGCAATACACCCCGACGACGTATACGTCGACTCTGCGCTCGGGCCGGTACGACTGCGCCGGATCCCGCGCTTCGTCGACCCCGCCGAGCAGGCCGCGGCCGGCTCGCTGCTGGCGCCGATGCCGGGTTCGGTCGTACGGATCGCTGTCGCGCTCGGCGATGCGGTCAAGGCCGGCGAGCCGATTCTGTGGCTCGAGGCCATGAAGATGCAGCACAAGATCAGCGCACCGGCAGACGGCGTCATCGCCGAACTGCCGGTGCGCGAAGGACAGCAGATCGACGTCGGCGCAGTGCTTGTCGTCGTCGCCGACCCGGAGGAGTGAGCACGATGGACTTTCGCGAAACCGAAGAGCAGATCGCGTTGCGCAAGGCAGTGGCCGAACTCGGCAAGCGCTACGGGCACGAGTACACCGCGCCGCGCGCCCGGGCCCGCGAACCGCTGACCGAGCTGTGGAACGAGGCCGGCAAGAGCGGTTTCCTCGGGCTGAACCTCCCCGAGCAGTACGGCGGCGGCGGTGCCGGCATGTACGAGCTGGCGATGGTCTGCGAGGAGCTCAACGCGGCCGCCTGCGGGCTGCTGATGATGGTCGTCTCGCCGGCGATCAACGGCACGATCATCAGCAAGTTCGGCAACGACGAGCAGAAGCAGCGCTGGCTGCCGGGTATGGCCGACGGATCGACGATCATGGCATTCGGCATCACCGAGCCCGACGCCGGCTCCAACTCGCACAACATCACCACCACCGCGCGACGCGACGGCACCGACTGGATCCTCAACGGTCGCAAGGTCTACGTCTCAGGAGTCGATCACGCCGACGCGATTCTCATCGTCGCGCGTGCCGAGGACGCGAAGACCGGCCGTCTCAAGCCGGCGCTGTTCGCGTTCCCGACCGACACCCCCGGCTTCGAGTTCACCGCCATCGACATGGACGTCGTGATGCCGGACAAGCAGTTCCTGCTCTACCTGGACGACGTCCGGCTACCGGCCGACGCGCTGATCGGGCAGGAGGACGCGGCGCTCTCGCAGCTGTTCGCCGGCCTGAATCCTGAGCGGATCATGGCTGCCGCGGGCTCGGTGGGCATGGGCCGCTACGCGCTGGACAAGGCGGCGAAGTACGCGAACGAGCGCAACGTCTGGGGTAGACCGATCGGCACCCACCAGGGCATCTCGCACCCGCTCGCGAAGTGCAAGGTCGAGCTCGAGCTGTCGAAGCTGGCGATGCAGAAGGCCGCATCGCTCTACGACTCCGGCGACGAGATGGGGGCCGGCGAGTCGGCCAACATGGCGAAGTACGCGGCCGCCGAGGCGAGTATCGCCGCTGTGGACCAGGCGGTGCAGACGCACGGCGGCAACGGGCTGGCCAGCGAGTACGGGCTGGGAAACCTGGTGCTCGGCGCCCGCGTCGCGCGAATCGCGCCGGTCAGCCGCGAGATGATCCTCAACTTCGTGGCCCAGTTCAGCCTCGGGCTGCCGAAATCCTACTGAGTCGACCGCACCGACATGATCTTCCTGCGCATCTGCCGTGACGACGCACCCTGCGCAGGAAGATCGACACGAAAGGTAGGCCGATGACCGAACTCGTCCACTACGACGTCGATCGCGCCATCGCGACGATCACGCTCGACTCGCCTGCCAATCGCAACGCGCTGTCGGCACAGCTCGTCGGCGAGCTGTCCGCGCACCTGCACGCCGCTGCCGACGATCCAGCGGTGCGCGCCGCCGTCCTCACGCACACCGGCACGGTGTTCTGCGCCGGCGCCGACCTGAAGGAACAGTCCGGCGAGGGCGGGCCGCAAGAGGGCACCCGGCGCATGCTCGCCCTGCTGCGCGCGATAGTCGAGCTGCCCAAGCCGGTGGTGGCGCGCATCGACGGGGCGGTGCGGGCAGGTGGGCTGGGCATCGTCGGCGCCTGCGACATCGCGATCGCCGGCCCGACGGCGTCGTTCGCGTTCACCGAGGTCCGCCTCGGCCTGGCACCGGCGATCATCTCGCTGACCACGCTCGGCCGGATGACCGAGCGGGCCGCCAGCCGCTATTGCCTCACCGGCGAGAAGTTCGACGCGCCCGCCGCCGCGAGCTGCGGTCTGCTCACGTCCTTCGCCGAGGACTCCGCTGCCCTCGACGCGCAGCTCACCGCGCTCGCCGACGAGCTACGCGCATGCTCCCCGCAGGGCCTGGCCGAGACCAAGCCGTTGACCAGTCGCGCAGCGCGGGCCGCCTTCGACGAGCGTGCCGACGAGGTGCAGGCGCAGTCGGCCCGCCTGTTCGGCTCGGACGAGGCGCGCGAGGGCATGCTGTCGTTCCTGCAGAAGCGTGCGCCGCGGTGGGCCGCCGGATGATCCGATGACGGCGCTCGACGCCCGCGAACCGCAGCAGGACCGCTCGCGTGCCACCCGCGCGCGGCTGCTCGGCTCGGCCATCGACTGCCTGGCCGAACTCGGCTGGAGTGCGAGCACCGTGGCCGTCGTCGCCGAGCACGCCGGTGTGTCGCGTGGCGCGGCGCAGCACCACTTCCCCACGCGCGAGGCGCTGTTCACGGCCGCTCTCGAACACATCACCATCGAGCGCGGCGAGCAGCTGCGCCGGCAGATCGTCGAGCGGCGTATCGAGCTCGACACCGAGGCCATAGTCGGGCTCGTGTTCGACCTGTTCAGCGGCACGTTCTTCCGCGCCGCGCTGGTGTTGTGGGTGGCCGCCGCGTCCGAACCACAACTGCGGGAGCAAATCGTGCCGCTGGAGGCCCGCATCGGTCGCGAGGTGCACCGCGTCGTGGTCGACCTGCTCGGTGTGGACGAGACGGTGAGCGGCGTTCGCGAGACGGTACAGGCGACGCTCGATCTCGCACGCGGGCTCGGGCTGGCCAACCTGCTCAGCGACGACAGCGCCCGCCGGGCCGGGATCGGGGCGCAGTGGGCGTCGATACTGGACGCGACGCTGCGCTGAGCTCGTCGCTCAGCGTGCGGCGTCGCGAGACAGCGGCCGGGTGAGCGCGTCGTCGCCTTCGTCGTCCTCGTCATCGCGACGGTGTCTACGTCCGGTGGATCGATCCGCGTGCCTGCCTGCACGCTGCCGCTCGGCATCCTGCTCGTCCTGGCGACGGCGTCGGCCGCTGTAATTGTTGGGCGCGGGCGCCGGCGCTTCGCGCTCGGCCGGTTCGGGCCCGACATCGGTGAAGGGGCCCAACCGGGGAAGGGTCGCGAAGTCGTCGTCGGGCGCCGGCGAGGGCCGCGGCGGCGGGGGCTCGGGGCGCGTGCTCGACGCAGGCTCGGCGGCCGGCGCCTGCGCCATCGGCTCGGGCCGGCGCGCGGGCTGGATGTCGGACTCGACGTCGGCGGTGTGCCTGGTTACCGGCCGGGTCTGCGCAGGTTCGACCACCGATCGGGTGTACGGCTGCGACACGATACGGTGATCGCTCGCGTCGGTGAACTCGGCGCCGTCGGCGGCGACCTTGAGCTGGCGCACCTCGTGCTGCAGCGCTTCGAGGTCCGAGCCGATCAGCCGGGTGGTCTCGATGCGTTCGAGGCGAAGCTGGCCGCCGACCTTCTCCAGCAGCTCGCCGCGCAATGACGCGATCTCCGCACGCAGGCTCGACACTTCGTCGCTCATCGCGTCCCTGACCTCGCGGCGCATCAGCTGCTCGAACCGCGCCTGCCAGGCGCGGCGTTCCTCGGCGTCGGCCTCGCGTTCGAGTGCCACCGCCGAGCGCAACTCGAGGGCGGCACCGGCCGAGCCGGCAGCTGCGGCGTCCGAGCCAGCGAGGGCAGGCCCAGCATCGGTGGCGTCTACGTCTTCAGCCCGCGATTCCGCGACGTGAGACGACGGGACGGCCAGCGCCCGCCGATTGCCCAACATCGAGAAGGTGCCCAGCAGCAGCCCCCACAACCCGGCCAGGATGCCCAGCTCGATGCGTTTCTGGGTCGTACTCGTCACGATCAGCCAGACCGCAACGGCACCCAACGCCACCGCGAGTGCAAAAATCGCACCACGCACGACGACACCGCGGGTCAGCGGCGGAGTGTCTGCTCGGCGTAGCACCGGACCAGGTTAGCGGGTTGCGGCACGCGGCTCGACAGCGCCGAAAGGACACTCACATCACCTGTTCGGCGCCTGCCGGTCGTTGTTCGGGTCGATGCCCGCACGCTCGAGCAGCAGCCCCGCCGCGACCATCAAGATCGCGACGGACAGCACCACCGCAGCCACCTGCACGTCTCTCGCCGCCGCGTCCAGGTCGCCGGCATCGGGCAGCAGGAACACCAGCAGTCCCACTGCGGCGCCGGCCACGCCCGCCCCGACGAGTGAGGACGCCTTGCCCAGCGCCACGCAGCGCGCGATGGCGATCGCGGCCATCGGTTTGGCGTCCGGGTCGTGGCCTACCGCGGCGCGGACCCTTCGCGCGATGACGAACTCGACGGCCGCGAGCGCGGCGAGCGGCACCGCCAGCACGTAGTGCAACGGCGGCAACGAGTCGTAGGAGGTGCGCAGCAGCACGTACGTCGTGATCGCGATGATCACGAACGGCACGGCGAGATCGCCCCAACGCGTGCGCTGCATCGCAGGGCGGGTCATGCCAGCGCCGCCGTGTCGAGACGACGTACGGCGCGGACGTCGTCGGGTTCCAGCGCGTGCAGCCAATCGGCAACCGCGCGTCCGGACAGCGTCGCAGCCGGATCGAGCGCCAGCCACGGCACGAGGACGAAGGCCCGCTGGTGCGCGCGTGGGTGCGGCAGCGTGAGCTGCGGGTCGGCGCTGACGACCGGCCCACCTGAGCCGTCCACGCCGTCCACCACATCCACCACGTCCACGTCGAGGGTGCGCGGCCCCCACCGGACCTCCCTGGTCCGCCCGGCCGCCCGCTCGGCCGCGTGCGCGCGCTCGAGCCAGTCGCGCGGCGCGGCCGCAGTGTCCTGCACGAGAAGGACGGCGTTGAGGTAGCTGCCCTGCTCGGCGGGGCCCCACGGAGGCGTCTCGTAGACCGCGGACGCCTGGCGCAGCCAGGGCCGGAAGGCGTCGACCGCATCGTGCAGGGTCTCCAGCCGATCCCCGAGGTTCGACCCGATGGACAGCACGGCGGAGCTCACGTCCGTTCCCGGCGGATGGTCACGGCGACGTCGGCGAACGCGAGCGGGATCGGCGCCTGCGGCTTGTGTACCGTCACTCGTGCCGCCGCCACCCGCGAGTCGGCGAGGCATTCCTCGGCCAGCCGCGCGACGAGGGTCTCCAGCAGGTTCACCGGCTCGCCGGACACCACAGCGGCCAGCCGGTGCGCCAGCGCGCCGTAGTCGACGGTGTCGGCGAGCTCGTCCGAGGCAGCCGCTGCGACGGTCGAGAGCTCCAGCACGGCGTCGATCACGAAGTCCTGGCCGTCGCGCCGTTCGTGCTCGAACACGCCGTGCTGCCCGCGCACCCGAAGGCCGGTCAATGCGATCTCGTCGGCACTCACGTCGCACCCTGGATCGCGGCTATCGCCAGGGCGGCGTCGATCGATGCGCGCACCTCGTGCACCCGCACACCCCACACCCCGACGCTCGCACAGTGCGCGGTGAGTGCGGTGGTCGCGTCCTCACGCCCGGCGACCTCGCGCGGGGTGCCGTCCGGCGCCGCGAGCAACGAGCCGAGGAAGGACTTGCGCGACGACGCGATGAGCACCGGCAATCCGAGTCCGACGAGCGAGGGCAGCGCAGCGAGAATCGCCCAGTTGTGTGCCGCCGTCTTCGCGAAGCCGATCCCCGGGTCGAGCGCCAGCTGCACGGGGTCGACACCCGCGGCGACTGCCGAGTCGGCGCGGGCGAGCAGCTCGGTGCGCACGTCGGCCACGACGTCGTTGTACACGGCTTGTTGCTGCATGGTGTCGCTGTGCCCGCGCCAGTGCATCAGCACCCACGGGCAGCCGGCGTCGCGCACCACCGCTGCCATCGCCGGGTCGCCCAGCCCGCCGGACACGTCGTTGACGACCGTGGCGCCGGCGGCCAGTGCCTTCTCCGCCACGCCCGCGCGGTATGTGTCCACCGAGAGCGGGACGCCATGGGTGGCCAGCGCCTCGATCACCGGCGAGATGCGACGCAGCTCCTCCTCGGCCGGCACTCGCCGCGCACCGGGGCGCGTCGATTCACCGCCGACGTCGATGAGGTCGGCGCCCTCGGCGTACATCGCCAGACCGTGGGCGACGGCGTTCTCGACCGACACGTACCGGCCGCCGTCGGAGAACGAGTCGGGCGTGACGTTCAGGACGCCCACCACGCAGATCCGGTCCGCACGGGCCGACAGGCCGTCGGCAGACGCGCCGCGCATCAGCGGCCCAGGATCAGGCCGAGCGCCTCCGCGCGGGTCCGCGGATCCTCTTTGAACGTGCCGCGCACGGCTGAGGTCATGGTGCGGGCGCCGGGCTTTCGGACGCCGCGCATCGCCATGCACAGGTGCTCGGCCTCGATCACGACGATCACGCCACGCGGTTCCAGGCGCTGCATGATCGCGTCGGCGATCTGGCTGGTGAGCCGCTCCTGCACCTGCGGACGGCGGGCGTAGAGATCCACCACCCGCGCGAGCTTCGACAGCCCGGTGATCCGCCCGTCCGCACCGGGGATGTAGCCGACCGCCGCCGAGCCGTGCCACGGCACGAGATGGTGCTCGCAGGTCGAGTAGAGGGCGATGTCCTTGACCAGCACGAGCTCGTCGTGCTGGGCGTCGAACGTGGTCTCCAGCACGTCGCTCGGGTCGATGTGCAGGCCGGCGAAGATCTCGGCGTACGAGCGTGCCACCCGCGCCGGCGTGGCCTTGAGGCCCTCCCGTTCCGGGTCCTCCCCCACCGCGATCAGCAGTTCACGAACCGCCGCTTCGGCGCGGGGGATGTCGACCTGCGTCGAGGGCTCGGCCGCGCTCAAGCCAGCCCGCCACCGGGCGGGCTGTCGTACGGCGAGCTCGGCGGAGGCTGCGCAGACGTGGGCTCGGGGACGACACCGGGAAGGGCCTTCCCGTTCCCATTGGCGCCGTTCGCCGACCCGCCGTTCGCACCCGTCTTGCGGAACGCAGGCGGGATCTCGATCGGCGGACGCTCACTGGGCGTGCGCTTGCCAAAGGCCGTGAACGAGTTGTGCGGCGGGCGCTTGCGGACGGGCTCCAGGATGCGCTCGAGGTCGTCCTTCGCGAGCGTCTCCTTCTCGACGAGCTCCAGCACCATCTGATCCAGCGCGTCGCGGTACTGTTGCAGGATCTCCCACGCCTCGTCGTGCGCACCCTCGATCAGATCGCGCACTTCGGCGTCGATGTCGGCCGCGATGTCCTCGGAGTAGTCGCGCTGGTGGCCGTAGTCGCGGCCCATGAACGGCTCGGCGTCGCCGGTGCCGTACTTGACCGTGCCCAGCTTCTGGCTCATGCCGAACTCGGTGACCATCGCGCGCGCGAGCTTGGTGGCCTTCTCTATGTCGTTGGACGCGCCGGTGGTCGGCTCGTGAAAGACGAGCTCCTCGGCTGCACGCCCGCCGAGCGCGTAGACGAGCTGGTCGAGGATCTCGGCGCGCGTCTGCGTGTAGCGGTCTTCCAGGGGCAGAACGAGCGTATGTCCGAGCGAGCGCCCGCGCGGCAGGATCGTCACCTTGTGCACGGGATCGAGGTTCGGCATCGCCCACGCGGTGAGCGCGTGCCCGGCCTCGTGGTAGGCCGTGACGCGCTTCTCCTTGTCGCTCATCGCGCGGGTCTTGCGTTCCGGGCCGGCGATGACGCGGTCGATGGATTCCTCGAGCGCGGCACCAGTGATCAGCCGGCCGTTGTTGCGCGCCGTGAGCAGCGCGGCCTCGTTGACGACGTTCGCGAGATCGGCGCCGGTGAAGCCCGGGGTGCGACGCGCGATGACGCCGAGATCGACGTCGGCGGCGAACGGCTTGCCCTTGGCGTGCACCTTCAGCACGGCCTCGCGGCCGATGACGTCCGGCGGCCCGACGGCGATCTGCCGGTCGAAGCGGCCCGGGCGCAGCAGTGCGGGGTCAAGGATGTCGGGCCGGTTGGTCGCGGCGATCATGATGACGCCGCCTTTGACGTCGAAGCCGTCCATCTCGACGAGCATCTGGTTCAGGGTCTGCTCACGCTCGTCGTGACCGCCGCCCATGCCGGCGCCGCGGTGCCGGCCGACGGCGTCGATCTCATCGACGAAGATGATCGCGGGCGCGTTCTGCTTGGCCTGCTCGAAGAGGTCGCGGACGCGGCTGGCGCCCACGCCGACGAACATCTCGACGAAGTCGGAGCCGGAGATCGAATAGAACGGCACCCCCGCCTCGCCCGCCACCGCCCGGGCGAGCAGGGTCTTACCGGTGCCCGGCGGCCCGTAGAGCAGCACGCCCTTGGGGATCTTCGCGCCGATGGCCTGGAACTTGGCCGGATTAGCGAGGAACTCCTTGATCTCGTCGAGTTCCTCGATCGCCTCGTCGGCCCCGGCGACGTCACCGAAGGTGGTCTTGGGGGTGTCCTTGCTCACGAGCTTGGCCTTGCTCTTGCCGAAGCTCATGACGCGGTTGCCGCCGCCCTGCACCTGACTCATCACGAAGAACAGGACGCCCACGATCAGCAAGATCGGCAACAGGCTGACCAGCAGCGACAGCCAGGTGTTGTCGCTGGTGACCTTGGTGCGCCATTCCGGGTTGCTCTTGGCATTCTCGAGCGCGGTGTAGATCTGGTCCGAGGAGCGCGCCGGGTACTGCGTGCTGATCTTCTT
>JAABUT010002332.1_pt1 | contig 18610 bp, 24 predicted proteins | sample 5559281 | NCBI WGS metagenome assembly JAABUT01 (sample SAMN10711880, study PRJNA513359) | rock metagenome | isolation source: Antarctica rocks | place: Antarctica: Victoria Land, Ricker Hills nord | collected 2016-01-04 | reverse complement strand
GTCTGGGATTCCTCGTGTTGGCGCTGATCCTGGCGGCCCGCTACATGGGCCGGGTCCGGCGCGGGACCGCCCCGGTCGACCCGCACGTCGCCGTCCGGATCCTGGTCTTCGGGCGGGCGGGCGCCGTCGTGGGGGCGGTGGTCGCCGGGGCTTACCTCGGGATCGGGGTGGAGCGGGTGAACTCGGGGCTGACCAGCGGGGCCGGCGCACGCCAGCTCGTGTACGCCGGGGTCGGCGTCCTCGCGGGGTTGGTGGTCACCGTCGCCGGCCTGGTCGTCGAGCGCGCCTGTCGCCGCCCCGACGACCCTGACGGCCCCGACGGTCCACCGGGTGGTCAGGTGGAAGCGGTCGGGCCGGCCTGACAGCCGGTAGGTGGGTCCGGACCGCCGCCGGCAGCTGGACTGTGGAAAGAACTGACACCCCTAAGTGGTCCCGAAAAGCGGTAGGCCAGAACGACCCGCCTTTCGGCGAAAAGAACATCTGCATCGCGTGAACCCTAACGACGGCCGCACCGAGCGACGCTGGCGGAACGGTCGTCGACCGTGCCGACACGATCGTTAACAGCACGGCCACCGCGGCACGACGACACACCGACGTCAACCGTGCCGAAAGCCGTGGCGAAACCGACCTGGTCGGTCGGTCGCTGTGGCTGCGTTTGTGGCACGGCTGGGGCTCCGCGCCGCGGGCGGCTGGGGGTGTCGGAGCGGGCGCGGCGGTGGTCTGCGGTCAGCGCAGGCGGAGCACGCCGGCGTCGGTGGGCTGGAAGTCGCAGGCGTCGCGGTAGAAGCCGGTGAGGTGTGGTTCGTGGTCGACGTGCAGCCACTCACAGCCGGCTGCGGCCGCCTCCGCGGCGAGGGTCCGGACGAGGGTGGCCCGGATGCCGCGCCGTTGGGGTGCCGGGTCGACGACGGTGTCGAGCAGGAACGCGTGTGCGCTGCCGTCCCAGACTGCGTGGAGGAGCCCGACGAGGACGTCGCCGTCGACGAACGCCCCGACCCAGGTCAGGCTGTGCCGCGCCAGCCGCCGGCCGCAGGGCTGCGGCGGCCCGGTGTACGGGTTTCCGAAGGCGCGCGCGTGCAACGCCAAGAGCGCCGCGTCGTCGACCGGCGGGTGGACCCGGATGTCGAGGCCGTCCCTGTACACATCGACAATCTCGTCGACTGGGCGCCGCGGACCCGCAATCCGCGGTACCAGACCGCAGCGCTGCGCGCCGACCTCGCCGCCGCCGCCGCGACCATCACCACGGCAGCCCGCGGCCAACAGGACCCGGTCGCCTCCAACAGCACCGCATCCGGCCGCCCACTCAACCGCCGCGCCACCATCACCACCGCGGCCGGGTCGGTCGCGGCGACTCCCACCGCCGGCCCCACCACAGCTCCCACCGGCGGAACCAGCTCGACCGACACCGCCGCGCCGCCGCCCGGATCCGCACAGACGAGCCATCCGCGGTGACCGTCACCGGGTACACCGACCAGGTCGGCGGCGACCCTCACAACGCCGACCTGTCCCAGCAGCGCGCCGACACCGTCGCCGCCGCCCTGCGCGTCGACCTTGGCGCCGCCGCCCCGACCATCACCACCGCCGCGGGCGGCGAAACACACCCCGTCGCCCCGGACACCACCGAGGCCGGCCGCCAGCTCAACCGCCGCGCCATGGTCACCGCGACGGGCTGACCGCCAGTCAGCATCGAGCCAGCCCGGCCGATCAGGCGACGAACCTCGGCTGGGGCCGGACGTGGATGGCGGCGGTCAAGCGATGGGGATCCTCGAGCCCGCACCAGGAACTTCGTGCGTCGCCGTGACGAACCGGGGATCGCCGCGTCATACGGGAGAAGCAGTGCACCGGGGACCGTCCCCGGTCCTCCCCGAGAACGGATTTCGATGACCCAGTCCCCAGCAGTGATCTCCACCAGTGGCAGCCGCACCATGGCCACCCACCCGGACTCCGCCCTCGTCTCCGACCACGGCACGACCGTCATCGCCGACTCCGTGGTCGCCAAGATCGCCGGGATCGCGGCCCGCGACATCTCCGGTGTGCACGCTCTGGGCGGCGGCGCGGCCCGCGCGGTGAGCTCGCTGCGTGAGCGGATCCCCGGCCAGAAGACCAGTGTTTCCCAGGGTGTGTCGGTGACCGTCGCCGAGCAGGAGGCGGCCGTCGAGGTCAGCGTGATCGCCGACTACGGCGTCGCGATCGCCGACCTGGCGCAGGGCATCCGCGCCAACATCATCTCCGCCGTCGAGCGGATGACGGGTATGACGGTCACCGCGGTCGACGTCAGCGTGCTCGACATCTACCTGCCCGAGGACGACGCCGACAGCGACGACCAGCAGTGACCCAGCCGTCCGGGAGCAGTGCTCCTGGTTCGGCGGCCGTACCGGCTCCCGTGGGGACCATGTCCCCACGGGAGGCGGGCCCGACGCTCGCCGACCGGGTTGCGGCATCGGTGAGCACTGTTCCCGGCGTCGCCCGACTCGGCGGGAGCGCGTTCACTGAAGTCGCCACCTACCTACCCGGTCGCCAGGTCGCCGGCGTGTCCGACCGCGGAGACCACGTCACCGTATCCGTGACCGCCGTACCCGCGGGAAGCCTGGTCGAGCTGGCCGAACGCGTCCGCGCAGCCGTGCTCCTGGTCGACGCACGACCGGTCGACGTCCTCATCGCCGACCTCGATTCCTCCGTCACATGAGAGCTCTGCTCTTCCACCTTCGCCGCCTGACCGAAAGGGCTCGCCGGCACCCAGCCCTGGAGAAGACATGCCCACACCCGCGATCGGCATCATCATCGGCATCCTGCTCACCATCGCCGGCACCACCGGGGGCTTCGGCGGGTTCCTGCTCGCCCTCGTTCTCGGCGCCGTCGGTGGTCTCGTCGCCGCCCAGCTCAGCGGCAAGCTCGACCTCGCCAGCGTCCTCGGCGGGAAGAACAGTGGCTGACCCCCTCGACGTCATACACCCGGCACGCCGGGAGTCCTACCGGGTGGACACCTCGCCGGTGGTCGCTGGAGCGCTGCAGGTCGATGCCTCCCCGGCGGTGCGGGAGTCTCATTGGGTGGACACCTCGCCGGTGGTGACCGGGTCGTTCGCTGTTCCGACCGAGTCACCCGCGGTCCGGGCTTCCTACTGGGTGGACTCTTCACCGGCGGTGCGGGAGTCCTACCGGGTGGACACCGCACCGGTGGTCGCCGAAGCGCTGCAGGTCGATGCCTCCCCGGCGGTGCGGGAGTCTCATTGGGTGGACACCTCGCCGGTGGTGACCGGGTCGTTCGCTGTTCCGACCGAGTCACCCGCGGTCCGCGAGTCCTACCGGGTGGAGGGTTCGTCTCCTGCGGTCCGGGCTTCCTACCTGGTTGACGCGTCTCCCGCGGTGCGGGAGTCATACCGGGTGGACACCTCACCGGTGGAGCGCGGGTCGTTCGAGGTCGACCTCAGGTCCCCCGCGGCGGGGCGTTCCTACCGGGTGAGCACCCCGGCGGCTGTCGGGTCCTACCGGGTCGAGACCTCCTCCAGCCGGGCGCTGCGGTCCTACCGCGTGCCGACCTCCACTCCGGCGGCCGTGCGGTCCTACCGGCTCGACGACCGGATCCCAGCCGAGACCTCGCCCGACGTCGTCGAGCGCGGATCGCTGACGATCGCCCACCGCGTGTTCGAGCGGATCGCCGCGGTCGCGGCGAGCGAGGTCGCCGGGGTCGGGCCGGCCCAAGGCAACCACGCCAGTCAGCTGCTCGGCCGCGGGATGCCGCGCGCGTCCGCCGAGCTGGCCGGTTCCCACGTCCACCTGGAGACCACCGTCCCGTTGCGGTGGCCCTCGACCGCTCCCGGCGTCGCCACGGCGGTCCGTGACCACGTCGGCGCCCGGGTGGCGGAGCTGACCGGGCACGTCGTCGACCGTGTCGACGTCGAGCTCGGCGACACCGTCCGCATGGGTGGTCGGGTCCGGAGCGGCGACCCGGTGACACCGGCCCCGGCCCGCGTGCCCACCGGGCCCGCGGCTGCGGCGGTCGTCGGCATCCTGGTGCCGCTGGTGCTGATCGGCGCGGGCGTTCTCGCGGTCCGGGACGCGCTCATCCGGTCCGGTTCCACCGGCGGCTCACCCCTGCTCCCACGGGGCGGCCGGTGGATCGCCGGCATCACGCCCGGCTCCCTGCTGCTGGGACTGAGCGTCGCAGCGGTTGTGGTCGGGCTGGTCCTGCTGCTGCTCGGCGTCAAGCGCCGGTCACGACCGGACCTGGTCCTGGACGCGCCCGTCCCGATCCACCTGCACTCTGGCGATGTCGCCCGGGTCGCCGCGGCCACAGCGGACCAGGTCGATGGTGTCCGCAGCGCCCGCGCGACGGCCACCGGCTCGCGGATCCGGGTCACCGTTCACACCACCGGGGACAACCAGCAGATCGCGGACGCCGTGACCAGCGAGGTCACCCAGGCGGTGCGGGCTGTCCGGCGCCGGCGCGGCGGCTCCGCCCCGGCCGTCACTACCTCGATGAGGAGCACCTGATGCGACGCGGCACCATCGGACTGGACCGGGCTGTCGGCGTCGTGCTGGGGATCGTCCTGGTGCTGCTCGGACTGCTGGGGATCGCCTGGTGGCAGGGTGTCCTGCTGCGCCGGGTACCGCGCGCGGCCGGCGTCGCCGCCAGCACCGCCGCCGGCATCCGGTCCGGTGTGGGTGCGTCCTGGTGGCCGTGGGTGGCCGGCATCGCCGGCCTCGTCCTGGCTGTGATCGGGGTCATCTGGCTGCTGCGGCACCTCGCCGCGCGGGGAGTACACGGATACCGGCTCGCCGGCACCGGGAAGACCGGGACCCTGCGGGCCAACACCGGATCACTGCTCTCCGCCGCATGCGCGGACCTGACCGCCACCCGCGGCATCAGGTCGGCGGCCGGGTCGATGACCGACGAGCGCGGCGCGCTCATCGCCAACCTCCACGTCACCGCCGACCCCGGAGCCGATCTCACCACGGTCGCCGCCGACATCGACCGCACCACCACCGCCCTGGCCGGTGCCCTGCAGGACCCCCGCGTGACCTACCGGGCCCGGCTGTCCGTCGCCCACCGCCACAAGGTCACAACCTGACACCCGACCCGCGACCACCGGGCACCGTTCCGGACCGGTAGCGCCCGGGACCGCAACCGTGCCGCGGAGCACTGCGATGGGCAACGGGCACACTTTCCCCGCGTGCGTGCGGCAGCGTCATCCATCGTCATCTTGAGAAAGGGCAGACCTACCTATGGCCGCCGGACCCGGCCGCAGCCCGCGATATCCGGGTGGAGTGCGAGGTGACCGGGTGAGAGCCGGCCATGAGGCGGCCGACGTCGAGTCGCGCCTAACGGCCGCGGGCGACCCGGCAGACGTCGACACCTGGCTGGTGTCCCACTCCTTGGCCGGTGACCTGCAGGCCTTCGAGACGTTGGTCGGTCGGCACCAGCGGCTGGTGTTCCGGGTCGCCTACCGGTTGCTGGGCAACCAGCAGGACGCCGAGGACGTCACCCAGGACGTGTGGATGCAGGTGTGGACCTCGCTGGGCTCGCTGACGGGGTCCGCGGCCTTCACCACCTGGCTCTACCGGGTCACGGTCAACAAGTCCCTGTCCTTGACCCGCCGCGGGTACCGGGCAGTGGAACGGGCCGCCACCGCCGACGGGGACGGCAGCGACGTCCTGGAGCGGAACTCTCCGCCGGGGATGAGTAGCGAGGACACTGCGGTGGACGGGGAACGGTCGCGGGTGGTGTCGAACGCGATCGCGGCGCTGCCCGAGGACCTGCGGGCGGTGTTCGTGCTGCGGTACTACGAGGACTTGACCTACGACCAGCTCGGCGATGTCCTCGGTGTGCCGGTGGCCACGGTGCGGGGGCGGCTGGCCCGGTCACGGCAGCAGCTGATGGGCGTGCTGAGGGAGTGGCGATGACGAACGGCGAGACCGTCGCCGACCTGGCCTGCGGCGCCGCCGTGGGGCCGCTGCTGGAGCAGGCCGTGGACCACCCCGGCGTCCGGACGGACCACCAGCAGACCTGCGTCCACTGTCAGGCTGCGCTCGCCGAGTTCGAGACGCTGTGGCTGCCCGTCCGCGAGTCCGCGGCGACCACCCCGCTTCCGCCACCGGACCTGGTCGCCCGGATCATCCACCGGATCCGATCCGCCCTCGCCTCACCCGGCTGGGCGCTGATCCACCAAGACCGCGGGGTCACCCGGGTCACAGTCGAGCTGATCGTCAAGGTCATTCGCGACGCCGCTCAGTCCGTCCGCGGGGTCCGGTCGTCCCTGGTGTCGGTGGACAACCAGCCGGCCGCCGCCCGGCCCCAGCTGACCAGGCCCCGCCCCGAGCAGGTGGACGTCGAACTCGGCGTCAGCGGCTCAACCGTCGCCGTCCAGGTCACCGTCGCCGTCGACTACGGCCCCAACCTGCTCGAACTCGCCACCGCGATCCGCCGCCAAGTCCAGCAGCACGCCGAAGCCATGATCGGCATCACCGTCGCCACGGTGTCCGTCCGCATCGATGACATCATCGCGCCGACCTGATCGGTCCGTCCGTGCCCGTGGACCGGGCTGAATCCCGCCGACCAGTCAGCAGCCCTCAACAACCACCCGGGCCATCAGCGGCGCTCGCAGTCGATACCGTCGGCCTCAGTGCAGAGCCCGGACCCGGCGGCAAGCGCGGCCTCACCTGTCCGGACCCGGGGTCCGCCCCGCGGACTGGGCGGCTCCGTTGTGGGCTGCCCGGTGACGACTGGCTCTGTCAAGGTCAGCTGGCCCCGGAGTGTCAGAGGTACTCGGCCCCATCAGTGACGGCCGGGCTAGCGTCTGGTGGCAGAGCCGCGGGAGGCAGGTAGCAGCACTGCGAGGGCCGCGACGCGGGAAGGGAAATGGCGTGGACGAGCCGAGCGTGATCGAGCGGAGCTTCCGGGCCCAGGCCGGCGGCCGCGAGGTGCCCGGCGTGCTGTGGCTGCCAGCCGCGGCGACCGGCGCCGTGCCCCTCGTTCTGATCGGTCATGGAGGCTCCCAGCACAAGGGGTCCGCCGGTCCGCGGGACCTGGCGGGGCTCCTGGTCCGCGACCATGGCTTTGCAGCCGCCGCGATCGACGGACCGGTTCACGGAGAGCGCCGCTCGGACGGCGGGGTCGACCCGGCGGCTGTGTTCGCCGAGCACAGGGCAGATATCGAGCACCCCGGGTCGTTGGCGACGATGGCGGCGGACTGGCACGTGGCCCTGGACTTGCTGCTCGGGATGAGCGACTGGACGGTGGGCCCTGTCGGGTACTGGGGTCTGTCCATGGGCACCCTCTATGGCCTGCCTTTCCTGGCGGGCGAGGACCGGGTCCAGGCCGCCGTGCTTGGCCTGTGGGGGTCGGCTGGTACTGCGCCTGACACCTGGGTTGGGCTGGCGTCAGCAGCCTCGGCGGTTCGCTGCCCGCTGCTGTTCCTGGCTCAGCTGCAGGACCAGCTCTTTGCGCCGGCCGGCGTGCTTGAGCTGTTCAGTGAGCTCGCGTCCCGCGACAAGCGGATGCACATCAATGTCGGGCTGCACGGAGAAGTCCCGGCCCACGAGCATGCAGGCGCAGTCATGTTCCTCGTGGACCGGCTCCGACAGGCGCTTGCCGCAGGGTGAGGAAGTCACCAGCCAGTGGGGGTGAAGGCGGGCCCGCCGTAGGTGGCGTTACTCGCGTGTGAGCTGTTCTGTGCGCGGTGCGCGGGTGTGGGCGAGCCGATAGGACGTGGTGCCGGTCTCGATGATGTTCCCACCGAAGGTGAGGCGGTCGACGATGGCGGCGCAGAGCCGCGGGTCGGTGAAGGTCTTGGTCCAGCCGCTGAAGCTCTCGTTTGACGCGATCGCCACCGAGTTGGTCTCCTCGCGTTCGGTGAGGACCTGGAACAGCAGCTCCGCGCCGCGCCGGTCGAGTTCCATGTAGCCCAGCTCGTCCAGGCAGAGCAGGTCGACCCGGCCGTAGCGGGCGATGGTCTTGGACAGCTGGCGTTCGTCGGCGGCCTCGACGAGCTCGTTGACGAGCTTGGCAGCCAGTACGTACTTCACCCGGTGGCCGGCCATCGCGGCGGCCGCGCCGAGGCCGATGAGCAGGTGGCTCTTGCCGGTGCCGCTGTCGCCGATCAGGCAGAGCGGCTCGCCCTTGCCGACCCAGGCGCAGGCGGCGAGCTGGGCGATGACGGCGGGCTGGATGTGCGGGTTCGCGGCATAGTCGAAGTCCTGCAGCCACTTCTCGCGGGGGAACCCGGCGGCGGTGATCCGCCGCGCGGCGCGGCGCCGGTCGCGGTCGTCGCACTCGGCCATCAGCAGCTCGGCGAGGAACCCGCGGTAGGTCAGCTGCTCGCGCTGGGCGGCGTCGGCAACCTCGCCGAAGCGGGCCCGCATCGTCGGTAGCCGCAGCATGCGGCAGGCCTGGTCGACCGCGGCGGCTGCAGCCTGCTCGGTCACGCCGGCCCGGCCGGCGCGGACCGCGCTGGCGCTGCTCGTGGCCCTGGACGCGGCGGCAGCGGTGGTGGTGGTGGTCATCAGGCTCCTTGGGTCGCGGCGGCCGGCGGGTGCGCGAGCAGCTCGTCGTACTGGGCGACGGACGGCAGGGGCCGCCCGTCCGCGGGAAGGTCGGCGCCGCCGGCCACGGCCCGGTCGCGAGCCTCGACCAGCCGCCGTTCCGTCAGGCTCACCACCCGGTCCCGGGGCGAAGTCGGTGGCGCCTGGCGGTCGGCGGCGGTCAGCGAAGCCGGCAGCGTGGCCGTCGCGCCTCGGGCGCGGGCGGCCTTGCGGGCCTCGACCGCGGCGACATCAGGACTGGCCGAGCCGACCGACACCGCGGCGGCCAGGCCGGCGACGACGTCGACGTGCGCGAGATGGCGGTGCAGCAGCAACGCCTCCACCAGCAATCGGCTGCCACCGGCGTCTCCGGCGTGCTTGCGGGCCAGCGCCCAGAACGCATCATGCGCGCGGGTGAACGTCCCGGCGGCGCGGGCTTGGGCGAGTGCGGTGGCGCCAGGCAGCGCGCCGGGCTTGCGGGCGAGGACTTCCAAGTAGTGGTCGAGCAGCAGCACGGTGCTGCCCTTGCGAACCGACCGGGCGTGCCGGGCGACCTCGATGCGGCCGTCGAAGACCAGCACCTCCGACGCGCGCAGCGACACCCGGACCCGCCGGCCGATCAGGCGTGCGGGCACCGAGTACTGGCACTAGCGGACCGTCACGCGGGCGTACCGGTCCACTCGCGGTGTCAGGGACAAACCCGGGTCGAAGCCGTCCGCGGGCAGAGCTCGCAGCAGCGGCCGCTCGAGGGCGAGGTCGGCCCCGACGGTGCGGGTGCGGTTCTCGATCCTGCGGGCTAGGTCGGTCTGGTCGGCCCGCTCGAGGCGGGCGTTGAGCTCACCCAGGGTCGCCACGTCAGGCTGCGGCACGAGGTGGTTGCGGCGGAACCGGCCGACCTCGCCCTCCACGCCGCCCTTCTCGTGCGCCCCCTCGATGCCGGGCATGCAGTAGAACGCGTCGAACCCGGCGTGGGAGCGGAACAGCGTCCACCGGTCGGACTCGGTGCGGGTCCGCCCGAACAGCACCCGGGTGACCGCGCTCTTGAGGTTGTCGTAACGGATGTGCACCGTCGGGACGCCAAGGACCCGGAACGCCTCCAGGTGCCCCTCGATGAACGCTTCTTGGCCTTGGGAGGCATACACGCGGTGACAGCTGGCGCCACTGAAGGACAGGCGGTAGGTGAACATGAAGCAGCGGACCTTCTCACCCGCCAGCGTCAGCCAGACGTCACCGAAGTCGACCTCGGCCTGCTCGCCCGGCGCGTGGGTCTGCGGCACGAACGCCTGCTCGGTCAGCCGGCCGGCCGCGGCCTGGATCTGTGGGCGCCGGCGGGCGACGTAGTCACGGACGCTGGCGTACGACACGTCGTCGACGGCGTGCTCGTCGACCAGCCGGGCGAGCACCCGCCGGGCGGTGTGCTGCTGCTTGCGGTGCGCGGTCAGGTCCTCCCGCAGCATCGCGTCGATCACCGGCTTGGCCGGGTCCAGCTTCGGCGCCGCGAACACCCGCGGCTTCCGCGCCGGCGGCGTCGCAGCCGCCAGAGGAGTGACCGGCGGCAACCGCCGGACGTGACAACCCGAGAGGACCTCGACCATGCCGGCGCGGATGAAGAACCCAGCGATGCTCGTGCCGGACGCGATGCAGGCCATCGTCAAGCTCAATCAGGCCACCAGGAACGGTGCCGTACCGGGCGCCACCCTCGAGCTCGCCCACCTGCGGGCCAGCCAGATCAACGGCTGCAGCTCCTGCGTCGACGCCGGCTCGCGCCAAGCCAAGGGAGCCGGCGAGACCGACGAGCGACGCAAGACAATCGAGAGCACCGAGAGTTCGCCATCAGGTGGTGCAAGGTTGATCGTCGGGTGGTGGCTCCGGGTCGATGAGTTCTACGCCCGCTGGCCGTCTGACTCCTTGTGAGGCGACCGACTCAGGCCGACGAGGGGACGTCATGGGAACCGTCAGCGCAAACGGGGTCACACTGGGTGTCGAATGCTTCGGTGATCACGAGGCGCCGCTTGTCCTGCTCGCGGGCGGGACGACGATGCTGTCGTGGCCCGACGCGCTCTGCACGCACCTCGCCGCCGGAGGGCGCCGCGTCGTGCGTTACGACCTGCGCGACAGTGGCCTGTCGACGACCGCGGACCCGGACGCTCCCAACTACACCCTGCGTGATCTCGCCGGCGACGCGGCCGCCCTCGCCGACATGCTGGGCGGCCGGCCCGCGCACCTGGCGGGGATCGGCGTGGGCGGGATGGTGGCCCAGGTAGCCGCGCTGGACCATCCCGGCGTGTTCTCGGCGCTCACCCTGGTCGGCACCCGCGCAGTCGCGCCCGGCCCGCCCGACGCGGACCTGCCCGACCATGATCAGGCGGCGATGAGCCGGCTGTTCGCGCGGGCGATGCCTGACTGGTCCGACCGCGAGGCGGTGGCGGAGTTCGCGGCTGGCGGCGCCAGAATCCTTGGCGACGACCCTGTCGCGGCGCGCTCCGTCGCCGCGCGCGTCTGGGACCGCACGCCCGGCACGACGCCTTCGATCCAGATGGCCAACCAGCTGGGCATGGTGTTCCGTGAGCTTGACTGCACCCCTCGTTGGCGCGAGCGTCTACCTGCGATCGAGGTTCCCACGCTCGTCGTCCACGGTCGCAGTGACCCGTTCTTCCCGCTCGGCAACGGCGAGGCGATTGCGCGGGAGATCCCTGGAGCGCGACTGCTCGTCCTTGAGGAGGCCGCCCGTGTGATGCCTGCTGCGGCGGCCGGCGAGGTGGCCGAGGCGATGCTCGCGCTGGGGTAACCGCGTGCGTGCACGGACGGCATCTCTCTGCGGGAAGCCCCCCGGCTATGTCGTGTACCGCTGATCGTTCGGCTGTGGGACCACCTCCACCTCTGGACGACGATCGCTCTGCCGTACCTTCGCCCTACCGAGAACCGGGTCGGTAAGCAACAGCCGCGGTTCGCGTTGCGGCACCGGCATGCACTGAGATGTCGGAACGCCGACCTACGCTGATGCCGTGTTCATCCAGTGCGCGAGTCGGTGGGAACTGGGCGAGGGGCTAGGTGAAGGTGGCTTCGGGCAGGTCTTCGCCGCCCGAGCAGAAGATGGGCGAGAGGCGGCGGCCAAGCTCGTAGCCAAGGTGCCCGGCGCTCAGCGTGAGTTGCTCTTCGTCGAGTTGGAGAACGCCCGCAACATCGTCCCGGTCATCGACTCGGGCGAGACGGAGGACCACTGGGTCCTGATCATGCCCCTAGCCGAGCGGTCGCTCGGTCAAGAGCTGCAAGCCGCCGGCGCCTTACCTGTAGAGGCGGCGCTCGCCGTACTCACCGACATCGCCACTGCACTGGCTGACATCGATGGTCGGGTCGTGCACCGGGACCTCAAGCCCGACGACGTGCTTCTGCTCGACGGAATTTGGTGTCTGGCCGACTTCGGCATCTCTCGATATGCCGAGGCTACCACCGCGCCTGACACGCGTAAGCGAGCTCTGTCGCCGCCTTCCGCTGCCCCTGAGCGCTGGCGCTCCGAGCGGGCAACCAGCGCGGCAGATGTCTATGCCTTCGGTGTCATCGCCTACGAGCTCCTGACTGGCGGGCTGCCGTTCCCGGGACCGACGACTGAGGAGTTCGGGGACCAGCACCTGCATGCTGAACCGCCACGCCTCACGAGCGTCTCAGCGCGCCTGGCGGCGCTCATCGAGGAGTGTCTCTACAAGGCACCTGGGGCCAGACCGACCCCAGCCAATCTGCTGGCGCGGCTAGCCAGGGCAGGCGCCGAGCCCCGCCTGGCGGGTGCCTCACAGCTGGCCAGCGCCTACCAGGCGGAGGCAGCCCGAGTGGCCGAGCAGACCCGTGCCGCATCGCTGGCTCAGACCGAGGAGGCCCGTCGTGCTGGCCTCTTCGACGCGGGTCGACGCGAGTTGCGTTCGATCTCCGACGAGCTCCTTGAGCACCTCGATGTGGCAGCGCCAACGGCGCCGGTGCAACGCCGCACCGAGGGCTGGAACATACCTCTCAATGGCGCTCGCTTGGAGTTGTCGTCGGTCCAGCAATTCGACGGGAGGAGCTGGGGTGGCTGGGACGCACCACCGTTCGATGTCATCAGCCACGCCACTGTATCAATCACCATCCCAGCCAACCGTCAGGGCTACGAGGGACGAAGCCACTCCCTCTACTAGTGCGATGCCAACGAGCCGGGCTCCTACGCCTGGTATGAAACGGCCTTCATGTTTTTACCGCTGCTACCACGTCGCGGCCGTCAGGATCCCTTCGCCCTAGCGCCAGGAGCCGAATCGGCCAAGGCTCTATGGCAGGGGATGTCGGAGTACCAGGTCGCCTGGCCTTTCACCCGGCTAGTCGTGAGTGACATCGACGACGTTCTGGACCGCTGGTTGGCATGGTTCGCAGCAGCCGCACAGGGCCAGCTGCAGCACCCGATGACGATGCCGGAGCGGCCGGCCGAGGGAACCTGGCGTCGAGGTGGCCGCTGGGGGTTCGTGGAACGGGACGGGCGTTGATGGCGGTGCGGCTAGCGGCGTTCCGCCGACAGCCCGCCTTGCGCCGACCAGCCCAGCAGTGCTTCTGCCTCGCCACGGATGTGCGCAAGTACCTGGCGTGTCGTCTCCTGTTCGCTCTCCCGCTGTCGGCGACTAGTGCGGAGGTCGTTGCCCTGACTTCGGCCCGGGCGGCTGCAAGCTCGACGGCACCACGTTCTGTCATCGACCCATAGGTGGTGACCAGCCCCGCCGCCGCCAGCTCGGCAAGCACCTCATCGACTGCGGTCGGGTTGACCTTCAGTGCGTCGGCTACGACGCGGCGCCAGTGGCCGCTCGGCGCGGCGGGGTCAGCGTTGCTCGTGGTATTGAGGGTGACCCAAGAGGCGTAGTCGGCGATCGCTGTCGTCGCCAGGACCTTCAACAACAGTGCCCTCAGGGCTTCTCGGTCGGGCCGATGACCGTGGGCAGAGGGGCCCCCACCGGCCCGGAGGCTTCCTGTATGTTGGTCATACCAAGACAGTAGGGGCAGGACCAACAGGAAGGCAAGCCCATGACTGGACCGCTGGCCTCCCTGCCGACGTGGGTTCTGAGCTCGGCCGCCACTCGCTCCCACCAGATCCTTCGCCGACGTCTGGCCGAGGTCGGGGTCACGGGGTACGAATACCGGTGTCTGGCAGCGCTGGCCGCCGGCACGCAACTCAGTCAAGCCGGACTCGCTACTGCAGCGAGCCTCGATCCCGGTGACGTGACCCCGACTGTCCGCGCCCTCGAGAACCAGGGACTGGTCGCCCGCGAGAAGGACCCCACCCACGGCCGCCGCGTCATGGTGTCGCTGACCGCGACAGGTCGTCAGGCCGCAGACCGCTTGGCACCTGCAGTAGCGGCCATCCAGGACGAGGTGTTCGGCCGCTTGAGCCAGGCGGAGCGGTCTGTGCTGTTCGGCCTCCTGGCACGGATCGGCTGAAGGCTGAGACTCCAGCCGGTCGACGAGCAGCCGAGCATCACGGCTGCCTTCCTGACGGTGCGCCAGGAGCCAGGCCGCGACGCCGCCGGCTACCGTTCCGGTCGCCGTCCCGCTGGTCGTTCGGCTACCGGACATGATCGCCGCGGTCGCCGCCCGGCCACATAGCGCTGTGAAAACTGCGCCATCTACCGCTGCAAGTCACATGTCGCCGTACCGGCCCGGTCGTGCCGAAACCGATGGGTTTCGGTACGGCAGGAGCGGCGATCTCGGCGCGTGCCGAAACGTGCCTGACGTGCCTAGACGGCGGTTCGCTCCCCCGCAGTTCGGGGCCGTCAGACGCGGAGTGTGTGTGGCGCTGTAGGCGGTATCCCGCGCTGCGGGACGACGGGGTGGAGTCGTGCGAGCATCGCTCGATGCCGCTCTCGCCCTACGTCGCGAAGATCCGGGCGCGGATCGGCCACGACCTGCTCCTCCTACCGGCTGTTTCAGCGGCCGTGTTCGATCCGGAGGGGCGAATCCTGATGGCCCGGCACACCGACGATGGCCGGTGGAGCCCGATCGGCGGCGGGCTGGAGCCGGATGAGGACCCGGCTTCGGCGGTCGTCGCGAGGTCGCCGAGGAGGTCGGACTCGCGGTCGTCGTCGACGGGCTGATCGGCGTCTACGGCGGCCCAGACTTTCGGATGACTACCCCAACGGGGACCGGGTCGCCATCGTCAGCGCGTTCTACGGCTGCCATGCCACCGGCCCGGCGGCCGGCGTCGACCCGGACGACGAAGTGGCACAGATCCTCTGGTGCACCTTGCCCGAGGCGCTCGCGTTACCCGCGCGCCCGCGGCGGACCGACCGGACCCTGCCGGATGCCTTCGCCTGGCGCGACCAGCATGGAACTGGCGACTGGGAACCGAGCACACACTGAGCCACCGGTCCGCACTGGTGGCGCGGTGTCCCAGTAGACCCGCCCGCGTGCCGGTCCCGGTCAGGGTGCCTCAGCTGGGACAGTTCGACGGTGGCCAGTGGGCAGAACTCCAGTCGGTGCCCAGTTGAGCGGGCTGATGTCGCGGCGTTGATCGGACTGTGTGCGGTGCTGGAGGGTCACTTGTCGGGGGACCGCGACCGGTTGAGCCACCTGAGCCGGCAGCTGGGTCGTCGGCTGGCAGAGGACGGGGTGGCTCCCGTTGACCCCGATGAGCGCGCGGTCCGTCAAGCGATCAACGACCTGAACCAGCGGCTGAGGTACGCCCTGGGGGAGTACGCCGATCCGCCGACACCAGGTCCGGTACCGGCGTGAGAGCGCGGTGGATCGGGCTGACGCTGTGAGTGACCACCTGACGGTCGGGTACGCGCGGTGCTCGACCGACGACCAGGATCTGACCGCTCAGCGCGACGCGCTGGCCCGGTTTCGGGTGCCGTCGGCGCGGGTGTACGTCGACCACGGCCGGACCGGGCCCAACCGGGACCGGCCCGGGTTGCGCCAGGCCCTCGCCGCAGTCCGTTCCGGCGACACCCTCGTGGTGACGAAGCTGGACCGGCTCGCCCGGTCGGTGCCCGATGCGCGCCGCGCGGGAAGCGGCCGGCATCATCACCCAAGCCCCGCCCACCACCTGGGAACGGGAATCCTCGCCGTCGTCGAACGAACCGACATCGAGGAACCGATCCTGCGCACCACGGTCGTCGACCGCATCGGGACGACACCGATGCGCTGGGGCGGCTGTCCGGCCGGGACCGACGCGACGACCTCGACCGCGGCTAACACGTCCAGGCCACGCCAGCGCAGCTGGCTGCGATGAGCGACGGCCGGACCGGTACGGTGCGGTGCGGCCCGTACAAGGCAGACCGGCTGACAGCAACCGTCCGTGCATGCGGCTGTGCCCGTGCAAGCCTGGATCCGATCTTTCGTCGGGGTGGTTCGGGTGTTGACGTTTGTGCTGCTCAGCGGGTTGGGTGCATCGGCTGAGTCTGGGCATGTCTGTCTGCCGGCGCTGTACCAGTCCGGGACACTGCTCTCTCGATGAGCCCCTCCTTGGCAGTGCTTGAAGAGCTGGCCGGTCGGCTGGTCAGGGTCCGCGGTGTCCGGGCGGTCGCGTTGGGGGGCAGTCGCGCACGTGGGACCGCCGGACCGGAGTCCGACACCGACCTCGGGCTGTACGTGGACGACAACGCGGACCTCGACGGACTGCGGAGGCTGGCGTTCGAGGTCGGCGGCCCGACCGCGCAGCTGACCGAACGAGGCCAGTGGGGTCCGGTCGTGGACGGTGGCGGTTGGCTGCAGATCGACGGCAGCCCCGTCGACTGGCTGTATCGCGACGTGTCCCGGGTCGCCGCGTCAGTCGCTGACGCGCGGGCGGGTCGGGTGACCTGGACTCACCAGACCGGCCATCCCCTGGGTGTGCCGAGCGTCGCTTACGCGGCCGAGGTCGCTCTGGCCGTCCCGTTGGCTGACCCGGACGGGGTGCTGGCGGAGGCCTGCGCGGCGGTGGATCCGTACCCCGCCGCGCTCACCGAGGCCTTCGTGACCGGGCTGGCGGAAGCCGACTTCATGCTCGGCGCGCTGTCGAAGCCGGCGGCGCGGGGGGACGTCGTCTATGTCGCGGGAATTCTGCATCGGGTGCTCGGGGTGTGCGCGCACGCGGTGTGTGCCCGGGCGGGTCGCTGGGTGACCAACGACAAGGGATTGATTGCCGAGGCGGCAGCCCAGCGCGGGGCACCGCGGGATTTCGGGGACCGGGCAAGGGGGGTCTTGACCGGGCTCGCACCGGGAACGCTCGCGGTCGCTGTCGAACGCGCTGTGGAGCTGGTTGCCGATGTGCGAGCAGCCAACTGAGGGGTGGGCTCGCCAGGTGATCCCGGCAGTGGACGGACACGGCCGTGGCCTCCCGCCCTTCCAGTCGAAGACACCCCAACTGCCTATTGCCCGGTAGGGGAACGGCGGATCCTGGCGGTCAACGTGTGCGACGTCCCGGGGGCAGGCGGCGCGTGGCAGGGTCGGCCGATGACCAGCTCGGACGAGTCCGAGGAGCTCCCCGCGGCCCGGTTCGTCGGGGCCGACCTTCACGGCGCCCTGTTCGTCGGGGCCGACCTGTCAGGCGTGGTGATGCGCGGCGTGGATGTGCAGGGAGCCGACATCGACGGGCCGTGGCTGGCCGAGGAGGGCGGTTCCCTGGTCGTCAACGGTGTCGACGTGGTCCCGCTGGTGGAAGCGGAGCTCGACCGCCGGTACCCGGGGCGGGGTCAGCGACGCGCCCCCGACCCGGACGGCCTGCGGGCCGCTTGGGCGGCGATCGAGCGCACCTGGGCGGCCACGCTCGAGCGGGTCGCGGCGATGTCGGCGGGACCCCGACCACGAAAAGACGGTGCTCGGCTGCCTGCACGTCATCCTGGGCGAGGAGTGGGAGCACTACCGCTACGCCGTGCGCGACCTCGACGTGCTCGCGGCGGGCTCGCGCCAGGGGTGACCGCCCAGACATCAGGCTGCACACTCGGGGCGAACCACCTGGCCCAGCTCGCCAGCAGATTCGAGGGCACATCGATGCCCAGCGCGCATTCGCGAAACGTACCGGGGCAGCCGGCCGCGTCCGCGGTGAAGCCGCTCGACCATCGCCTTGTAGGAAGGCCCATGGCACAGCGCCGGCTCGCCGGATCGATGACCTCGCTGCTCCCGTTGGCTGGTCCGCGGGCGCAGCCACCGGCACGGGTTCGGGTGGTCGTGTACGTGACCCGGGTCGTCGACGGGCTCGTGCAGGTGCTGGTCTTCGACCACCGGGACGTCCCTGAGGCGGGAACCCAGGTGCCGCGGGTGAGGTGCACGCCGGCGAGCGTTCGCGTGCCGGTTTGTGACCGTGGAGCCGGCGGGAACGGAGCTGGTCGACCATCAGGCTGATCTGTTGCACCTGCTCCTCGGCGCCTGACCGGTCAGACCGCGTCGCCGGCAGCGTCGGGGTGGGCAGTGCTCTCGGACGCCGTCGACCGTCTATGTCGAGCTCGACGGCTGCCAACGGCAGCTGGTCGTCACCGTCGGGACCGGTGCGCACGAGAGCACCCGCCTGGTCAAAGCACCGGCGGCTCTGCTGGACGCGCTCCAACTGCAGTGACCCACCCGAGCCTGGTCGGGCCGCCGTCGCCGGCACGCGGCCGGCGCCGTGGGCTCAGCAACGACGACACTTCGCCGTTACCTGCGGTGGCGCATCGGTCCACCGAAACGGGTGACGGCGTCGAGGACGTCCTGGGCGGTCGCGGTGGTCGGTTGAGGGAGTAGGACCAGCGGGCTGCCGTACCGGGACGTGAGCGCGGCTGACGTTCCGCGCATCGCTCCCGTGGTCAGCCGTGAACGTGGGATCGTCGGCAGGGTGACCCCGGCTCGGGGGACGAACGCGACGACCGAGTAGCCGAGGGGCCAGCGGGTGGCTACGACCTGGACGTCGTCGAGGTCCGACCACGCAACGGTGGCAACATCGGGGATCTCGACGCCTGTCGGGCCGAGTCGTAGCAGCGCGGCCGAACCGGGCCCAGACCGCGCGAGGTCGACCAGCCCGATGCCCAGGGCGACCGTGAACACGGCGAGCCCGAGGGCGACTACCCAACCGGTCCCGAAACCGGTGAAGCCGCCGAATGCGCAAAAGACGAAGAACCCGAGGAGCCCCAGCAGG
>JAABUT010002331.1_pt1 | contig 18611 bp, 27 predicted proteins | sample 5559281 | NCBI WGS metagenome assembly JAABUT01 (sample SAMN10711880, study PRJNA513359) | rock metagenome | isolation source: Antarctica rocks | place: Antarctica: Victoria Land, Ricker Hills nord | collected 2016-01-04 | reverse complement strand
GATAGGTCCAGATGGTGTACTGCTGCTGCCAGGGTCAGATTTGGCAAGTGAGGAGCTTGTGTGCAGGCAGCCAGGCAAGCTGCGTGCTGCATACAGGAGTCACTGTGATGACCAGCTGCTGAAGCAGTCACAGCAGCAGGCACAGAAACAGCAAGGGGTGCTGCAGCAGGAGGGCTCTGAGCCTGTCTCTTGCTATGAGCAGCCCTCCATGCAAGCTGTGTCGCATGTTCTGCCTGCTCCCACTCTTCCTACTAAGGTGTGCAGCTCCAGAGACTTGTGTTTCCTCCACAGTCAGAGCCTGATTGAGATGATTGGCAAGACTTGGGTCATCGCAACAATGCTTGGGTTGCATTGCGCTTGTTACTGTGTTGTCAGTGAATGTGCAAAATGTGTTTTGGAACAGTCAATCCTGGCATGCAATGAGTACAGATCGTTTGTGCAGCCTGCAAGATTTAGTTGTGAACCCGTTTTGTACTGCGCAACTGACAAAAGGTTCCTTGTGATGCCCAGATGAAGGTTTCAAAGCAGCTGTTTGTCAGGCCTTTAGCATCAGCAGAGGCTCTGGTAGAGCAGCCAGCTTACCCCAGCCGCACCCCTGCAGGTCAATTCTGGACAGCTGGGGGTCAACACCCCAGAGAGCCTTTGACACAGATTCAGCAGGCCGCACGGCCGCCAGCATCTGCCATAGCCCAGCCTCAGGCTAACTCCACAGCTCTGCTAGCAGCCAAGATTGACAAGCTTCAGGGGGCAGAATTTGACGCTGCAGCTGTGCTGCAAGACCCTGAAGTGCAAAGGAGAGTGACAAGTGCAGCTGCAGTGGCTGCAAATGTGCCTCATGATGCTGTTTTGTATCATGATTTGCAACCACTGGCTGAGGTGGCAGTGCCTGTTGAGGCGCCTAAGCTTGTTCAGAAGCAGCTGCACCCAGCATGGGTGGCCAAGCGTCATTTGAAGCCTGAGCTGTATGACTTGTGGACAGCAGAAGAGCGGCACAAGCCAATAATAACAACAGCTGTCGCTAGGAGTCATGTCAGAATGTCCCGTAGCAGGGTTGCTGATTGTCTGCTTCGGTTTTGTTGAGGCTTTGATCTCAAGACAGTCCAGATGTAGGTTGTAGTTTGCATGCAATACAGGCTGGACTTTGCTCTGGTTGCAAGCCTTTGTGACAGACATGCCCTGCATGTTTCATCCAGCCCTGTGTGTCAAAGTTTACAAAGTTGCACAGAACCACAAAGAAAACTGTTTCTGACTGTTTTTGTTGTAGACTCTTTACAGATGCGCAAACGTTACTTGACCATACTTGTGAACTATAATTATTTTCATTTCTTACAGCAGCTACTGCTGCAAATCATTGTTGCCAGGTGCTAGATTGCGACCAATTTGAAGACTGTACCCTGTGCAGAGTGTACAGCTATACACATGCAGGTAAAGGCACCCATGGCAGGTTGTCCTGTGTAAAGAGATAGTCAAGCTGTCATCAACCAACAATATCTAGTACAAAGACACCAACATACTCAACGTTTGCATTACTGTGAGAACAGAGACGCCACCTGCTCACGGCCCAGGAGACTTGCAGCAGAACGACTCAGCAAAAAGGTGCGGGCATGCACACAGACAGACACTATACAGTACAAGCATGGGGCAGAATGACAACCGATGTCAACCAGACTGCAATGTAGGTGTACAGATATACCACGGCCATTGAAAGCAGGGAAACAAGCAAACCAAGACTGCTAAAAAAAAGTACATACAGTGAAGGTACATGGCAATGTCAGGGATTGTCTATGTGGATGTCATCCAAGCAAGAGATGTCATCCGCTGAATCAAATGCCACGACGCAGGACTGTGTGCTGTTGACAGCTATGGTGGAATTGCATTGCTGTGCTTTGTCGCCAGTTTGACACTCAGTTCCTCCGTCCCCTGAGTGCAAATCATGATGATTGAAAGCACCCTCTTTGCCCATTTTCTGTGACGCTTTCATGCGCGCCACAGTCTCTGTGTCGCCCTGCTCTGACTCCACCTCTCTGGCTTGCAGCTGGGAATGCGTGTCAGCACCTGCAACTTGCTGTGCCTGTACTTGACTCTGTGCGGACATATCTGGCTGTTTGTCCTGAGATGGTGGCAGCGGATTGTGAGTATGATCTTGCCGTGCATCCAGCCCTGAGGCATCCAACTTGGTCTTCAGATTGGCAGCTGACATGTCTGCATCAGCATCGAGCAGAACCTCCTGCAGCAGCACACTCAATCCAGTCACAGGCCTGCTCGGACAAACTTGAAACAATCCTGGGCTGTTGCTGTCCCTATTCTGTACATGTACTCTGTAGCTCTTTCCAATCCCGAAACGTTTAATTTAGAAAGGTCCATTCCACAGTGGAGATCTAAACTCAGAAACGCCTGAGGACAGTAAAAACGCGTTTCTACATTGGGGAAATGTTTTATGTCCAGGCAACTTTGAAAACTGCCAGCCAATCACGCAGAGGCTCTCTTAGACCTCATCATCAGTGCATGCTTTTGGTAAACTCACTATCACCAACACTATTATTGGCTTGATTATCACTACTGTCATTTTCTGGTAGGGTTTCACGGCCGGCCTGGGTGCACACACAAAAAAGCAACTGTATTTGGGCAAATTTATTATCGACAATCCTGTCTCACCACATGCGCTTGACACGAATGCCTAGAGCAGTCGAAGCAGTATGTATTACAAGCTGCCATGTCTTCAAATCACGACTTGCAACGCCAGACTGTGACAAATGATTCAACACAGGCTCCACCAAAGGTGTGTTGTTAGCCACACATGCTGTCGTCCTATCATCAGCAACAGAAGGCACTTTTTATGTACCCTTTAGTTTTCCCCTGTCTTGTGATCACACCAAGTAATAGCACAGCAAACCCTTCAGTAGTCCAGCTACCAGGCATCAAGATTGCTTTGCAGGAGCATAGAGATGATACAGATGCAGTCAAGGCAGACTCACTGACGGAGGTGATGGCAGTCATTGTCAGTGACGTCATCGAAAAACTTGTTGCCAAGCTTACAAAGCATGCCAATGAGCTTTTCATCGACGTCACTGACAATGACTGCCACCACCTCAGTCAATGAGTCTGCCTTGACTGCATCTGTTTCATCTCTATGCTCGTGCAGCAGAGTTGCAACAGTTTATGTGTCTGTCAGGTGCAGACCAAGCGTCGCACCATACAGCAGAATGGATCCAGCAATGACAATCTGAAAATGGCCGCCTTACTAAGCAGAGCAAAGCACCTGCTGGCCCAGAATGTGCATTCTTGTGGCTGACGCCATGCAAAGCTGTTGACAGCAAAGATAGTAAATGCAATGATGGTCATTGTCAGCACTGGTCATCATGGCTCAGCATATGGCATGCAGCAGGAGGAGTGAGACAGCCTCTAGCATGAACATCACATACCAAAAGCCTTGGACAGTGACTCGTATTGTGATACTGCACTTTGTCACATGAGTTACCTTGACAATCACGCAATGCAACATCGTTGAAACTGTCGAATTAGTAGGCCTTACAGGGGTGCACAAGACAGGCTGCTCTGGAGAGACAAGACTTGTCCTGCACATACCTAGCTCATCATGAGCTGGAAAGCGTTTTAATTATTATTTTTACGATTATTACCTTGAGGGCCACACTGTCGACCAGGTCCATCACCCCTTGAAGGCCCGGCTCAAGCCTCTGGCTCTTCACCTGAGCCTTGAGAACCTCAGCCAGTGACGCTCGATATGATGTCAGCTTGTGGCGCGACACTCTTCCACCTGACAAGGAAACACATGCAGAGTCACACAGACAGATGCAGCCCCAGGAACACAGTTGCCATGCTAGCTTTTCTGTTATGGCACATCCCAGCCAGACGCAGAATTGCACAGACAGATGCAGCGCAGATTGGTGGTCAGCATACAAACCCACACTGTGTCCCAAAAAGGCAGCTAGGTTGTGCACTGCACCTCACTGCATATGCCTGGTGCACCAAGAGCTTTTCCAACAAGTGACAGCACCAACCAAGTGCATCGGAAACTCCTGGGTTTCAGAATGTCTGAGTCCTAATGCTGCATCTGGCTGATGAGATTAGTCACGTGTTGAAGGCAGTACATTACAAACTCAAAACCTTGCAGTGGTGGTGTCTGTTGACAAGAGAGCAATATATTGTGTCCTGCGCACTGACAAACTGGTCATTGTGAATTTTGTTTGTGTGCAACAGCAGGAACACCATAATATGCACACACCATACCAGCCCTTGCAACGTCTTGACCCCCAGCAGAATGGCCCACGACCACAGGTAGACTATGAGAAGCAAGCAGCACATACCAAAACCCAATAAGGCAATAAGGACGCCTTCACATGCTCAACTCCCTAAACATACAATGGTAGGTAGAGCTGGCAACTTCGAAGGGCGAGGCTGCCTCAAAGCACAAGCAGTCAATTCACACCTCACCTCGTTTGTAGCTCTGCAGACGCACATCCAGGGGCGTCGGACACACAATCATGTCCCCATCCTTGTACAGCAGCACCTTGTTTCCCGGGCGCGCGTACAGGAACCAGAACTTGGCCATGTGCGGCACTGGATCCTGCACCATGTGATTGCCCCCTCACTCAGCACAGAACAAGAATACTGTCGCGTGCTTCACCAGGACATGTGTGCAATCTGCCACACATATATCACTGCTGTGGCCCAAAACAGCATTGAATGACTTGTTTCATTCAAACTCAGCCTTCTCAGAAGTTTCCTACTTATTGTCTGTTGACTCCCCGAATGATTGATGTCAGTGTTTCGTTCATTTATCAAACACAGGTCTACCCTCAGGGTCGAGTCCTAAGCATTTCCCAATACGAGTTCCGTTTTGGCAGTCAGCTAACCAGCAGTAACATGAGTTGATGCTGCATGTGCTAGATGACTGCTACATGAGCAGCAACAGCAGCGTCTCTCACCCGGTAGTTGATGATGCTCCAGGTGTCGGGCACCAGCTTGTTGTACATCTTGGCATAAGCATGGTTGCCAGCCCTGGGTGCTCCAACGGTGTACACTTTGACAGAAGCCCACTCCATAGTGTTGGCAATGTCCACTGCTGCCAGATTGGCCATGGCTCCTCCAAGGCTGTGGCCTGCAGCCATGACATTCTGTGTGCACGGACTGCATACACAGACGGGGATATGCAGGCAGTCACACAGACAGCACATGAACTGAACAGACACACGGGCAGGCATGCAGGCTGATGAATGCACAGAGAGTCAAGAGACAGAATCATATGTTGCTGTATGCACGGGGGCAAGGTGATCCACATACAAGCTTCTTTGTGCATGTACAGAGAGGCACCTTGGACAAAAGCACACACTCTAGATATGCATGACTGCAGAACTGCTTGAGCGAGCATCTGCCTTTGTGCAAGAGTGCATGCATCTGTTAAGAAGGCAGTCACATAAAGTGACTGCTCGGCATAGCCCACAGTATAAGCTGGTGTACAAGTATAAGTCTGCCAAGGACTGCATGCACCTGTCAAGAAGGCAGTCATATGAAGGGCCTGTTCCGCTGGTATCTTGTCTTTGATGAGCTGAGTGACTGCAGCTTTGAGGCCACTGACATGCCAGGCTGCATGGAAGCCTGAGTGCACCTTGGGTGTGCTCTGCAGGAAGGCATGCTGCGTCACGGGCGCCTGACTGACCATCCAAGCCTGCACATCACACCTCAACATCTGACCTTTTCTATGGTTTGTTAGCATTGTTGACGATGGCTGCACAAGTGGATCAGCTTATACGCCCTGGTCCAGCGCACTGGATTGCTGAACATGCTTCTATGGCGGCTATGTCAGCAGAGGCCAGATTGTGTGCAGTTGCTTGAAAAGCCCTCCAACCCAGCGCTGCTGCAAAGGATGCTTAAGAATGCACAACACATAACAATGCAGCAGCATCATTGGTGTCTTTCACCTCAGACCAAACAATTCCATGCATGAGGTGCAAAGCTCACAAATGCCTGTGGCAGCCACCAAGTTAACCTGAGACCTCTTGAGAGCACCTTTTCTAACACAGCAATCATGTCTACTCTGTAAGCAGACAGCACATCCTACCCTGACATCAGCAAGCATGTTGGTGAGATTAGCTGTGCCCCTGAAGGCCACAAGAAGACTCTCACTGCTCCAGGCCACAATGCACTTCACATTGGCTGTCTTGCACCGTACCAGCTCAAAGTGGTCCAAGTTGAACAGGCCCAGTGCCGTCGTGGGCGACAGCTTCAACACTTTGCGGCCCTACACACGGACAGACGTACATGGCCAACACGCATTGCAGAAATACATACACACTGCAACAAGGGGACAGCTGAAGCTGATGTAACATTCGCCATTGATGCAGAAAATGACATTGCGCATGTATTGAGGGAACAGTCTGCATCTCAAGTATGTGCATGATGTACTAGATTTTGCAAGCTGCATGCTGGGTATGGGCCAGCAAACGGCCAGCAATGCGCAAGGTACAAATTGACTTGCCTTGATGAATGGCAGGCAGCTACAACAACAAGTTCTACTTGAGCTTCATGCACAGCTACCTAGAAGAAGACTAGTGCTCACCTCATCATGCTCGTAGACAAAACCACACCAGTACAGCAGCTTGATGGCAGTTTCAAAGCAGAAGATAGGGTGGTCCAGCAACATTTTCTGCTGCCGCTCAGGCATGTGACTCTGCCGCTCTGCATGCTTGGCATCCTTGGAATGCTCAGTCCATGCAAAGAACTGCATCCATTCCTGCAACACAGGCCAGAGCAGGTGTCAAGCACTGGCTGCTGTTGCCAGAAAATGACTGTTGGTATGCAATATGGTATGTGAAAGGCTGCATGGCTGAGCAACAATGTACCAGACAGCTCACAACACATCATGTGCATAAAGGATTCCAAGCAGTTGCATGCACCAAGCAGCATGCGATCTGCCTGAGACAAGAGGCTGTGAGCATAAGCTACATGTGCAGTTGTGCATGCGAACAATGATTGGATCATTTCCGGAGTTCCTTTTTGGTGTGAAGAAAGCAGACTGCGCCACAAGCAGCCGCAGCACAGCTAGCATCACTGCAGTCAACAAGAGGAACCAAATGCGTTCTTGCCACACCTACAATGGTGTTGGAGTATGCTGTGGTGATGTATGCATGCTGTGTAGCAGGGGTGCTGCAGTGACCAATGTACTAACTGCCCCAGGCATTCCATGAGTCAGGCAGGCACGTGAAATGAGACGGTCATGTTGCCCTGCAAGTTGTGGACAGGGGGACTGACAGGCAGGCAGGCAGGCAGGCAGGCAGGCAGGCAGGCAGGCAGGCAGGCAGGCAGGCAGGCAGGCAGGCAGGCAGGCAGGCAGGCACATAGACAGACAATTGGGCAAGCCATATGCCAACAAGCAGGCAGACAAAGCAGAAAGGCAGGCAAGACAGCCTGGCGAGCTATAGCACACCGTAAAGCTATGGCACCAGTGAAGAAGCATTTTCAGGAGCAGGCAGCAGGGAGTACTCACATACAATGTGTGTGGAAGCCTGCAGGCAGGGTATGCAAGCAGAGGGGCGGAAGATGACTGTAAGAACCCAGGCCACCACTGTAAGACCAAAATTAGATACTCCCAGGCTGTTGCCCTCCTGAGTGCGCATCAGCACCAGTCCAATCCTGTACAACACTACTGCTGGGAACATATGCTGCCCATAGCATAGAAGCTATTCTACCATGATCCATTGGCCCTAGGCTGGATAGCAATGATGTGTGAGAAACTTTGGACATGGCTGTTACAGCACAGCTGTGACCGAAGGATGCAACACAGGTGTGGTGGTCTGCGCACTCAGCATCGCCTGAGTCATCAATGCAAGGATGCAAAGCTGCCTTGGAAAGCACATGGGCACAGTATTCAGTTGCAGAAGAAGGTGTAATTTGAATCGATTAGATGGAGTGATTCAAATGGAAATTAAACTGATTTGAATTCAATGGGATTAAGCTGAAATGCAAACACGTGGAGTGCGCTGAAGCTGCATGCAAGGTGCGAATGCAGCCGGAATGGTGTTACCTGAATGACGAGTAAGGAAACACGCTGTGATGTCTGCGCCCCATCCTTACATACCATGTGTGAAACCAAAGATACAGTCCCAAGCCAACATATGCTACAATCCTATGTGACTTATATGTGCTGTTTGTGTGACATGGAGTATGGGACGCAAAGCTGACATCAGCAGCACATGCTTTGGCTTGACCTGCATGCCATTCGTGAACCTTTGTTACGCATGATGTAACCATCTCCACTCACCATGTGAGCCAACTCTAATGCAGCCCTGATGAAAGTGCATGCTTGCATGATCCAGTCACAACAGAACTCGCAGCAAAGCTGGGTCCAGCCGACTGACCACTTTACGAAAACACTCAACGAGGGAATTGTCTGCTTGATGACAGTCTCAACTGTGTGCTACATTTGGCAAGTGTGTTCACATGATTGCAGGATGCCCTGCTAGATGTTGCTTGCCTTGTGGCTGCCCAACAAGCTCCAGTATCAGTGATGTCTCCAACACTGCCCTGCAATACATCACTCTGTCAAGACAAATGGTCACAGAGCACAGCGCAGCGTAGCCCAGCGCACTGCAGCTCAGCACAGCCCAGCACAGCGCACTGCAGCCCAGCACAGCTTGGCGCAGGCCAGCACAGCACAGCAGGGCGCCACATGATGCAACATCGTGCAGCACAGCACAGCACAGCACAGCACAGCACAGCACAGCACAGCACAGCACAGCACGGCACGGCACGGCACGGCACAGCACAGCACAGCACAGCATACCAGGGCACCAGCTTGGTCAAATTGACAGCCCAGGGAGCATCAAAGACCAGAGCAGGATTGCGCTGGACATTGGCCAGCCAGCTTTTGCCTGCAACATGCTATCTTTGTCACACAGACGATCAGGATATCACGCATGCATAATAATAATAATAAGAATTACAACGCTTTCCAGCTCATGATGAGCTAGGTACGCATGCATGCATAGAACCAATGCCAAAGTCACGCATGCATACATAGAACCAATGCCAAACCAGAAATGCCTGAGGATGGATGCGCGAGCAGTCTGAAAAATAGTGAGAAGCAAGGTAGTTTACATGCATGCAAGGTGACCCTTACGCTGTAAAAGCAGGTGCTGCAGCGGCTTCCCATCAGAGTCTGTCCATGTGGTTGCTGCATGTGCGAGCACCAGCTGTAGAAACAGCCACTGCACAAAAGAGAAGACACAATAAGTGCAGAATGATACTGTTGTGCACTTATGCATTCTGCCAATGCGGCAACTATGAACAAGGTGACTTGCAAAACAGCGCCAATGCCAGTGGGCGTTGACAGGAATAATTGACCAAGCTGCTGCACTCAGACTACTTGATGAAGTTGTGCCGGATGCACACAAGATGCCCACAGTCATGACAAGACAATCTCAACCAACAATTGCTCAAATCATGTCTCCATGGCGCAATCAGGTCATTCACAAAAGTGCAGATCTAAAACAAGCTCAGATCAGTATATGCTTAGTCAGCCACTCACACAGTTGAGCATGGTCCAAACAATGGACTCTGACCATCTGCAGAAAGTTGCATACATGCGACAGCTCTCCTTGCTGGCAGCGTATGCGTTCTGTGTCATCCAAAACACATTGGCTATAAACTGCAGCACACAAACTGGCATCATGAGATAGTGCGTAATGATCTACTGCTCGGCAGTGATATGCTGAGCTCGGCTGTGACAGAAGATTGCAAGATGCAAGCCAAAATGGACAGCGGCAACCTTGATGACAACAGCTTGAAGGCATCCACATGGTATTGCAGCACAGCTTAAGGGTGCCAGAACTGACATGGTGGATCTGTGAGAGGTGAGTTGTGTACCACGAGCCCAATGGACATGCCAGTCTGTATGACCAGCCGTCTTCTTCTGTTGGTCCTGCATGCAGTAGGAAAGTTCAGAGCATGTCATACCCCCGGCAAACCTGTGCCATTGCCAAGCAGCAGCATTGGCAGCAGATAAGGTCACTCATAGGTTGAGGCATGCTTTGCAAGCCCTTACCAGCGCTTTTGACGCTGTCTGATTTGCTGCAATGCCCGCACCAGCAGGTAACCTTGCACAGTCGAAAGGCCAACACATATTCCTCCTATTGCTGCTGATGCAACAAAGACCGTTTTCTTATGGCCTTGTGCAACATGGTGTGTGGCTTCAAGGACCACAAACACTATCAGCACAGCAAACACCAAAAAATGTAAAATGCTTCCCTGGAACAACAAAGCCTGCAACACAGTGCAAGTTCTACATAGGTAGGGTGTATGACAACAGAAGTAATAGACTAGACCACCAGTGCTTGCAGCCAGCTTGTAGGGAGACATTGAATGTGCAGAAAAGAAAGACAGCAACATGATATGAAGACATCAGCTGAGTCTTCGTGTAGGTTTGAGTGGACACCAAAATTGAGGTGAGTCTTGCCTTGAGAGCTCGTGACGACATACATTCCACCCGCAACATGACATCAGTCTCAGGGTTCAGTCTGTTGTCAAGTGTCAGATCGTTGGCAAGTGGTGTTCTGCTGTCAGCTGTGCTGGTATTTGGCTGCCATACGGCATTGGATCCCTCGCCAGCTTCATGCATCGGTATTATAAAGAGTGAAGCAGTGGGTATATAATTGTACAGACATTGCTTGAAACGTCTGGAGCTGCAGAGAATGTTTGCTATAACAGCAGGACAGGTACCAACAGAGCTTAAACGTTGGCAAAGCACCAATTGGTACCTTGCAGGTTAGCTGTTGTATGCATGGCTTAAGTGGTCCTAGAAGCTATAGAGCAGCAGAGGGCCTCAGCAGCGCTGTCGAAGCAACCTACAAAATACTTTGCAACGCTCAGAATTCAGGGGCTCAGAGCTGTCGTTAGACTCTGCTGCACAGCCTGCCGCTGCTGCTGCCGACACTTCGAATCCAGGCCCTTGCAGGAATCTAGAGATCACAGAACTGACAGGGCGGGCCATGCACATGCACTTTGCGTGCTAGGCATTTGGCTGCCAGCAACGGAGCATAGCCATTGGAAACTTCCCGCAAGAACGCGCTGCGAGTGTGATGAAAGTTGTTTGTGGTGTCGGAGCATATGCAACTTCGTGCTTGCGCACTGCGTCAAGAGCCGAGCCAGCCCTGTTTCCAGCAGCTCAAACAGCAACTGGCATTCGCAATCGCAGCTCAAGCACGAAGTGTTTGCAGCGACGACAAGTTCGACGCCGGTGAACTGATCTGGTGTTCCTATTTGCACCTTGACTCATCGCTTCTTGCGGATTGGTCATCAGTAATGCGATGTACGGGATGCTTGTATCCCGTGCACTGAGGCTCACTGCGAATGACTGTATTCCTTGGCAAAAAGGGAACTGTTCATCCCGACAGCCAGTGTCAAGGTGATCCAAAGTACGAAATCCGTAAATGTTTTAATCCCCAGCAGCCTTCTTATGTGAGCAGAACAAGGCCTAAGGCCAGATCTATCCCAAACAAGGGTCAGAGTCTACCGAGAAAATCTGTTCAATTTGCGCTTGCTTTGGTGAGCAACGCTCGTCCAGTCAAAGTGTAGAGGCTCAAGATTGTTTGCTTGCAATTTGCCTTGCCGGTGAGCTGCAGTTGAGGTCGTCCAGCGGCTCACCGGTTGTAAGGTTTATCATAACGCTGCAGACCTAGCTAGATTAGATGGTTAAATACCTGCAGGTGCAGCGATAAGATGGTCGACCCGTAAGCAACGTTCGCTGTTGAATCTAACAACCACTTGGGGTTGCCATGAGCCTCGAATCAGCAGGTAAAGGCCACAAAGTGCAGTCTTGAAGGAATCTGTCAACGCGTTGTAGATGTTTGGATCACTCTCTGCCGAAACCCGCAAGGAGCAGCAAGGTGCAACTTATCGACCCCTTTTTAGTTGCTCTGACTCTTGCTCTGCATCTGCAGCGGTCGATACGAGGCAATCTTATAGGCACGTTCACGCGTGGGACGGAGAGGAGCGCAAGCATGACGACTTCACCAACCTTGTGTCGGCAGCTCTGCACAAGGCCGGCTCCAAAAAGGCCCTTTTGCCGACAAAGTCTAAGAAAACCATTAATGAGGTCAATTTGCGGGACCTCACGCGCTCAAAGCGCCGGTTTGTAGTGGAGCAGGCTCTTGAGGTAACGTTGACCGACAACGTCCTTTTTATCATTCGCCCAATACAAGGCTTGATAGCTGCCAGCCGTGGTTTATACTACCAAGCCATGCACATGCCAGCCGTCGTCCACCACGCCATGATGTATCTTCGCTCGGGAACACACACAAGTTGCTCGCAACCTGCCAGTCAGGCTATTTTCTGCCTGACCTAGAGCTTAGTAGGTCTGTGATTAGCTTAACTCCTGACAACTGTCCTGATGTCATAGCAGTACTCTGAACTGAGTTTTTGCAATGTGCAGAGTGAGGATGCAGATGCTGCAGTCTTCTTTGGCAAACTCAAGGACCGATTTGAGAGGTAAGGCAGGCTGGTCTGATCACGCCTGCTTTGCAGTCACCGGTGCAAGCTGCACACCAGGTGTACATCAGCTGCAATCCATCAGCACCCAATCACACAACAATGCTTGGTCAATCTGCAGGGCGCATGTTGACCTTGCAAGTGTGGAGGTCAGATTCAAGCACCTGTCAGTCAATGCTGAGGTTGCAGTGGGAGCCAGGGGTGAACCCACGGTCTGGAATGCCTACCGCAACCAGTTTGAGGTAAATTATCCTGTCTGCATCTCTGCTAGATTCTTGCGTAGAGCCTGTCATCCATGCCAACACTTATAGCCAGCTCTGCTAGGGACTGCCAAGCAGCAGTTTTCAGCTGCAGCTTGATGCACACATAAGTCAGCCTTATCCATTCACTCTTTCAATGCATCCTCTTCATAACAAATCACTCTGAGCAGCTCCTGTTGCTGCATGTAGAGCATATTGCAAAAGGTGGGTGCCATTAAACCCAGCAAGACACAGTTCTGCATCCTGGATGATGTGAGCGGCACTTTGAGGCCTGGCCGCATCACCTTGCTTCTGGGACCACCTGGCGCGGGCAAGTCTACTCTGCTCAATGCTCTGGCAGGCCGGATGCAGAAGACAGCGATGCATGTAGGTTCCTCTGCTGCCTGTATGCCACAAATCAGGAAGGTTTTCAATAAGATGCATCTGCCTGTCATTTGCTTACAAGTTGTTTTGTATGTTGCATGCAGTCTGAGCCTGCCCCTGATCATTCAGATCCTGACATACTGTGCGTTGCATTCCTGTTTCATGCGACAGACAAGGCACATCCGTGGCAGATGTGACGACATAGGTCGTCCCGAGTTAGGCTTGCTGCAGGGACTATCCCATGAGATTGTGTTTCCAAATGTGCTGCAGCTGCTGGAAACGGCAAGCTTGTCACATGTTCTGCAGGTGACTGGTGACATCACATACAACGGCAAGGGCTTTGACCAGTTCAGGGCAGTGCACACGGCGTCCTATGTGGACCAGGATGACTTGCATTTACCCATGCTTACAGTGAAGGAAACCCTGGACTTTGCTTCTAGGGTTCAGGGCGTCGGTCACAAACTTGGTGAGCATCCACACCACTGAAAGATGGTTTGCACCTGGAACATGTCCAGCAGTGGTGCTGACTAGACGATCACCTGAAAGTTGTCCCTAAACTAGGAACGCCTGGTACTGATCCTAGGCGTTCCTGAGTTTAGCAGAAATGCAACCGGATATCCATTCTGAAACCAAGGTTGCTTCAAGGGCAGTGATGCTTTTGCATCACCAAGAGCTGGTGATTTCAGAGACATCTGTGTTGCCTATTGCAGCCTTGAGTGTCGTCATGCAATCAGATCACGCCCACCAAAATAGGCACCGCTGACGGCATACTAGTACTCTCATGTTATTTGGAAGCTGACAGATTTTGAGTTCTGGTCATACATCACAGGGTGGGACAGTGCAAAGAAAATGTGAGGGAGCATTTACCAGACTCTTGTAGAGAATGTCAAGACACGTCATTATTGGTACACTGACTGCCAAAGCAGGATCTCATACACGGCGCTACTCAGGACTGCACATACCTTGTCCTAGGTGAAGACATCTGTTGGAATGAGTGAATATGATTGTGCAGAGGATTTGCGAGAGCTGCACCAGAAGGAAAAGGAGGCTGGCATTGAGCCTGACTGGGAGATGGACACTTTCACTAAAGCTGCAGTGCAATCTGGAAAGCGCGAGTCTATTGCCACTGACCTGATGCTCAAACTTCTGGGTCTGGACGTAGGTTCTTTGCTCACATAGCGTACCAAGCGTAGGCTTGTGATGGGGACTTATGCTGCTTGATGCAATTGCTCTGGTGTCTTTCCGTGATGTGCAAGCATCTGTCCTTCAAGCCAAGTCTGTTGAGATGTTTTACATATACACCACAGGGCGGGCCTTTTTCCAAATCAAGGTGTGATCTTGTCATTCCTGTCTATACACCATAGAGTTGGCGCTAGCAGTGCTGATGCCACCCACTGCTCTGTATGCCGCCGTCATGAAGGTTTGCAGTTGCAGCTGTTCTAAACCTGCACAGCCAGTCTGATGGTACTGCTTGACCACAGGTCTGTGCTGACACCTTGATTGGGTCTGACCAAATCCGTGGCGTCAGTGGCGGGCAACGCAAACGTGTCACCACAGGTCAGTCAACAAGTTGTCACAACCAACTCCATGCCCAGCACTAGGGATGTGTTGCATGCATGCACTGGTTTCCTCCCATCATGCTTTTCACGGTGTTAGACTGTTCATTGCATTGCTGAAAGCTACTGGCATCCCTTTAGTAGACAGCCACTGGCATCCCATGAGTCAGCATTCACTTTAGGCATGGTGATGAAGAGCACCTGATTGTGTGCAAAGCAACGTACAGCCACCAATGACATCAAGAGCATCACCCCAAGCCTGTGAATCCATGCTGCATAATGCATTGACATGGGTCAGTCTTGCTGTAACACCTCACTGCCTATGGTTCAGGGGAACTGCTGGTCGGTCCAAAGAAGACCCTGTTTCTTGATGAAATCAGTACAGGCCTGGACAGCAGCACCACCTTCCAGATAACTCGCACCCTGCGTGACTTCAGCCACCTGCGCCAAGCCACCATGCTTGTTGCCCTGCTGCAGCCCACGCCTGAGACCTACAACCTCTTCGATGACATCCTGCTCATGTCTGAAGGTGGGTACTGGCATTTGAGCTCATGCATGACCATTGTTACCAGGACTGTGTATTGTGCTCAGCCTGCTGTGGACATCAGCAGCAATCTTGTGTTCACAGATGACAATCATCATCGGCCGCAGTCGTGTGTTGAAAGATGACACGCGCCGTCAGCAGCAGTCTTATTTTCACATGAAATGAAAGTCTAGCAAGACAGTGTGATGCATCAGCCATAGGCAGGCATGTGTCTTGCATGACTGCAGCCAATGACTTCAGCAGCATGCCCTGAAGCCTCGCTGTGATGGCGTTGCACAGGCTGCAGCCAGCTCTGATTGCCATCCAGCATACTTCTGTTCCTACTGTGAAACCACTGTCGCTGTACTGCAGGCAAGATGGTGTACCATGGGCCTAGAGAGGACATCTTGCCTTTCTTTGAGAGCCAAGGCATGCACTGCCCGCCCCGAAAGGCTGACTCAGACTTCCTGCAGGAAGTCACCTCCCGCAAAGACCAGCAGGTGGGTGCCCACACTACAAGTGGGCCTTGCAGCCTCCTTGCACTGTTCCTTGCCTTGTTGCATTACTTGGCTTGCTGTCAGTATACAATGCATACATCTGTCAACCACACAGCTTGCATTCTTCCTGTAGTGGTGGCTGTGGTGTGTCTGCCTGCCTCAGGTTTGCCATCATATCTTCCAGACCGCAGAGAGCATCACGTGTTCACATGATTTGTGACGTCCTTTCAGCCTTGAGAAGCACGATCTTGTAAGCTATCTGAGCGCGAATTTGTTGAATGCTTGCAGCAATACTGGAGTGGTGGGAAAGACAGCTACAGATACATTCCTGTACGCGCCTTTTCTGAGGCCTTCCAGCAGACTCCCATTGCACGCGGCAACATGGAGTACCTAGAGCAACCCTATGAGTCCCCTAACCCCAAGTGCGAGGAGGCCCTCATCACTCACAAATATGCCTTGCCATGTGAGTCCTGTTTAAAATCTGCTTTGAGTGCTGTTACTGTGTGTCACTCTGTTACTGTCACCATTACTGTCACTGTGGATGTTGCAATGCCTACTGTCTAGTCCAGGAGTGTATGTCGTCAGTGTGCATCTCATTGATGCCGCTATGCCTTGCAGGCTCTACTGGATGAACCCCCTCAACTACGCCACAAAGGCTATCATCATCAACGAGTTCACTGCCAGTAAGCTACAGAAGAACTCATCAATGCATGCTGTATGTGATTTCGCTCATGGACAAAATTGATTGCTGAGGTTGCGAACCCCTTACCCTTCATGTTTGCCAAAACCTGATACTAAAGCAAGCTTGCTGGCATGACTGTCCCCTGTAAATGTCTTGGTCAGCATAATGCTAGCTTTTGTCTCCGGATTCACTGCTTTCCTCCAGCCTGGTGATCACGCAATGGCTGAGCCCATCTGCCTGACCATGCTGACTGTATGGCAACTATGTTGCTCTGCTGTGTGACTCTGCCTGGATGTGTTGTAGATCACTGGCAAGGAGACAAGCGGTACCCATACGCACAGGGCATATACCCAGCCAACACACAGACTCTGGGGGATGGCATCTTGCATCAACTGTCGCAGACCACACACTATTGGTGGTGCTGGCTGGCTATTGGGGTCTGCCTGGCATACATCCTCTTGCTCAACTTGCTCATCCCAATTCTTCTGACATTCCTGCCACGTGAGTCATTGTCATGCGTCTGTCCAGGCGTACTGTGCTGATGCCGGCAGCGCAGCATATGTCATCAGTGTCGTGGCTTCCATGGCTATTAGACCTCCATATCCAGCTGATGTGGTTGACCTGCCTGTCTCCAGAAGTACTGTGTCAGTGTGCTGCATTGTCAATCAGGTCCATGGCTGCCTTGAAGGACCAGCTCAAGCCTCTCGTCCCTTTAGAATCTATATAGTCTCCATGTGTACAGTGTCAGTGTCAGTCCGTGCATTCATTGTCATGGCTTCCTTGTACATCTGCCTGCAGACCTGGGTCATGTGAAGCTGCTGCTCGTGTGAAGTCGACTTGTCTACATGTGTCTGCATCAGTTGCTGCTTGGGTTTGGCTAAGCTCATATGGCAAGTTCTGCCCTATCACAGCTCATTTGCACACAAATAGGGAGTCAGCTGATTTCACACATGCAGTGATTGTACAAATCATGCACGGCTGGCTGCTTGCTTGCTTGCTTGCTTGCTTGCTTGCTTGCTTGCTTGCTTGCTTGTCTCTTTCTGCCAAGAAGGCTTGTTCATTGCTTGTTCATTACTGTAACACCCATGCGTTGCTTGAGTATCAGTACCAGGCACGCTGAGTCCGTCTATTCGGCATGCTGAGTCTGTTCACTTGGCATGCAGCCTATGGCAGCAGTGCAACCCACATGGTTACAGACGAAGCCCTGGCTGAGAGGAGGGCTGCCCTGGAGGGGGACCCAGGCACTGACAACGCTGTCAAGGTCAACATGCCACAGGAAGCTTCCATGCACCAGGCCCAGCCTGTGGAGCAGCCAGAACAGCCACTAGAGACAAGGGTAGGCGCCAGCTGCTCTTGTCAGAAGGCACATGGAAGCACAGCACTGCTGTTGCTCATGGCTTGGCTGTTGCACAGCATCATCTTTGTTGTTGTACACATGGGCTGCTCCCTGGCTATCCAGATGTGCAGTGATTTGGCGTGCGTGGACTGCTGCAAAGTTTACATGACCAATGTGAAGGCCTGTGCTGTCATTGCAGCTGGTACAGAGCGAGCTTGCAATCTACATGCTGACTAGATCATTGTTGCAACAACTGTGTCTATTTTGTGATTGAGTCCCCTGGCGCATCGGTATATTGCACCAGACAGAATCTACTTCGACGTGAATGCTGTGTGCTGCAGCCTATTACATTCCCATGCTTTGTGCCAAAGCCAATGACACTTGCATGCTCTGTACTGAAGCACACAAAGAAAGCAATGCGCATGTTTGGTGCTGACATCAATGATACACGCATGCAAGTCATGCTGTGGTGATGCAGTTAACTTATCCAAGGAGGACTCTGGCACCAGATAATGCCCAAGGCCATGGTGCTATCCCACCGCCCCTTGAGAGCCCATTCCTGCAGAGGCTGGACCCTGTCACAGTTGAGCCCTCACCCAATGGCCCTGATGTTGACAGATGGGACTCAGCAGAGGAGCCCACTAGCAAGGGTGCTGCGGGCAACCATGGCTCTCAGAAATTGCTGACTCAAGCTACCGGGCAGGCTGCAGAGCACGCCAAGTGCGTCGTGCTTTGCTTTCAGTCCTGTTTGCTGCATTCTTGGCATGCTATGCCTATGCTGTGCTGTGCTGTGCTGTGCTGTGCTGTGCTGTGCTGTGCTGTGCTGTGCTGTGCTGTGCTGTGCTGTGCTGTGCTGTGCTGTGCTGTGCTGTGCTGTGCTGTGCTGTGCTGTG
>JAABUT010002327.1_pt1 | contig 18655 bp, 21 predicted proteins | sample 5559281 | NCBI WGS metagenome assembly JAABUT01 (sample SAMN10711880, study PRJNA513359) | rock metagenome | isolation source: Antarctica rocks | place: Antarctica: Victoria Land, Ricker Hills nord | collected 2016-01-04 | reverse complement strand
CGCCGCCTTGAGGGAAGTCGCCCAACGAGCGGACACCACAGCGGGCCGATCGACTGACGCGGGACTGCCGGACGCACCAGCGAGCGCATGAACCGGCGGCGTAGTGAGCGCGCCGGGCAGTTCCGAGCAGCGACGCGGCCGCGACCGGCCCGCTTGACCTCGTCGGCCCTGACCGCATTCGAGGTGTACTTCTCGCGGCGAATCACGGACCTCCAGCAGTTGGGCCCATCACTCATGGCCTAGCCCTATCGTCAGTCAGTCAGATCAGTCGCGCTGGTCCGCGAGCTTTCCCCGCAGCTGCAGCACCGCTTTGGTGTGCATCTGGCAGATGCGGCTCTCGGTGACCCCGAGGACCTGGCCGATCTCGGCAAGGGTGAGCCCCTCGTAGTAGTACAGGGTGACGACGATCTTCTCCCGCTCGGGCAGCGTGTTGATCGCCCGAGCGAGCAGGTACTTGGTCTCCTCGGTCTCAAACGCCGCGACCGGGTCCTCGGCCCTGGTGTCCTCCAAGGTGTCCACGAGCGAGAGCTTGTCGCCCTTCTCGCCACCGGCCGTCAGCAGCTCGTCGAGCGCGACCACGTTCACGAACGAGACCTGGCTGAAGATCTGGTGCAGGTCCTCGAGCTTGATGCCGAGCTCGGCCGCCACCTCGGCCTCGGTCGGCGAGCGGTGCAGCTTGGCCTCCAGCACCGCGTACGCCTTCTCGACCTCACGGGCCTTGTAGCGCACCGAGCGCGGGATCCAGTCGATCGAGCGCAGCTCGTCGATGATCGCGCCCTTGATCCGGCTGATCGCGTAGGTCTCGAACTTGATCGCCCGCTCGATGTCGAACTTCTCGATGGCGTCGATCAAGCCGAAGATGCCGTAGGAGACCAGGTCGGCCTGCTCGATGTTGGGCGGCAGACCGACACCGACCCGGCCGGCGACGTACTTCACCAGCGGCGAGTAGTGCAGGATCAGCCGCTCCCGCAGGCGCTCCTCGCCGCTGGCCTTGTACTCCCGCCACAGGACGGCGATGGCCTGCTCGATCTCGGCCCGCTCCTCGTCGCTGACCCCTGCGTAGCGGCCGCGGCGCGCGGGCGATCGACGGGTCGAAGGCGCGTCGAGGACCTCGGCGTCGTCGTCGGCCGCGGTGACCACCCGACCGCCCGAGCCGTCAGGCTCGGGGGTGCGCACGCTCATAGCTCGTCCTCAGCCGCTCGACGCTGACATGCGTGTAGATCTGGGTCGTGGCGAGCGTAGCGTGACCAAGCAGTTCCTGGACGCTCCGCAGGTCAGCTCCGCCTTCGAGCAGGTGCGTCGCAGCACTGTGCCGCAACCCGTGCGGCCCCAGGTCCGGCGCTCCATGCACAGCCGTCAACCGCCGGTGCACCAGGGCACGCACCGTGCGCGGGTCCACCCGGCCTCCCCGCTCTCCCAGCAGCAAGGCCGACGCGCTGGCCGGCCCGGCCCAGCACGGCCGGCCCGTCCCGAGCCACCCATCGAGGGCGGTTTGCGCAGTCACGCCGTACGGGACGCTGCGTTCCTTGCTGCCCTTGCCCAGCACCCGCAGCAGCCGTCGACCGTCGTCCACGTCCTGCAGGTCCAGACCGCACAGCTCCGCGACGCGGACCCCGGTCGCGTACAGCAGCTCGAGGGCGAGGCGGTCCCGCAGATCCTTCGGGTCGGCCCCGTCCACCGCGTCCACCAGGGCGCAAGCCTCATCGACGCGCAGCACCTCGGGCAGCGGCCGAGCCCCCTTCGGGGTCGCGAGCAGCTGGCCCGGGTCCTCGGCCAGCAGGCCCGCGCGATGCGCCCACGACGTGAAGGCCCTGGCGCTCGAGCCCCGCCTGGCGAGGGTCGTCCTGGCCGAACCGCTGCTGCGCAGCCGCGCCAGCCAGCTGCGTAGGACCGCGAGGTCGAGCTCGCCCGTGTCCACCACTCCGGCGCGGGTGGCATGCCCGAGCAGGCTTGCGACATCCCCGGCGTACGCGCGGACGGTGTGCGGTGAACGGTCGCGCTCGAGCTCCAGGTGACGGACGAAGGCCCTCAGCGCCTCCTGCAGCCTGGGCGGGAGCGCATCGTCGGACACCGGTACCACGCTGCGCCCACGCCGATCGCGGGTCAAGCCGCCGCGCACGGATCGCGTGCCTGAGTCCAGCGCGGCCCGCTCCGCACCTGCTCGATCACTGCACAGCTCGTGCAGGGCCACCCCCCAGAGCCGTCAGCCGCCAGCCGGTGTCGCTGCGCTGGACCAACCCGGCCACCAGGAGAGGCGGCAGAACCTGCTGCACGACGAGCGAGGAGACGCCCGCCGCGCGGGCGATGCTGGCCTCCAGCGCGGGCCGGTGGACGGGTACGGCGTCCAGGACGCGCTGCACGGTCTCCGACAGCGCGTCGCGCGGGAACTCGGGCCCCCGCGGCACAGGGGCCACGTCCTCGCCGATCTGGCCGATCGCCTCCAGGACGTGCTGCGCCTCGGTGACGCAGATGGCCCCTTGGCGCAGCAGCGCATGGCAGCCGGCGGACTGGGCGGAGGTCACCGGTCCCGGTACGGCCATGAGTGGCCGGTCCAGGTTCGCCGCGCGGGCGGCGGTGGACAACGAGCCGCTGCGCAGGGCCGCCTCGACGACGACCGTTCCAGAGGACATGGCCGCGATCACCCGGTTGCGGACGAGGAAGCGGTGCCTCGTCGGCGCGCAGCCAACAGGCCACTCACTGACCACCAGGCCCTGCTCCGCGATGCGCGTCAGCAGTTGGTCATGGCCCCTGGGGTAGGCCACGTCCACGCCGCAGGCGAGCACCGCGACCGTCGGCGTGCGGCCGGACGCCAGGGCGCCACGGTGCGCCGCAGCGTCGATGCCGTACGCCCCGCCACTGACGACCGTCGCCCCGTGATCTGCCAGTCCGAGCGCGAGCTCACCGGCAACGTGCTCGCCGTACGTCGTGGCGGCTCGGGCTCCGACCACCGCGACACTGCGCTCGGTCAACGCGCGCAGCGGGTGCGGGCCGCGCACGAACAGCGCCCATGGTGGAGCCATCCCTCGGCCGCACTGCTCGAACCCGAACTCCAGGCGGTCCTGCGGCCACTCGGCGTCGCCAGGGCAGACGATGCGCGCTCCGCTCCGGTCAAGACAGCGGGCGTCGTCGAGCGGGTCGTAGCCGACCAGGCGCTCACGCACGCCGGCGAGGGCTTCCGCGGACATGCCGGGAAGCCGTCGGTCGGCGCGCAGCTGCTCCAGAACCGCGAGCGCGCCCCCTTCGGAGACGGCGAGGGAGACCGCGGCGGTTCCCGGCTCGCAGATCCGGCTGAGGGCAGCCCGGGCCAACCGCTCGTCCCACCCGACCGCGACGATCACGCCGCGACCGCCGACGATGCCCGCCCGATGCGGTAACCCAAGGCGTGCCCCACATGCTCGCTGCGCGGCGCCCCGCTGTCCTCGAGGTCGGCCAACGTCCAGGCCAAGCGCAACACGCGACCGAAGCCGCGGGCCGTCAGCAAGCCCTTGTCCAGGGCCATCTCGGCGGTGGCGGTTGCGCTGCGGGAGACGGGCCAGCGCCGGGACAGCTCGACCGGCGGCACGTCGCCGTTGGTGCGCCACGGCGTGCCCTTGAAGCGGGCCGCTGCCAACGCGCGGGCGTGGACCACCCGGGCTGCCACCGCAGCGCTCGACTCACCTCGGCCGTCCTCCGCCAGCAGCTCGGCGCGCGTGATCCGTGGCACCTCGACGTGCATGTCGATGCGGTCGAGCAGAGGCCCCGACAACCGGGAGAGGTAGCGGCGCTTGGACGCAGGCGGGCACGAGCAGTCCGAGCCCGTCTTCGCGCACGGGCAGGGGTTCGCGGCGAGCAACAGGGTGAACCGGGCCGGGTAGTGCGCGGTGCCGCCGACGCGGGTGATGCTCAGCCGACCGCTCTCGAGGGGCTGCCGCAGCGCGTCAAGGACCCCGCTCGCGAACTCGGGCGCCTCGTCGAGGAACAACACGCCGTGGTGCGCAAGGCTTGCTGACCCGGGCTTGGCGATCCCGCTGCCACCGCCCACGATCGAGGAGATCGTCGCCGTGTGATGCGGGTCCTGGAACGGCGCTCGGCACAGCAGCGGCTGGGTGTCCGGCAGGAGCCCGGCGACGGAGTGGACAGCCGTGACCTCAAGGGCGTCGGCCAGCCCCAGCGGCGGCAGGACGCCCGGGAGCCGCTCGGCCAGCATCGTCTTGCCGCTGCCCGGCGGTCCGAGCAGGAACAGGTGGTGACCTCCGGCGGCGGCGACCTCCACAGCCGTACGCCCGGTCGGCTGACCAGCGACGTCCACCAGGTCCGGAAGGACCACCTCGTCGTACGCGGTCGGGCCGGGCTCCACCTCGGGGAACGGCTCACCGCGCAGCAGTGCCAAGAGGTCGCGCAGGCAGGCGACACCGGTCACTGACATCCCGGGGAGCAGCCGTGCCTCGGCCAGGTTGCCACCCGGGACGACGACCCGCTCGTAGCCCGCACGGCTGGCCGTGAGGACCGCCGGTAGGACGCCCCGCACGGGGCGCACCGAGCCGTCCAGGCCCAGCTCCCCGATCAGGATCCGGCCCTGCAGCGCGCAGGCAGGCACGGCCCCGTCGGCGGCCAGCACGGCCGCGGCGAGCGCCAGGTCGAAACCGCTGCCCCTCTTGGGCAGGGACGCAGGCGAAAGCCCGAGCGTGATGCGCTTCTGGGGCCAGGCGCGCCCTGAGTTGACAACGGCCGCGCGCACCCGGTCACGGGCCTCGGCCAGTGCTGCGTCAGGCAAGCCGGTGACGGTCAACCCCGGCAGGCCCTGCGCGAGATCGGCCTCGATCTCCACGATGTGCCCGTCCAACCCGACGAGGCTGACCGAGAAGCTCCGGGCCAGCGTCATCAGAACGCCCCACGCAGGTGCTGAACGACCGGGAGCGAGCCGTGCCTGCGCACGATGGAGACCACGTCGAACCGCAGCTCCCCGGCTCCGGCCGGCCGATGGTCGGCCAGCCAGCGCAGCGCCAGTCCGCGGATGCGGCGTGCCTTGACCGGACCCACGGCCTCGGACGGCTCGCCGAACGCCGTACCGCTGCGGGTCTTGACCTCGACGAAGACGATCACCGTGCTGTCGCGGGCTACCACGTCGAGCTCACCCTCGCGGCATCGCCAGTTCCTGGCCAGCACCTCGAAGCCGTCTGCGCGCAGGTGCTCGACGGCGAGGTCCTCACCCCACCTGCCCAGCGCCGCTCGAGGATCCGCCTGCTTGTCGGCCATCTCGACCACCTCCGGCGGCGACACTGCTGCGCGCAGGGCCGCCAGGAGCTCCGGGAGCGACATCTGTGGACAGCCGTTGCGCTGTCCACAGGGCTACTTCTGCGGGGTGCGCGCTCCGTGCACGATGGCTGCGGTCTCGCTCGTGCCTTGTGCACTGTCGTGCGAGGACACTGCTACCCCCTGGGCGTTCCCGGGTGAGTCGAAGGAGGCAGGGCCCGTGGTGTTGGCGTCGTGCTCGCTCATCTCGGCCGCAGAGGCGGCACGGTCGGTGCCGATCGGCTCCGGGGAGACCCCTTGGCTGGCGGGCGCTCGCTGTGCGGTCCCGGACTCGGCGACCTCCTCGATCGCCGTAGAGGTGTGGTCCGGACGGGCACCGCCCGCCGGGTGCGAGGGCAGCTGCCCGGCGGCCGACCCCATGCTCATGGCGTCGAGGTCCAGCCCCTCGGCGGTCAGCCCGCCGCTGGAGGGCTCCGGGTCGGTGTGGGCCGGCGTCGGCGGTACCGGCTCGACCTTGCCCTGGTTTGCGGCTGGAGCTCCATCGTCGAGCCGGTCCGCGAGGCCAACGGTGCCCTCGCCGTCGTCGTTCGGTGTGCTGCCCGCGCCCGGCTCGTCGCCGTGCGGGAGGTCGTTGCCGGGCATGCTCGCATCGGTCATGGTCCCGGCTCTACCCGCCGAGCGGCTGGGAACCCCTCGGCAGCTCGAGATCGGGCTTGTCCAGCTTCTCGACGTTGACGTCTTTGAAGGTGAGCACCCGTACCGTCTTGACGAAGCGCGCCGGGCGGTACATGTCCCAGACCCAGGCGTCGGTGAGCGTCACCTCGAACCACACCTCGCCGTCGTTCGTGCCCGGGAGGACCTCGACCGCGTTCGCGAGGTAGAAGCGGCGCTCGGTCTCCACGGCCCACTCGAACTGCTGAACGATGTCGCGGTACTCCCGGTAGAGCTTCAGCTCGATCTCGGTCTCGTACTTCTCGAGGTCTTCAGCGCTCACGGGTCCTCATGCCGAGGCATCCTGCCGTACGAGCGAGGACCGCACGTTCACGTAGGAGAAGCGGTGCTCCGGGCACGGGCCGTGCTCGGCCAGGGCTGCCATGTGCTCCGGCGTGCTGTAGCCCTTGTGCTGCGCGAAGTCGTATGCCGGCCAGCGCTCGTGCAACTGGATGAGCAGCCGATCGCGGGTGACCTTGGCAACGATCGAGCCGGCCGCCACGCAGGCCGCAACCCGGTCGCCCTTCCACACCGCGAGCGCGGGCGCGGGCAGGCCGGCGACCGGGAAACCGTCGGTCAGGACGTAGGACGGGCAGGGGTCCAGCCGCACGACCGCCTGCCGCATGGCCCGCACGTTGGCCACGTGCAGACCGATCCGGTCGACTTCTTGCGGTGCCACCACCACCACGGACCAGGCCAGTGCCCGCGCCACAACCTCGTCGTACGCCACCTCGCGGGCCCGCGCGGTGAGCAACTTGCTGTCCGCGAGGCCGGGCACCTCGCCGCGGCGACCGGGCGGGAGCACCACGGCGGCAACGACAAGCGGTCCGGCGCAGGCACCGCGCCCCGCCTCGTCGGCGCCCGCGACGCGCGGGAAGCCGTGCCGCTGCAGCATGCGCTCGAAGGCCCACAGCCCGTGCTCGTGGCGCACCACGGGACGGGGGGCGAGCAGCACTCACCCCACCCGCTCGAGCAGCGCCGCCAGGCCGTCGGGGAAGACCTTCTCGGCGGTGGCGGCCAAGTCGGCACGGGTCCACCACCGGTGCTCGACCACGCTGGCCAGCTCCAGCTCGGTGAAGCCCGCCGTGTCGACCTCGAACGCTCGGCCACGCACGAGGAAGAACTCCTCGTCCTGGTCGAAGCAGTGCCCGGCGAACTCGAACTGCACGCTGCGACGCAGCACCGGTTCACCGAGGCTCTCCGGGTGCACGCGCAGACCGGTCTCCTCGAACAGCTCGCGGGCGGCGCCCTGCTTGCGCGACTCCCCCGGGTCCAACCCGCCGCCGGGGGTGAACCACCAGGTGCCGCGCTCGGGAGCCGCGGGGTCCCCACCCCGGAACAGCAGGACCTTACCCACGTCGTCGAGGAGCAGGACCCGAGCGGCGAGGCGGGGGACAGAAGACGCCATGACCCGGTCACCCTACGTCCGGTGGTGGGGAGACCGGCACGGGTGGCGCCGAGGCCGACCCCGACAACGACCCCGCCACCGAACCCGGCACTGCCCCTGGCACCGAGCCCGGCACGGGGCGTCCCGGCCCGTCGGCCAGGACTAGTTCCAGGTCTCGTCGGGCTCCTCGACCACTTCACCGGCGAGCAGCCGCTCGAGCAGCGCGGGCACCCCGGTCGGGAAGAACCGCCCCTGGTGCGCGGCAAGCTCATCCCGCGGCCACCAGCGCTGCCCGAGGATCGTCCCGCGCTCGGCCGGTGTGAGCGCGACGGCGCCCGTGCTCACAGGGCCGGGCAACAGGGCCAGGCGCCCCTCGTGCCGCGCCGCGTGCCGGCTGCCCCGCCAGGAGAAGCTCGAGACCCGGGTCCACTGCAGCGGCCCGACGCACCCCGGGGGCACGAGAACCCCCGTCTCCTCCGCGACCTCGCGCACCCCTGCCTGTTCGGCGTTCTCGCCCGGCTCCACGCCGCCCCCGGGCAACTCCCACCAGGTCGTGGCCAGGTCGGCGGGATCGACGCAGTCGAGCAGCAGCAGCCGGCCCCGCTGGTCCAGGACGAACAACTTGGAAGAGGTCCTCACCGCCGCCTGCGGCGCCGGAGCAGGGTTACCGGGAGGGCCAGGGCAAGCTCCGCGGCGTACGTCGTGGGGGCGCCGGTACCGAGGGAGGAGGTGAACGTCTGCGGTACACCGAGCACGCTGGCCCGGCCCAGCGGCCAGGCGACCAGGAAGGCCCGGCCGATGACCTTCTCGGCGGGCACCGTGCCGTGATTGACATCGGTGACGTGCGACCGCGAGTCGGCGGACTGGCCGCGGTGATCGCCCATGACCCACAGCCGACCGCTTGGCACGAGGACGCCGGCCGCGCCGGGAGGGCAGGCGTCCCGACCCTGGCCCGCGTCGCAGAAGTACTTCTGCGGGTCACTCGCCGGGTTGTTCTCGAACAGGTAGGGCTCCACGAGGCTGACCGGCGCCGACCCGGCCGGCCGCACGACGACCGCGCCGTCAGCGCTGCAGCACATGACCCGGTCACCGGGCACGCCGATGACCCGCTTGATGAAGTCCTTCTCGCCGGGAGCACCGAACCCGATCGCACTGCTGAGGGAGCGCAGGGCCGAGACGAGTCCGTTGGAGGCCGGCGGGACCCCGCCCTCGCTGGCGAAGTTGTCGAGCCCGTTAAAGACCACGACCTCACCGCGGTGGATGTCGCGAAACCGGTAGAGCAACTTGTTGACCAGCACGCGGTCCTTGACCTGCAGCGTGTTCTCCATCGACCCGGACGGGATGTAGAACGCCTGCACCAGGAAGGTCTTGAGCAGCAGGGCGAGGACCACGGCCAGGGCCGCCAGCAAAGGCAACTCACGCCAGGTCGAATGGGTCCTCCCGGTCGACGCCGGGGCCTCGAGCGGGCCGTCATCCGCTGGACGGGTCGCCGTCATGGGAGGTCCGGCCACACACACCACAACGGGCAGGTCGCGCGGGACGTGCCGGGCCGGCTAGGCCGAGGTAGCGGGCTTGCTGGCTGCGCTCGCCGGCTTGGCCACGCGCTTCTCCTTGATCTTGGCCTTCTTGCCGCGCAGCTCGCGCAGGTAGTAGAGCTTCGCCCGACGTACGTCGCCGCGGGTGACGACCTTGATCTCCTCGATCACGGGGGTGTGCAGCGGAAAGGTGCGCTCCACGCCGACACCGAAACTGACCTTGCGGACGGTGAAGGTCTCCCGCACCCCACCGCCCTGGCGGCGGATCACGACCCCCAGGAACTGCTGGACGCGCGAGCGGTTCCCCTCGACGACACGCACACCGACCGAGACCGTGTCGCCCGGTCGGAAGTCGGGGACATCGCTGCGCAGGGAAGCGTTGTCGAGCTCGTCGAGGATGTGCATCGCGGTGTCGCTTCCTTCGTGCAGGGTGGCACGCGCGCTGGGCGCGTGCAGGCAGGGGTGCGGGCCCGGATCGTCCGCAACAGTCCTCTACTGTGCCACACCGACGGACGGGGGTTCGAACCCGGCCTCGGCCAGCACCGCGAGGTCCCGCTGGTCGAACGGGCCGACGAGCAGGTCCGGCCGCAGCCGCGCGGTCCGCCGCAGCGCCTCGTCGCGGCGCCACCGGCTGATCCCCGCGTGGTCGCCCGAGAGCAGCACGGGGGGGACGTCCAGACCCTGCCAGGAGGGCGGCCGCGTGTAGGACGGTCCCTCGAGCAACCCGTGGGAGAACGAGTCGTCCTCGTGCGAGGCCGTGTTGCCGAGCACGCCCGGCAGCAGCCTCGCGACCGCCTCGACGATCACGAGCACGGCCGCCTCACCGCCGGCCAGCACGTAGTCGCCGAGCGAGATCTCGTCGACGACCATGGTCTTTCGGGCGTGCTCGACGACGCGGCCGTCGATGCCCTCGTACCGGCCGCAAGCGAAGGCCAGCCACGCTTCGCCGCTGAGCTCGTGCGCGAGTTCCTGGGTGAACGGGCGGCCGGCGGGCGTCGGCAGGATCAGCCGGGGGGCCGGCGCCGGGCCGCCGCCGGCGAGGACGCGCTCCAGAGCCAACCGCCACGGCTCAGCGGTCATCACCATGCCCGGGCCGCCGCCGTACGGGCTGTCGTCGACGGTGCGGTGCACGTCCGTCGCGCCTTCGCGCAGGTCGTGCCGTCGGACCTCGAGCAGACCGCGTTGCTGCGCCCTTCCCAGCAGCGAGACGTCGAGGGCGCTCAGGTACTCCGGGAAGATGCTGACGACGTCGATGAGCACGTCACTCGGGCCCAGCCGGCAGGGTCAGGTCCAGCAGGCCGACGGGCGGGTCGATGACCACGCGTCGTCCCGCTACGTCGACGATCGGCACCATCGCGCGCACGAAGGGCACAAGCACCTCCGTGCCCTCCTCCGGGACCGGCTGGGCAGGCGAGCCCGTCAGGCGTACGACGAGGACGTCGCCGTGCGGCAGGTGCAGGACCTCGGCGAGCTCACCGAGGGGTGCGCCCGACACCAGCTCGATCGGTAGGCCGACGAGCTGGTGGTCCAGGAACACGTCCGGGTCCTGCGGGACCGGGAGCGTGGCGGCATCCACCAGCAGTAACGTGCCCCGCAACGCCTCCGCACCGTTGCGGTCCGCGAGCCCCTCGAAGGCCACCATCAGCCGCCCGTTCTGGTCGCGGGCAGCGGCCACCGTCAGCGGGCCTCGCTCTGCCGGCTCGGTGAGCAGGACGGCGCCGTCGGCGAACCGGGCCCCGGGCTCATCCGTGCGGACCTCGACCGTGACCTCTCCCCGGATCCCCTGGGGTCGCCCGATACGGCCGACCACCAGCAGGTCGGGCTCGCTCAGCGCACCTCATCGGTGTCGACGACGTCGACGCGGACGCCCCGGCCACCGAGGGCGGCCACCACGGTGCGCAGCGCCTTCGCGGTACGCCCGTTGCGGCCGATCACCTTGCCGAGATCGTCCGGGTTGACGCGCACCTCGAGCGTACGGCCGCGACGACCGGTGACCAGCTCGACGGTCACGTCGTCGGGATTGTCAACGATGCCCTTGACCAGGTGCTCGAGGGCGTTCTCGAGCACCTACTCCGCCGCGGGAGCGGGAGCGTCGACGTCGGCGAGCTCTGCCTCGGCGACAGGGACCGTCTCGGTCGGGGTTGCGGCGGTGGCGTCGGCAGTCGCGGGCGCCGCCGTGACATCAGCGGCCGGGGCGTCAGCAGCCGGGGCGTCAGCGGCCGGGGCGTCGGTGGACGCGGGTGCGTCGGCCTTGGGGGTGGGTGCGTCGGCCTTCGGGGCCGCCTTCTTCTTGGGCGTGGTGGCTGCGCCGCCGGCGGCCTGACCGTCCAGGCCCTCACGGGCTGCGGCCTCGAACACCGCCTTCTTGTCGGCCTTGGGCTCGCGCACGAGCATGGGCGCCGGCGCCGCCTCGCCCTTGAAGCGCTGCCAGTCACCGGTCACCTTCAGGATGCGCTCCACCGGCTCGGTCGCCAAGGCGCCGACACCCAGCCAGTACGCAGCCCGGTCGCCGTTCACCTCGATGAACGAGGGGTTCTCCTTGGGGTGGTACTTGCCGATCGTCTCGATGACACGACCGTCACGCTTGGTGCGTGCGTCCGCAACGACGATCCGGTAGTACGGGGCGCGCATCTTGCCGAGGCGCATCAGCTTGATCTTGGTTGCCACAGGTCTTCGTGCTCCAGTCGTACGGGCGGGGTAGGTGGGCCGCCTGCGCGTGGGGGTGCGCGGGCTTCACCTCGTGCGGACGCGCTGACGACGGGTAGAGGGCCGGCGGCAGCGGTGGCTCGGCGACCAGTGTGCCAGACCCGACCGGCAGGCAACCGTTGCCCCGGCCGTGCGGCGGGGACGAGCGCAGTTCAGCGCGGGCGGCGCAGCCCCAGCGGATCGAGGTCGGCCTGCGTCGGCAGCCCCAGCGGGTTCGCCGCGCCGGGCGAGGAACGCTGCCCGTTCCCACCCGGTAGCGCACGCTGCCCGCGGCCACCGCCGCCCGAGGGTTCACCGGGTGCCGCGCCGAGCTCCCCCGCCGCCTGCTGGGCGCGCTGAGCCTGCGACAGGCCGCCGCCGGCCCGCCCCGGACCCTTCTTGCCCTTCTTGCCAGGTTGCTGCCGCTTGGTCTTGCGGCTCATTCCCGGCACCCCGGGCAGACCGCCCGAGCCGGCCATCTGCTTCATCATCTTCTGTGCCTCGAGGAAGCGGTCCACCAGGTTGTTGACCTCGGGGACGGTCACGCCGGCGCCCTTGGCGATCCGGATCCGCCGCGAGCCGTTGAGCACCTTGGTGTCCCGGCGCTCCTGCGGCGTCATGGACCGGATGATCGCGGCGATCCGGTCGAGGTCGGAGTCCTTGACCTGGGCGATGGCGTCCTTCATCTGCCCCATGCCCGGCAGCATCCCGAGCAGCGAGGTCAGCGAACCCATCTTCTTGACCTGGACCATCTGCTCCAGAAAGTCCTCCAGGTCGAAGTCCGCGCCGCTGCCGAGCTTTCCCGCCATCTTCTCGGCGGAGTCGGCGTCGAAGTGCCGCTCTGCCTGCTCGATGAGCGTGAGCACATCGCCCATGCCGAGGATGCGCGAGGCCATCCGCTCGGGGTGGAAGATGTCGAAGTCCCCGAGCTTCTCGCCCGTCGACGCAAACATGATCGGCTGGCCGGTCAGGTGGCGCACCGATAGCGCGGCGCCGCCGCGGGCGTCGCCGTCGAGCTTGGTGAGCACGACGCCGGTGAAGCCGACGCCCTCCTGGAAGGCCTGCGCGGTGACGACGGCGTCCTGCCCGATCATCGCGTCGACGACGAACAGCACCTCGTCGGGCCGTAAGGCGTCCCGGATGTCGGTGGCCTGCTGCATCAGCTCGGCGTCGATGCCGAGGCGTCCGGCAGTGTCGACGATGACCACGTCGTAGTTCACCCGACGCGCGTGCTCGAGCGACTGGCGGGCCACCGCGACCGGGTCCGCGGGGCCCTGGCCGGCGAGACCGACCGCCGACGCGCCGGGATGCGGGGCGAAGACGTCCACCCCGGCCTGTCCGCCGACGACCTGGAGCTGCTGGACGGCATTGGGGCGCTGCAGGTCGCAGGCCACCAGCAGCGGCGCGTGCCCCTGGGCCTTGAGCCACCGGGCGAGCTTGCCGGCCAGGGTCGTCTTCCCTGCGCCCTGCAGCCCGGCCAGCATGATCACCGTCGGTGAGGTCTTCGCGTAGCGCAGCAACCTTGTCTGGCCGCCCAGGATCGCCACGAGCTCCTCGTTGACGATCTTGATGATCTGCTGGGCGGGGTTGAGGGCCTTGGACACCTCCTCGCTGCCGGCCCGCTGCTTGACCGCGGCGAGGAAGGCCTTGACCACCGGCAGCGCGACGTCGGCCTCGAGCAGCGCGATCCGGATCTCGCGCGCGGTCGCCTCGATGTCGGCCTCGGACAGCCGGCCCTTGCCGCGCAGGGAGGTGAAGACCTTGTCGAGCCGGTCGGACAGGGTGTCGAACATCGGGCCTCAGCAGGGTCGGGGTCAGAGGCACCCAGCGTAGTGCGAGCACAGGGGGCCGGCGGTCCACGCTGATGCCCGCCGAGCGGGTCGGCGGCGGCTCAGGCGAGCGCGGCCAGCAGGTCGGCCGTCAGCTCGGTGCGGCCGCCCCCGACGAGCACCCCTCGGGGGTCGGCCAGGTAGAACGCGTCCACGACGTCGGCGCCGAGCGAGCTGACGTGCGCGGTCCGTACGTCCAGGCCGTACCCGTCGAGGACCGCGGTGATCCGGTGCAGCACCCCGAGCGCGTCGGGGGCGCGCACCTCCACGACGGTGGCCGTGGCCGACGCGTCGTCGAGGAGCCGCACCGTGGGCGGGGCTGCCGGCACCGGCGTACGACGGGGGTAGGCGGCCTCGCGGGCGGCCAGCCGGCCGACCAGGTCGAGCGAGCCCTCGATGGCGCGGCGCAGGTCCTCCCGGACCAGGGTCCAGTCCGGCAGCGCGCCGAAGCGCGGGCTGACGCGAAAGACCGTGACGCCGACGACGCCTCGGGTGAAGGCCGACGCCGATCGCACGTCGAGCCGGTGCAGGGCGAGCACCCCGGTCGACAGCGAGAGCAGGCCCGGTCGGTCCGGCGCGACGATCGTGACGGTCTCCCCGTCGGCGTCCAAGGCGAAGGTGCCCGCGCGGACGAGCGCTTCCTGGACCGCGGACAGCGGCGCGGGAGGAGGCGGCAGCGCGCCGGCCAGCAGAGCAGAGGTGCGGCCGACCAGCTCCGCGACGAGCTGGCCCTTCCACGTGCTCCAGGCCGCCGGTCCGGTCGCGGCCGAGTCGGCCTCGGTGAGGGCGTGCAGCAGTTCCAGCACCTCGGTCGAACCCACTGCGGCCGCGACCGAGGCGGCGGTGACCGGGTCGGCCAGGTCGCGCCGGGTCGCGACGTCGGGCAGCAGCAGGTGGTGCCGCACCATCGCCACGAGCACGTCGACGTCAGCGGGCTCGAGCCCCAGGCGGGGGCCGATCGCGGCGACGAGCTGCATCCCGACCACCGTGTGGTCCCCGGACAGCCCCTTGCCGATGTCGTGCAGCAGCGCGCCCAGCAGCAGCAGGTCGGGGCGCCCCACCCGCCGGGTCAGCCCGGCGGCGTGCGCGGCCGCCTCGACCAGGTGCCGGTCGACGGTGAAGCGGTGGTAGCTGTTGCGCTGCGGCTTGCTGCGGACCAGCGCCCACTCGGGCAGCAGCCGCACGAGCAGCCCCGCCTGGTCCAGTGCCTCGATCACAGGTACCGCGTCGTGGCCCGCGGCCAGCAGCCCGACCAGTGCCTCCCGGGCCGAGGCCGGCCACGGCGACGGCAGCGGCGGACACTCTGACAGCCGGGCCAGGGTGTGCGGTGCGACGGGCAGCCCGGCCCGGGCTGCGGCCTCGGCCACCCGCAGGACCAGCCCCGCGTCGGTGGCCGGGGTCGCATCTCGGGCCAGCACGACTTCGCCCTCCTGCTCGACGACGTCGTCGCCCAGCGGCCGGCGGACCGGACCCACGGGGCCGCGCAGACCGAGCAGCCGCCGGCGCGGAGCGGCGGCCTGCACCCGCCGCCACGTGCTGTCGCCGGCGTAGGCGATCGTCCGGGCGGCGGCGGAGACTGCCGCCATGAGCGCATCGGCGTCGGCGTAGGACAGGGCTGCCGCGACCGCGTCCTGCTCCTGCATGAGCAGCCGGTCCAGAGGGCGCCTGGAGGCCAGGACCGTCTGTCGGTGCAACTCCCCGCGGACGTCGAGCAGCACGTCGTACGCCGCACGGACCTGCTCGCCAGCAGGGTCCGCGAGCTGGGCGACGGCGATCGCGTGCAGAGCGTGCACGTCGCGCAGGCCGCCGCGCGCCTGCTTCAGGTCGGGTTCGAGCAGGAACGCCACCTCTCCAAAGGTGTGCGCGCGCTCCTGGACGGCCGCCCGGAGCTGCGGCAGGCGCTTGCCGGCGCCGGACCGCCAGGCGGCACGGGAGGCGGAGACGAGCTGGGCGGCGAGCCGGGGGTCGCCGCCGACGTAGCGCGCGTCCAGCAGGCCGAGCGCCGCCTTCAGGTCGCCCCCGGCCACGGCCACCGCCTCCTCGACGGTCCGGACCGAGTGGTCCAGCCCGATGCCGGTGTCCCAGATCGGGTACCACAGGCGGTCGGCGAGCGGACCGACCTCCCCGGTGCCGTCGTGCACCAGCACCAGGTCGAGGTCGCTGCCCGGAGCCGGGTCGCGGCGACCGAGCGCGCCGACGGCTACCAGCGCCACACCCGGACCCGGCTCGCCGAGCAGGCCGGCGAGCCACCCGTCGTACAGCTCGACCAGGGCCGAGCGCAGCGGCGCCCCGATCAGGTCAGGCTGACGGAGCAGCGCCTGCCGCCTAGAGCGCGTCCGGACCACGCTCCCCCGTGCGCACCCGCACGACGTCGTCGACCTGGGTGCACCAGACCTTTCCGTCGCCGATGGAGCCGGTGCTGGCGGACTCGACGACGGCGTCCATGACGCGACCCACCTCGGCGTCGTCGATGAGCACCTCGATGCGCACCTTGGGAACGAAGGACACGGAGTACTCCGCGCCCCGGTAGACCTCGGTGTGCCCGCGCTGGCGGCCGAAGCCCTGCACCTCGCTGACCGTCATCCCCTGGACCCCCAGGGCCTCCAACGAGGTCTTCACGTCGTCGAGCTTGAACGGCTTGACGACCGCCGTGATCATCTTCATGCGCTGATCCTCCCCCACTGCACGGACCGAGCACCAGGGCGGCGGGCCCCTACTCGGTACCCGCCGCCCTGCCACCCGGTTGCCTACAACGCCTCGACGCCACGCTCCCCCGTACGCACCCGCACGACCTCGTCGACCGGGGTGCTCCACACCTTGCCGTCCCCGATCGACCCGGTCTGCGCGGCCTTGGCGATGACGTCCACGACGTCGCCCGCATCGGCGTCGTCCACCAGCACCTCGACCCGCACCTTCGGCACGAAGGACACGGTGTACTCCGCGCCCCGGTAGACCTCGGTGTGCCCGCGCTGACGGCCGAAGCCCTGCACCTCGCTGACCGTCATGCCCTGCACCCCGAAGGCCTCCAGCGCGGTCTTCACCTCGTCGAGCTTGAACGGCTTGAGCACCGCCGTGACCAGTCTCATGAGTGCACCTTGGTGGCCGTCGTCTGCGAGGGCAGCATCGAGCCGGAACCCGCCGTGCCCAGGCCGACGAACTCGTACGCCGTCTCGGCATGGACGCTCTGGTCGATTCCGGTGATCTCCTGCTCCTCGGGGACGCGCAGCCCCATCACGGCCTTCACGACGAGCGCGATGACCAAGGTGAGCACGAAGGAGTACGCCAGGACGGCCCCCGCAGCAATGGCCTGACGCCCGAGCTGGGCGAAGCCGCCGCCGTAGAACAAACCCCGGATGTGCTGGCCCGAGGCATAGAACTCGGTGGCCTTGTCGCTGGCGACCAGGCCGACCAGCAGGGTTCCGGCGAGGCCGCCGACCAGGTGCACGCCGACGACGTCGAGCGCGTCGTCGTACCCGAGGCGGTTCTTCATGGTGACGGCGAGGGCGCAGAGCCCGCCGGCCACCAGCCCGACCAGGATCGCGCCGATCGGTGTGACGGACCCGCACGCGGGCGTGATCGCGACGAGTCCGGCCACCGCGCCGGAGGCGGCGCCGAGCGTGGTCGCGTGGCCGTCGCGCAGCCGCTCCAGCCCGATCCAGGCGACCAGACCGGCCGCCGTGGCGACCTGGGTGTTGATGAAGGCCAGACCGGCCAGGCCGTTCGCGGCCAGCGCCGAGCCGGCGTTGAAGCCGAACCAGCCGAACCACAGGACACCGGTGCCGACTATCACCAGCGGCAGGTTGTGGGGGCGCATGGCGTCGGTGCGAAAGCCCTTGCGCTTGCCGAGCACCAGCACGAGCGCGAGGGCGGCCGCACCGGCGTTGATGTGCACCGCGGTGCCACCGGCGAAGTCCAGCGCGCCCAGCTTGCTGATGATCCAGCCACCTGTGCCGGCCGCATACGCGGACGCGGCCCCGTGACCGAAGGGTCCCTTGGTGGCCGGGGTGCCGGCCGAGAAGACCCAGTGCGCCACCGGGAAGTAGACGATCGAGATCCACAAGATGCTGAACAGCACCCAGGAGCCGAACTTCATGCGGTCGGCGATGGCTCCGCTGATCAGAGCCAGGGTGATGATCGCGAACATCATCTGGAAGGCGACGAAGGCGTAGTTGGACAGCCCGGCCGTCGTGCTCATCGTGGTCTCGGCCTTGAGGCCCAGGTCGTCGAGGTTGCCGATGAGGCCGGCCTTCGCGTCGACACCGAACGACAGGGTGTAGCCGTAGATGACCCACAGGATGCTGACGAGCCCGATGGCCGAGAAGCTCATCATGAGCATGTTCAGCACGCTCTTGGACCGCGTCATGCCGCCGTAGAAGAAGGCCAGGCCAGGCGTCATGAACAGCACCAGGGCCGCGCTGGCGAGCACCCACGCGGTGTTCCCGACGCCTGTCGCGGCGTCGATCTTGCTCTGGATGTTCGGGTCGATGGGCATGCCTCTCCTCGCGTCGGTGGTGCGCGGCTGCTGAGCAGAGGGTGGCGACCGGGGGTTCCACCCCGGTCTCCGTGGTGTTTCCCGCCGGTGACGTCTGCACCGCTGGTGTTTCACCCGCGTGACACTCGACGCCCTGCCAACATGGCGGCATGAGCCGATGGCTGGAGGAGACCGGTGGTGCTCGCGGGTCGTCCTACGACGAGGCGTTCCGCGAGCTGGCCGAGCAGGGCGTGGACGTGCACGGCGAAGCCGCCTACGTGGACGCGCTGCTGCCCCCACGCGCCCGCGTGCTGGATGCGGGCTGCGGCACCGGGCGGGTGGCGCTCGAACTGGCCCGCCGCGGCCACCTGGTCACCGGTGTCGACAGCGACCCGTCCATGCTCGCGGTCGCCCGCGCCCAACCCGAGGTGGTGTGGGTGGACGGCGACCTGGCGACCCTGGACCTCGGCGAGCCGTTCGACCTCGTCGTCGCGGCGGGCAACGTCGTGGTCTTCCTGGCTCCCGGGACGGAGTCCGCCGTCCTCGGACGGCTTGCGGCGCACCTGCTGCCCGACGGCCTGCTGGTCAGCGGCTGGCGCACCGACCGGCTCGCGGTCCCGGCGTACGACGTGTGGGTCGCCGGAGCCGGCCTGGTGCCGGTGGCCCGGCACAGCACCTGGCAGGGGGCGCCGTGGGCGGCGGGAGCCGACTGGTGCGTCGCGGTGGACCGCGCGGCGGGGACAGCGGTGGACCGCGCGGCGGGGACAGCGGTGGACCGCGCGGCGGGGACAGCGGTGGACCGCGC
>JAABUT010002326.1_pt1 | contig 18665 bp, 19 predicted proteins | sample 5559281 | NCBI WGS metagenome assembly JAABUT01 (sample SAMN10711880, study PRJNA513359) | rock metagenome | isolation source: Antarctica rocks | place: Antarctica: Victoria Land, Ricker Hills nord | collected 2016-01-04 | reverse complement strand
CAAAATCGACCACGATGGACGGGAAGGCGGGGTCAGGAGATTGCCGCGAGGACGGCGCGCTTGGTCAGGACGCGGGCGAGGTGCTCGCGGTAGTCGGCTTTGGCGGACAGGTCCGAGGTCGGCGAGGCGCCCTCGGCGGCGTGCTCGGCGGCGGCACCGACAGCCTCGGGCGAGGTGTCGGCACCGGCCAACGCCCGCTCGACGGCCGAGGCACGTAGCGGCGTGGAGCCCATGTTCGTCAGGCCGATGCGCGCCTCGGAGATCGAGCCGTTGTCGCGCTTGACCAGCGCCGCCACCGCGACGATCGACCAGGCCTGCGCGACGCGGTTGAACTTCTCGTAGTGCGACGACCATCCCGCCCCGAGCTTCGGCACCCGGATCGAGGTGAGCACGTCGGCCTCGCCGAGAGCGGTGGTGAGGTAGTCGAGGAAGAACTCGTCGGCGCCCACCGTGCGCTCGCCGGACGCGCCGGCAAGGACGAACTGCGCGCCCAGCGCGAGAGCCACTGCGCCGAGGTCGCCGGCCGGATCGGCGTGCGCAAGCGCCCCGCCGAACGTGCCGCGGTGTCGCACCTGCGGATCGGCGATGGTTTCGGTGGCCTGCGCGATGAGCGGCGCGTGCTGGGCCACCAGCGGGTCGTGCAGCACCTCGTGGTGGGTGGTCATGGCACCGATGACGATCGCGTCGCCGTCCTCGCGCACACCGCGCAGTTCGTCGATGCGCCCGACATCCACCACCGTCGACGGGTAGGCCAACCGCAGCCGCAGCACCGGGATCAGCGACTGCCCCCCGGCCAGCACCTTCGCGTCCTCGCCGCCCTCGCCCAACGCCGACACCGCCTCGGCCACCGACGACGGGCGCACGTACTCGAATGCCGCGGGAATCACGATTCGCCTCCGTCCGAGGTGCTGGTACTCGCGCCGCCGTAGGCATTGGTGCCCTCCTCGGCACGGTCGTCCTGCTGTGCACGTGACGCACCGTGCACGGCCCGCCACACCCGTTCGGGCGTGGCCGGCATCCGGACGTCGGTGACGCCGTACTGGCGCAGCGCGTCCACGACAGCGTTGATCACGGCCGGTGTGGAGGCGATCGTGCCCGCCTCGCCGACGCCCTTGACGCCGAGCGGGTTCGAGGTTGCCGGGGTCTCGGTGCGATCGGTGGTGAACGACGGCAGGTCGGCGGCCGAGGGCAGGGTGTAGTCGACGAACGTGCCGGTGGTGAGGTTGCCCGCGTCGTCGAACACCGCCTCCTCGAACAACGCCTGCGCGATGCCCTGCGCGAGCCCGCCGTGCACCTGGCCCTCGACGATCAGTGGATTGATCGCGGTACCGACATCGTCGACACACACGTACTTGCGGATCTTCGTGAAGCCGGTCTCGGTGTCGATCTCGACCGCGCACAGATGCGTGCCGTGCGGGAAGGAGAAGTTCTCCGGGTCGTAGGCCGCGTCGGAATCCAGCGAGGGCTCGACGCCGTCGGGCAGGTCGTGCGCGGCGAACACCGCGAGCGCGACGTCGCCCATGCCGACCGACGAGCCGGGGGAGCCTTTGACGCCGAACTTGCCGTTCTCGAATTCGAGGTCGTCCTCGTTCGCCTCGAGCATGTGCGCGGCGATCTTCTTCGCCTTCTCGACGACCTTCTCGGTGGCCTTGACGATGGCGATGCCGCCGACGGCCAGCGAGCGCGAACCGTAGGTGTCCAGGCCCTTGTGCGAGCTGGCGGTGTCGCCGTGGATCAGCTCGACGTCGTCGAACGCGACGCCGAGCTTGTCGGCGACGATCTGCGAGAACGAGGTGTCGTGGCCCTGCCCGTGCGCGGAGGCACCGGTGATCACCTCGACCTTGCCGGTGGGCAGCATCCGCACCGCCGCGTATTCCCATCCGCCGGCGCCGTAGTCGAGCGAGCCGAGCACGCGGGACGGCGCCAGCCCGCACATCTCGGTGAACGTCGAGATGCCCAGCCCGAGCTGCACGGGGTCCTTCGCATCACGACGCCGCTGTTGCTCAGCTTTCAGCTCGTCCCAGCCGAACAGCTCGAGCGCCTTGTCGGTGGCCGCCTCGTAGTTGCCGGTGTCGTAGGTCAGGCCGGAGACGGTGGTGAACGGGAACTCCTCGTGCTTGATCCAGTTCTTCCGACGCAGCTGCATCGGGTCCATATCCAGCTCGGCGGCCAGCTCGTCCATGATCCGCTCGACGGCGAAGGTGGCCTCCGGCCGGCCGGCGCCGCGGTAGGCGTCGGTGGGTGTCTTGGTGGTGAATACGCCGTCGCAGACGAAACGGTAGGCCGGGAACTTGTAGATCGAGTTGAACATGAACGCACCCAGCACCGGCACACCTGGGCCGACGAGGCGCAGGTAGGCGCCCATGTCGGCGAGCAAGTGGACGTCGAGCCCGGTGACGGTGCCGTCTTTCCTGGCGGTAATCGTGATGTTCTGGATCTGGTCGCGGCCGTGGTGCGCGGCCATCAGCGACTCGGAGCGGGACTCCGTGTACTTGACCGGCTTGTTCAGCTTGCGCGCGACCAGCACGCTGATGATCTCCTCGGGCGTGACGGGGATCTTTCCCCCGAACCCGCCGCCGACATCGGGGGCGATGACGCGCACCTTGTGCTCGGCCAGCCCGAGCGTGAGGGCGAGCATCACCCGCACGATGTGCGGGGTCTGCGTGGACGACCAGAGCGTGATCGCGTCACCCGAGGGCTGCACGACGTAGGAGCGCGGCTCCATGAAGGCCGGGATCAGCCGTTGCTGGATGAACTGCCGCGTAACGGTGACCTCGGCCTCGGACAGCGCCTGGTCGATCGACGTGCCGGTGCCGGCCTCGCCCGACTCGAAGGCCCAGGTGTAGGACGTGTTCGACGACGTGTTGGGGTGGACGAGATCGGCGCCGTCCTTGACGGCTTCCTCCATGTTCAGCACGGCCGGCAGCGGCTCGTAGTCGACGTCGATGCCCTCGAGCGCGTCCTGCGCCGCGACCTTCGAGCGCGCGACGACGACTGCCACGCATTCGCCGACGTGGTTGACCTGCGTGACCGCGAGCGACGGTGCTCCGGGGTTGACCATCTCCTTGGTCACCGGCCAGGCGCAGGGCACGTCGCCCTGCACGTCCTTGAAGTCCTGGCCGGTGAACACCGCGACGACGCCCGGGCGGCTCTTGGCCTCGGTCGTGTCGATACTGGTGATCGTCGCGTGCGCCATGGGGCTGCGCAGCATCGCGAGATGCAGCATGCCCGGCAGCGTCATATTGTCGGTCCATGTCGTGCGACCGGTGATCAGGTGCGCGTCTTCCTTGCGTTTGCGCGACTGGCCGATCTCCGCGGCGGGCCGGTCCTCGACGGCCGTCATGACGTCGCCCCCGCTGCTTGCTGCGCCGCCTTGACGATGTTCTGGTAGCCCGTACAGCGGCAGAGGTTGCCCTCGATGCCCTCGCGGATCTCGTCCTCGCTCGGATTTGCGTTGTCCTTCAGCAGATCCCGGACTGCCATGATCATCCCAGGGGTGCAGAAGCCGCACTGCAACGCGTGGTTGTCGTGGAAGGCCTGCTGCACCGGGTGCAGGGTGCCGTCTTCGCCGGCCAAGCCCTCGACGGTGACGACTTCACCCCCGTCAGCCTGCACCGCAAGCACGGTGCAGCTCTTCACGCTCGCGCCGTCGAGATCGACGGTGCAGGCGCCGCAGTTGCTGGTGTCGCAGCCGACGACGGTGCCGATCTTCCCGACCTGCTCGCGCAGGTAGTGGACGAGCAGTGTGCGGGGTTCGACGTCGTCGCTGTAGTTGACTCCGTCGACCGTGAGATTGATCTTGGTCATCAAACCTCCACGAAAAGCGGGCGATCAGTCGAAGCTAGCGTGGTGTGACCTGGATTACGAGGGCGGCCCCGCACGCTGCTCGAACACCTAGACCGCCGGCCCGTACTCGCGGTGGATCGGGCCGCTAACCTGCCGCAGCTGAGCGCCGGAACCGCCCCACCGCGCCGCGATAATTTCGGCCGCCACCGATACCGCCGTCTCCTCCGGCGTGCGGCCGCCGACGTCGAGCCCGATCGGGGCGTGCAGGCGCGCCAGGTCGTCGTCGGTGAAGCCGAGCTCGCGCAGCCGGGCGGCGCGGTCGTCGTTCGTCCGGCGCGAACCCATCGCACCGAGATAGGCCAGCGGCATCTTCAGCGCGATCTCCAGCAGCGGCACGTCGAACTTCGGGTCGTGGGTGAGCACGCAGACCACGGTGCGCTCGTCGACCTCGGTCCCGGCGAGGTAGCGGTGCGGCCACTCGACGATCACCTCGTCGGCGTCCGGGAAGCGCTTCGCCGTGGCGAACGTGGGCCGTGCGTCGCAGACCGTCACCCGGTACCCGAGGAACGCACCTACGCGAGCGACCGCGGCGGCGAAGTCGATCGCGCCGAAGACGATCATGCGCGGGCGCGGCGCGTAGGAGGCGACGAAGACTTCGATGTCGTCGCGGCGGCGTTCGCCGTCCGGGCCGTAGTGCAGCGTGGCGGTGATGCCCTGCTGCAGCAGACCCAGTGCGTCGTCACCGACTGCGGCGTCGAGCCGCGTGCCGCCGAGGGTGCCCGATACCGCATCGGTGCGGATCACCAGGCGGCGGCCGGTGCGCTCGGCGTCGCCGCTGATCAGGGTGGCCACGGCGACCGGCCGGCCCGTTCGGATGTCGTCGGCCACCGCACCGAACTCCGGGAACGTCTGCCTGCTGATCGGCTCGACGAAGATGTCGATGATGCCGCCGCAGGTCAGCCCCACGGTGAACGCGTCGTCGTCGCTGACGCCGTAGCGCGCAAGCACGGGCGTTCCGTCGGCGCGCGCCCCTTCGGCGAGTTCGTAGACGGCACCCTCGACGCAGCCGCCGGACACGCTGCCCACCGCGCTGCCGTCCGGGCCTACCGCCATCGAGGCCCCGGGTTGGCGGGGCGCGGACTTCCAGGTGCCGACGACGGTGCCGAGCCCCACGGTCTCGCCGGCGTCCCACCAGCGCTCGAGCTCGGATAGCACGTCACGCATCGGCGATCACGTCAGCCAGCGTATGCAGCGCGTCGAGGGTGTGGCCGGCGAGCAGCGTGTCGACGTGGGGGAGAGCGGCGCTCATGCCCGCGGTCACCGGCGCGAAGCCGGACTTTCCGCGGTGCGGGTTCACCCAGACGACGCGGTGGGCCAACCGCGCCAGGCGGCCCATCTGTTCGCCGAGCAGTGCGGCGTCGCCGCGTTCCCAGCCGTCGGAAGCCAGCACGACGGTGGCACCGCGGGCCGTGCCGCGCTGCCCCCAGCGATCGAGGAACGCCTGCAGGGTTTCGCCGAGCCGGGTGCCACCGCTCCAGTCGGGTATTGCCGTGCCGGCCGCGTGCAGCGCGTGGTCCGGGTCGCGCAGCCGCAGCTGGCGGGTGACGCGGGTCAGCCTGGTGCCGAGCGTGAACACCTCGGTGCTGGTGGGCGAAACGCGGGCGGCGGCGTGGGCGAAGCGCAGCAGCACGTCGGCGTACGGGCTCATCGAACCGCTGACGTCGATGAGCAGCACCAGCCTTCGCGGCTTCGTGCGGGCCCGCACCCGGGCGAGCGCGGCGATCTCGCCGCCGTCGGCCAGCATGCCGCGCACGGTGCGCCGCACGTCGAGGCCGTCGCGGCCGCGGGGCCGGTGGCGGCGGGTGCGCCGGCGGGCGAGGCGCGGCGCGAGCAATGCGATCAGCTGATTGATCTCCTCGCGCTCGGCGTCGCTGAGCTCTGCGAGATCCCGGTGGCGCAGGGCATCGGCGTCGCTCGCTGCGGTAGGTAGGACACGCTCGTCCTCGGCCGCGTCCTGTCCGTCGTCGCCGCCCAGCGAGCGCAGCTGGGCGAGCGAGCCGGGCCTGCCGGGCGAGTCCGGGGCGGTCGGCGGCGGCAGGCGTCCGCGAAACCACGTGTCGAACAGCGCGTCGTAGCGTGGCAGGTCGTCGGGTTCGCCGCAGAGTGCGACGCGCCCGCTCCAGTAGACCTGCCGGGCGTCGAGAGGGTCGACGTGGGTGAGCGCCGCGAGCGCGGTGGCCAGGCGGGTGGCGTCCGCCGCGACCCCGCTGGCACGCAACGCGCGGGCGAACCCGGTCATCGTGACGACCGGGTCCGGCGCGAACGCGTCGTCGCTCACGCGTCACCGGGCCAGCAGCGTCGCGAGCTCGCGCTGCACGCGCACCATGTCCTCGCGGTACTTCACCGCTGCGCCGAGCGTGACCTCGGCGCTCTGCGCGTCGAGTCGTGGGGCACCGAGCGCATGCAAGGCCTGTGCCCAGTCGATCGTCTCCGCCACGCCGGGTGGCTTCTGCAGGTTCGACTCACGCAGGCGCAGCACCGCCCCGGCGACGTCCTCGGCGAGCTGCTGCGACACCTCGGGTGCTCGGCGGCGCACGATGGCGACCTCCCGGGCGAAATCCGGGTGCGCGACCCAGTGGTAGAGGCAGCGACGCTTGAGCGCGTCGTGCACCTCCCGGGTGCGGTTGGAGGTGATCACGACCAGCGGCGGCGTCTCGGCCGTGATGGTGCCCAGTTCCGGGATCGTCACCGAGTGCTCGGCGAGCACTTCGAGCAGGAACGCCTCGAACTCGTCATCGGCGCGGTCGATCTCGTCGACGAGCAGCACGGCCGGGCCGCCCTCGAGGGCCTGCAGGATCGGCCGGGCGATCAGGAACCGGCGGTCGTACAGACCGGCCTCGAGGTCGGCGCGCTCACCCGGATCGACACTGTCGGCGCCGGCACGCAGGTGCAGGATCTGCCGGGGGAAGTCCCAGTCGTAGAGCGCCTGGCTCGCGTCGATGCCCTCGTAGCACTGCAGGCGCAGCAGGCGAGAACCGGTGACAACCGCCAGGGCCTGGGCGAGGGCGGTTTTTCCGACACCTGGATCGCCTTCCAGGAACAGCGGGCGGCGCATCCGGATGGCGAGGAACGCCGCCGTGGCGAGCCCCGCGTCGGACAGGTAGCCGGTGGCGTCCAGGGCGGCGGAGACGGCGGCAGGGTCGGCGAACTCGGCGCGCTGCATGGGACGAGCATGACGCGAGTCGGCGCCTCGTGCCCACCAGCCGGGCCCGGCGAGCGCATACCGTTGCCCTCGTGGCGCGGGTTGCGGGGGCGGTGCTGGCCGCGGGGTCGGGCACCAGGATGGGCACGCCGAAGGCCGAGCTGGTGGTAGACGGCGAACGGTTGCTCGACCGCGCGATCTGTGCACTGTTCGACGGCGGATGCGCTCCCGTGCTCGCCGTCGTCCGCGCCGCAACAGCCGCACCGCACGCCACGGGCGTGATCAACCCGGACCCATCGCGCGGCATGCGCTCGTCGCTCGCGCTCGCGCTGGACGCGCTGGAGGAGGTGGACGCGCTGCTCCTGCTGCTCGTGGATCTGCCCGGGGTGCGGGCAGACGCCGTGGAAGCCGTCGCCGCCGCCTGGCAGCCAGGGCGGATCGCCGTCGCCACCTATGCAGGTCGCCGCGGTCACCCGATCGTCATGGCGCCGACGCTGTGGCGTGCGGCGCTGGCCGTGGCCGGACCCGACGAGGGCGCCCGCGCCCTGCTGCACGCCCGGCCCGAACTGGTCGATGCCGTCGACGTGGCCGGCGACCCGGTCGATCTCGACACCCCCGACGACGTCCGCCGTTGGGGCACGCGTAGCTAGCATCGTCGCGTGCCGTACTACCGCATCCGCGACGCCGCGCAGCTGCTCGGTGTCAGCGACGATTCGCTGCGTCGCTGGGCCGACGGTGGTCGACTGGCCACCGTGGTCGACCAGTCGGGGCGCCAGGTCGTCGACGGCGCCGAGCTGGCCCGCTTCGCCGCCAGCAACGCCGCACCGGTGCCGGACGCCGGCTCGATCGGGCGTGAATCCGCGCGTAACCGCTTCGTCGGACTCGTGACCCGGGTGGTGCGCGACACCGTCATGGCGCAGGTCGAGATGCAGTGCGGGCCGTACCGGGTCGTGTCGCTGATGAGCCGGGAGGCAGCAGATGATCTCGGCCTCGAACCGGGCGTGACAGCGGTCGCCGCGGTCAAGGCCACCACCGTCGTCGTGGAGGTCCGCGACGCAACCTGAGCACGCGCCGTCTCACACCCAGGACACGTCATACTCGTTGACACCCGTCGAAGACGACATCTAGCGACCACGTCGAAGACGACATCTAGCGACCACGTCGAAGACGACATCCAGCGACCACGTCGAAGACGACATCCAGCGACACAAGGGGCGAGCGTGAGCGACCGGGCGGAGGAATCCGATCTTCGCCGCCGCGCTGCCTGGTTGCTCTTGATGCTGGGCGTCGTCGCGGTCCTGTTCGTGATCGTGCTGAGCACGGTGCTCGACTCCGGCGGCGGCGGCAACAACGGTTCGGGCCCGGACGACACGCTGTCGGCCAGCACGCATCCATCTTCCGCGAGGCTCAGCACGCCGCCGTCGGCGCGAGGTGGCAGCACGACATCGTCCACGGCGAGTTCGAGCGCGTCGGCGCCGGCCACCCGCGATTGCCCGACCACGGCCCCGTGCGCCCTGCAGGGCGATTTCGGCAACGCGATCACCGCGATCAACGACTACCGGGTGAAGAACGGCAAGAAGCCGGTGCCGGGCACTGTGTCGAAGGCGGCGCAGAAATGCGCGCTGAGCAACGGCAGCAACTGCAGTGGCGGCTGGGCGCAGAGCCAGGTCGCGACCCTGGACGGCGCCGCCGCCGTGGGCAAGATCGCCAAGCTGGGCAAGTTGCTCGACCCGAACATGAAGTCCTTCGGGGTCGGCTGGGCGTACTCGCCGCAGCAGCATCAGTACTTCTTCGCGATCGTGCGTAGCTAGTTGTACTGACCACGGACGTTGGTGACGGCGTGGCTGGCTGACAAAACGAAGACCTCCGAGTGGAGTGCGAGCTGTCTAGGAACGCGCCCCTCGGAGGTCCTCGTGTCTCACCGTAATGCCCCGCTGTCTGAACTCGGCCGTCTGCGGCTGGCCCGATGTGTTGTCGATGACGGCTGGCCGCTGCGTCGAGCTTCCGAACGGTTCCAGGTCTCACCCACGACCGCGGCCCGCTGGGCTGGGCGTTACCGAACTCTGGGCGAGGCCGGGATGGCCGACCGGTCATCACGACCACACCACTCGCCACGGCGCACACCGACTCGACTCGAACGACGCATCATCAAGGTCCGGGTGATCCGCCGGTGGGGACCGGCACGTATCGCCTACCTGCTCGGGCTGCACCCCTCGACCGTGCACCGAGTGCTGTCTCGCTACCGGCTAGCGCGGCTGGCCTGGCTTGACCGAGCAACGGGCCGCGTCATCCGCCGCTACGAACACCCCCACCCCGGCGATCTGGTCCATGTCGACATCAAGAAGCTCGGCAAGATCCCCGACGGCGGCGGCTGGCGCGCCCACGGCCGCCAGGCCGGCCAGCGTCATCGTCACGCCCACCCAACGGCGAGAAACCCCCGCAACCGCAACCCCGTGATCGGCCACCACTTCCTGCACAACGCCGTAGACGACCACTCGCGCCTGGCCTACTCCGAGCTGCTCCCCGACGAACTCGGCACCACCGCCGCCGAGTTCTGGACCCGAGCCCACACCTGGTTCGCCCAACACGGCATCACCGTCCACCGAGTGATCACCGACAACGGATCCTGCTACCGCTCCCGAGTATTCGCCGCAGCCCTAGGCCCGACACAGCACAAATGGACCCGCCCCTACCGACCACAGACCAACGGCAAAGTCGAACGGTTCAACCGAACCCTGCTCGAGGAATGGGCCTACGCCCGCCCCTACCGGTCAGACACTGACCGCTGCGATGATTTCCCGACCTGGCTCCACAACTACAACCACCACCGCGGCCACACCGCACTCGGCGGCCTACCGCCAGCCAGCCGCGTCCCTAACCTCTCGGGTCAGTACAGCTAGCACCCGGCGGCCCTGCCCGTCCGCGCCCGGGCCGCTAGGGTCGAGATCGTCCACACCGTCGTGACCGGCTGGAGGGTCTCGTGTCCGTCAACCTCACCAAGGGCGGCAATGTGTCGCTCACCAAGGCCGCGCCCGGCCTGAGCGCCGTTGTCGTCGGCCTCGGCTGGGATGCTCGTACGACCGACGGCAAGGCGTTCGATCTCGATGCCAGCGCCATCGTCTGCAACGACGACGGCAAGGTGATCAGCGACAAGCACTTCATCTTCTACAACAACCTGAAATCGCCGGAGGGCGCCGTCGAGCACTCGGGCGACAACCTGACCGGTGAGGGCGGCGGCGACGACGAGCAGGTCAAGGTCAACCTCGCCGCGCTACCGCCCGAGGCCGCGCGTGTCGTCTTCCCCGTCTCGATCTACGAAGGCGCCACCGCCGGGCAGACCTTCGGCCAGGTGCGCAACGCGTTCATCCGGGTCGTAAACCAGGCAGGCGAGGCAGAGCTCGCCCGTTACGACCTGTCCGAGGACGCGTCGACGGAGACCGCGATGGTCTTCGGTGAGCTGTATCGCAGCAACGAGGAATGGAAGTTCCGCGCCGTCGGGCAGGGGTACAGCGCCGGGCTCACCGGCATCGCCCGGGACTTCGGCGTCACCGCCTGAGCGGCAAGACCCGGGTCGGAACGCCGAACGCGGCCGGAACGTTGGCACCACAGTCGAATATCTGTGAGCTTCGAGAGGGATAGCCATGAGCGTCAGCCTCAACAAGGGCGGCAACGTCTCGTTGACGAAAGAGGCCCCAGGCCTGCAGGCCGTCCTGGTCGGGCTCGGCTGGGACGCCCGCACCACCAGCGGGTCGGACTTCGATCTCGACGCGTCTGCGCTGATGGTTGGGCAGAATGGGAAGATCCTGTCTGATGCGCACTTCGTCTTCTTCAACAACCTCGCCAGCCCGGACGGTTCCGTCGAGCACACCGGCGACAACCTCACCGGCGAAGGCGAGGGTGACGACGAGGTGATCAAGGTCAATCTGGTCGGCGTCCCGCAGGAGGCCGACAAGATCGTGGTGACGGTGTCGATCTACGACGCCGAGACCCGCCAACAGTCCTTCGGCCAGGTGCGCAACGCCTACATCCGGGTTGTCAATCAGGCCGGTGAGGCCGAGATCACCCGCTACGACCTGTCCGAGGACGCCTCCACCGAGACCGCGATGATCTTCGGCGAGCTGTACCGCAGCGGGGCGGACTGGAAGTTCCGCGCGGTCGGCCAGGGCTACAGCACGGGGCTCTCGGGCATCGCCCGCGACTTCGGCGTCAACGTCGGCTGAGCCGGGAGCCCGCGCGTGTTCTTCCGAACTTTCGGCGTCTCGCTGGTCGTCGCCGTTGTCGGCCTGGTGCTCGGCTACCTTTACGGTGGCGGCAAGGGCCTTGCGCTGGCAGCGATCCTGGCCGTGCTGGAGGTGTCGCTGAGCTTCGACAACGCGGTCGTCAATGCCACCGTGCTGGTGCGGATGAGCCCGTTCTGGCAGAAGATCTTCCTGACGGTCGGCGTGGCGATCGCGGTGTTCGGCATGCGGCTGGTCTTCCCGCTGCTCATCGTGGGCATCACCGCGAAGCTCTCGCCTGTCGAGGCCGTCAAGCTAGCGCTGGAGAAGGGCGATCCGGGGAAAAAGGGCAGCTACGGCTACCTGCTGCACCAGGCGCACCCAGCGATCGCGGCGTTCGGTGGGCTGTTCCTGCTCATGCTGTTCCTGGACTTCATGTTCGAGGAACGCGAGCACACCTGGTTGAGCTGGATCGAGCGGCCGTTGGCGCGCATCGGCAAGCTCGACCAGTTGTCGGTGGTGATCGGCCTGGTCGTGCTGGGGATCGCGGCCTACACGCTGGGCACCAGCGCCGACACCGCGCAGCCCGATCGCACCTCCACGATCCTGATCTCCGGTCTGCTCGGCATGGCCACCTACTTGCTGGTCAACGGTCTCGGCGAGTTCTTCGACGAAGCAGCCGACGACGATGATGACGATGACGGCGCGGTCACCGACGGCGAACACGTGACGGTCAAGAAGCAGAAGGTCACGCACGTCGTCGGCAAGGCCGCGTTCTTCCTGTTCCTCTACCTCGAGGTGCTCGACGCCTCGTTCAGCTTCGACGGCGTGGTCGGCGCGTTCGCGATCACCTCCGATCCGATCCTCATCGCGATCGGTCTGGGCATCGGCGCGATGTTCATCCGCTCTCTCACCGTGTTCCTGGTGAGAAAGGGCACGCTGAGCGAGTACGTCTACCTCGAACACGGTGCGCTGTGGGCGATCGGCGCGCTGGCCGTGCTGTTGCTGATCACCATCGAGTACGAGGTTCCCGAGGTCGTCACCGGCCTCTTCGGTGTCGCGTTCATCGCTGCCGCGCTCGTCTCGTCGATCGCGCGCAACAGGCGCGTCGAACGCGAGGCCGGGGACACCAGCCGCCCGCAACCGGCTGCCGTCTAGAGGAGGCGCGATGGGAATCGACTACACGAAGCGGGCCGCTGCGCCCCGGCCCGCACAGCCGCCGCCCGCGCCGCCGCCGGGTGCGCCGGCGCAGCCGGCTGCAGCCGCGGGCCCGGTGTCGTTGTCGAAGGTGACGCTCACCAAGGCTGCGCCGTCGGTGTCGCTCACCAAGCACGGCGGCGCGTCCGGAACACTACGGGTCAATTTGAACTGGGACGCTCGGCCGCCGGCCAAGGGTGGCTTGTTCCGCAAGAACGTCCAGCTCGACCTCGATCTGGGGTGCCTGTACGAGTTCAGCGACGGCTCGAAGGGTGTGGTGCAGGCGCTGGGCAACTCGTTTCGCGCGAGCGACAGTTCCGGCAAGGTGCTGATCAGTCTCGACGGCGACGACCGCTCCGGAGCGGTGTCCGCCGGCGAGAACCTGTTCGTCGACCTCTCTGAGCTCGCGCGGATCAAGCGCATCCTGGTCTTCGCGTTGATCTACGAGGGCGCGGCCAACTGGGCCGACGCGAAGGGCGTCGCGACGCTGCTGCCGGTGAACGGCCCGCCGGTCGAGATCCAGCTCGACGAAACCCGCGACGGCGCCCGGATCTGCGCGATCGCGATGCTCGAGAACCGCAACGGCGAGGTCGTCGTGCGCCGCGAGGTCAGCTATCTCGACGGTGCGCAGCGCGCGCTCGACGAGGCGTACCACTGGGGCATGAACTGGACGCGCGGACGCAAGTGATGAGCGCTTGCGTGAAGAACCAGCAAACACAGCCGGCGACGAAGAGCCGATCGGGCCTACCCAAGTTGCCGGTGGGCCCGCTGTCCGCGAGTGGCCCCGAGGAGGACCGATGAGCGTAAGTATGAGCAAGGGACAGACCGTGTCGCTGAGCAAGGACGGCGGCACGCTGCGCAACGTGCGGATGGGGCTGGGCTGGGACGCCGCGCAGAAGAAGGGCATGTTCGGCCGCATGCGCACCCAGACGATCGACCTCGACGCCTCCGCGCTGCTCTTCGACGCCCACAATGCGCTGGTCGACCAGGTGTGGTTCCAGCAACTGGCCAGCAAGGACGGCTCGGTCGTGCACACCGGTGACAACCTGACCGGCGAGGGCGAGGGCGACGACGAGTCGATCAAGGTCGATCTCGGCAAGGTGCCCGCAAAGGTCGCCACTCTGGTGTTCACCGTGAACTCGTTCACCGGCCAGGATTTCTCGCAGATCGAGAACGCGTTCTGCCGGCTCGTCGACGAGGCCAACGACAGCGAGATCGCGCGTTACGAGCTCACCGGGTCGGGCAGCCACAACGCGCAGATCATGGCGAAGGTGTCGCGCGAGGGGAACGGCTGGTCGATGACCGCTATCGGCGCCCCGGCCACCGGGCGAACTTTCCGCGACCTGCTGCCGACGATCACCGACCATCTGTAGCACGATTGACCACACGCACCACCTGATCCTGCACGACCTGATCTGAGTTTGAGGGAGTCACCGCCATGTCCGAGCTCGACCTCGGTTCGACCGCCAACCCGGCCGGCGCCACGGCCGCTGCCGCCGCACCGGCTGCGGGTGGCCTCGTCCTGGACCCGCCCAAGCCCGTCCCGATGCTCAAGGACGAGCAGGCCGAGGGCGCTGTCCCGGTCAGCGACCAGAAGAAGACCGAGCTCGCGCAGCGCGCGGCAGCCTTCGCGCAGGAGTTGGCGGCCATGGACACTCGCGCACCCGAGTTCAACCAGAAGGTCGAGTCGATCACCTCGATGGGCGACAAGGAGCTTCGGGCGTCGGCCAACGTGTCCAACCGGATGCTCGATCGTCCCGCCGCGGCGATGAAGGCCAACAAGGGTGGCAAGGGCGGTGGGGGGGACGCGCAGACCCGGGTGGCCACCACGCTCAACGAGCTGCGTACGACGGTCACCGACCTCGACCCCAACCGCGCCGACCTCACCGGGGCCAAGAAGATCCTCAAGTGGATCCCGGGCGGCGACAAGATCCAGAAGTACTTCCAGAAGTACGAGTCGGCGCAGACCCAGCTCAACGCGATCATCAAGTCTCTAGAATCCGGCCAGGACGACCTGCGCAAGGACAACGCGGCCATCGAGACCGAGAAGTCGAACATGTGGACCACGATGGGCAAGCTGAGCGAGTACAACGCGCTCGCCTCGGCGCTGGACACCGCGGTCACCGAGAAGGTCGCCGAACTCGAGGCCTCGGGCAACACCGAGGTCGCGACCACCCTCAAGTCCGACGCGCTGTTCGCCATCCGGCAGCGGCGCCAGGACATCATGACGCAGATGGCGGTGTCGGTGCAGGGCTACATGGCCCTCGACCTCGTCCGCAAGAACAACCTCGAGCTCATCAAGGGTGTCGACCGCGCGCAGACCACCACGGTCTCGGCGCTGCGTACCGCGGTGATCGTCTCGCAGGCGCTCGCGCGGCAGAAGCTCGTCCTCGACCAGATCAGCGCGCTGAACACCACGACGTCCAACCTGATCGAGTCGACGTCGCAGCAGCTGAAGGTGCAGGGGACAGCGATCAACCAGCAGGCCGCGAGCAGCACCATCGATGTCCAGAAGCTGCAGGCCGCGTTCGACAACGTGTTCGCCACCATGGACGCGATCGACTCGTTCCGCGCGCAGTCCGTCGACTCGATGGCGCAGACGGTCACCGCGCTCGAGGGACAGATCGAGCGGGCGAAGCCCTACCTCGAGCGCACCCGACGCGGGGAGGGCAACACCGCAGAGCTGCCCGGCGGGTCGCCGAACCAGTTGCCCTCCGGCGGCTCGTGACGCGCGCGCCACGCTGATCTCGTGGCGAGTTTCTTCCGGCGCGGGAACGACCATCCGCCGCCGCAACCCGATAACGCTGAGCCGCCGGAGACGGACACCACGGACAGCCCAGACGAGCTGCGCGGGCGGCTGTGGGAACTCGTCCAGTTCGTCAACCGCAACGCCGGCAAGCTGCCCGTCGAGGCCGTCGTCGTCTCCCGCGAGATCACCGACACGATCCGGGAGGTGATCGAGACCGGTGACGACCGCGAACTGGACGTCTACGCGATTGTGTCGATCAACGGCATCGCCGGTGACTATCTGCCGACGACCTTGCGCGCCTACCTCAACCTCGATCCGTCGCTGATCGAGCGGCCCGGCCCGTCCGGGAAGACGCCGCGGGCTGCGTTACGCGATCAACTCGACTCGTTGGCCGGCGCCGCCGACGACCTGCTCCAGGCAGCGCAGTCGCACGACGTCGACGCGTTGTTCACCCAGGGCACCTTCCTGCGTACCAAGTTCACCCGCTCCGACCTGGATCTCTGAGCCAGGGACCTCTGAGCCAGGGACCTCTGAGCCAGGGACCTCTGAGCCAGGGACCTCTGAGCCGGTATCTGTGGGCGAGCACTAGGGTCGAGATCGAGATGGCCGAGATGAAACGGGGCGCGAACGTCGCCCTTACCCGCGAGGTCCCGGGCCTGTCCGGGCTGGTCCTCGGCATGAGCTGGAATGCTGGCGCTGAGCGGGCGCTGTCGGACAACCTGGTGTTCGCCGCGCTGCTGTGCGGGCGCAACGGCAGGGTGCGTGACGAGCGCGATTTCGTGTTCTTCAACCAGCTGACCTCGCCGGAGCAGTCGGTCGCTGAGCGCGACCAGTCGCTGGGTGCGGACGCCGAGCAGATCGAGATCGACCTGCAGTCGGTGCCCGCGGAGATCGACCGGATCGTCGCGGTGCTCTACGTCAACGAGGGACCGGCGCAGCGGCGAACCCTGGGCCAGCTGCGCTCGTGCGTGATTCGCATCCTCAATCGCGACGGCAACGCTGAGCTGGTGCGCTCGGAGGATTTCGCCCCCTCCTTCGATGCCGAGACCGCCGTCGCGCTCGGCGAGGTCTACCGGCACGACACTGGCTGGAAGTTCAAGGTGCTCGGGCAGGGCTACTCGAAGGGCATCACCGGCGTCGCGTCCGACTACGGCGTCCCACTATGAGGGCGAGCTCATGATCGCAGATCCCGCGTCTGCGCCACCGCGACCCGACCTGACATTCTTGCGGCATCGCGCGAAACCGCGTACGTCAGCGCCCAGCGAGCCGAACGACGGCGTGCGCGCCGCGATCGCGGACTTCATCGCCGGGCGCGGCAAGCACCCCTCCCGCGCGTCACGTGGGTCGGCGCAGACCACCGCAGCACCCATCTCGTTCGACCGAGCCGGCCGGTCGCCGCGCGGGTCACAGCCGTCCGCACCGGCAATGCCTGCCACGCCAGCCCGGTCGGTACCGTCACCGGTTCCTGTCGCGCCGCGGGTTCCTGTCGGGCCGGCTCCCGTCTCGCCGAGCGGGACGCTCGACCTGTCCGACGCTCCACCTGAAGCGCTGCAGCAGAGGCAGCGCCCACCCCCCGCTGCGGCCGCGCGCGGGCTCGGTGGTTCTCGGGTGCGCTCGGGGCAGCAGCACCTGCTCAGCGTCAAGGACCCGACGGTGCTGTTGAACCGGCTGCAGTCCGGCGTCGGCCAGTTGGACATCGAGGCGGCGAGCTCCGCAGATGTCGGCGACCTTCGTCTCGGGGCGGCGTATCAGCTGCGCTCGGGTCACACGTCGACGGTCCAGCTCAGCGGCGGCAACCGGTTCGCGCCGTCGTCGCGTCGCCCGGTGATCGTGTCCGGACGCGACGAGTTCGAGCACCTGAGGGTCGACCTGTGCCAGATCCGCGATCTCGAGCGAATGGCGGTGTACGCGTTCTCCGAGTCACGCACGGAGCTGACGTGGGGTGGCACGCTGGTGATCATTACCTTCGGCGGTGCCCGCGTCGAGTTGCCGCTCGAAGCGCTCTACGCCGGGAAGGTCGCGGTGCTCGTGTCGCTGTACAACCTCGGCGGCGAGCTCGTCGTCCGCGCCGAGATGGAGACCATCGCCGGTGACGTGCGTGAGGCCGCCCGGGCCTACGGATACGACCGCATCACCTGGCGTGACGACCGCACGCCAGTCGATTGAGACGCGGCGCAACAGAGCTCGAAGGCGACGTCAACTTCGGAGTCAACGGCGCAGCGACGGGGATTGATCTTGCAGTGCGGTGCACTCACCCGCCGCGACGGCGGCTGGCGAATCAACCGGCAGAGCTAGGCCAGTGCTCAACCCGCCTTACGGGGCGGCGGCGTGCACCGCCGCAGGGTCGACGAGCTTCTTCACGGTCTTGGCGTCGTGGAACTCGCCGATCGCGCGCATCTCCCACACACCTGACTGGCCGCGCCGCAGCATCGCCATGATCACCGCGCTGGCCGGTTGCGAGTCGCTGAGGTCGTAGCGCACCAGCTCGGCCCCGCTGGTCGACTCGACGAGCCGGCAGAACGCGTTCGCGACCTCGGTGAACTTCTGGCCGCGGAACGAGGTGATGGTGAAGACCAACGTTGCGACCTCCGGCGGCAGGCCCTGCAGGTTTACGAAGATCTTCTCGTCGTCGCCGTCACCACGCCCGGTGAGGTTGTCGCCGCCGTGCAGCAGCGCGCCGCCGAAGGCCTTCTTGTGGGTGAACCAGACGATCTCCAGCTTGCGCCCGGCGGTGTCGAAGGCGATCGCCGAGGCGTCAAGGTCGATGCTGCGCCGGCCGCTGGCCGGATCCCACCCGAGGCCCATGGTGACCTGCGCCAACGGCGGCGCACCGCGCTTGACCAGGCTGACCCGCGCGCCCTTGACGAGGCTGATCCGGCCGGCGTCGAGGGTCGCTGCTGCGCCGGGCGGCGGCCCCTGCTGCTGCTGCGGCGGCGGTGGTTGCAGTTGCCCGGACGGGCCGCCCGGGAACGGAGGCGGGACGCTGCCGGCCGGCGGGGGAGGCGGGACGCTGCCGGCCGGCGGTGGTGGCGGGACGCTGCCGGCCGGCGGTGGTGGCGGGACTGCACCGGCTGGCGGCGGTGGCGCCGGGTCCTCACCGACCGAGATGCCGAAGTCCGTGGCGAGCCCGGCCAGCCCGCTCGCGTAGCCCTGCCCGACCGCGCGGAACTTCCACTGCCCGTTGCGCCGGTACAGCTCGCCGCTGACCATCGCGGTTTCCTTGGTGGCGTCGATGGCGAACTCGGCGAGCGTCGAGCCGGAAGACGCGTCGGCGACGACGAGCCGCAGGCCCGGCACCTGCCCGAAGGTGCCGCCGTCAGCGGAGGCGGCGAGCACGACCCGTTCGATCTCCGCCGGCAGGGTGGCGAGATCGACCTCGACGGTGTCCACCGTGCCGGCCTTGCCGGTGTGCCGCGCGGCGCCGCTCGGGTGCCCGGGTTGGTTGTAGAACACGAAGTCGTCGTCGGAGGCGACCTTGCCGTTCTCACGCAGCAGCAGTGCTGAACCGTCGATG
>JAABUT010002324.1_pt1 | contig 18680 bp, 17 predicted proteins | sample 5559281 | NCBI WGS metagenome assembly JAABUT01 (sample SAMN10711880, study PRJNA513359) | rock metagenome | isolation source: Antarctica rocks | place: Antarctica: Victoria Land, Ricker Hills nord | collected 2016-01-04 | reverse complement strand
TGTTCGGGGAGCACCAATGGGACGATCGGACACGCGCACTGGTGGCGAGATTGCTCCCCTTTGCTCGCGTAGTGGCGACGACCACCGTACTCGAACGCCTGCACCACCTCGGCGGACCTCAACTGGTGAGAAAAGCAAACCGTAGCTGGGTCGTTCTAAAACTGGGATCTCTGTTGCTAATGCCACCAACCGAATTCTGCGCGATGGACGATGATGTATTAGTTCTTGATCGGATTGATGACGCACTCCAATCATTTAAAGAACACAATCTAGTCTATCTAACTGATCAAGATTGGCAGGCACGTTATTTCGCTACTTGGGGTAGTGTATTCCCAGAAGCACCGCAACCTTTACCAACTGCACGCTTAAATGCTGGATTATGTTGGATCCGAAACCAACATAATCCAAAAGACATAGCAGAACGTTGTCTCCAGGTTGGGATTCGCTCAGCAGTTGCTTGGGAGCAAGGATTCTCTGCCATGATATTTGCGAATGACGCGTGCGAAGAACTGCCCTTACAAAGATATGTGAGCCCAATTATGGACGGAATACCCGGTGGAATAATTGATTATAACTACCAAACCAACCCTTGCAGATTTGCTGCAATCCACTTATGTGGCTTTTCATGGCTAAACAAGCTATCAGATGGTGCGGTTTTGTTATTGGCAGAAGATGTTCTGATGGATCGAGGGACGCGGGATGTTAAGTAGCCCATACGAGATCATTTGGTGTAGTTGGCCTCGTCCTGCGGAGGTGGAGGGCGGGAGGTGGACATCGGATCCCGAATGGGATGCGCCAGAAATGACGTCACATCCCGGGCAATGCCTCGAGTGGGTTGCGGGACACTGGCGCTGGGTGCTCGACTGGAGCGGTTTTTTACACTCATCCTTAATACAGGTAGATAGACTTCAGCGCGACTTGAGGGGTTTCCATGCAGTTTGGCGGCTGAGGATGCGGTACAGCGGGACGTTGGTAGTACCGGATGGCGGGAGCTGGATACGGTGCGACGGTAGGGTATTGCATTGCCAGCGGCGCCTAGATATGCCGGGGGAGTGCGAGGTGCGGGTGCGGGCGGGGGAAGTGCTGGAAGTAGCGCAGGTGCATGGCGAAGGACGCTGGCGATGGTGGGCGGGACTGCAGGACGAGGGACCGGACAACGCGACGGAGGATCCGGCCGTGATCATGCTGCAGCCCTACTTGGCGCGAGCGAGCGCGCAACTCAACGGCGCGCTCGGGCCGCCGCTGAAGGTTTTCTCCGATGGGCGTGCCCCCCTGCGGCTCATCGTGGCGATCTATAGCATGATCCTCAACGGCGGCTGCGCCCCGGTCGAGGTGTACCTGTTCGGGGAGCACCAATGGGACGATCGGACACGCGCACTGGTGGCGAGATTGCTCCCCTTTGCTCGCGTAGTGGCGACGACCACCGTACTCGAACGCCTGCACCACCTCGGCGGACCTCAACTGGTTAAACTTGCTAATTCGTTTCCTGAGGCATTGACGTCTGCGATATTGAAACTTTATCCTCCACATGAGTTTTGCGCCATGGACGATCAAGTGTTGATTTTGGGTAGCGTGGTTGAGGCTATCAACGCGCACATGAAACATGATTATGTCTTACCCCATATCACAACAAGACGTACTGCATCCGTATTCTCATGGCAGAAAATTCCTACGGAAAAGCACCTGTTAGCGGAGAAGCTACTTGCAATCCCAGTGGCCTTATGGGAGCACGGCCTTGCTGAGGCCTCGCTTATTAGCCCCTCGATCGCGTGGTTGGATCAGCGTCGATACATTCACGCTCTTCACGACGGGCTGCCCGGTGGACTATCGGGATACGATTATGCAAACAATCCGTGTGGTTTTGTAGCGATCACTTCTCGTGCACTCGCACAATCAGACGAGCTTACAGATGGAGCAATATTAAGCAGAATTGAGGCTATTCTATGTGAGAAGTAACCTGTAATAGAATATGGTTACCGAAGAAGCATAGTCAACTAAAAGAATGAGGGGAAAACAATGATGACGTCAGAGATTAAGCACAAAGTACGTGAAATCATCGCGAGTGTCTTAGAAATACAACCAGTCGATATCCCTGAGACTCCTGGTTTACCATATGAACTCTCTCTAGATTCATTAATGATCCTGGAGATCCTTGTAGCTATGGAGCATGAGTTCCAAATTACGATCGACGAACAGAATGCACTGGATGTCTTGGATTCTTTAGATAATGCGACAATGTATCTCGACAAAAAGCTATCGTCTACCGTGGGCTAGCAGTGCTGGAACATGCTTTCGCGCCTAATGCTACTCGCTTCTGCGCAGCGAGCATGCGGCAGGTATGTTGCTCTTACTTGTCGCCACCTCGCCATTCATGACTCGGAGCAATACTTTCGTTACACTGGCAGGATGTCAGTTTTGGAGGTCAGCGATGCAGGAGCAAAGTAGTCACCTCAGAACCATAAACAACTCTCATCATCCGATAGTGCCACTAGGGCTAACAAGCGGCCCGCCCTATGGTTTTAGTCGCAAAATAGTCTTGTCAGAAAATACTTCTATGGTTCTCATCAAACGTGGCGGTATTGGCGACTTCATCATAATGACTCCCGCGCTAAAGGCGCTGCGGAATCGCTACCCAAAGGCGCGAATCGATATAATCGTAAGTAGTGAGAAGATCAAGCGCTTTCTAACGCACTACCAACTACTAGATGAGATCGTAGTAATGCCTCCAGTATTATTTCAACCAACTCCTACGCTCGAACATAATTTAGACTTATCCGCAATTCTTAAACTTCGACACCAAGTTCGACGGAACGAATACGAAGTGGCAATCTGCTGCAATCATTTTATCCCACAAGATGCATCGTTCTTCTCAGCGTTAATGATCGCTAGCGGAGCGAAGTACCGAGTTGGGCTTGATTGTGGCTCAACTGATGGATTTCTTGACGTAAAAATACCGGATTTAGGCTTTGGGGCATGGCATGAAGCAGAATATCAAATCGCCCTGGTTGAAGCGCTCGACGCTCCAGTTCTCGAACGACAATTGTTCGTTCCCATTAATGCCTCCCTGAGAGAGCGGGCTCATCAGCGGTTAGCGGCCACATTTGGAGATCAGATGACACGGCCTCTAGTTGCCATACATCCGGGCTGTTTTCACGCGTTCCCTGCGAGACGCTGGGGTGCTGAGAAATTTGCGGCAGTAGCTGACAAGATCTATTTGGAGTTTGGTGGACAAGTATTGCTTCTCGGCGGCCCGGAGGAGGCTTCATTACGAACACAAGTACAGTCTAGCCTGCGTTCAGAATTGCTCTGCCACACGCTCTCTGGAGATGATGATCTTCTCATAACAGCTGCACTCCTTGAGCAATGTGACCTCTTTATTGGCAATGACTCCGGACTGATGCACCTAGCAACTGCAGTTGGTACTCCAACACTCGGCATCTTTGGTTTGACTAATCCTCGCGCGTGGGGGCCGTATATGCCACAAACACCTAACATGGCAAGAAGTGTATACCGCGAGCTACCTTGCAGACCCTGCAACTATGTCGGTTTGCATAGTGGCGATCAACTTGGCTGTGCAACACGTGACTGCCTTGTTGGACTTCGTGTCGAGGATGTTATGGCTGTCACGCGTGATCTATTGTCACACCGATACGGAAAACATTCACCACCATATGACGAGAATTAGGACGAGCAATTCACGACAAGAACTACATACAAAAAGGAGAAGACCATGAGTTCGAAGTTGGTAGACACCAAGCAGCAATTTCTGATGACTCTTGAATATCTGATCGACAGCCAAGTCATTTTGCCCAGCGAAATTAGCCGCTTTGCTGCGCGATGTGATGACATCTTTGACCCCGAGTATATCAGGCAAGATATGGAGGACTGGTATCGGCATCTTGGGTTAGAAACCATCATACGCCAGAAACTGGTACTATCTGTTTGTCCATTCACTCGCGAGGAAATCGAAGCCGCCGCAAGTAACAATGAAACTATCATCTGCATACCCAAAAAGGTGACACGCCAACAGCTTGGGCAACTCTTTCGCCTGCATACATGGGCGCTCACTGATCCTTTGCAAACTTCAGGGACTGAACCGGAAGATTTTTGGTTTCGCACAAGCCTATCTCCATATCCGACCCACCTCAAACACACAGGGATGGAAATCAAGCATACATTTAATAAAGAAGGTAAGATCCATTTTAGCTTAGAACGCTACCTAGTCTTTGTCGCTCGGTATCTGTTTCTAACACGTCAGCTTCCAGATTCACAATACTGGGTCTGGCTACCGCATAAGGCTTACGATCGTTCTGGGATGTTAATCGCTGGATTTGATAGATTTAATACACTCAACGTTCATGGTTGGATGCCACAATTTTCCGCAAGCTTTCTCGGTGCCCGGTACGGTTATCCACCCGGAAAGCACACTGAGAAATAACGAGGCCGCAAATAATTAGGGAAGGGTATGAAGATGACAACAACCGTGTCAGAACGATTCGAGAAGATAGCCTTCGCTCGTAAGGATAAGATCGCCTTAGATATATTTGGGAAACTCGTATCGTATGGGCAGCTCCTTACGATAATAGATAAGTGGGAGCACGAGCTAAAGCGACTCGGAGTGGACGCGCATCAACGCGTTATTGTAATGCTGAGTGATGAGACAGAATTCATTGCAGCCTGGTTCGCACTATGGCGACGCTCATGTGTCCCGGTGCCACTCGACAGCACTGTCCCAGCACCACAACTTACTTCAGCCATCAACGAGAGCGATGCGGGTTGGGTGATTTGTGATGTCTCGTCTCAGGCATTGCAAAGTACCAATCAGAAATGGAAGTTGATTCGCAGCGCTCTTGATTCATCGATACTGCTCCTCCAAATTGATACCTCCCGAGCTTTCTTCCACGGAGGCACACCTGCTCTCTTGTTTTATACCTCGGGAACAACTGGGGCGGCAAAATGTGTGGCCTTTAGCCAGTCCGCCATTGCTGCAAATGTCTTCGATCAAATCCAAGCATATGAGTTAACGGATGAAGATATATGCGCCACACCTGCAATCGCGACCACACCAGCGGCTCTCACTACAATCGTATGGCCTGCTCTGGCTAGTGGCGCTAGAGTAACGCTGGTCCCGAGAAACTCACCTGGACAAATTTTGCAGTCGCAACAGAAATCGCAACCAACCGTATTTTATGGTGTACCGCATATCTTTAGGATATTAGCCGAAGCCATGAAGCACCGTAATCACAGTTCCTGGGACAGCGTGAGATTGTGTTTGAGTAGCTCGGCATACCTGGATTCTAAGGTGTTCAACTCATTCCAAAACCAAACCGAATTACCAATTCGGTCGCTCTACTGTAGCTCAGAAGGCGGTTCTGCTACGTACAATTCGTCTTCAGAGCTCGCCATAATTCGAGATTCAGTGGGTACGCCCTTGCCAGGAGTACAACTTAAAATAGTAGATTCCCTAGAAGGCATTTGTTTAGCTGGTCAGGAAGGGGAAATCTTACTTGGAGGAACTCATATTGCGGCAGGATATATTGGGCATCCGGAGTTAGAAAGCCGCGTATTTCGTAGCGGATGGGTAACCACCGGCGACTTGGGATACATTGACGCAAAAGGCAGTCTCTACTTAACAGGACGACTTTCAGAAACGATAAATATAGGAGGTCACTTGGTAAATCCACGAACGGTAGAGCAGGTCTTGCTTCAGCATCCAAGTATTTCCGAAGCACTTGTGTACGCAAGAGCTAGTTCACGCTTTGGTGAGGTTGTCGCAGCTAAAGTCATCTTGAATCCCGGTGAAGCCTCCCCGCCGATCGGCGAGGTAACACGTCACTGTGCTGAACATTTAGAGCATTATAAGGTTGTTCGTCATGTTGAGTATGTACAGGAACTACCTCGGAGCAGGTACGGTAAAGTCAAGCGCTTTCAAGGAACACAAGACCAATAATCCTGTAAGCATTCAGTTGCGCGTAAGGCTGGAATCATCGACAAGAAAGTAGGATATGGGAATGATAAGCCGTACTTTTAAGCGCCATGCTGTGCGCCTCCAATACGCTATGGGACGATTCGAGGCAAAACCGTACATATTTACTCGTGACATACCTAACGACGGATTGCTTATCAGGAATCTGCATACGTTGGTAGGCACACGGACTGACTTATCTGTTCTCAAGTATTTGAACCATTTAGGTTATTGTCAAAATCGCCCCGGATACACAACGGTCAGCAAGGTTGAAGAGATCGGACATAGTTGCACCCGATTTGCTCACGGTGACCAGTTGCTTCTTTCAGCGCGTTATGAAACATTGTCCCTTGAACATATGTCGTCGGTAGCTGTTTTAGGGCGATTAGGTTCGGAGATAACCGATCCAATACTCGACCTATTTACTCCTTTAGTAGGCTACGCTTTAATGCTTGCAAGTGTTCTTCCTGACCTTCAATATGGAGAAGTCGTACTACTTTTCGGTTGCGGCCCGATTGGAGCTCTGCTTGCACAAATACTGACATCCCAGATGGACGCGCTAGTTGTCGCTATTCAAAATGACAGTAATGATCTTGAGCCCCATGTACTCTTCGAGTGTGGTGTAGATAAGGTAGTCACTGATCCAAAGCAACTGAGCGAGAAGCAACGTCGAGCCATTCGACATTGCTTCATATTTTCTGAGAAGCAGCAGGCGCTCGAGCAAGCACAGCTACTTGCACTCAATGCGGAGAATTACACGCATATCCCAGATATAGGCTCTCACGCACGCGCACCCGATTTTACGAGCTTGCACGATGCTGCGGTTGGTCTGTTACAGAATGGGTCTGTAAACGCCAACTTACTCGTCGCAGACCACATCCATCCGGAATCTGCGGAGAAAGCATTTCAACTATCCGCATCCGCATACCCTGGGCAGCTCTTAATCTGTGACTGGTGACAGGAGGAGGAATAATGTCTCAAGACTTGCTTCGCACATCTTGCATCGAACTTATCGAATCCTTAGTAGCTGATAAGGTCATTACCGGAACAGACTTAGCCCGCTTTGCTCTCAATGACAAAGATAAAGCAAACCCTGAGTATGTACGTCAGGAAATGGAACGATGGTATCGCACACTTGGAATCGAATACATCACCCAGCAACCGTTCAACCTGAGCCTTCCTCCATATACGTCGGAAGAGCTTCGCGAAGCGTATATCCACAATGAGATTATCATTTGCGTCCCGAAGGGTATCACGCGTTCACAGTTAGGTGCCCTTCTCCGGGTGGATTGCTGGGCATTGAATGACGACCTCGTATCAGAAGGAAAAGAAGTAGAAGATTTCTGGTTTACCACTCAGCTCAGCGATATACCTGCGGGCCTAAACAAAACTGCCGTGCAAACGCGGGAAGAACTCGAGCGTGCTGGTAAACTAGGCATGACGCTGAATCGATACATGGTCTTTGTTGCTAGGATGAGACATGAAACTGGTAAGACACCAGATCTCGGCTATTGGGTTTGGCTTACACGAAGCCAGTACGATCAGCGTGGTATTTTAGTGGCAGGCTTTGATAGCAAGGCGAAGTTCAGTGTTCACGGATGGTTACCGTCATTTCAAGGAGCGCGGTGCGGATATCGGTTTGTTACACACCCTGATCATCTCTAGGCAACCATTTTTACAACCTGTACCGCCAAGGGCATAATCGAACAGGTGTCAAGCGAGCACAGACACACCTTGAAGAGAAGTGAACTGGAGGCAAGATGGGATTCAAGTCACTTACTGAGACCAGCGTCGGTATAAACGGCGACCTCACGGGTATCGAGGAATCGATTCAAAAAAATGCCAGAACCAACCCTCCAAAACCACTCGGGTGCGGTGGGGTCAAGTCAGGAGCGATGGATCAGCAAAGACCAAGCGACACTCTTCTCTGTAATCAATCGACGCTTCGCCATAGTGTACTCTCATGCAATATGTTTGCCACGGGACCAGAAAAGAATCTCGCTAATCAGCGCGCTGGCAGGCAGATCGTCCATGAGGCGCAACTTCTTCCTGCTCATTAAGGACGGGTACAGGTCATGTAGGAGAAGAGCCATACCTAATAAGCACTGGGCCAGTGTGCGGATGACCTTCTACAAGTGCCAACTTGCAAATTAGGAGTGTGCAGTGACAAAACGCATACTGATTATGCCAAGCCCTGTCAGCTCAGGATCAGTTGGCTCAATAACCAAGACGGTGGGTTTAGCAAAATTATTAAAGTCCATGGGAGTCGATGTCCGCTTTGCGATTGGTGGTCGTCTAGCCCAATTCGTGAGAGCGGCGGGGTTCATAGATATAGATTGCCCTGTACCGATTTTTTCAGGTGAAGTAAGAGCAATTGGCAATGTGATCGACTTCTTATCATGGGCTGGCCTAATGGAACCAGAATACATCACTCATACCTTAGAGCATGAGCTTGCGGCGATTCGTCAATTTAAGCCAGATGTTATTTTTGCACACTCTAGGCCAACTGCAGCAATTGCCGCCGCGATCACCCAGACGCCTCTAGCATCTATTGCAAGTTGGCCAACACATCCCGCCTTCGAAGCAAACCGTTCTCATGAAAGGCAATACTGTGATACATATAACGCGATACTAGCGAATAACCGTATACAACCAGTAGAACATGTTGCTGAACTTCTCTTTCTACGAAGTAATCTCAAAATATCACCCTCTCTCCCCGAACTCGAACCTGAACTTTCAGTGGTATCTGAAATTCATTACACAGGTTATATGCTAGATCTACAAAAGGAGCCGAATTGGATGCCGACTTGGTTCGAGCCATGGGTAAAATCGCCTCTCATTATTGTATATCTCAGCGTTGGCGCGCTCAATCCTCGTATATATTACGATATATTACACGATACATTTTCGGGAACTGAATTCAAGGTGCTATGTGCCAGTGGATTCCATTATGAATCTAAGCATCGAGATCATTTCGATCTAAACGATAATGTACAGTTTATAGAATATCTTCCTATGCAAAACGTTATTGAACGCGCTAGTGCAGTTATCTTTCATGGAGGGCAAGATACAATGTTGACGACTCTAATGCATGGTGTTCCAACTATAACCTTTCCTGGTCAGCATTTCGAGAGACTATACAACGCAACTCAATTGGAGCGCTTGGGCCTATCAAGATTGTTGCCAATTCACTCATTCCGCAGGAGCCAGATTCGCCGCACGCTGAACGACATCATCGATGGGGAGGAACATAGAAAGAGCCAGGAATTTGCTCGGCGGTTTCGCTTGTATGAAGGAACGCTACATGCCGCCAAGTTGCTTACACAACTAACATGACGTTTGAGCCGAAAACCACCATTTTCACGTTATGTATTTGAGGCGCTCATTCTGGACTAAGACAACGACGCTGCTGAAGACCGCCAAAAAGCACTGGAGGGTCACATGCCTCGGTACCTTTTTCTTTTTTCACCCACCGCATCTCATATCATGTCATCACTGCCGATTGCATCGGAGTTAATCGCTCGTGGCGCGGAAGTTGTCTACTATGCTCCTGCCGAATATGCCCCTTGGTTCAAAACAATTGGGGCAGAACACCGAACTATTGAAATATATGAGCAGCATCCAGCCTCATTCTGGGTTGATCCGCTTGTGTCGCCTTTGCTTCGGATATATACGCATTTAGTCAAACAAACCGCAACTGTCTTACCGCAAATCGTTAGTTTAGTAGTAAAAGAGCATGCTGATGCAATAGTATACGATGGAATGTGCCTATGGGCACGATTTGTGAAAGATCTACTTTGTATACCTGCAATTACGGTACGAATTAGCTTTGCCGCAACTCCCGATTGTAACGTATTTCGTGAATCGTCAGATTCTATATATGCACCTACATATGGAGATGCATCCGACCGATTACGATTGATTCGAGACCTCAATACAAGTCTCAAAAAAGACTTCGGCTTTCAAGTGCCGGGGGCCTGGAGTATCTTCACACACAGCGGAGTTCTTAACCTTGTACAAGTTCCACGCGAAATTCATCCGGCGGCAGATAACTTCGATAATCGATTTGAGTTCGTTGGACCATTCTTCGTGGGTCCGCGCCCACACTACATAGCTGAAAACATGCCTACTTCTATCTATCTTGAGGGAGAAGAGCCGCTAGTATATATATCGTTCGGCACATCCGAGCTAAACACCAATCTTGAACTATATCAGATTTGCTTTGAGGCGCTAGGACAGCGCCGCGTTAGAGTGCTAATGTCGTACGGAGCCAATTTAGACGTACGTGCGTTAGGCTCGATCCCTGCTAATTTTCAGATAGCATCCCGCTTGCCGCAATTCTCAATTCTTAAGCAGGTCGACTTATTCATCTCTCACGGCGGTTGGTGCAGCGTCATGGAGAGCCTGTACCAAGGTACTCCAATGATAATGCTCCCCATGATGAAGGAACACCAGATAATTGCTAACCTCATCACTGGCCGTAAAGCAGCGATATCGTTCATGCCGAATCAGTTAACTTCAATCCAACTAGCCGAAGCCGTCGATCAAGTTTTAGGCTCCACTGACTATCAGAAAAATGCTGCTACGTTAGGAAGGATAATTGGAACGAGTGGCGGGTATCTGCGGGCCGCAGATCTGATCCAACAACAATAATGTGGGGTTGCCCCCTTGCGACGGCTCTCCCGCTCTTTCGATACTTCCCTGAAAATCCCCGGTCTTACGTCACGCCGACAAGCGCTTCGGCGGCAGGCGTCGGTTCTGGCGTCGTTGTCAGCGCCACGTCGTCGCCCAACTGTCGTCGCCGCCGCACGAGGCGGTTGGCGGTGGCGGCGGGCTGCTGCCGGTCGCAGGAGTCGGCCCCGCGTTCGCGGTAGGGTTCGCGGCGGGCGATGCGATGGTAGGCGATGACGAGCATCGCGTGCGCCACGGCGAGGATGGCCCGCTTCGCCCCGCGCCGGGCGGCGATGCGCCGATACTGCGCGCCCAGGTACGACTGTTTGGTCCGCGCCGCAGATTGCGCGGCGGCGACGAGGGCCGCGCGCAGCCAGGCGTTGCCCTTGCGCGTCCGCCCGGAGCGCTGCCGCCCGGCGCTCTCGTGGTTGCCGGGGGCGAGACCGGCCCACGCGGCGAGGTGGTGCGCGGTCGGGAACTTGGTCATGTCGGTGCCGATCTCCGCCACCAGCAACTCCGCCGTACCACGCCCGATGCCGGGGATGGTGTCGAGCAGCGCGACGATTGCCTCCTCCTCATTGGCGACGCACGCCTGGGCGATCTGGTCGTCGAAACGCGCGATCGTCTCCTCGTGCGCGTCGAGCTGCGCCAGCAGCGCCGCGAGCAGGAAGCGGTGATGCGGCCGGACCCGCCCGCTGCGGGCCTGCGCCAGCGCCGTGCGCTTCGCGCGCAGGCGACCGCGCGCCAATGCGGCGAGGGCCGCCGGGTCGCTCGCGCCATCGACGATGGCCGCGAGCATCGCCCGCCCGGACACCCCCGAGACGTCGGAGACCACGGACGCGAGCGTGATGTTCGCGCCTTCCAGCACCTGCTGGATGCGGTTGACCAGCGTCGCGCGCCCCTGCACGAAGTTGGTCCGGTGCCGCGTCAACTCGCGCAACTCGCGCTGGTGGCGCGGCGGGATGAAGCTGGGACGCACCAACCCGTGCCGCAGCAACTCGGCGATCCACTGCGCGTCCTGCACGTCGGTCTTGCGACCGGGCACGGCCTTGCTGTGCTGCGCGTTCAGCAGCCACACCGCGAAGGAGCCCTCCAGCAGGTGGTGGATCGGCTTCCCGTCGTCGCCGGTGCTCGCGAGCGCGACGTTGGTGCAGCCGTTGGCGCTCAGCCAGTCGGACAACGCGAGCAGCGCGACGGTGGTGGTGCTGTACGTGCGGGTCGCCATGACCGCTTGCCGACGCTCGCCCGGTGTGCTGCGGCAGACGACCGCCGTGCGCTGATGCACGTCGATCCCGGCGCAGCGCGCGAACACGACTTCCATAGGGCCTCCCCGCTCAATGGCCTCCCACGCTAACGCACTTGCTCCTCGGCGGACGCGGGGTGGGCGGGGACCCGCTGGGACAGCTGCTTCCCGACGCGCTCCCGCAGGGCGGGGCAGCAGCTGGCGGTGCCTGCGGGTCCCCGGGTCAGACTGCTGGACAGGCGCGGAGCACCAGTGATCGCAACGACCCCGTGTGTCGGCTACTTCGGCCATCCGCAGGGCGCGCGGAGTGGTCACGTGGTGTGTCTGGTGCGCCGCAGGCGGTAGAATTCGCCACGGTGGCGTACCCGCACACCGCCATGGACACTCGCTGCCCATTGAAGGAGCCGTCCATGTTCATCATCCTGCTGCCGCGATTTAAGCACCTCGTAGATCGCGCCTCTGCCGCCTCTCGGGCATGGGTCGCATCCTGGCTACGGCCGGCCCCGCTCACCCTCGTCGCCGGGGTGACAAGCGACGCAATGCGGAGTCGATCGGCACTGGTCCTGGAGAACGTGCTGCTGCGCCAGCAGCTCATCGTCCTGAGCCGCGCCGCCAAGCGTCCCCGGCTGACGGCCACTGATCGCGGGCTGCTGGTGCTCCTGGCCAGCCGACTGCGCACCTGGGCCGATGCCTTGGTCATCGTGCGCCCCGCGACGGTGCTGCACTGGCATCGGCAGGGCTTCCGCCTCTTCTGGCGGCGGAAATCGGCCCCGCGAACGACCGCTGCCCGCATCCCGGCCGAGACTATCGCGCTGATCCGGCGGCTGGCGGCACAGAACCGGCTGTGGGGTGCCGAGCGCATCCGGGGCGAGCTGCTGAAACTCGGTGTCCGGGTGAGCAAGCGCACGATCCAGAAATACCTGCGCGCGGCCCCTCCGCCACGGCGCGCCGGGCAGACCTGGGCGACGTTCCTGAGCAACCACGTCGGCGGCATCTGGGCCTGCGATTTCCTCCCGGTCACTGACGTGTGCTTCCGGCCCGTATATGCGTTCTTCGTGATCGCGCTCGGGTCGCGCCGGGTGGAGCACGTTGGCGTGACGCGGCACCCGACGGACGCCTGGGTCGCCCAGCAGCTGCGCGAGGCGACGCCCTTCGGGGCGGCCCCGAGATTCCTGATCCGCGACAACGACGCCAAGTACGGGCCGCGCTTCGACCGCCTCGCCGCCGCGAGCGGGATCCGCGTCCTGCGCACGCCCGTGCGCGCCCTGCGGGCCAACGCGACCTGCGAGCGCTTCCTGGGGAGCGTGCGGCGGGAGTGCCTGGACCACGTCCTCGTCCTCGGCGAGGCGCAGCTGCGACGCGTGCTCCGCGCGTATGTGGCCTACTTCAACCATGCCCGGCCCCATCAAGGGATCGGCCAGGCGGTCCCAGGGCGATCAGCGTCGGCGCAACAATATGGTACAGGCACTGGGCGCGTGGTCGCCATGCCGATCCTCGGCGGCCTCCATCACGACTATCGCCGCGTTGCCTAACCAACTCACATGCCGAGACTGGCTCGGATGCGTGAAGTAGCCGACACAGGGTCGGCAGGCGCGGTCCTTTCTTGGGCTTGACGCCGGGCTTGCCCGCCCGCTGCGGCGGGACGGGCGCGTAGAGCGCCGCCTCCAAGCGGAGGCGGGCGACCAGCGTCACATCGTGGGCGCGGCACGCCCGTGCCAGCGCCACCACCCCGTAGCCACTATCGCCAGTGAGCACCAGCGGCCGATCGGGTTGCCCGCGGCGGATGAGGCGGATCAGCGTCGCTGCCCGCGCCGGGACGGTGCGCTGGCGTTTGCCGAGCCGGGCGCTGACGGCGGGCGTGGGGCAGGGCACGGTGAGGCAGGGCAAGGCCCAGGGACGGCTGCTCCAGGGGACACGCACCAGGGCGCAGCGACACAGCCAGCGTACGCCGCTGGTCGTCACAACATGGCCGGAAGCGGAGCGCACGGGATCATGGTACCGCGCTTTATAGGCCACGTGCCGCCCGTAACGGCGCTCCAACGTGTCGTCGATCACCAGCAGCAGCGGCGCTTCGGGGCCGACGAAAGCGGTGCGGATGAGGCCGAGGAGCACCTTGCTGCGCGCCAATGGCGACCAGGCGGCGCGATTAAGGACGCGGTGGTACGTGGTGCAGTGGCGCTCGTCGTTGCGGCCGATGGCGCGTAAGGCGGCGACGGTGCGCCGACCGGGCGCGAGGATCGCCCCGTAGGCCAGGGTCAGCGCGTGCGCGAAGGTCGGCGCGGTGAACGCCGGGGCGAACATCGCGAGCAGACGGACCAGCACCGGTGCCGGGTTCGGCATACGCCCCTCCACACGCTGCTCCTCCAGACCGGCCCGGAGGAGGCCCCATCTTACGCAACGGGGCGCGATCCGCAAACAGGACCATGGGCGCGGCGCTGTTCAAGGAGCGTTTGGGCCGCAAGCGCAAAAAGGGCCAAAGTCGAGTCAGGAGTGCGGGAGAGCCATTCTCTTATGAGGCAAGACGGCGGCGTTCTAGTTGACATCCAACATCTGCTGTAAACAAGGCGAGGAAGAGCGGGTATACTGCATGAATCTATGCGTAGATTCGCTATCAATTACTGTGTCTCGTCAATCACCTAAGTGCTCCCCAAGTAATTTCTACACGAGCATCTATAGCCAAGCAAAACACTGCGATGGAGCATAAGAATGCAAAGCGACGTATTAAGAACAGTCGATCTGTCGAGAGCTGCAAACTTAAGCACACAACAAGTGCGCAACTACGAAGCATGGGGGTTTCTACCACAAGCCTCGCGAACAGCATCCGGATACAGAATATTTACGCATCGTCATCTTCAAGCGTTGGAAATATCACGGACTCTTATCGCAGGCTATGGCTGGCAGAAGGCGCTGGAAGCAATGCAAGCAATACATCAAGGAGATACTCCGAGGACACATCTGATCGCTGCGTCACGTCATGGAGAGCTACAACAGATGGAGATAAAGGGAGAACAATTGATGCTCGCTCTGTATACTATCGCTGATGGAAATGGCAGAACATCCGATCATGGTACGCCATCAATACTGATTGGAGATCTTGCCGCATTAATTGGGGTACAAACATCAACCATACGTTTCTGGGAGAAACGGTGTCTTTTACAGTCGCAGCGAGACAAGAGAAATAGATATCGACTATACAATGCACAAGAAGTTCGTAAATTACAGTTGGTGGCGTTCCTAAGGCGCGCGAATTATAGCTTCGAAGATATTTGTTTAGCGCTTACAGAACTAGCTAGAGGTGATACTCAAAAAATACTTGCCGCCATAGAAGAATGGCGTAAGAAAATGGCCATAGCTAATCTTTTGTTCGCTCGTGCCAACACTGTACTACACAAATATTCGGCAACGTTTACCGCAGAGTAAAGGTAAGAACCTTGTGACTAATCAGCAGGTACGGGCGAGGTGGCAGACCATCAGGCGCGTCATAGTGACGTAGATCAGCGCCTTGCCCATGCTGCTGAGGCGCTCAAAGCCGTTGCTAAGGTATTGACGCTCCTATGTCAAGCCTCATAGTCCGGTGCTTTGCGGCAGGTCGCGGGTGGAGTTGCCACCACGCCCGGCCACGACATAGGGGGATATATTCCGGTCACAGCGCTGGCCGATGGAGTAGTAGTTGACACGGACGCCATACCGCGCTCGAACATGTACGTACATTTCCGGATGTGTGCATACTGCGAGCCAGGGCGGGCGATGCCATCAGTCAAACGACTCCAGCGGGAAGCGACCGAAGATTGGGATGTTGGATGTCAACTAATGGGTCAGCCCACCGCGCTGCGCTCCATCGCAGTATTACAGAGAGTCAACTAAAACTGTCGGCGTCTTGCCTCACCAAAGAATCGGCTCTCCCGCAACCCTGACTCGACTTTGGCCCTTTTCGATGCCGTTGGCGAATTGGCTGGAGCATACCGGGGGTGGTTGCGGTATGCTGTCGGCTGCCCGGCGGAACGTGTCCCGGTGCGTCAGCGGAGGAGGGGAGTCATGTCGCTGCACCCGCAAGCCGTCTAGCTGGTGCCGGAGGACCCCGCGCGGGTGGCACGGGCAGCCTTCCCCAAGGGCAATATCTACCTGCGGATGCACGACGAGCTGGGCCGCCTCTACGCCGATCGGGACTTTACGACGCTCTTCCCGACGCGCGGGCAGCCCGCCCTCGCCCCGGCGCAAGTGGCGCTGGTGACGCTGATGCCGTTCGCCGAGGGGCTCTCCGACCGCTAGGCCGCCGAGGCGGTGCGAGGCCGGATCGACTGGAAGTACGCGCTCTGCCTGGCGCTGGACGACCCCGGCTTCGACCACACGGTGCTGTGCGCGTTCCGCGCGCGGCTGTTGGTGGGCGCGCAGGAGGCGCTGCTCTTCGACCTGCTGCTGGCGCGCTGTCGGGCGGCGGGGCTGGTCCGGGCGCGCGGGCGGCAGCGGACCGACGCGACCCCGGTGGTGGCGGCGATCCGGACCCTCAACCGGCTGGAGTCGGTCGGCGAGGCGCTGCGCCACGCGCTGCACGCGCTCGCGGCGGTGGCACCGGACTGGCTGCATGGGCCGTGCCCACCCGCGTGGGCCGACCGCTACGGCCGACGGTTGGACGCCTACCGCCTGCCGCCCGACCCTGCGGCCCGCCAGGCGCTGGCGCTCCAGATCGGCGCGGATGGGCCGCAGCTCTTGCAGGCGGTGTGGTCGTCGACGGCCCCGGCATGGCTGCGCGAGGTTCCGGCGGTCGAGACGCTGCGGCGGGTCTGGGTGCAGCACGACCACGCCCCGGACGATGACGGCCCGCCACGGTGGCGCGCCGATCACGAGTTGCCGCCGTGCGCCGCCCGGATCACCGCGCCGCACGACCCGGAGGCGCGCTTCGCTGGGCCTGCCCCGCCTACGTAGACAGATAATCGCTAGGCCGCCTGGTCCTGCAACAACAACATGCGCTCCTCCCAGGCGACAGGGCTGCGGTAGCCGAGGGCGGAATGGCGACGCTGGCGGTTATACCAGACCTCGACCCATTCGAAGATGGCCCGTCGAGCCGCGGCACGGGTCGGCCAGACCTGGGCGTCGATGAGCTCGGCTTTCAGGGTGGCGAAGAAACTTTCGGCCAGTGCGTTATCGTAGCAGTCGCCGCTACGGCTCATCGACACGGTGATATCCTGTGCGGCGAGCGCTGCTTGATAGGCGGCGGTGTACTGGGCACCGCGATCGGTATGGTGGACGAGGTCTGTGCCGGGCCGGCGGGTGGCCAAAGCCATCGCGAGGGCGTCGAGCGCGAGTTCCGTGCGCAAATGTTCAGCCATCGCCCAGCCGATGACGCGGCGCGAATGCACATCCAGGAGCACCGCGAGGTAGAGCCAGCCCTCATGCGTCGCGACGTATGTGATATCCCCCACCCAGAGGCGATTCGCGGTCGACGCGGTAAAGTCGCGCGCGACGAGGTTCTCGGCGGGCAACCGGGTGGGATCGGTAATCGTCGTGCGCGTACGCCGACGCCGGTGGCAACCCGCCAGGCCGGCAGCGCGCATGAGGCGGGCGACCCGCTTGCGGGCACAATGGACGCCGTTGGCGCGTAGCGTGGCGTGGACGCGCGGTGCGCCATAGGTCGCCCGACTGCGGGCGTGGACGGCGGCGATCCGCGCCGTCAGCTCCTTGTCTGCCTGAGCGCGGGCTGTGGGCCTGCGGCGGGTGTTGAACGATGATTAGAATCGCCGCCGTCTTGCCTCATTAGAGAATGGCTCTCCCGCAACCCTGGTGCAGCGGCAGGAGGTATGCTGTCGCCGACAGCGGGGCGGTGGAACGGGAGGCGAGGGCGATGCTGCGAGTGGGAGCCAGAGCGGCGGAGAGTGGTGTGCAGGTCGATACCGTCACCGCGGCCGACGGGGTGGTGGTGGTCGTGGTGCGGCCCACGCGCGCGGCGGTGCCCTGCCCGGCATGCGGTCAGCTCGCCCGGCGGGTCCACAGCCACTATCGGCGGGTGCTCACGGATCTGCCCTGGCAAGGCGTCGCCGTGCGACTCGAGCTGCACGCCCGGCGCTTCCGCTGCGACGAACCGACCTGCGCGCGGTGCATCTTCGCCGAGCGGTTCCCGGGGCTCGTCGCCGCCGGCGCGCGGCGCAGCACGCGCCTGAGTACCCTGTACCTGGCGCTCGGCCTCGCGCTCGGCGGCGAGGCCGGGGCGCGCCTGGCCACCGACCTCGGCCTCGCCGTCAGCCCGGATACGCTGCTCCGGCTGACGACGGCCGCGCCGCTCGCCGCGCCGACGCCGCCGCGCGTGCTGGGCGTGGACGACTGGTCTTGGCGCAAGGGGCGGCGCTGGGGCACCATCCTGGTGGAGCTGGAGCGCCACCGGACGATCGCTATCCTCCCCGACCGGCGGGCGGGCACGTTCGCCCAATGGCTGCGGGCGCATCCGGGCGTGGCGGTCATCAGCCGGGACCGGGGCGGGGCCGACGCCGAGGGCGGTCGGCAAGGCGCGCCGGACGCCGTGCAGGTCGCGGATCGCTTCCACGTGCTCAAGAACGCCGGCGAGGCGCTGGAGCGGCTCGTGCAACGGCATCACGCCGCGCTCCGCGCGGCGGCGACGGCCGTCGACCGGGAGGCGGCCGCTGCCGCAGACGCGAACGACGCCCCGCCCCGCACGGCGGAGCCGCCGGTGCGGGCGCAGGCCCAGCAGTTGCAGCAGGCTACGCGTGCCCGGCGTCTCGCGCGCTACGAGGAGGTCGCGAGGCTGGCCGGGCAGGGCCTCGGCCCGGCGGCCATCGCGCGCCAGGTCGG
>JAABUT010002323.1_pt1 | contig 18695 bp, 19 predicted proteins | sample 5559281 | NCBI WGS metagenome assembly JAABUT01 (sample SAMN10711880, study PRJNA513359) | rock metagenome | isolation source: Antarctica rocks | place: Antarctica: Victoria Land, Ricker Hills nord | collected 2016-01-04 | reverse complement strand
CGGTTTCCGCTCCGACGGCGGCGCCAAAGATTTTGCCGTCATCCGCTCGCTGCTCTCGACAGCCAGGAAACAAGGTTGGGATATGCTCGAGACACTGACAACTCAGCCCGACCGCTTGATCGATGACCTACGCATCGCTTGACCCCGCTGAGAGACCTGGGCAGCTACGAGAAGAATACAAAGTCGAAGCTTGCTGTTCCGAACGCTGTCAGGTCGCGTGCGTCCCTGCACTCAAACCTCCAATGCGGGAAGCGCTGGCGGCATTCCTCGACCATCCTTGGGCTATAATCGACGCCAACATACTGGAGCGCGTGTGGCGCCAGCCAAACTGCGGTCCGTCCTGCACCAACCCCGAGAGCCAACACATCCTTGCCGTCGTAATCGGCGCGGTATCGATCGAGGATTACACGCTCGGCCGGTCGGAGGGCGTGGTCGTCGGAGTACTCGGCAACGACGTCGGCGCGCTCGAATACGGCCCGGTTGCTATGTGCAAGAGAGCCCCGAGCAGCAGGAGCAGGTGAGCTCCCGTCAGGAGGATGGTGTGGTGTCAACGAAATACTGCTCGCAAGTCCCTCAGGCGACCGGCTCAAATCGCGCCACGTTCGCCTCGCTGGCTAACGGTGCATTTGACGCTGCCCGTCGGCGGTAAAGCTTGCGGCCTCCGAGTTCGGCGAGCCAGCCTCCCGGAGTGCCGGCAAAGGTGAAGTCCCACAACTCCTTGCTGGCATTTGCCAGGCTGGCCTTATACGGGTCGTCACCCTTCATGAAGTCAAACGCAGACAAGCTATGATCTACACACCATTCAATCAGCTTTATAAGTAGGATTTTTCCAGGCGAGTAGGCCGCCCAGTCGAGATGGTACGATGGCATGTAATAATACAAAACGTTCTGATATATAAACCCAAAATGGACCGCAAGGATTTCATCTCCGGAGCAGATCCATGATAGATGCATGGTTCCGAGGCCAGCCGCGACCTCGGCCATGCTTTCCAGAAGCGCAGCAGCCGAACTCGGATCATCGAACAATCCTTGCTTTTGATTATAAGACGACCAAGCAGCTTTTTGTCGGATCAGGGCGCTGATCACCACTGGAGGTGCGGGCCCGGTGCCGTGGACGTGGAAGCTGAACGCGCCTTTGGTGTGGATCTGGCGTTCCTGTCGGCGCAATGCTTTGCGTTTTGAGGGCGACAAAGCCTCCGCGTGCCAAGCAGCACCACAAGGCCCTTCCAGGTTGATCCGGTAGATCGTGTTGTTGCGGAGCGGGCGGCCAATGCCGCGAAGGGCTCCATAACACGTGGAGTTCGCTTCCATGCCTCGTATGAAGCCGACGTCATATCCCTTGCTGGCCCGGATGCCGTGCCACATCGCTTCGCAACCGGCGTGGTCTTCCAGAAGCATGTCATTGTAGTCGAAGACATTTGCTCCGCCCCATTCAAGGATGCGCAACCCGTATCGACGTGCGACAACGAGCGGTGCCAGTGCGACGAGGCGTCCCTCGTTCCAACCGGTCGCAACATGCAGGACGCGATTGCCTTCCCGCCCCTTGATGTCCCACCAAGCCATAAAAAAGGCCGGGTCGTTGAAGAAAGAGCGCCCAATTCGCAGGTGAAGATCCCTCCAACTATCAAACAGGGCAAGAAGCTCTTGCTCCGACGAGGTAATTCGGACGTCCATCAACCGGTTCCCAACGTTTACCTGCGCGCTCAACTCTGTCGAGCACGTGTGTTTGTAATGCCGCGTGTAAGAACGAATTTGCGCGGTGAAACAACATTCGTCATGAGCACTGGTGCCTAGTACTCGGGCCAGGAACCGCTACGCGATACGCTGTGCCGGCAAACTTTCGCCTGCATACAATGGTCATTGCGAGCGTCGGCCCACTGCTCGCTGCGGCCATCCCTCCTGCATAGGATGCAATAACAGACTCGGTCACCATCGGGGATAGCCGCCGTAAGTCTCGGATTGCTGCTGACGACCAAGCTCAACACGCTTCGAATCATCCTCGGCGCGGCCGTCATCTCCTTGCCGGGTCTTCTATCGCAGGGGCTGTGCGATGAGCCATGCTGATCTCACCGCAACAAACCCGGTATCTTCGTGCCTCGTGCCGTGGTCCCGCCCACTTTGCGGATGACAGCCTAAGCAGCCCGTGCCTCTATCTCAGCCAGCGCCAGCTCGGTCTCTAAGGGCCTGAGCCAAAACAATCGAGTCGAGATTGTGGGTAGGAATCGGTTTGCGGATCGTATCAGCCTGGCAGGGTAATGGACACTGCCGCCATCAAAGCCCGCTTCGAAGCGCTGCTCCTAGGAGAGCGCGACCGGCCCCACCGTCCAATGGCGGCTGGACCAGAACACCTACGAGAAGGGCACCAAGGTGTCCGACGAGCAGATCGCCAGCCTCAACATCACCCCGGCCAAACACCACGGCGAATGGAACTACACCATTGCGCCTCGAAAGCCGGGTAGCTGACGCGATTGTTTTGGCTCAGGCCCTTAGTCCCGCGGCTTTCGCAAGCATCGGGCCAGGCAGACGCGATCCAGATCGCACGGGACAGCAGCACGGCCAGCACCGCCGCTCCCGACGAGAGCAGGGCCATGCCGGGGTCGCGGTGCCGGGCCTCGGCAATGCTGGAGACCGGTCCGGTCAGCAGGGGCGTCGCCACCCGGCGGCCACTGCCGGACAGTACAGCCTGCAACGTGCCGCATGCCAGCCGCAGGGCGATAAACTCCCGCAGGCGCACGGCGAGGCTCGCGGCCAGCAGGCCCGGCCAGTCGACCCGGTCGGCGGCGTCCTGCTCCAGGCGGGCTGCCGCTTCGTGCAACGGCACCGCTACGGTCGGAGATGCCCCCATGGCGATCCAGTTGGCCACCCGATCCAGCAACCCGTTCGGGGCCGATCTCACCTCCGACAGCGCCGCCATCCGATCGGCGACCGAAGAGAGCACCGGCAGCAGCATGAGCATATCCTGGCGGAGCTGGCGCATGGCGGAGATGGTGTCTTGCCGGATGGAAGGGTCCCAGGCGAGGTTGGCCGATAGGCCATCGATCTCAACCACCCCCGCCGCCAGCCCGCGGCGGGGTGGCGCAGCGGCGCTTGTCCCCTGTTGCCGCGTCAGCGCGGATATCGCCCACTGGTCGGCGTCACGCAGCCAGACCGCGGTGCGTGCGGCCAGGACCGGGCCGACGCTGCGAGGAAATATCAGGGTCTGCACCAGGCTGGCGCAGGCAATGCCCAGTAGAATCTCCTCGGTGCGCGCCAGCACGGTGTCGAAGATCGCGCCGGGGTCGGAGACTGCGGGAAAGCCGATGATGGCGGCGGTGTAGCCCGCCAGCATGAAGGCATAGCTGCGCGGCGTGCGGTCCAGCAGGGCGGACGCGGGCATGGCTGCCATCGTGTTCCCAGCATCGCTTCATTTTTGCAGGCCATCTTGCACGGCCGGTCTCGCCCATCAACGCCGGGCACGCCGATCCCATTGAGTGCATTACCTGAACGTAAAGCAGCAATCAGCCGGATGTGATGCGGGTGGCCGCGTGCAAGCCGGAACCGGCCCTGCCGCACGCAGGTTATAGCCCTGTCTTATGCCGAGACGCGTCACAACTGGCGAACCGGGAAGCAACCATGAATATGTTGTCCAGCGACCTGCCGTAGCTGGGGCGCACTAAACGATGAGCGGGAGGCGTCATCTTCGAGCGGATGGGCGCGAAACTGGCGCGCGGCCACTGGTTCTTCTTGTTCAACGCCGTTCTTGACCTGCGGAAGGCGCTGATCACCGGGCGGGAGGAGCTCTGGCTACGCTTCATCCTCTCCGGCTGGACCTATGATCCCCAGGTGCTCACGAACGAGGACATCACCACCTACACCCGCGCCTATGCTCAGCATGGTGGCTTGCGCGGCACGCTCGAGGACTACCGCGCGGACGAGGAGGAGGTGAGGCAGGACCAAGCCGATGCCAGCGTCAAACTGACCTGCCCGACGCTCGCGCTATGGGGCGAGGATTTTGAGTCCGCATATTCCCAGCAAAGAGAAATACATCTTCGAGGCCAAGCTGCCCGGCCCGTTGCAGTCCGACGTCATATCCGGCAACCCCGTGCCGCAGACATTCAGCCACCGCATGACCGCGCAGGAGCCGATAAAGGCGCCGCACGGCGCGATCCGCATCGCGGACCGGCGGAACTTCCCGATTTCGACCACGGCGGCGTCGCTGGTCGATATCGAGCCGGGCGGATTGCGCGAGTTGCACTGGCACCCGAACGCGGCGGAATGGCAGTATTGGATCGAGGGCACCGGCCGCCTCCACAGACAGAAGCAGCCGGTCGTCGGATAGCGGCACAGCGCGTTCACGCAAGACAACCCACAGCATCAGGAGAGTTCTATGATCCCCACCCGTCCCTTCGCGGTCGTCACCGGCGCCTCGACCGGCATCGGCCTTGAGTTGGCCAAACAGTGCGGCACGCATGGCTACGATGTGCTGATCGTCGCCGACGAGCCGCGCATCCAGGATGCGGCCGAGCAGGTGCGGCGGGAGGGCGGCACGGTGGAGGCGATCGAGGCCGACCTTGCGACGACCGAGGGCGTCGACCAGCTGATCCAGGCCATCCGGGACCGGCCGGTGGCGGCATTGCTGGCCAATGCCGGGCGCGGGCTCGGCCGCGGGTTCGTGGACCAGGATTGGGCGGACATCCGCCGCGTGGTGGACACCAACGTCACCGGGACGCTGTTCCTGCTGCACAAGGTGGCGGCGGACATGAAGCGGCGGGGCGAGGGTCGAATCCTGATCACCGGGTCGATCGCCGGGTTCATCCCGGGCACCTATCAGGCGGTGTACAACGGCACGAAGGCCTTCCTCGACAGCTTCTCCTTCGCGCTGCGGCATGAGCTGAAGGACACCGGCGTCACCGTTACCTGCCTGATGCCCGGCGCGACGGAGACCGAGTTCTTCGAGCGCGCGGACATGATGGATACGAGCGTCGGAACCGCCAAGAAAGACGATGCGGCGGACGTAGCGAAGACCGGGTTCGATGCGATGATGCGGGGCGACGGCGACGTGGTGAGCGGCTGGAAGAACAAGTTGCAGACCGCCATCGCGTCGGTGACCCCGGCCGGGGTGCTGGCGGAGCTGCACCGGAGCATGGCCGAACCGGGATCGGCGAAGGGCTGATCCCTGGCTTGAGGGCGTTAGACCCGCCGCACCCGGGTGCGGCGGTCGGTCGCAAGGGCATGGGTATGCCGGTGGGTAAGCGCGCTCGCGGTCGCGATATCGAGCACGGTGACTCCTAGCACCGCCAAGGTCGCCAGAAGCGTGGCCTCGCGCCGGCGGTTGCGGGAAGTGAGCGCTCCGGCCAAGACAGCGAGGTCCAACACGTCACCGGCGACGCGGAGCCAGATGGGCGCCGCCATATCGGGGAACATCAGCACCGCGGCTCCCGCCGCGACCTCCCGCGCGCCGAACGCACGGACGAGCGCTGGCGACTGGCCGAGGCCCAGGGTGCGGTTCAGGCTGCGGCCGAACACCAACTCCGTCGCGCCGAGGCCGACGCTGAACCAGCCGAGGAATTTTGCAATCTGGACGTCGTTCATGGCTTCAGCACCACCTTGACGCAGCCGTCTTCCTTGTCCCGGAAGACACGGTAAAGGTCCGGCCCATCCTCGAGCTTCGCCGAGTGGGTGATGACGAAGGATGGGTCGATCTCCCCACGCTCGATGCGATCCAGCAGCGGGCGGAGATATTTCTGCACCGGCGTCTGCGCCATCTTGAACGTGAGGCCGCGGTTGATGGCCGAGCCCATCGGCACCTTGTCCAAAAGCCCGCCGTAGATGCCGACGATAGAGACGATGCCGCCATTCCGGCAGGCGTTGATCGCCTGGCGCAGCACGTGCGGCCGGTCGGTGCCGAGCATGGCCGCCTGCTTCGCGCGGTCCAGCACGGCGTCGACGCTGCCGCGCGGGCTAGCCTCGGTGCCTACGGCGTCGATGCAGGCGTCCGGACCACGGCCGGAGGTCATGTCCTGCAGCCGGTCGTATACGCTGTCCTGCATGAAATCGAGCGTCTCCGCTCCGCCTGCGCGCGCGAGGGCCAGGCGTTCCGGCACCGTGTCGATGGCGATGACCCGGCCGGCGCCGAGCAGCAGCGCCGAGCGGATGGCGAACTGGCCGACGGGACCGCAGCCCCAGATGGCGATGGTGTCACCGGGCTGGATGTCGCACAGGTCGGCAGCCATGTAGCCGGTCGGGAAAATGTCCGAAAGGAACAGTACCTGCTCGTCGGTGAGGTGGTCCGGCACCTTGATGGGTCCGACATCGGCGTAGGGAACGCGCAGGTACTCCGCCTGGCCGCCAGCATAGCCGCCCAGCAGATGCGAGTAGCCGAATAGGCCAGCCGGCGAGTGGCCCCACAGGGTCTCGGCCATGCGATGGTTGGGGTTGGAGCGCTCGCAGCCGGAAAACAGGCCTTTCTTGCAAAAGAAGCACTCGCCGCAGGAGATGGTGAAGGGCACGACGACCCGGTCGCCTACCTTCAGGTTGGTGACGCTGGGCCCGACCTCCATCACCTCGCCCATGGTCTCGTGGCCCAGCACGTCGCCGGACTTCATGCTCGGGATGACGCCGTCATAGAGGTGCAGGTCCGAGCCGCAGATGGCGCAGGCGGTGACCTTGATGATGGCGTCGCGCTCATGCTCGATGCGGGGATCGGGGACGGTATCGCAGCGGATATCGCCCTTGCCGTGCCAACAGAGCGCTTTCATCGGGAGTTCCTGCCGCAGCCGGGGTGGCCCAGAAGGTCCTGCTGCTGGTTCGGGATAGCATCCGGTCGATCGTGCATCTTAGCCTCTATCACGGGTCTTGGCCAAACAGCGCCACTCGTGGTCGAACAGCGGCCGGGCGGCGCAGTTGCGGCGGTCCTGATTTTGTGACCAGTCGATCCTTCTCGGACCTGCCGCTATTTCTTGGCTCCGACCAGTTCGTCCCAGCGCCGGAATGCGGCGACCATCCGGTCCGGCTTCAACGGCAGCTCGATGGGGTTGCCGCTGATCAGCGTCGCGTAGTCGGGCCGGCCGAACTCGGCGATCACCTCTTGGCTGCGCTGCGGCGCCATCGTGACCGGCACGCCGCGCACCGCCGGGCCGGGATACAGGTATCCCTCGTCATAGGCATAGGCCTGCATGGCCGGCCGCAGCAAGGACGCCATCACGTCCAGGATCACCGCCAGCCGGTCGGCGGGAAGGCCCTTGGGGACGCACATGTACATGGCGTCGGACACCCAGTGGAAGCCCTTCAGCGTGCCGACCGCCGCCGTCTTCGGGACGACGCCGAGGGCGCGCGGGTTGATGTCCCATCCGGTCGTGGTGACGATGATGTCGCGCGACCCCTCGCCCAGCTCCTTCATCGTGGCGCCTGTGCCGGCGGGATAGTATTCGATGTGGCGGCCGATCTCCTGCAGGTAGGCCCACGTCTTGTCCCAGCCGCCGATCGGGTCCATCGGGTCCTTGTCGCCCAGCAGATAGGGCAGGCCCATCATGAAGGTACGGCCGGGGCCGGAGTTGTTAGGCCGCGCATACATGAACCGGTTCGGATGCGCCGCCGCCCAGGCCAGCAGGTCCTCGGCCGTCTTGGGCACCTCCGCCACCCGATCGGGCAGGTACTCCAAGAGCGGGCCGGACGGATAATAGCAGAACACGACGCCGTAGCCCTGGCCCTGCGCCCGGTTCAGGTTGAGCGCCGCCGGCTCGTAGACCGCCTCCAGGTCAGGGAACACGTCGGCATGGTCGGGCAGGATGCGTTGCCACAGCTCCTGGTCCAGGCCGGCGGCCAGGCCATCGCTGCCGCTGAGCACGATGTTGATGTCCATCCGGCCCGCCTGCTGCTGCGCATGCAGCTTGCCGGCCAGCTCCGGCGCCGGCGCCTTGCTGTACACGAAGCGGGACACGAGCGTGGGGTTGGCCGCCCGGTAGTCGTCGAACGCCCGCTGCATCAGCGCCAGCGCGCCCGCCACGTCGTAGACCGTGATCGTGAGCGGCGCTTTGGGCGTGGGCGGCGCGGCGCGGCCGGTTCCTGTCAAAGCCGCCGCCGCAAGCCCGCCGACCACGCTGCGCCGGCGCATAGGCCCCGATCGTCTCATTCCAACCTCCCTATCGGCCACCGGAGAATCCCTCGAACCCAGCCAATCGTTGTCATCGCGCCGCAACGATATGCAAGTTTCGCATAAGCCTCAACTCGTCCCGCCGGGGTGACCCGATCAAACTGCCTGGCGCACCCGCGCAGGTCCCTATAAAGGCTTGGACGGACCCGCGGACACCGCGGCTTGAATCGAGGTCTGACCGGGTGTTCGCCTTCATCGTGTCGCGCGTCTTGCAGGCTATCCCGGTCGTGCTCGTGGTCGGCCTGATCGCCTACGCGATGTTCGCCTTCGTCGGCGACCCGGTCACCATCATGCTCGGCACGGACTACACCGAGGCGCAGCGGATCGCGCTCGTGAAGCAGCTCGGCCTCGACCAGCCGTTCTTCGTCCAGTATGCCAAGTTCATGTGGGCCGCCCTGCATGGGCAGTTCGGCATCAGCTACCGCCTCGCCCGCCCGGTGACCGACCTGCTCGCCGAGCGCATGCCGGCGACGCTCGAGCTGGCGCTCACCGCGTCCGTGTTCGCGCTGCTGATCGGCGTGCCGATGGGGGTCTACACCGGCATCTACCGCACCGCTGCCTCCTCGCGCGTGTTCATGGTCTTCAGCCTGGTCGGCGTGTCGCTGCCGACGTTCCTGATCGGCATCCTGCTGATCCTGGTGTTCAGCGTCTGGCTGCAGGTGCTGCCGAGCTTCGGCCGGGGCGAGGTCGTGCATTTCGCGCATTGGAGCACCGGGTTCCTGACGGTCGCGGGCCTCCGGGCGCTGATCCTGCCGGCGATCACCCTTGGCCTGTTTCAGATGACGCTCATCATGCGCCTGGTGCGGGCCGAGATGCTGGAGGTGCTGCGCAGCGACTATGTGAAGTTCGCGCGCGCCCGCGGGCTCGGCAACCGGGCGATCAACTTCGGCCACGCGTTGAAGAACACGCTGGTGCCGGTGATCACCATCGCCGGGCTGCAGATCGGCGGCATCATCGCGTTCTCGATCGTGACGGAGACGGTGTTCCAGTGGCCCGGCATGGGGCTGCTGTTCGTGCAATCGGTGCAGGTGGCGGACATTCCGGTGATGGCGGCCTACCTCATCATGATTTCGGTGCTGTTCGTGCTGATCAACCTGGTCGTGGACCTGCTGTACTACGCCGTCGACCCGCGCCTGCGCGTGGCCCGGTGATGAGCCCCGTCGCCCGATGGCTGGATAGCGACGTCCTCTACAGCTTCCGTCGCTCACCGGTCGCGATCGCGGCGGCGCTCGTGCTGGCTGTCATCCTGCTGGGCGCCGTGCTCGCGCCGTGGATCGCGCCGCATAACCCGCTCGACCTCGCGTCGCTGAACCTGATGGACAGCCGCATCCCGCCAGTTTGGGACACGGAGGGTCAGTGGACCTTTCCGCTGGGGACCGACGACCAGGGGCGGGACATCCTGTCCGGCATCATGTACGGCGTGCGGATCAGCCTGGTTATCGGCGTGAGCTCGGTGGTGTTCGCGGTCGTGGCCGGCATCGCGGTCGGGCTGCTCGCCGGCTACGTCGGTGGCGTCACCGACGCGGTGCTCATGCGCGTGGCCGACATCCAGCTCACCTTCCCCGCCATCCTGATCGCGCTGCTGGTCGACGGCGTGGTCACGGCAGCGCTCCCGCAGGAGATGCACGAGCAGCTGAAGGTGCAGGTGCTGATCTTCTCTATCGGCATCAGCTACTGGCCGCAGTTCGCCCGCACGGTCCGCGGTTCGACCCTGGTCGAGCGGGGACGCGAGTACGTCATGGCGGCGCGGGTGATCGGCCTCTCGTCGGGCCGGATCATGCTGACGCACATCCTGCCCAACGTGCTCGGCCCGGTGTTCGTCATCGGCACGCTGACCCTGGGCCTTGCGGTGCTCGCCGAGGCGACGCTGTCGTTCCTCGGCGTCGGATTGCCGCCCTCCTCGCCCTCGATCGGCACGCTTATCCGCATCGGCAACGACTTCCTGTTCAGCGGCGAATGGTGGATGACGATCTTCCCCGGCCTCACCCTCGTGCTGCTGGTGCTGTCGATCAACCTGCTGGGCGACTGGCTGCGCGACGCGCTGAACCCGAAGCTGCGATGACCGGGGTTGGGATGAACATCCTCGACGTGCCAGTTCTTGAAGTCCGGGACCTCACGGTCGAGTTCCCGACCCGGCGCGGGACCTTGCGTGCGCTCGACCGCGTCTCGTTCTCGATCGCGCCCGGCGAAGTGCTCGGCGTGGTGGGCGAGAGCGGGGCGGGCAAGAGCCTGACCGGAGCGGCGATCATCGGCTTGCTGGAGCCGCCGGGCCGCATCGGCGGCGGCCAGATTCTGCTGCAGGGCAACCGCATCGACAACATGCCCTATGACCGGATGCGGCGCATCCGCGGCAAGCAGATCGGCGCCATCTTCCAGGACCCGTTGACGACGCTGAACCCGCTCTACTCGGTCGGCCGTCAGCTCATCGAGACCATGCAGACCCATCTGCCGCTCTCCAACGCCGAGGCGCGGCTGCGGGCGGTCCGCTGGCTGGAGGACGTGGGCATCCCCGCCGCCGCCCAGCGGATCGACGCCTATCCGCACGAGTTCTCCGGCGGCATGCGGCAGCGCGTCGTGATCGCGCTGGCACTGTGCGCCGAGCCGCGGCTGGTGATCGCGGACGAGCCGACGACGGCGCTGGACGTGTCGATCCAGGCGCAGGTGATTGCGTTGCTGAAACGCTTGACGAAGGAGCGCGGCCTGTCCGTCATGCTGATCACCCACGACATGGGCGTGATCACGGAGGCGGCGGACCGGATCGCGGTCATGTATGCGGGCCGGGTGATCGAGATCGGGGGCGTGGCGGACATCGTGCGGAGCCCGGCGCACCCCTATACAGTGGGTCTCATGGGCAGCATCCCGGTGCTCGATGTGCGCGTGGAGCGGCTGCGGCAGATCGACGGCGCCATGCCGCGGCTGAACGCCATTCCGCCGGGCTGCCCGTTCAACCCGCGCTGCCCCCGCGTGTTCGGCCGCTGCCACGCGGACCGGCCCGAGCTGATGCCGGCGCGGCAGACCGAGGCGGCGTGCTGGCTTTATGACACGGCGCATGGCTGAGACCCGGACTGTCCTTGAGGCGATCGAGGTCACCCGCACCTTTGACGTCTCGCGGCCCTGGCTGCAGCGTACGCTGGCGCGCGAGGGGCGGCGCACGCTCCGCGCGGTCGATGCGATCTCGTTTGCGGTCCCTGTGGGCCGCACGCTGTCGCTGGTTGGCGAGAGCGGCTGCGGCAAGAGCACCGTCGGGCGCCTGGCTGTCGGCCTGTATGAGCCGAGTGGCGGCGAGATGCGGTTCGAGGGGCATAACCTTTCCGTCGCCCGGGCTCAGCCGGCGCTGCGGCGACGGATGAACATGATCTTCCAGGACCCGTATGCGTCGCTGAACCCGCGCTGGCGCGTGTCGGATATCGTCGCCGAGCCGATTCGCGCCTTCCGCCTGTTGAAGGGACGCGACATTCAGGACCGGGTCGGGCAGCTGTTGACGCAGGTCGGCCTGTCACCGCGGGATGGCGAGAAATACCCGCACGAGTTCAGCGGCGGCCAGCGCCAGCGCGTGTCGATCGCCCGCGCCCTGTCCAGCGAACCGGAGTTCCTGGTGTGCGACGAGCCGACCAGCGCGCTCGACGTGTCGGTGCAGGCGCAGATACTGAACCTGATGCGCGACCTACAGGCCCGCATGCAGATCACCTATTTGTTCATCAGCCACAACCTGGCCGTCGTCCGCCACATGTCGGACCAGCTGGGGGTCATGTACTTGGGCCGCATCGTCGAATACGGCCCCGGCGAGGGCATCTTCCGTGCCCCGCGGCATCCCTACACGCGGCTGCTGCTGGACGCGATTCCGGATATCGGCATGACCGGCCGCGTCCGCACCCCGATCGGCGGCGAGGTGCCAAGCCCGATCAGCCCGCCGAGCGGCTGCACCTTCCACCCGCGCTGCCCGCTGGCCAATGCGCGATGCCGGGCGGAGGTGCCGAAGCACACGCGCGACGGCGACGTGCTGGTGGCGTGCCATGCGGTCGAGGAGGGGCGGGGCACGCCTTGAGTTGGCCATGGAAGCCGGAAGCGGAATGGATTTTTGATGAGAGCCGAAATCACTGAACAGGACCTTGCTCGCGCCCTGGAGGCCGGGCGGCAAGAGATGGATGCGGAGTTCCGGGCGCGCTCGGTGCGCTATGTTCCCGATCGCGACTCGGTCGAGAGCTTCACGACGCGGGACGTCGGATTTCTTATTCCTTGAGCCTGGATCGGCGCTCTCGCCCGCCTGAGCCCCGGCCAGCTCGCCCACTTAAAGGTATGGCCCGACGGTTCGGCTATCGAGTTGGATGCCTTGGATATCCAGATCAGCGTGCATGGGCTGTTAAGCCAGGTATTGCCCGCGATGCTCCCTACCAGCTTCCTTGCTGGGCTATTTGGCAGCCGAGGGGGCAAAGCCACGTTTGACGTCAAAAAGGCGACGGCGCGCGAGAACGGCCGCAAAGGCGGAAGGCCGCGTAAGCCGGCAGGCCCGAAAGCTGCTTGATGTATTCGATGCGGCAGTGCATGGAGTTGACTTGGTTTGCATGCGCACCTGAGCGGCATCCGCTGTCGTGACTGCTTTAATGAATGGGGACCAACGATGCTGAAACTTCTATTGGCTACATCTTTTCTGGCAGCCGGACTGGGTGCGATATCTCCCGCCACGGCAGCGACCTTTCGTTGGGCCAATGACGGCGACGCCAACTCCATGGACCCCTACACCCGGAACGAGACGTTCCTGCTGACCTTCACGCAGAACATCTACGATCCGCTGGTGCGCCGCGACCGTGACCTCAAGGTCGAGCCGGCGCTGGCGGTGAGCTGGGAGCAGCCGGACGCGACGACCTGGCGCTTCCACCTGCGCCCGAACGTCAAGTTCCACGGCGGCGAGGCGTTCACCGCCGACGATGTCGTGTTCAGCTATCAGCGGGCGTTCGGCCCGAACAGCCAGATCAACGCCTATTTCTCGACCGTGAAGGAGGTGAAGAAGATCGACGATATGACGGTCGACTTCATCACCAAAGGCCCCGACCCCATCTTCCTGCAGGAGATCACGAACTGGGTGATCATGTCGAAGGCGTGGTGCGAGGCGCATAACGCGACCCAGCCCACCGACCTGACCAAGGTCAAGGAGGAGAACTTCGCCACCCGCAACGCCAACGGCACTGGGCCGTTCATCCTGGGGACGCGCGAACCGGACCGGCGCACGACGCTCCGCAACAACCCGGATTGGTGGGACAAGCCGCAGCATAACCTGACCGAGGTGACGTTCAACGTCATCTCCTCGGCCAACACCCGCGTCGCCGCGCTGCTTTCGGGCGACGTGGACATGATCTACACCGTGCCGCCGCAGGACATGGACCGGATCGGCCGCACCGAGGGCCTGAAGCTCGCGGTCAGCCCGGAGCTGCGCACGATCTTCCTCGGCTTCGATCAGTCTCGGCCGGAGCTGCTGAAATCCGACGTCAAGGGCAAGAACCCGTTTCAGGACGCCCGAATCCGCCGGGCCTTCAACATGGCGGTGGACATCAAGGCGATCCAGAGCCGGGTCATGCGCAACCAGAGCCATCCGACCGGATTGCTCTATGGGCCGGGCGTCAACGGCTATACCGAGGCGTCCGACGTCCGCTACCCCTACGACCCCGATGGCGCCAAGAAGCTTATGGCCGAGGCCGGGTATCCGAACGGCTTCGGCGTTACCCTGGACTGCCCGAACGACCGCTACATCAACGACGAGGCGATCTGCCAGGCGGTCACCAACATGCTGGCCCGCATCGGCATGAAGGTCACGCTGAACGCACAAACCCGGCTGCAGTATTTCTCGCAGATCTCGAACCCGGACTACCACACGAGCTTCTACATGCTCGGCTGGACGCCGACCACGTACGATGCGCTCAACAGCCTGTTCAACCTCGCGGGCACGCGCAACGGCGTGCGCGGGGTATTCAACGACGGCGGCTGGTCCAACAAGGAGTTCGACGGGCTGCTCGATCAGATTACCGTCGAAACCGATCCGGCCAAGCGTCAGCAGCAGATCGAGCACGCCTCCAAGATCATGCACGACGAGGCGGCGTTCGTCCCGCTGCATCAGCAGACCGTCGTGTGGGCCTACCGGAGCAACGTCGAGCTGCAGCAGTTGGCGGACAACACGTTCCCGCTGCGCTACGTGGTCGTAAAGTAGGCTACTCGGGCACAACGAGCGTGAACAGCGTCGTGCTGTCCAGGTCAGGGCCGAACCAGGACGACACGGCGGCCTCGCGCACGCCGAGCGCGCGCGGCACGTCGCCGTCCAGCATCATCGCCAGGTCGTGGCCCGGCACCAGGATCGTGCCAGGATGGGCGCGCCACCGTGCCCAGATCGCCTCCATCGAGGCGCGGCTGATCGCCGGGTCGAACGTCATGTCGGCATCCAGCGACAGCAGTTCGGCCCGGTTCTTCGCGGCGTCGCCGGTGAAGATCACATCCCGGTCCGCGCCGGACAGCACGAAGATCAGGTGGCCCGGCGTGTGCCCGGGTGCATCGTACGCCACGATGCCGGGCAGCACCGCCTCGTTTGCCCGCACCCGGCGCACCTGCGCCGAGCGGTCGAGCTCCCGCACATAAAGCTCCGGCACCGGGGTCGTGCCCCAGGGTTCGGCCAGCGACCAGGCCAGCTCGCCAGCGCCAATCGCGACGCGGGCGTTGGGGAACATCACCCAGTTCACCGAATGGTCCCAGTGCGAGTGGGTCAGCAGCACGTCCGTGACATCCGCGGGCGAGAGCCCATGCGCCGCCAGCCGGTCCAGGATCAACTGGCGCTGGGCGAACGCGCCCACGTCCACCAGCACCACCCGGCCGTGGCCGCGCAGCAGCGCGATCGTGCTCCATCCCAGGCCGCCATGGCACACGGATTTGCCGGGATAGCCCTGCACGACGACGTCGACCTGCCAGCCGCCTTCGATAACCGTGTCCATCAATCGAGCCCCATGTAGATGCGTTGCACTTCGGGATTCCCGGCCAACTGCGCCGACGGTCCGGCCAGCACGCTACGCCCAACCTGCAGCACGGTGGCGTAGTCGGCAAACTCCAGCGCCAGCTCGACGGACTGCTCGGCCAGCAGGATGGTCAGGCCGGCCTTGTGCAGCCGGGCGAAGCTCTCGTACATCGTCTCCACGATCGCGGGCGCCAGGCCTAGGCTCGGCTCGTCCAGCATCAGCAGCGCCGGTTCGCTCATCAGCGCGCGGCCGACCGCCAGCATCTGCCGCTCGCCGCCGGACATCGTGCCGGCCCGCTGCTTGCGGCGTTCGGCCAAGCGGGGGAACAGTTCGTACACCTGGTCCAGCAGCGGCCCGACCCGGCTGCGGTCCCGCAGCGGCGTGGCGCCGAGACGCAGATTGGCCTCCACGGTCTGCGACGCGAACAGCCGCCAGCCCTCGGGCGACAGCGCCAGGCCCTTGCGGACGATGGCGTGGGCCGCCCGCCCGCCGATCGCCTCGCCGCGGAAGCGGATCGTGCCGGAGTGGACCGGGATCAGCCCAGCGACGGCGTTGAGCGTCGTCGTCTTGCCAGCGCCGTTCGACCCCAGGATCGCGACCAGCCCACCCTCCGGCACCTCGATCGAGACGTCCTGCACGCCGATCAGGTCGCCATAGCGGACCTCCAGGTGCTCGATGCTCAGCAGGCTCCCTTTGCTCAGCAGGCTCTCCGGGCTGCGCAAACTCATCGCGCCGCCGCCGCCCGGGCCGCGCGCTTGCCGAGATAGGCCTCGATCACTCCCGGGTCGCGCGTCACCTCGGCCGGCGTGCCCATGGCGATGCCGCGCCCCTGGTGGAAGCACACCACGCGGTCGGCCAGGGTGATGATCACCTCCATGATGTGCTCGACGATCACCAGGGTGACGCCGGTGCCGTGGATCTTGCGTACCAGGTCGATGGCCGCACGGATCTCGGTGGGGGTCAGGCCGGCCATTGCCTCGTCCAGCAGCAGCACGCGGGGTTCGGTCGCCAGCGCGCGGGCGATCTCCAGCCGCTTGCGGCCGGGGGTGCCGAGGCTGCGGGCCGAGGCCTGCGCGAACGGGCCCAGGCCGACGCGGTCGAGCACGGCGCGCGCGCGGTCCCTCGCCTCCGCCCGGTGGGGCGTGCGCAGGAAGGCGCCGATCATGACGTTGTCCAGCACCGTCATGCCCTCGAAGGTCAGCGGCACCTGGAAGGTGCGGGCGATGCCCAGGGCGGCGCAGTCCTCGGGCGGGCGGCGGGTCACATCCTGGCTTCGAAAGTCGATGCTGCCGCTGGTTGGCGGCAGATCGCCGGTCAGGCAGTTGAAGAACGTGCTCTTGCCGGCGCCGTTCGGGCCGATCAGGCCGAGGATCTCGCCCTCCCGGACGCCGACCGTCGCGTTGTCCACGGCCTTGAACGCGCCGAACGCCTTGGTGACGCCGCGGGCCTCAAGCAGCACGGGGCGGCACTCCGGGGACGCGGCGCCTGAGGCGGCCCAGCAACTCCAGCAAGCCGCCGGGCTGAAAGCGCGCCAGCAGCATGATCAGGCCGCCATACACGACGAAGGTCAACCCGGCGCCGGAACCGCCGAGCAGGTTGTTCGACACCTCCTCCAGCGGTACCAGGATCGCCGCCCCCACCAGCGGCCCGAACAGGAACCCGGCGCCGCCCAGGGCCGCCATGATCAGCATCTTCACCGAGATCAGGATGCCCAAGCCCGACTCCGGGTCCACGAAGCCGAACATCGTCGCATATAGCGACCCGGCCACCGCGGTCAGCCCGGCGCTCAGCATATAGGCCTGCAGCTTCGTGCGGCCGGCCGGCGCGCCGAGCGACCGCGCCGCCCGCTCGCTGTCCTTGATGGCGCGCAGGTAGAACCCCATGCGGCTGCGCTCCATCCGCCAGGTGAGGAATAGCGTAAGGGCGAGCGCCGCCAGGAACAGGTAATAGTAGGGCACGGCGGAGATGAACGAGAAGTCGAACACCGTGCGCGGCACGGTCGGCCCACTCAGGCCCACCGCGGCGCCTAGGACCTCGGTGTTGGTCACGATGAGCCGGACCAGCTCGGCCACCGCGATCGTCGCCATGCTGAAATAGTGTCCAGACAGCCGCAGGGTCGGCACGCCAATCAGCGCCGCAATGCCGACGCCGGCGGCGACGCCCAGCGGCATGCCGGCGAGCGGGGGCAAGCCGAACTGCGTGTAGGCGGCAAGCGAGCCATAGGCGCCGCAGCCGAAGAACACCACGTGCCCCACCGAGATCTGGCCGGCATAGCCGCCGACGATGTTCCAGGCCGACGCCGCGATGGCATACAGCAGCACCAGAGCGCCGAGCCGTTGCTGGAACGGCGTGGTGAACGCCAGTGGGTAGACCAGGATCGCGAGCGCCCATAGCGCCGGCCAGATGGCGTGCCGGTTCATGCCCGTCCCATCAGGCCTTGCGGCCGCAGCCACAGCACTGCGACGAACAGCGAGTAGACGACGATGTCCTTATAGACGGCGCCGATCCAGTAGGCCGACAGGCTCTCGATCACGCCGATCAGCAGCCCCGCCACCAGCGCCCCGGGCACGCTGCCGAAGCCGCCGAGCGACACGGTGACGAAGGCGACGATCGTCAGCGTCTCGCCGACCGTGGGCGAGATATAGAAGAACGTGGCGATCAGCGCCCCCGCGACGCCGGTGGCTCCGGCGGCGAGCCCCCAAGCGACGGCCTGCATGCGGCCGGGCCGGATGCCCATGAGCTGTGCCGCCGCCTGGTCCTCCGCGACCGCCAGCATGCGGCTGCCGAGCGCCGTGCGCGTCAGCAGAAAATGCAGCCCGGCCGTCACCGCCAGCGCCACCGCGCCCGCCAGCAGCCGCGGGGCCGGCACGCGGATGCCGCCCAGGTCGAACGTGCCGCCCACCAGGCCGTCGGGCAGCGAGCGGAACGAAGCGCCGAAATACCAGAACACGGCATAGCGCAGGAACAGCGCCAATCCGAACGTGCCCATGATCTGCGCGATCATCGGCCCACGCATCACGTGGCGGACCAGCAGGAAGTAGACGACGATCCCGAGCGTCGCGAGCAGCAGCGCCGCGATCGGCACAGCGCCCAAGGGACCGACGCCGAACGCGCTATACAGCACGAACGCCGCGTACATCGCGACCATGACGAAGTCGCCATGTGCGAAGTTCACGACGTTCATCATGCCCCAGATCAGCGTCAAGCCGGAGGCGAACAGCGCATAAACCGCCCCCAGCAGCAATCCGCCGGCGACGACCTGGGTCAGCGTTGCCATCGCCGCTCGAGTCCCGCGCCTACCAGCCCTTGTAGGGCAGCTGCAGCGGCGCGACCGCCAAGTCCTTCGGCCAGACCGCGACGTAGCCCTCGCCCTGGATCTGGATCAGCAGGGCGGAGGCCAGCGTGTTGTTGCCCTTGTCGTCGAACTTCACGCCCTTGTAGCCCATCATGAGCTGGTTGGGCTTCAGGTCGGTCGCGCGCAGGGCGGCCTGGATCTTCGCCGGCTCGGTCGAGCCCGCACGGTTGATCGCGTCGGCCAGCACGAAGAACCCCTGCATGGCGCGCCCGGCGGT
>JAABUT010002321.1_pt1 | contig 18712 bp, 18 predicted proteins | sample 5559281 | NCBI WGS metagenome assembly JAABUT01 (sample SAMN10711880, study PRJNA513359) | rock metagenome | isolation source: Antarctica rocks | place: Antarctica: Victoria Land, Ricker Hills nord | collected 2016-01-04 | reverse complement strand
CCGCCGCCGGCACTCCGCCTGCGGCTACCGCAGCCCGATCACCTACGAGAACACCACCACCGCGGCTACGCTACGACCGGCCGCATAACAATCAAATCGCGTGTCCACTTTTCGGGGCGAAGGCCCCGTAGACCTCAACGATCAGGTTGTTGATCAGATCGGAGCTGCCGTTGACGACTTCTAGCAGCCACCTACCCTGACTGCCTTCTTGTATGACGAGAGCGATCTGGCGCCGTTCGGCAGCCTCCTCGCTGTCGTCCCTTTCGCGTTGGTCTCGGCGGGCAGTTATACCCAGATACAGCGCGACGAGCGCGGCGAGCAAGGTAGACGCGGCTATGCCGACATTCACGCTGAAAGTCCAGGCTGGGTGCCATTCGTCGGCCAGGATCATCACGACAGACTAGAGGCCTGGCTGCCATGGATCTTTCACACCTTGGCTACTGCTGAATTGATTCGGACCGATCCAGCACCGCTACCGGACTCATGCACCGACCGCCGTTCCCCTTCCGAACACCGGATCGACGTGCCTGGACGCTTTGGTCGACCGAGGAGCGTGGGTCGCCGGCGATGTGACGAGAGGGACGACATGAGGGACGACGGTCCGACGGTGGATGGGGCACTGGCGCTGCAGGCGAAGGCGTGGGCGGAGGTCGAGCGTGTGCATGGTGCCGGTATCCCGGTGGCGGAACGTGGCGCGCGGCAAGAGGCGCTGCACGTCGCGGTGAGCGCGTACAAGAAGACAAAGGAACGTGTCGTCGAGCTGCGTGGGGAGCAATCGTGAGGGCCACGGTGGGCGGTTCGCCCGGTTGCTGTCGGGGCGGGTGTGGCTAGCCGGAGGCAGCCGGGGCCTGGTTGTCGCTGGCTGCTGGCTCGGCGATGGTTCCGGGGTCAGGTCTCAGGCCCAGGAGGTCATCGATCTGCTGGCGCAGGGCCTCCTGTGCCTGAGGATCGTGGACGTCGCCGAGCAACTCGGCGAGGGTGCGCAGGGCCAAGACGTTGACATCGAAGTCGTGTTCGGCTTTGACCCGGTCCCGTTCGGCGGTGCGGTTCTGGCTGAGCAGGATCAGCGGAGCCGCGTAGGCGGCCTGGGTAGAGAACAGCAGGTTGAGCAGGATGAATGGGTACGGGTCGAACTCCTTGCTGTGGAGGTAGTGCACAGCCGCGTAGCCGTTGTAGGCCAGCCAGAGGATGATCAGCGCGCTCTGGATCAGAATAAAACCCCACGACCCGAACACGGCCGTCACTCTGTCGGCTATCCGCGCGCCGAGCGGCAGGTCATCGTGGCGGACCTGGTTCGCTGGTGAGCGGTGCCGCTTGGGGCGGGGGCTACGTGGGGACCGGCTTGACGCCGGCTGCACCGGCGTGCGGTTGGGCTGTTCGGTGCTCATTGCCTACCGCCTCGACGCTGGGGGCCATGGCGGCCGCGGCTCGCACATCATGGCATGGCCACCGTTGGCTGTCCGGGGCCGCCATCGTTCCGCTACGGGGCTGGTCTCGATCCGTGCCCGGTAGTGCCCTGAGCGATGCCTTAGGTCTGCGGGATGCCCTGGAGTCGCGGACTGCTGCTTCCGCTCTACGTGTTCCCTCGTACCGCAGTGTGCCAGGATTGGCCGCATGGGCGACCGCACCGATGACACCACCCTGTGGAAGCCTTTCACTCGTCTTTGCTGTCCTCGCCGTGGTTGTCGTCGCCCTCGTGACCTTCAACATGGCGTTCCCGACCGTTGTCGCAGTTGAGCTCACCGGTTCGATGGTCTTCATCGCCGGCTTTCTCGTCTTGGTTGAAGCGCGGCGACGTCGCATGAGGTAGACCGCTGGCCGGGGGAAGCGGATGCGGTGTCTCTTTCCACGAACAAGTCACCTTCGACTGCATCGGCGAGGTCGGCCGGATCGAGCGCGTTGGGGGTGGTGGAGTCTGAATCTTCGCAAACGAGATCGATTACCGAGCGTTCGAGCCTTCGATTACCGGGCTGCGCGACCGGGTCCGTGCTGCCATGGACGATGTCGCGCAGAACGTGCCGTGGTCAGCAAGTTTCGCCTATGGGCCTGCCGACGACGATGGCCATGCGGTGTTCTTCGACTTGGGCGACCTTTCTGCAGCGAAGGGGCCGGTCTCGCAGCCCGGTAATCGATCGCTCTGCGGGACGCCGGCGTCGCTGCTTCAGAGCAACCCATGGCCACGGCACCATTCCGGCTTCGGGTAGGAAGTACAGACCCAGCGCCAGCCCAGGCTCGCGGTGGCCGAGGCGCGAAGCAATCACCCGCGGAGCCCTCGTTACTGCATACCCTCGGTGGTGACAACTACGCGAGCGAAGCCGGTGACAACTTCACGACGCTTCACACGAACAGAACCGGCCCGCCGCCTCCCGCCTCGCCGACGCCGTTCGCGCCGTTGCCCGCGTCGACTACTAGCTGGAAGCTGAATGACAGCGACGTGCACCCCCGCCGTGAACGCGGTGGGGGAGCGACAGATCGCGACGAGAGCCGCGGGCAGGGGCGTGGGGCAATCGGTCGGCGGAAATGGATCGATTCTGACACCCAGCGCGCGATTAGCGGGTTCCCACAACTGGCGGCCGTCCAGCTACAGGGTGTGCCGTATGACGGTCCCCGGGTTCTATCGGACGGGTCTAACGGGACGCGGCGCCCGCGGGGTCTTAGTGGGCGGTCGACTATCGGACAGCGCACACTGGTCAGCTTTCCGCCTGCGGTGGTGATCGGGCAGCCTTCAGAGTTGGGTGTCGGTCACTATCTGTCCGTCGATCAGGCTCAGGTGCCGGTGGGCGTTCTCGGCGATGGCTTGGTCATGGGTGGCCAGTAGGACGGTCATGCCGTGCTGTTGCTGCATGGTCTGGATCAGGTCGAGGATTTCGGCTCCGGTGTGTGTGTCGAGGTTGCCGGTGGGTTCGTCGGCCAGCAGCAACCGCGGCGCGTTGATCAGCGCCCGGGCGATCGCGATCCGTTGCTGCTGCCCGCCGGACAGTTGCGAAGGCAACGCTCGGTGCCGTCGGGCGAGTCCGACGGCGTCGAGCAGTTCGGCCGCCCGGGCTGGTGCGTCGAAGCTGGTGCGGATCGGTAGCACCGGGGCCAGCACGTTGTCCAGCGCGGTCAACGCGGGGAGCAGGTTGTAGCGCTGGAACACGAAGCCGACACTGCGCCGGTAGGCCGGCAGTCGTTTGCGGGGCAGGTCGGTGATGAGCTCGCCGTCGACCTCGATGTCACCGCTGTCGGCCGATTCGATCGCCCCGATCAGGTGCAGCAGCGTCGACTTGCCCGACCCCGACGGGCCGGTCAGCGCGACGAACGAGCCCGCATCGATGTGCAGGTCCACCCGGTCCACCGCGGTCAGCGCGGTGTCCACACCGCCGCGGAAGGTCTTGACCAATCCTCGGGTGCTGACCGCCGCTCCGGTGCTGGAGCCGCTACCGGAATAGGTGTCACTGCCTTCGGGGTGCGGGGTATCGGTGTGTCGTCGCACGGGCTCACTCCTCAGCCAGTAGTCGGGCGGTCGGCAGGCGTAGCAGCACCCGGGCGGGTAGTTCGGCGGCGGCGGCGCTGAGCGCTGTACCGGCCAGCACCGCCGCCAGTGCGTAGATCGCGGTTGCCGTGGTCAGCGAGCCGGCCAGCGTGCTGGCCAGCGCCAGACCGATACCGGCCCCGACCACCGAGCCGAGCAGGCCGATGCCAGCGCCCTCGCGGCGCAGCAACCGGCTGGTGTCGTGTGGCGCCCAGCCCGAGGCCTGCAAGGTGGCGAACTCCACCGACCGCTCCCGGATGTTGAGGTAGAGCAGGTCGGCCACCGCCAGTACCGACAGCAGCATGGTCACCGCGATCGAGGCGTAGTCAACTCCTCTGGTTTGAAAGCTGATCGCGTCACCGAGCAGGGTGCCGACCAGGGTTCCCCTGAATCCGAAGGTGATCGCCAGCAGCAGGGTGAGCCCGCCGACCCCGACCGTCATCGCCGATGCACCCAGCAAGGTCCTGCCGGGCGTGCGGAAGAGGTTCACCATCGCCAGCCCACCGATCGACTTCGGGCTGCCGCCACGGCGGGATCGCAGGACTGGTGGACGGACCGCGGCCGCCGGATGAGCTCGCGACGCGCGGGTGGCCGGCGACAGCCCGGCCAGCACCGCCAGCACCACGGCGGCCGGCACCGCGAGCACCGCCCGGCTCGGCGAGGCGTGCAGCCCGAAGATCGCGCTCAACGGCAGCGCCACGGCAGAGCCGGCGGTACCGGCCAGCAGACCGATGCCGGCCTGTTCGATGATGACCGTGGCGAACAAGCGCGATGGTGGCCAGCCCAGACAGGCCAGCACGCCGAGTTCGGTGCGCCGGGCGCGGATCGAGGCTGCCGAGGCGTTGGCGACGAACAGCGCGCAGACCACCAGGATCAACCCGAACAGCACGATGCTCTTGCGATCGATCGCACTCAGGATGCTGACCGCTACGCCCTTCTTCACCCAGCGTTCGGTGAGGTTCAGCGCCGGCCGGCCATGGCTGCCGGCCGGTAGCGCCACGGTGACGGCCGCTGGCGAGGAGCCGGTGCTGATGTCGACGTCCAGACCGGTGTCCTGCTGGATCTGCTGGGCGACCAGGCGCACCCGTTCGCGGCTGACCGGATCGGGTCCGACGACGCCGGACACCCTTACTCTGATGGTGGAAATCGGTGCCGAGGAGCTGCCGTCGTAGAGGCTTTTGAGGTTGGCCAGGCCGGCCATCGTGGTGAGCAGCGATGGCGGTTCCTGCAGGTAGCCGGCCGGGTTGCCGTCCGGCAGCAACGCCTTGTCACCCAACGCGGCAGCGCTTTCCTTGTCCGCGCCGACCGCCGAGGGGGGGTTGAAGGTTTCCAGCGGTACCGAGGACAGCGCGCCGAAACCCGGCAGCTTGTTCGGGTCGAACTGTCCCACCACCTGCAATTGCGGGCGCACGATCTTGTCCGAACTGGGGCCGCTTCCGCCGTCGCCACCGGCCTGATGCTCCACCAGCTGGCGGAATCCCTGACCCTGCACGGTGCTGGCTACGGTCTGGAAACCACCCACCCCGCCGTAGACCGAGGTCCAGGTCGAGTCTGGGGTATTCGTCGGCTTGGCGGCCAGCACGCCGTGCGATTGCTGGACGTAATTCGTCGGACCCGGCGTCCAGTAGGCGTCCATCTGCGTCTCGATGCTGGCATTCTGCGGCCGGTGCACCAGCAGATCGATCAGTGTCTGGTAGGCGGTCTGGGAGGAAACCGTGAGTTGCTGCACGCTGGCGCCAGGCGTGGAGGCAAGCCGCTGCATGACGTTGAGTGAGCTCAGGGGATGACCCGGGATACCGTCGGCCACGGAGGTCGGCAGTTGCTCGACATCGAGCTTGAGCTGCTGATCGGAGGCGATGGCGTCGGGAATCAGCACCGGGACCCGCATGTCTTTGGTGTAGGGGTTGTTGACGATGCCGCCCTTGTCACCGGCAGCAAGATAGCGGCCACTGATCACCGACTTGTCCACGTGATCCAGCTTCGCCTCCTGCACCGGATCTATCGCCGCCACGAGCATCGGGAAGGCCCAGTACATGAACATCCCGACACCACCGTCCGGTACTCCCGCCACCGTTCCGCCACCGTCGGACCCGCTCTGCTTGGACCAGCACCAGTGCTCAGAGCGGATCGCCGGATCGAACGGGCCTGATCCGTTGACCATGTAGTAATCGGCCAGGCAGACCGGATCGTTGCCGCTTACCGACTGTTCGACGGTGCTGGAACCGCCGGCCCCGGAGGCATCGGTCTTGACCACCGACTGCTGGGGATGATCGGACCAGTAGGCATACCCGGGCGCATCCTTGGCCTGAGAAGTGCCGCGATCGGTCACCCAGGTCCGATTGACCCGCAGAAGCTGGCGCGACGCCGATGTCAGCGAGGGCGTCAGGTCAACGGTCACCTCGACCTTGGGCAGCAGGTAGCCTCCCATCGCGATCGGGGCCGCCACGTCGACCCCGGAGAGCTTCTCGATGTGCTGCCACTGCGCCGTGGTGATGCCACCGAAAATGCCGGACAGGTAGTTCGCGCGCACCAGTCCCTGGCCGGATTCCAGCGGGGTGGTGCTGCCCTTCGGGCGGACCAGGATGTCATAGGCCGCGCGGTAGTTCGCCTGCACGGTCCCGGTGACCTGCAACCGCGCGGTCTGGGCGGAGCCGCTGAGCACCGTGAAACTGGTGGCGGCAACGAAGATGCCCAGGATCAGTGCCGCGGTGCGGCCGAAGCGGTATCGCATCTGACCCGCTATCAGCCGCCACACGTCAAGGCACTCCTTGCTCTCGCTCCGGCGCTGCTGCGCACTTCTGCCTCAAGCCTGCGACTGACGATTCTCACTCGATGTCATCGGTGTTATCGAAGATCCTGGCCCAGGACACCGAGTTTCTCGGGTATGTCCAAATACTCTTGACATAATTGATACCTTTGCGAGTGTCCACCCACACTTCTCATACCGTCTAAACAAGGAGTAAACCTCATGACCCAGCTTCTTCGTACGATGGGCGATCGCCTGCTTCAGGTAGTGCTGCACCAGGCTGATGCGGGAGCGTGTGTGCCCGAACACGGTCAGCAGTGCGGCTGCTTCAATCACGTCGTGTATCGCTACGACTGCCTCGCTAACTGCACCGTCAAGACCACCACTCCCTGCTGAACCTGACGTCGATGCCGGAGTTCGTCTTGGCCTTGAGGATCCTGCTGATCGGCGTGTTGGTCGTGGCCGGTGTCGGCAAGGTACGCAGCTCCGCCGCGTTCCAGGCGGCCGCCGACTCGTTACCGGCGGCCGCCTTGTCGCTGCCCGGCTGGCTGGGGCCGAGGGTGCTGGCCACGCTCCTGGTCGCGGCGGAGCTGATCACCGCCGGAGCGCTCGTGCTCTGGACCAGCGCGATCGGCTTCGCCCTCAGCACGGCGCTGTTCCTAGTGATGACATCGTCGCTGGCGAAACTCGTGCACGATGGTGCCGATGCGCGCTGCCGATGCTTCGGCACCGACTCCGGCGTCCTATCCGGCAGGCATGTCGTCCGGGCCGCAGCCCTCATGGCGGCCGGCGCGCTCGGCTGGATACTGCAGACCGTGGCGCACCCAGGGCTACCAGTCACCATGACCGGCGCCGGGGCGGCGGTCGGTGGCGTGATGGCCGCCACCGTGATCATCAACTGGGACCTGCTGGTCTACCTGAGGACACCGGCGGCGGCGAGCTAGCACTGCGCACCACCACGCACGCGGCCATCCACCATGCGCAAGTGCCCGTATGCGATCCCACACGACCCGACACCCACGGGGGAATTCACGATGACCGCCGCCTTGTCGATCTGGGTCCTGCTCTTGACGGTTGCCACCGCCGGGAACCTGCTACTGACCCTAGCCGCGATCCGGCGGATCAAGGCGCCCCCGCACGATCACTCCGAGGACAAGCCGGTGCTCCCCGTGGTCGGCAACAGCATCGGCGAATTCGAGACACCCGCGGGCGCCGGCGCACCTCTGACTGGCACCCAGCTGCGGCAGGGCAACCGACGAGCGCTCTTCGTCACCGCGCACTGCCCGGCCTGCCGGCGTGTCATCAGCGCGATGCGGGCAGCCAAATCCGCCGATCGGCTACCACCGGAACTCGTGAGCTTCTTCCTGGTAGGTGACGACGCCGAAACGCAAACCTCGGAATTTGCCACGGAGTTGCGTCACCTCGGCGGCGTCTCGGTGGTGCCACTGGAACATCCGGCGCTGGCGGCGTTCGGGGGCGTGGAGGTGTTTCCCACCGTGGTCGACCTGCGCGACGGTGAGATCGTCCGGGTCGGGCACCGGCTGCCCGAGGGCGCCCACACGGGCGGCCGATGACCCAAGCGGTCGCCAGCACCTGGCGAACCAGGCTCGGTGACAACCTCAGCGTGCTGTGCCGGACCGCGGCGCTGCCCTGGCAGGCTTCCCCGGGAGCGTCGATCAGCGCCTTCGGGATCAGCGCGCTCACCGGCGCCGTGCCCGCGCTCACGACCTACGTACTCAAGCTACTGATCGATACCCTGACGGCCGGCCGAGCCGCCGACCACACTCGCGCGCTCACGCTGGCGCTGATCGGGGCCGCCCTCGGCGGGGTATTGCTGATCAGCGGCTACTGCACCGGCTACCTGTCCGGTCTCATCCAGACCAAGGTGATCGGGCTTGCGCAGCGCCGGCTCTTCCAGCGGATCGCGAGCTTTCAGGGACTGGCACAGTTCGAGAACCCCGAATTCTTCGACCGCCTGCAGCTGGCCGAGCGAAGCGTGCAGAGCAGCCCCTCCGGAGTCACCGCATTCCTGGTCTCGACCGTGCGCCAGGCAACCGGCTCGATCACCTACATCCTGATCCTGCTGGCTATCTGGCCGCCGATCGCGCTGCTGCTGCTGGCAGTCGCCGTGCCCGCCGCGATCGCTCAACACCGGCTGGCCAAGCGCGCCACCGGCGACTACCGGGCCGCAGCGGAGCAATACCGGCGCCGCGACTACTTCCACTCGCTTGCCGTCGACCCGATGTTCGCCAAGGAGGCTCGGGTCTTCGGGATGACCTCGTTGTTCCGAAACAAGATGGACGACGCCTACGAAGGCCTCAGTTCGATCGAACTGAGCCAGCAGCGCCGGCTCACCGTGACCGAGTGCTGGTTCGCACTCGGTGGCGTGGCGGTCTCGATGGTGGCCGCCTACATCGCCATCCGAGGCGCGCTGTCCGGGCGGCTGTCGGTAGGTGACTTCACCCTGTTCATCGCCGGGGTCGCGGCAGTCCAGTCCGCAGCCAGCTCGATCACCGCACAGTACGGCTACGCCAGCATGTTCGTCCGGATGTTTCGCAACTACCTCGACATCATCGACGCGCCGACCGACCTCATCGACGGCGGCGCGACACCCGGACCGTTGCGGTCGGGCATCGAGTTCCGCGACGTGGGCTTTCGCTATGACCCGGACGGCCCGTGGGTATTGCGCGGGCTGAACCTCACGATTCCGGCGGGCAGCAGTACCGCGATCGTCGGCAGCAACGGTGCCGGAAAGTCCACCATCGTCAAGCTCCTGCTGCGCTTCTACGACCCGGTGGAGGGCGCCATCCTCTGGGACGGCATCGACATCCGGGAGTTCGCGATCAACGACTTCCGCCGCCGGATCAGCGCGACGTTCCAGGATTTCGCACGCTATGAACTGACCGCCGAGCAGAACATCGGCATCGGCAACCTCGGTGCCGACGACCGGCTCGACACGCTGCCCCGAATCCGCGCCGCAGCCCGGCTCGCCGGTGCGGACCAGTTCATCCAAGCGCTCGGGTCCGGCTACCACACCACGTTGAGCAAACGATTCATCGATGACGGCGAGAGCGGGACGACCTTGTCCGGCGGCCAGTGGCAGCGCATCGCGATCGCACGCAGCCTGCTGCGCGATGATGCCGACCTGCTCGTTCTGGACGAGCCCAGCTCCGGCCTGGACGCGGCCAGCGAACACGAGATACAACAGGCCATCTCCCGGCACGGCGCCGGCACCCAGCTACTGATCTCCCACCGGCTCAGCACCTTGCGCGACGCTCAGCAGATCCTGGTGCTCAGCGAGGGCGCGGTCATCGAGCGCGGCGTTCATCACAGCCTGATGGCGACCGAGGGCGGCCGATACGCCGAGCTGTTCACCAAGCAGGCGGCCGGCTATCAGCTCAACAGCGGGCCGTCGCTGGGCGCCGGCGGATGACTGACCGGGAGCCGACGGGGTCCGCACGGCGCGTCTCGGCCGCGACGGCGATCGCCCTGCTCGCGACCGCCGGGGCTTTCGCGGGGCTACGCCGCATGCTATGCGTGGCCACCGTCCGCGGCTCGAGCATGTCACCGACCCTCGCAGACGGCGACCGGGTTCTGGTCCGTCGGGGCGGCACACTGAAAGTCGGCTCCCTGGTGCTATTCACCGCCCGCCAGGCGCCGGACCTCATCAGCGCATCCCAGGACGTGCCCACCATGATCAAGCGGATCGCCGCACTCCCCGGCGACCCGGTACCAGCCGCCTTCCAACTACCAGCCGGCCCGATCGATGACACCCGAGTTCCGCCCGACGCACTCCTGGTCAGCGGCGACAACCCGCGCAGCGAGGACTCACGCACGTACGGGTACCTGTATCGCCACGAGGTGATCGGAATCGGCTTACGTCGACTAGGTGTGAAGTCCACCTGACCCCCGCCGTAAGGATCGCCATGCGAGTCGCCCACCAGCCGCCAACTAGCGCCGCCAAATTCACGGCCACTTATCGCCGACAGTCACATGTCGCGGCGCTCGGCTTACGTAAAGAAAAGGATCGTCTATGAGACACCACGCACCGCTGGCTGGGTTATCCGTCTTTGCTGGGCTCGCGGTGTAACACAACCCGTGTACTTAAACTACGGCACGGTACTTACCGTTTGCGATACATTACCTCATGGCCCTCGTCGGATACGCGCGCGTCTCCACCACAGACCAACACCCCGACGCCCAGACCGACGCCCTCACCGCCGCCGGCTGCGTCGAGATTTTCACCGATCGTGCTTCGGGCACGCTCGCCCGACGACCGGCACTCGATGAGGCCCTGAAATACCTGCGGACCGGTGACACCCTGATCATCACCAAACTCGACCGCCTCGGCCGGTCGGTGAAGAACCTCAAAGACCTCGCCGACCAGCTCGAGGACGCCGGTGTTGCACTGCGCGTGCTGAGCCAAGGTATCGACACCAGCACCCCCGGCGGGCGTCTCTTTTTCCACCTGCTCGCCGCGATGGCCGAGTTCGAGCACGACCTCATCGTCGAACGCACCCACGAGGGACTCGCCGCCGCGCGCGCCCGCGGGCGCACCGGTGGACGGAAACCCAAGATGACCAAGAACCGCATCACTCAAGCCCGCGCAATGTATGACGCCGGCGAACTCACCGTCCAAGAGATCGCCGACACCTTCGGAGTCAGCCGCCCCACCATCTACCGGCACCTCGATCAAGCCACCTAGAACGCAACATGATGAGACGTACAGGTTGTCGCTTACTACCTATAAGTCAATTCGGGCGCGTCATGACGGACTGGTACACCACGGATACGATCTCCGTCGGCGCAGACACGAGACACAATCGGGGGCTAGCAATGTGAGCGAGGATCCGTTCGCTGATCCGGTCGGCTACGAAGGTGACGACGTCAACGAGACGACGTTCGCCCAAGGGCGCCTCGCTGGACACGTCTACCATTCCAACCCGTTCCCCTATGCCCGCCCAGGTTCGTCAGATAACGGCAACCCAGCGCGGTTCGTCTACCAGGTCTTCGATAACCCAGCCGAGTCTGGCTTAGTTCTTGACGGCGAGGAGTACTTGGTCTCGCAGACGCCCGCGGGCCGGTTCCAGTTCAAGCTTGTCGTCGTCCGTGACGTCGGCCGCGTCAAAGAACTTTGGGTGCACCGTGTGCCCACGAAGGAGAGCGCAGCGTCGGCGAAAATCCTCCTGAACCTGAAAGGGGACGACGCGCAGCGGTTGGTCGACATGCTCAAGACGCTCGATCACATGCCGCTGAACGGTACTGCTGCCCGTATCCCGGAATCAGTCATCCAGGACATCTTAAACGATCCCACTGCGTTGGAGCGCGCGTATAAGCAGCAGGGTGACCGCTTCCGGAACCTCATCGAAGACGATCCGCGTGCTGCCGACGTGATGGCCCTCGCCCGCCGACGCAAACAGGTAGAGATTTTTCATCGGCTGCTTGAAGACGACGGGTTTTTCGACAGCGTGGCCGACGCTGCGAAGGACAAGAAGCCAGAGGGGGTCTGGCAGCGCTTCTTCGAGAGCAACCCATGGATCTTGGGGATGGCCCTCGGCACCCAGCTGTTGACCTCCTGGGATGCGGGCAAGCTGGAGCAAGTGACGGCTGGCCGCTCTGTGTTCGGCGTGGGCAAGCGCACCGACGCGCTGATGACGACTTCCGGCCGCATCAAGTCGATGGTGTTCGCCGAGATCAAGACCCACCGGACTCCGCTGCTGGAGCGCGACTTTTACCGGGCAGGGTGTTGGGCTCCAGCCAAGCACCTGTCCGGCGGCGTGGCCCAGGTGCAAGGCACCGTTCATCGAGCGTCCCTTGGTTTCATCGACCGTTTGCAGAAACAGGACGCGGACGGGACCGACAGTCTCAACGATTTCGCGTACCTCCTCCGGCCGAAGTCCTACCTGATCGTCGGACAGCTCAGCGAATTCGAGAGCGATGCTGGCGGTCACCACCAGGACAAGGTCCGATCATTCGAGCTGTACCGGCGACACCTCGACGAGCCCGAGGTGATCACGTTCGATGAGCTGCTAGCGCGAGCTGATTGGCTCGTTTCCACAGTAGAAGCGGACCTGATCGAGCCTCCTGCGGTTTGGCAGGATTGATTGGCGGTGACGCTGCTTGCCGACTGGCAGCCTCAACGGTCAGTCTCGTAGCGCAGCCGAATCCTGGGTGCCCGTGGAGCAGCGGGTGTAACTCGATCAGCATCGCGCCAAGACCCGAGGACTGCACCGTTGGAGCTACCCTCACCGGGCATTAAAGCGGACAGGTCCTGCGGGAATCGGTGCTGCCGACGGGCCGGGCGATCTGCATCATGACGGTTCGAGCTTGAGGCGTTCCGGTGGAGGGGGTCGGCTTACGGCACCGCCTTAGCCATGTTGGTCGAGCTGTAGGCCCAGTCGCCTGGCGAAGGCGTAGCGACTAGTCTGCGACCGCCGCGGTCGCGCGCCGACGAGACGGTCGGAGTCTTCGCCCCTGTCCTGTCGTTGCTTACGCGCAGATCAGGGATATACTTGCGTGCTGGTTAGCAACTTGAGAGGCAGCGTGATGGCTGACATTGAAATGGCGTCGGAGGATGTGGCGGCTGCTGTGGCGGCGATCAAGCCGGGCCGGGAGTTCTTCATGCTGAACCTGCTGCGGTTCCGTGACCAGGCCGACTACGGCGGCCAGGACTTCCCACCCGCCACGGGGCGGGAGGCCTACCTGCAGCGGTATGTCCCGGCGTTCGCGGAGGTGGCAGGGCCGTTGGGCGGCTCTGACCTGATCTTCGCCGGGGACGTCTTCGCTCGTCTGGTGGGGCCGGAGGACGAGGTGTGGGATGTGGTGGCGATCGCCCACTACCCGAACATAAAGGTGTTCCAGGACATCACCTCGCATCCGAAGTACCTGACCAAGGCGGCCCCGCACCGCCGAGCGGCGCTGGCCGACCTGCGGCTCATCGCAACGACCGCTCTCGGCTGACGCCGTCTGGGACCTTGGGGGCCATGGTGATCGTGTTCGTGCACGGCAACCCGGAGACGGCGGCGGTGTGGGACTACCTGTCGGAGCGGTTGTCCGAGGCCGGCTACGGCGACCAGCTGCGACTGTCGCCGCCCGGTTTCGGCTCTGAGGTAGCCGAGGGGTTTCAGCCGACGCCGACCGGCTACCGCGACTGGCTGATCGGCTGCCTGGAGACGCTGGAGGCCCCGGTCGACCTGGTGGGCCATGACTGGGGTGGAGGCCACACAGTCAACGTCGCCATGTCGCGACCTGACCTGGTGCGCAGCTGGGCCTCTGACGCCGTCGGCCTGTTCGACCCCGACTATGTGTGGCACCCCCTGGCGCAGCTGTGGGTGCGGCCCGGCGACGGCGAGCGGTGGGTCGCTGACGTGCTCGCGCAGACTTCGGCGGATCGGGCGGCCCTGCTGGCCAGCCAGGGGATGGAGGAGTCCACCGCACGGAAGGTTGCCGAGGGAATCACCCCGACCATGGGCCGGTGCATCCTCGACCTGTACCGGGCGGCCGCGCAGCCGGTGATGGCGCAGCTCGGCACCCGGCTGGAGGCCGCAGCCGCCCGTCCCGGCCTGGCAGTCATCGCAACCGCAGACTCCAACGTCGGCACGATAGGGCAGCGTCAGCGCAGCGCCGCTCGAGCCGGGGCCCGACCAGTCGAGCTCGACGGGTTCGGGCACTGGTGGATGACCCAGGACCAGGGCCAGGCCGGGGCGGCGGCACTGCAAGCCTTCTGGACGTCGCTCACTAGTGAGGCAGCGAGGTGACCGAGCTGCACCTCGAGGGCCGCACCATGCCGACTCGTCGGACCCAACAGCAGCGCCGCGCCGAGACCGAGCAGCGCGTCCTGGCAGCTACCCAACGAATCATCCTCGAGCAAGGTCCCGCAGCCGTCACTCTGGCCGCGGTCGGGGAGACGGCCGGGTACAGCCGGGGCATCGTCAATCACGCCTTCGGCAGCCGCCAAGCCTTAATCCGAACCCTTGCGGAGCTGCTTCAGGAGCGACTCGCGGTCGAGGTCGCCGGTGGCGGCGGGGACGGGCTGCACCGGGTCCTCCGATGGGTGGAGGCCTACCTGTCGGCCCTTCAGTATCGAGCTGACGACGCCCGCGCGTTCTTGATGCTGTGGCTGCAGGCCACCACCTCAGAACCCGAACTGAACCCGATCTTCGTCGACCGTGACACCGCCTTCCGCGACGCGCTCGCGGCCGACATCACCGCAGGGCTCGCCGATTGCTCCATCTACCCCAGCGGCACCCCGACCGCGATGGCCGTCGCCATCATCAGCCAGCTCCGCGGGACCGGCATCCAGCTGCTCCTCGCCCACGACCCGACACCACTCGACACCGTCCACCAGGCCGTGGCCAACTCCATCACCCGCGCACTCGAGGCCACCACTCCACCGCACTAGCGGTTGAGTCCCGTACCGGAGCGGCCGCGCTGATGGTGTTGACAATTCGAGCCGGCTCGGTAAGCACCCAGCTCAGGTCCGAAGTCAGCCGCCGCCTGGGCACACATCCGACCGACCCGACCGACCTCCCTCCTCGCGGCGGAAATCTGACTCGCCGCAGCCACCGCCGAGTGGAGGTGCACGCCGCTGGTCATCACCGCCAGCAGGTCCCGCGTCTGCGTGGGCGTCAGGGCGAGGATGTAGGGGTTAACCGCCCGGGACGAGCTCGGACGGTTTCGGGTCGATGCTGTCTGAGGACGAGCACTCCTCCCCCTCGACGCGCATGCTCGTTGCCGGTCGCGGACTCAACCCGGTGGCTGGTCTGGTGGGAGGTGGCTGGTGTTGCGGGCGCCGGGTAGGAGTTGCTCAAGGACGGCCAGGGGTCCTCTTCGGGAGGTTCGGAAATCGTGGGGAGGGTCAGGTAGGGGACCTTCGCCGCTTCGTAGAGGGTTGCCAGCTGCTCGTGCGAGCGCGGGTCGGAGGTGGTGGTGATGCAGGGCCCATGCCAAGGTGCTCACTGTCCTGCGTGGTCGTCGGGTTCGACACCTTTACAATGATCGCAAAGCCTCCACGCGGTCTGTCATCGCCCGTTCGGTGACGTGGGCTCCGAGGGCGTAGTTGTCGAAGCCGTGTGGCAGGCCTGGGCGGACGTGCAATTCGGTGGACACTCCGGCGGCCCACAGGCGCTGGGCGTAGGAGACGCTCTCCTCGCGGAAGAGGTCCAGCTCGCCGACCTCGACGTAGGCCGGTGCCAGGCCGGTGAAGTCCTTCAAGCGACCTGGTGCGGCGACCGGCGAGACCGCATCGCTTCCTCGGGCCTTACCGAGCAGGGCCTGCCAGCCAATGGTGCTCAGCTCGGCAGAGAAGGTGAGGAAGGGCTCCAGGAGGGGGTCGGTGGTGGTGCGGTCGTCGAGCATCGGGTAGATGAGCATCTGGCGGGCGAGCCTCACCCCCCGTTCGCGGGCGAGAACGGCGACGCCGGCGGCCAGCCCCGCACCAGCACTGTCCCCGAGGACAGCAACCCGTGCCGGGTCGACCCCCAGCAGCTCGGCGTGTGCCCGGAGCCAGCTGAGCCCGGCGTAGACGTCCTCTGCGGGGGCTGTGTCCTGCGCCTGCGGCGCCAGCCGGTAGTCCACGGACAGGAAGGGCACTGCGCTGCGGGCGACGTAGTCGGCGACGAAGGGGGCGAACAGCTGCGCGCTGCCGCCGACGAAGCCGCCGCCGTGCGCGTGCACGACCGCTGGGCCCGCTGGTTGTCCCGGCGCGCTGAACCACGTCAGGCTGATCTCGGCGCCGTCGGCTGACCGGGTGGTGTGGCTGCTGCGCGTGATCTCCGGGTGGGGCGGCAGCAGGGCGCCGACCATGGCGTACCCCGCCTCGATCTGCTCGCGGAGCACGCCGTGGTCCCGTGCTGCGGTCGGCGCGGCCGCGTCGGTGTCGTCCTCGCGGGCGGCCGAGGCCAAGGCGGCGGCGATGGCGGGGTGGTGGGCGAAGCTCGTGGAGACCGACTGTGCTCCGCCGCCCCGTGCGTCCGGTGTGCTCATGCGATCGGTACCTCTTGCGTGGGTTGGCCGGTCCGTCGTTCCCGTGTCGTCATGGTGATGACGACCAGGGCGGCGGCGAACAGGCCGCTGGCGACGGTGAACGCGAGCCGGTACCCGGCCGCGTGTGCCTGAAGCGTGGCCGTGCCTTCTGCGGCCGAGCGGGCCAGGGACGCGGTGTACAGGGTGTTGAGCAGCGCGACGCCGACCGCGCCGCCGATCTGCTGGGTGGCGTTGAGCAGGGCGCTGGCCACCCCGGCGTCGGTGGGCTCGACGCCGGTCAGGGCCACCGAGGACAGCGGCACGAAGACGAAGCCGAGGCCGAGGCCCATGATCAGCATGGCGGGGAAGACTCCGAGCCAGTACCCGGACGTGGCGGTCAGGAAGGCCAGCCAGCCCATGCCCAGCGTTCCCGCCACGGCTCCTGCGACCATCAGCGGGCGCGGGCCGTACCGCGGCAGCAGCCGCGCGGCGGCGGTCGCGGTGGCGACGATGCCGATGCTGAAGGGCAGGATGGCCACGCCCGCCAGCAGCGGGCTGAGTCCGAGGTCGAGCTGCAGGTAGTAGGCCAGCAGCAGGAACATCGCGAACATGCCCGCGCTGATCAGCGCGGAGGTGGCGAGGGAGCCGCCACGTACCCGGTCGGTGACCACCCGCAAGGGGAGCAGCGGGTTCGCGCTGCGTCGTTCGACCGCGAGGAACACGCTGAGCAGTACCGCCGTGGTGACGAACAGGGCCAGAGGCCCTGGGGACAGCCACCCCGACCCTTCACCGGCAAGCGTCACTCCGTAGACCAGCGCCACCGAGCCGGCGGTGACGGTGAGCGCGCCGGGGACGTCGTAGCGGTGCGGGCCGCGGGCGCCTTCTTGGTGGGGCACGGTCGCGACCGCGGCCAGGGCCGCGGTAAGCGCGATGGGGATGTTGACGAACAGGCACCAGCGCCAGGAGACGTACTCCGTCAGCAGCCCGCCCAGGATCAGTCCGACTGCGCCGCCGCCTCCGGCCACCGCCCCGTAGACCGCGAAGGCCTTGGCCCGCTCGGTGGGCTTGACGAAGGTGACGCTGACCAGTGACAGCGCGGCCGGGGCCAGCAGCGCGGCGAAGGCCCCTTGCAGGGCGCGGGCGGCGAACAGCACCCCGGCGGTGGGTGCGAGCCCACCGGCCGCCGAGGCGACGGCGAAGCCGAGCAGCCCGACGATGAAGATCCGTTTGCGTCCGGCGAGGTCGCCGACCCGGCCGCCGAGCAGCAGCAGCCCGCCGAAGGCCAGGGTGTAGGCGGTCACGACCCAACCGCGGGAGGTGTCGGACATGCCCAGCTCGGCCTGGGCCGCGGGCAGCGCCAGGTTCACGATGGAGGTGTCCAGTACCACCATCAGCGTCGCGGCCGCGATCACCGTCAGCGCCAGCCAGCGGCGCGGGTCGGGCGCCACCGCTTCCGGTGCGGTGCCCACGTCCTGCTGCGGCTGGGTGCTCATGCCGGCACCGGGGCGCGTCGGAGCAGGGCGAGAACGGTGTCGGTGACGGTGGCGTGCTGGTCACCCGGTCCGGTGGCCTGCCGGCCGCGGTTCTCCGCGACGGCGATCTCCCACACGTCCAGGTCCAGCCCGATGCTGTCCAGGGTCTGCCGGGCGGTGGGGAACACCGAGTCCGGGTCGGCCCAGGACCACGGTGGCACCGAGGCGTGGTCGACCACCAGCAGCATCCCGCCCGGCGCCACCGCGCCCGCCGCCCGGGCGAGCACGGCAGCACGGTCCATTGCTACCGGCGACTGGAAGTACTGGGCGTTGACCAGGTCGAACGTGCCGTCGGGGAAGGTGGCCGACAGGTCGTGCCGCTCGACGTCCACGTGCTCGGACAGACCCTGGGCGGCGGCCTGGGCGGCCAGACGCTGCACAGCGGTCGTCGAGACGTCGACGCCGGTGACGACCCAGCCGCGTGAGGCCAGCCACAGCGAGTCGCCGCCCTGTCCGCACCCCAGGTCCAGCGCGCTGCCCGGCGCCAGCTCGCCGACGACGTCGACGAGCACCGCGTTCGGGCTGCCGCTGCCGGCGCGGGTCGCGGCGTGGTGCGGCTCCCAGAACGCCTCGGCGTCCTTGGCGCTGGCGGCGCGCTCGGCCGCGGCGCGGGCTGCGGGGCTGCGTGCCCCTGTCGCCGACCGGCTCACCAGCCGGGCCTCACGGTGGTCCCAGAAACCCGCAGCCGGCTCAACTGCACTGCCGCTCATCGCGCTGCCCCGACGGCGCCACGCGCGCGGTAGACGGCGACGGCGACGGCCACGTCTTCGGTGACCAGGTCCAGGTGGATCGTCGCGCCGGCGGTCGCGCCGGCCGCCGCAGCGTTGACGACCTGAGCCATCGGAGCAGCCACGTTGCCCGCCGCCCACACCCCCGCAGTCGCCGTGGCCCCGCTGGCATCGGCCGCCAGGTAGCGGCCCAGCACCGTGCCGCCCATCTCCAGGTCGCTCATCGACA
>JAABUT010002320.1_pt1 | contig 18716 bp, 18 predicted proteins | sample 5559281 | NCBI WGS metagenome assembly JAABUT01 (sample SAMN10711880, study PRJNA513359) | rock metagenome | isolation source: Antarctica rocks | place: Antarctica: Victoria Land, Ricker Hills nord | collected 2016-01-04 | reverse complement strand
CGGTGCGGTCCTCGCTGTGCATGTCGACGACGACGATCTCATCCGCCCAGGGAGCGACGGAGCGCAGGGCGTAGGGGAGGTTCGCCTCCTCGTTGAGCGTGTTAATCATGACCGAGATGCGCGGCCCGCTCTGTGACATGTCCGTCCTTTCCTCTCCCGTCACCTCGTCACGGCGGATGATGCCATGCGGGCATGGGCTAACCGTGGCGAACTATAGCACAGCCGTCGGGCGCGATTGTCGGGGCCGGGGCGATATGCTATTGTCTCCGGGCGCCGTAGGGGCGCTCATGGTATTTGGGGGAGCGGGCCGTGGGTCAGGGCGTCACGCGATGGAACTGATTAAACGTGGGCTGGCGCATCCCATCCTGCGGAATAACAGCTTCATCTTCATGGCGACCATGGTGGTGGCGCTCGCCGGCTATCTGCTGAACACGACGGCCGCCCGTCGTTTCGCGCCCGGCCAGTACAGTCAGTTCGGCATCATGATTAACCTGCTGGGCGCCCTCGCCCCGCTCTCCTCGGCGATCATCGGTGCGGTTCTGCGGCGGGCGAGCCTGAACCGGGCGATGGAGGAGCGTGAGCAAACGGACGCGGTCCAGCGCACGCTCTTCCGGCACCTCGCCTTCACCTTCCTCATCGGGATCGCGGCCATCACCGTCTCGCGCGAGCAGATCGGCCATTTCCTCCGCCTGACGACCACGACGCCGCTCTACTTCGTCTGCATCGCCGGGTTCTGGCTGGCGATGCAGGGCGTGTTGCAGGCAACGATGCAGGAGCAGGGGAGATATGGCAAACTTAGCTTCGTCTTCTTTCTGGAGGGTGTTTTTCGGGGGGTTGTCGGGGTAACGGTCATCGCGGTTGGGCTGGGGATCTCGGTCACGCTCGGCGTCTATGCCCTCTCCGCGCTCTTCGCTGCTCTCCTGATGCCGTGGCCGCAGGCGCTGTGGACGGGCAGGGGGGCGCGGCGCGCGATCATCCAGCCCCTCTATCGCGACGTCGGCGAATTGCTGGTCGCCAACCTCTGCTTCGCCGTCCTGATTAACCTCGATGTTATCCTGTGCCGTCGCTATCTCGCGCCGGTGATGGCGGATTGGTACGTCGCGCTCGCGGCGCTGGGGAAATTCTTCGTCTTCGCCACGAATTCCGTCAGCGCGGTCGCCTTCGCGGAGGTCGTCAAGACGGTGCATCGGGGCGAATCAAGCAGGCGTCCGCTCGCGATATCGCTCGGGCTGATCGTCGCGCTTGGCATCCCCTTCGTCATCTTCTGCCGTATATTCGGCCCCCTGGTGATGGCCATCGCCTTTGGTGGCATGTACCGTATCGGTGGCCATGTGCTCTGGTTGACGGCGCTGAGCGCCTTTGCGATGAGTGTGATCAATCTTGAGGTGGCGTACTTCAACGCCCGGCGCTGGCTCTGGTACTTGCCGGTATTCCTGCTGGGGAGTGTTGCGACGATCACCGCGCTGTCGCTGGCGCACCAGAGTCTGCGCTGGTACGCCGGCATCTACGCGACGGGTACAACGACGCTCGCGCTCATCCTCCTGCTCCCGCTCTTCGGCATCCTCAAGCGGGAGCAGGTGCGGGAGAATGAGACGCCGGGCGCGACCGAACTTCCCGCGCGCGAGAACCGTTTGGGCCTCCCGGGCACGGGCGTCCTCGACGGCTGAAACGACGGGTCCCACAGGCGCACGTCCGCTGGTTTCGCATCAGGCCGAAGGGGCGACCCTCCCTCCCTGTCTCCGCCCACCCTGTTCGCGCCACTCTCGAACGATGAGCAGCAGGGCGACGAGCAGTGGCAGGGCAATGGCAATCACATCCGTGCCAAAGAGGCTCACCCCCGGCGGGAGGAACCCACGGTTGTCGATGACCTCCAGCGGCGCCGCGAGCCGCGTGCAGACTGTGAGCGCGAGCGCCATCCAGCCGAGTGCACCGCGTGGGGATAGCGCCAGGAGGGCGATGGGCAGGGTGGCGTACCAGGGCCAATAAACGGGCAATGCCACGAGCAGGTAGACCGCCGCGATGCACGCGGATGCACTCAACAGGCCCCCTGCGTCGCGCACCCGCCAACTCACGAGCAGCACAAAGACGCCGAAGATGCCATCCAGCAGGCCCAACGTCAGCGGCCGTGCCGCCGCGTGGAGGGGCGAGTGCGTCAATACCAGGAAGAGTGCCCCAACGGTCGAGGCCGCGCCATGCGGCTCGCCCTGCGCGCGCAGGCCGTTGAAGGTCGCCGCCCCGGCCCAGAGCGGTCCGTAGAGCAGCGCCGCCAGCCCCAGACTGACCAGCAGGCCGAGCAGCAGGGGTGGCGCCAGGCGCGCCCGTTCTCGCCGGGTGTGCCGGGTGTGCCAGAAGAAAGCCAGCTGCGCCGGGAGCAGGATGAGGGGCACGAACTTGGCGAGCACACCCAGCGCGAGCATCGCGAGTGAGAGGGCAGGCCGCGCGCCGACCGTCAGCAGCAGGGCGGCGAGCGCGCAGAGGATCATCAGCGCGTCGTTGTGCCCCTCGGCGGCGAACTCGACGATGATCACGGGATTCCACAGGTAGATCAGGGTGCCGAGCAGTTGGTCGGCGGGCCGCACCCGGCCGAGGATAACCCAGATCAGCGCGGCGGAACCGAGGCTGGCGGCGATGACGAGGCCCTTCAGCAGGAGCGTCGCCGTCGGAACATCCCGCGTCAGCCGCAGCACGGCGGTCTCGATCTGCACCCACAGCGGCCCGTACGGCACCGTCGGCACGATGTGGTTCGGTCGCCAGCCGGACGCGATCAACTGCGCGCCGAGGGGGACCTGCGTCACGGCGGTAACGGGCTGGACGTACGGATTCCCGCCCGAATTGGCCCCCACCGTTCCGTAGGCGATGTAGGTGAAGACATCGATCGACAGGTAGGGGCGACCGAGCAGCAGGCCGAGATTGAAGAGCGCCGGGAAGAGGAGCGCGAGCGCGCGCGCCCAACCGTCGCGGAGTCTACCCCGGCGGCAGAGCGTGAGGAGCCGGACGTAGAGGATGAGGAGGGCGGCGGTGGCGCCGTAGTAGGCGGCGCACTGGACCAGCAGCCAGGACCGACTGGCGGGGTCGCCCCGCGCGGTCACCTCCGCGAAGGATTGCAGCAGGCCGTTGCGGAAGAGCGCCCGCTGCGCGAGGTAGACCACCAGGTAGAGCGCGCCACTGAGCAGACCGATGAGGAGGACGGGGGATGCCGCGCACGTGAGCCGATCATCCTGGCGCGTTGTTACGGTGCGCTGTATCACCCTACCCCACGATCGAAGATACCGACCGCGAGGCCACCCGCGCTGGGGCGCGGATACCGCCTGGTCGGAGGAGCACGCAACGCGCGTGCCGTGTGTGGCGATTCATCACAGGCTGCCCTTCATGTTCTCCCTCGGAATCGCGGGCGAAGCGATCGTTGGTTGAGGAAAGATCAGATCGTCTTCCTATCCCTGTCGGGTTACCCCGTGTGGCGCACGTACGACGCGACGCCCTCCCTGGCGAGGTCCGACTGCACCATCATCTTGACGAGCCGGGGAAAGTCCACCGTCGGCTCCCAGTGCAGCACGCGCTCCGCCTTCTCGGCGTTGCCGATCAACAGGTTGACCTCCGCCGGGCGGTAGAATTTCGCGTCCGAGCGCACGTACGCGCGCCAGTTCAGCCCGGCCTCCGCGAACGCGCGCTCCGCGAACTCCTCGACGCTGTGCGTCTCGCCCGTCGCGACGACGTAGTCGTCCGGCTCGTCCTGCTGGAGCATCGCCCACATCGCCTGCACGTAGTCCCCCGCGAAGCCCCAGTCGCGCTGGGGGTGCAGATCGCCGAGCAGGAGTTCGTGCTGCTTGCCCGCGACGATCCGCGCCAATCCGTGCGTGATCTTGCGCGTCACGAACTCCAGCCCGCGCCGGGGGCTTTCGTGATTGAACAGGATGCCGCTGCACGCATAGATGCCGTAACTCTCGCGGTGGTTAACCGTCGCGTAGTGTCCGTAGACTTTCGCGTAGCCATAGGGCGAGCGGGGCGCGAAGGGGGTCATCTCGGTCTGCGGCGTCTCGCGCACCTTGCCGAACATCTCGCTGGACGATGCCTGGTAGAAGCGGATCTTCGGGTTGCTCTGCCGGATCGCTTCGAGCATCCGCACGACGCCGAGGCCGGTGATCTCACCGTAGAGCGCCGCCTGCTTCCACGAGAGCGCGACGTAACTCATCGCGCCAAGATTGTAGACCTCGTCCGGCTGCGTGACCTCCAGCGCGGCGACGAGCGAGGATTGGTCCAGCAGGTCGCCCTCGATGAATTCGAGCGCGGGGATCATCTGCTGCACCATCTCCTGCTTCGGGTTGTGCTGCCCGCGCACCATGCCGTAGACCTTGTACCCCTTGTCAATCAGGAACTCGGCAAGATAGGTGCCGTCCTGCCCGGTGATGCCCGTAATCAGTGCCGTCTTCATGCCACTCCCACGTTTTCGCGCCATCGCTGCCAACCGGCGGTCGGAGCGGCTACGTCCCACCCCGCGCGCTGTCGGCAAGCATACCATACCGACCCACCTGGGATACCTGAGATGTACGTACAGAATACACGTATCATCGTAACCGCTTGTGGAAACCAACGCATGGGAGTAGACTGGTTGCGATCTTGCGGCGATTGCCGCGACGAAAGATGGTCCTTCCGCGCATCGATTGCGCGTCGTTCGTTGGTAGCAGTGGCGTTGGGTCGAGTGTCGTACGGGGAGGGAGACGCGATGCCGGGACCGGAATATGAGGCGCTCCTGCGCCGTCGCCGCATCTGGGGCGTGCCGCCGGATGTCGTGGAACACCTCGTCGCGACGTGCCAGCGCGAGCAGACGGACCTCCGCGCCCACGTCGCGGAACTTGAGACGCGGCTCGCGCACGTCACCGCGCAGCGCGACGAGGCGAGTCGGAATGCCGCGACCCTGGGGGAGCGCGCGGCGCGGTTGGAGCGGGAGAAGACCACGGTCGTTGACGGCCCGGAGATCATGCGCGAGGAGGCGGTGCGGTTCGTCGTTGAGGCGTACGCGGAGGTGCACGCGATCCGGGAGCAGGCCCAGCGGGCGATCACGGAGGCCGAGGCGACCTCCCGCGATGAGGTCGCGGCGATGCGTCAGGCGCTCGTGGAGGAGCGGCAGCGGCACGAGGCGGAGCTTGCGGCGCTCCGCGAGCAACGACTCAAGGCGGTCGCCGAACTCGAAGCGCTCGCCGGGAGCCTCCTGAATGTCGGGCGCGCGATCGTGCCAACGGTGTCATCGGCCCCGACCGCCCCCGCCACGCCTCTTGCCGCATCCTCAACCCCAACCACACCGGAGGAAGCGGACGCTTCCCGCATGCCCGCCGCCGATGGCGACGACGCCGGGAAAGCGCCGACCGAGGACGCGCTGCTCGCCAAGGCGCTCGACGAGTTGGAAGGCATTCTCAGCGCGAACCGCAAAGCGGGAGGATAAAGGGTGGGTGGCGTTTGCGACCCGGCTCTCAGTCCATCACGAGGGAGCGGCGGCTGATGAGCGGGAGATCGGCCATCTCGGCGAAGGCGAGCGCCTGATACGCCTCACGCAGCAGTCCGTCGTCCGTCTCGCCGTCGTCGGGGCACTGCACGAGGCCAAACCGGACTTCGAGGAGGCCCTGCACCGCCTCCTGAATGTGCCGCGCGGCGTACTCGCCCCCCTCAGCGGTCGTTTCCGGGAGGATGACAAAAAATGAATACTCCGGCTCCGTCGCGACGACATCGTTCTGTCGGAGCGTCATCGTCGCGGTGCGGAGGGTTTCGGCGTAGACCTCCTGCGCGGTCTCCAATCCGCGTCGCTCGACTTCCATCTGCCAATTGCGCGGCCTGCCGACGAGCAGCGTGAATGGTCGCCGGTAACGGACGGCGCGGTTCACTTCCTCGTGGAGCCGTTCGCGACCCGCCGGTGGGCGGAACGCGCCCGTCGCCGGGTCGATCTGCGTCAGGGCATCGATGATGCGCCGGTTGTCCATCATCCGCTTGTGGACACGGCGGAGACGCGTGCTCACCCAGATCGAGAGCAGGCCGAGCGCGAGGACAATCGCCGCGCCGACCCCGATCCAGAGGAGCGTCGTCGCCGCAGTCTTGAGCGCGTAGGCGCCCGCCGCCGCGCCCGCCGTGATGAGGGCCACGCCGACAAGCGCCACCCACTTGCGCGGGCGCCAGAAGCCGCAGAGCATGCTGAGGCCAGTCGCCGCGATCATCAGCAGGCGGACATTGCCGGTCAGCCGGATCGCCTGCGTCGCGACCCCCGCCATGGTCAGGATGAGGAGCGCGCTCACCGCCGCGTCCGAGGGGGTGAAGCGGACAGTGGCGCGCGGCACACGCCGTGGACCCTGCGCCTTGCGCTTCCCTGCTACTGCCTTTGCCATGCCGTTTCTACCTCTCAGACCTTCCGTGTGCCGCGTGCGCTAGGCCTCGTGGCTCGTGCGGAGCCGGACGCGCAGCTGGTACGGCTCTTCCTCGCGGACATCCTCAATTTCCGTCGTCAGGGTGCGGAGCGCGTCCGCGAGGTCCGCGCCGCCTTCGTACCCAATCCGCATCTCCAGCGTCCCCTGCGCGAACCGACGGACCTGGACATCGTGCACGCCGGCGAGCCGTTGCAGCGCGGCCTGGAATTGCCCGAGGTCCGAGAAGCGGACGAACGGGTAGGCGATCAGTGTGTAGGTGCCATCGGCGGTCACGCCAGCGCGCGGCGTGGCCGCTGTCGTCTCGGCCACGTCCATGGTCGGCGCGGTGGGCGGTGGTTCGGGAGCAGCGGGCGCTTCCATCTCCGGTGCGACCGACTCTCTCTGCGGCTCGACTGACTCCGCGATTGGCAAGGGTTCGGTCGGCGCTTCGGATGGCGGCATGCTCTCCACCGGCGCGGCGGCGACCCCAGCGGACGGCTCCGGGGCTGCTTCCACGAGCGGCGACGCCAGTTCGATGGCGCGACGGGGCGTGGGCGTGGACGCATCCGGCGTCGCGGCGGGCCGCACCGAAGTCTGGAGGACTTGTTCGAGCACATCGGCGGATTGCCGAAGGGCCAGTTCATCGTTCGCGAGGTCCGCCGTGACGGCGCGAATCCGGTATTCGAGCATCCCGATCCGTTCGGTCATCTCGGCATTCTGACCGGAGAGCGCGGCGTTCTCCTCCTTGAGCACGCGGATCGACTCGGTCGCGTTGTCGATGATGTTGCGCAGCCGAGCGTACAACTCGCTGCGCTGATCGCCGCCGCCCGACCGTCGGGAAAGGGGGGCGCGGTCGGCGCGCTCCAGCGATTGCTGATCGCGCGGATCGCTCACATCGTCATCATTCGGCGGGTAACTGCTGAGGTCACGCATCTCCTACTCCTCTGCTCTCCGTCGCTGTTCCCCGCATCCATCGGGGATCATCGGTATCCATCAATCGCATTTTTCCGCATAGTGTACGCGCCATGCACGGCTGCATCACCCACGGTCGCATGCACTTCCCGGTTCTCGGTCCGATCATCGCACGGTTGATGTGCACAACACGGTCAGGCATTCCACGGATTTCTGAATAGTTCGTCATGCAAGCCACCGCGCTCATCTTCTATAACGAGCGATGAAGAATAATAGTACGGCCTAGTTTTGAACTCTGGAAAGTCTGTAGAATATGCTGCCGTTTTCTTTCGCCGCGCCCGCACGTCACCGTGCGCGATGTGCGGGCGTGATACAATCGTGCATCGTCGATCTCTTCGCTCTTGCGATGTTGCTAACCGGCTGTCGCCCTCGCGGCGATAACCCCATGGAGGGACGATCCGATGCCGATGTACAACGACCCGTACGGCTGGTGGGGCGGCAAGTGGCACCCGCCGCAACCGATGTCCGTCATCCAGATTCTCACTTCCGGCAGCATGGATGCGCGCCTGCTTGCGACGTGCTGGCTCGTCATCGAGCGACGCGGCTCCGTGCTGATCGCGGCGGACCCGATGCAGGACGCGGGAAAAACGACGACGCTGACGGCGATGCTCGATTTCGTGCCCGAGGAACACTGGATCTACTTCCCGCGCGGGTGGTACGAGGCGTGGGAAGTTACCAACGATACCGGCATCGAGGCGAACGAGACGGTGATCGCCATTAACGAATGGTCCGACCACCTCGCGTCGTACATGTGGGGGCCGAACATCCGCCGCTGCTTCGACCTGATGGACGAGGGGTACACCGTGCTCACGGCGATGCATGACGACACGGTGGAGGGCGTGCTGGAGCAACTGCGGGACGATGTGGGCGTACCCGCGCACCAACTCGGCCACCTGACGCTCGTGATCATTCTCCGGCTCGTCCGCATGGGGGGCCGCATCCACCGCCGCATGGCGACGATGCACTACCTCGAACCGGACGGCGCGGGCATGCCGCAGATTCTGCCCGCCATGCGCTGGGACCCAATTGCGGACACCCACGCACACATGGATGTCGCGGATTCCCTCGGCCCGCGTCTCGGCATGATGGCGGCGGAGTGCCGCGCCGAACTCGACCGCCGCGCCGCCTTCCTCAATGGCCTCGCCGCCGAGGGCATTCAGCACGTCGGGCAGGTTCGGCAGGCGCTCGCCACCTACCGCCGTGCCGCGCTGACCGGCGAGGACCTCCCCGTCGCGATGGGCGACCCCGAACCGGACGACCGCGACGAGGTGTGGGGATAGGACTGAGGACTGAGGACTGAGGACTGAGAGGATGCCTCCCCGGCTTTTCACACTGCATCGAGGAGTATCCGATGACGATGGTACAGGTTGCGATACCGGGCGAAATGCTTGCGTTGCTGGCGCGGTCGCCGCTCGCGAACTGGCCGCGCGAAGATCAGGTGAAGGTTGCCCTGGCGATCTACCTGTTCCGTGAGGGCATCATTTCGGTTGGCCGTGCGAGCGAACTTGCGGGCGAACCACGCGCGGCATTCGAGCTCCTGCTGGGATCGATGGGTATTCCGCCCGTACGCTACGACGTAGCGGATTACGAGCGCGAGTGGCAGTCGATTGTGTGCACGTAGATGAGCGGCGATGTACGCGACGAACCACGCAACTTCAGTTGGCTCATCGAGGGACGACTGGCGGGAATGGCGTATCCAACGAACAGTGGGGCGCTCGCCGCGCTTCGGGAGGGGGGTGTGCGCGCGGTCGTCAGTCTGACGGAGGAGCCATTGCCCGCCGCGCCGCTCGCGGAATGCGGGCTGCGATCCGCACATCTCCCGTTGATCGACTTCACCGCCCCGACCGTTGAGCAGGCGGTGGCGACCGTTGCGGCGATTGATGGTTTTCTGGTGGCGGGGTTGCCCGTCGTCGTCCATTGCGCCGGGGGCCGGGGGCGCACCGGGACGATCCTCGCGTGCTACCGCGTCTGGCAGGGGATGGTCGCCGCCGCGGCGATTGCGGATGTCCGCGCGCGACGGCCCGGCTCAATTGAGACGGAGGAACAGGAAGCGTCGGTCGCGCGGTATGAAGCGCACCTTCGTCCCACGCAACACTAGCCCGGCGCTATCGCCGGTGTCGTGAAAACGGACCCACCCCCCATATACTGCGCGCCGTGCCGGGATTTGGTCGGCATTCAAGGACGTGGGGGCGCCACATCTTCCGCACGGAGAGGCCCTTTTCATGACGCACACCACGCGGGCCGAACTGCCCGCCGACGTAATACCGCAGATCGATGGCCGTCGCTGGCTCGCGCTCGCGGTCGTCGTGGCCGCGCCGTTCATGGCGATCTTCGACCAGTTCGTCGTCAACGTCGCCGTGCCGACGATGCAGCGCGACCTCCATGCCAGTTTCGCGCAGATTCAGCTCGTGATCGCGGGGTACGCGCTCGCGTACGCGGTGACGCTGATCACGGGTGGGCGGCTTGGGGATATCGCGGGGCGCAAGCGGCTCTTCATGCTCGGCATGGGCGGCTTCACGCTCGCGTCGGCGCTCTGCGGCCTCGCCCCGAATGGCGCGTTGCTCGTCGGCGCGCGCGTCGTGCAGGGGTTCGCGGCGGCGCTGATGAGTCCGCAGGTGCTGTCGATCATCCAGGTGATGTTCCCACCGAAGGAGCGGAGCGGCGCGCTCAGCGTCTACGGCGCGGTGATCGGCCTCGGCTCGCTCGCGGGGCAGGCGCTCGGTGGTCTCCTTATTCGCGCGAACCTCTTCGGGCTGGGCTGGCGCACCGTCTTTCTCGTCAACATCCCGATCGGTGTCGCCGCGCTCGTCGCCGCGGCCTTCCTGCTGGGCGAATCTCGCGCACCCGCCGCGCGGAGGCTGGACCTCGGCGGCGTGGCGATCATCACGGCGGGATTGTTCCTCCTGACCTTCCCGCTCGTCGAGGGGCGAGACGCGGGGTGGCCGCTCTGGGCGTGGCTCTGCCTGGCCGCTTCTCTCCCGATGCTCTATGGGTTCGTCCGGTTCGAGCGGTGGAAGATGGCGCGGGACGGCGCGCCGCTCGTCGCGCTCAGCCTCTTTCGCGAGCGGGCGTTCGTCGCGGGGCTGCTGGTCGCGCTGCTCTACGGGGCGGCGAACCCGGCGATGTTCTTCACGCTCGCGCTCTATCTCCAGATCGGGCTGCACTTCTCGCCGCTCGCCGCCGGGCTGACCTTCGCGCCCGCGCCGATCGGCTTCTTCATCGCCGCGACGCTCTCCACGCGGCTCGTCTCCCGGCTGGGCAGCCGCCTCATCATGCTCGGCCTCGCGATGAAGGCGGTCGCGTGGGTGGTGATCGGCGTGATCGTTCACCGCAATGGCGCGACGCTGCACGGCACGCAACTGCTCCCGTTCATGTTCGTGGAGGGGTTCGCCGCCGGGTGGACGACCGCGCCGCTGATTGGCGTGACGCTGGCGAGCATCGGCCATCGGGATGCCGGTTCCGCCTCCGGCGTGCTCATCACCTGCCAGCAGATCGCGGGCGCGATGGGCGTGGCGATCATTGGGGTCGTCTTCTTCGGCGTCCTCGCCTCCCACGCGCCCGCCGTCAGTGCAGGCCTCGTCCCTGACCTTCAGCAGCAACTGACTACCGCCACGCTCCCGACGGGCATGATTGTTCGCACCGTCGCGGACTTCCAGACCTGCGCCGACGACCACGCGCGCAGCCGCGACCCCGCCGTCGCCCCCGCGAGTTGTGCGCGCCCGACGTTGCAATCATCCGATACGGCCACGAGCGCCGCCATCACCGCCACGCTGGATCGCGCGAACGCCCGCAACTACGCCAACGCCTACGTCGTTTCCATGGCCGTCAACGTCCTCACGCTGCTGCTCGGCCTCGTCGTCGCCTTCGCCCTCCCCGCGCCGCGCCGCACCAGGGCAGGATAGGAGTGTATCTTGACAGGTACGTCTTCATACGGCGCATGACCGTACGAGTTTTGCATCGGGCAATGAACCACTGGATCGATTCATCAAAGAGCAGGTGGTGCAGGAGGCGGGTGAAGGCATCATGAGCGGGCACGGTAGCGCGGTGGATTATGCCTGCTACTCTACCTGCTCCCCACCTCTGCGCTCAACTGCGTATGTCCTAAATAAATCAGGCGGAATGGAGAAAGGCGCTATCTTCGCTCGTCGGGAGGATGAATGATGATCGCTCCGTCTGATGCCGTAGTATTCTCGCCATCGGCGATCTCGACCCACTGCGTACCGGTTGTCGTATTGCTCAGCAGATAGCTGATCCGTGCTTGCAGCCCCAGGCGGCGACCCAGATCGGCGGTACTCAACTGTGCAAGGTAGTAGCAAATATTGTCCATAGCCTCGTTGCCCGTGGCGACCCCTTCAACCGCATGATCGAAGGTCTGTATCCAGGTACTTTCACCCGCCGCTCTCAAGATGTCCAAGATTTCACGATATTCCCTTGACCATTCTCTGGGGTCCGCAGACATTATGTCCTTCCTCTCTGTCGCCAACAAACCGAAATGGTAGATTCCCACAGGTGGGGATAAACGTGCCAAAAGTTGCGGCAGCGGATCCTTGAAACGTCGGCGACGTTCGCACCGACGCGTGCACAATCAGCCCGAATGCTCGGACGTCTCGAAGCGGGCCGCGAGGCGCTTCGGCGCACTCATGCGCCATGCATTGGTGAGGAGTTCACGCAGGTCCTCGATCTCCACGTTCGTCAACCGCACCAGCACATACGGATATTTCTCGTAGTGGGGGGTGATGAAGTAGGTGTCAGGCTCAGATCGGGTGAGCGCCTCCCGATAGTCGATGTCCACCTTCACGACAAGGACGTCCCCCTCCTCCCGCAGCCGCGCGAAGAGTGTGCCGCGCACCTTGAACGCGGGCGTGCCGTACGAGGTGCTCTGCTCCGCCTCGGGCAGCGCGAGGGCCAGTTCCTGAACCGCCGCGAATGTCACCATGTGACGACGCTCCTTCCAAGCGAAGATTCTCCATTGCCGAGGCCAGTAGGTGATTTGTGAATTGCGCCCTTATCGCGTCGGCAGGATGATGGTGAAGGCGCTGCCTTTGCCGGGGGCGCTTTCGAGCGTCAGCGTGCCGCCCATCAGTTCGATGAGCCGCCGCGAGAGGGCGAGGCCGAGGCCGGTGCCGCCCTGCGAGCGGGCATACCCCGTCTCGACACGGCGGAATGGCTCGAAGATGATCGGGGCGTATTCCGGTGCGATGCCGATGCCGGTGTCCCGCACGGTGATCGCCACCCGCGCCGCCGTCACAGAACCCACGACGGCGATGCTGCCGCCTTCGGGCGTGAACTTGTGCGCGTTCGTGAGGAGATTGAGCAGCACCTGATGCAGCCGTGCGCCATCCGCGACGACGAGCGGGAGGTCGGGCGGGAGCGTGAAGGTGAGTTGTTGCCCCTTCGCGCTGATGAGTGGCGCGATGATGCGCTCGCACTGCTGGGCAATGGTGCGGACATCCACCGCCTCCCGCGCGAACTCCATCCGACCGGAGCCGACGCGCGCCATGTCCAGCAACCCATTGACCTGATCGAGCAGCAACCGGCCGCTGATGACGATGTCGTGCGCCACCTCGCGCAGTTCCTCCGGCTCCGCGATGATGCCGTCCTCGATCAACTCGCCGAAGCCGAGGATCGCGTTGAGCGGCGTGCGCAGTTCGTGCGAGAGTGAGGCGAGAAAATCGTCCTTGTGGCGGTTCGCCTCCTCCAGTTGCGCGACCTGCGCCCGCACCTGCCGCAGCAGGCGCTCCTTCGTGATCGCCAGCCCCGCCTGCTCCGCGACGAGTTCGAGCGTCGCGATTGCTTGCGCATCGAAGGGTGGCGTCTCCGCCCGCGCGCCCGCGCCGAGCACGCCAACGACCTTTCCCTCGGCGCGGATCGGGATGAACGCCTTAGTGTGATAGCCGCGCGCCACCGTCGCCGCGTGCTGCGGCGAATCGGGCGCCTCCGCGATCCGCTCGATCATCGGTGCGTGCAGTCGGCGAACGGCATCGATCATGCGGGGCGCGGCGGCGACCGTCGCGTACATGGCGATTGTGGTGTCGCGGATCGCCGTGTCCTCGTCCGGGGTGCGCGACGCATAGGCGGCGAGCGTGGCCCGCTCACCCTCGATCGTCACGACCCGCGCGTCGTCCGCCCACTGCGCCGTCAGGTCCGTCAGCGCCTGGAGGATCGCGGGGCCATCCGCAGCGGAGTTGCACGCCTGCGCCACCGCCCCGACGTACGCATTGTCGCGCTCCCGTCCTTGCAGCACCGCCTCCGTCTGCGTCTTGGCGCGCTCGGTCTCCTCATGCAGGCGGGCGTTCGCGATGGCCTGCGCCGCGAGGGGGGCGAAACTCTCCGCGATCCCCAGATCGTGCCGCGTGAAGGCGTCAATGCCACGGCGCGAGGCGATGAGCGTCCCCACCGCGCGATCCCTGACGAGCAGCGGCACGACGAGGCTGGAAAGGCCGGGCGGTGGCGCTTCGGCGCCGCGCAGGGTGCGCGCGTCGCTAACCAGGTCCGGCAGGAGCAACGACTGCCGGTGCCGGTACGCCCATCCGGTCACGCTGCCATCGAGCGGGCGGGGTTGCGTCGCCGCGAGCGGGGCCATGTCGTCGAGGGCGCGCTGGGCGACCCGCACGAGCGCGTCGGGTACAATCCCGTCGAGATACATCGACGCGATCGCGCAGGGGACGAGCGCGGTCAACCCGTCGAGAACGGCCTCAAGCGTCCGCGTCAGGTCCAGCGAGGTGCCGAGGCGTAGCATCGTCTCGCGCAGCATCGCCAATTCGTCTCGCCGCGCGACATTGGGCATCGTGCCCCACGCCCTATCAGTCTCCGGCACGGACATCGGACATGCGCCTCCTGACCAGCACAGATCATTTGGAAAACCGCAACAATGTGCGCCATGATACCCCAATTGGATGCCGAAACATAGAGCGTGAGCGAAGGATGGACGGGAGGGGACAAGGGGAAGAAGCCAGATGCCAGATGCCAGATGCCAGTAGTCAGAAGCCGGAAACCGAACCTTGGCGTTCAACATCCAGTATCTGGCGTTTGGCATCTAACTACTGGTTTCTTCCCCTCTGGGTTCTGGGTTCTGGCTTCTTCCCCTCTGCTTTCTCCCGCTCACCGTGAGATAGCCGGACAGCCGCTCGAACGTCGTTGGAGGGCGGATGCGGAGGTCGATGGCGAGCCAGAGCGCCTTGATGTGCCGGAAGCAGAGGGTGGGGACGAGCGCGGCGAGGAAGACCCCGATGCCGAGCGTCGCGAGGACGGGCAACCCGGTGTACGCGAGCGGTGCAACGAGCATTACGACGAAGCCGCCCGTCATCATGAAGTTGAGCGTCACCGCGTTGGTCCAGTATCCCGGCTCCCGCTCGAAATGGAAGCCGCACGCCGGGCACGAATCGCGCATCGTCAGCCCATCGAAAAGATGCGCCTCACCGCAGATCGGGCACCGGAGCCGCGCCGCTCTACGGAAGTACTGAGTACTGAGTTTCATGCGGGGGTTCTTCCTGTGCCATGGAGATGTCCTTCTCAATACTCAGTACTCAGTACTCAGTACTCAGTACTCGTCACTCCCTACGGTCGCATGTGCTGTAGGGTGTCCGCGAGGGTGGGGGCGTCTGCGACGGGTCGCTGGCAGACATTGCCGACGCAGGGATACGCGCGGATCGGTTCCGTCGGGTAACCGAGGGCGGCGATGCGCGCGGCGTCGTGCGCGGGGTCGAGCGGTTCGACGACATTCCACGGGTGATAGGACGCGAGCGCCACGGCGCGCATCGCCGCCACTGCCGGATCGTCCTGCGGCCCGACGATGACGACGTGCCGAGGTTGGCTGTGCGCCCGCACCCACGCGAGCGCGTAGCCCGCCGCGAAGACTCCCTGCGCCGCGTACGTCTCCCCGAACCCGGCGAGGACGCGCGCCGTGATCTGGAAATACGTCTCCTCGCCCGTTAGCCACGCGAGGCGCAGCAGGAGGTCCGCCGCCGCGCCGTTGTCCGGCAGGTTGTACACCGGCTCGCTGAGCAAGCCTTGTGCGGTCGCGTCCATTGGCCGGTCGCGGAATGCCGTTTGGGCGAGGAGGGTGCGGAGCATCCACGCGGCGATGCGCCGCGCCTCTTCCCGGTAGCGCGCGTCGCCGGTGTGCGCGTAAGCATCGATCGCGGCGTGCGCCATCCAGACCTGGTCGGGCAGCAGCCCTTTTTCGCCGCGCGTGCCGTCCGGCGCGATCATATGAAACAGGCCGCCATCCACGTCTTGCGACTCCGCGAGCAGGCGGTCGATGGTGGCGAGGGCGGTCACGCGGTACTCGTCGCGGCGCGGGTCGTCCGCGAGCGTCACGCTGGCGAGCAGGAGCGACGCGACCATCTGCGCGGACCAGCTCGTGTAGATGCGCAGGTCCACGTACGGCGCGTCCATCGCGGCGCGCCCGGCGGCGTCGCGGCGATAGTACTCCTCGTTCGCGTCCTGGCTTCCTCGGATGCCGCCGTTCGGGTCCGCGAAGGTTTCAAGGACGTATCGCGACACGTCGCGCGCCACACCGGCGTACTTCGGAGTATTGAAGACCGTCGCCGCCGTCAGGCAGACGCGCAGCAACCCGGCGTTCGACTCGCTCATCTTCTCGAAGTGCGGCGTCTGCCAGGCGCGGTCGGTGCTGTAGCGGAAGAAGCCGCCTGCGACGTTGTCGTACATCCCCCGGTCCGTCATGCCATCGAGCGTGCGTGTCGCCATCTCCCGCCAGAAGGGGTCGTGCGTCTGCCAGAACGCCGTGATGAGCAGGTCGATCGCCTCCGGGTGCGGGAACTTCGTGCTGAAGCCGAAGCCGCCGTAGCGGCTGTCGTACTGCCGCTCCATCCGCTCCAGCACGGTGTCCGCCGCATTCTGCGGGAGCGCGCCGCCGCCGGGTCCGCCGCGCTTGCTTTGTTCCTGCGCGAGCAGCGCCTGGGTCTTCTGCTCGATCTCGGCGCGGTTGATCCGGTAGTAATCGTGCAGCTCGTTCAGCACCGGCAGCATCTGCTCCGGCGGCAGGTACGTGCCGCCGTGGATGACGTGCCCGGCGGGGGTGAGAAAGGCCGTTGAAGGCCAGCCGCCCTGATTGTAGCGCTCGTTGATGTCTGGGCGCAGGTCGTTATCCACTCGCACCGGCACGTAGCGCGCGTTGATGAGTGCGGCGATCTCCGGGTGCCGTACGTCATGCGGTCCATCACATGGCACCAGTGGCACCAGACCGCGCTGATGCTCAGGAGGATCGGTTTGTCCGCCGCGCGCGCCTCGGCGAATGCCTCCGGTCCCCAGTTGCGCCATTGGACCGGGCGGATCGGTGTCGGTGTTGTCATTGTCCGGGCGCTCACTTTCCGGGAATCGGTAATCGGTTATTGGTAGGTTTTGAGGGTCGGGATGCGTTGAAAGTCACGCAAATTGCGCGTCACCAGGATGAGATCGTAGTGCAACGCGGTTGCCGCGATCAGCGTATCCGGCTGGGGGATGAGTAATCCTCGCGCCCGCAAGTCACCGCGAATCCGTGCATACCGGCGGGCAATGGAGCGGTTTACGCCGAGCACGCGCATCGCACGGCACAGCGCACGAAAACCCGCATCATGCTTCATCTGGTCACGCCCATAGTAAATTCCTTCGTATACTTCTGCAAAGGTCATGATGCTCATCGCCATTCCGCCATCATACAATTGACCAAACAGCGCAGTTGCCTCGGTACGCCCTTTGAGAAAATCAATTACCCAGTCACTGTCGCAGAGGTATGTCACAGTTTGGGCGGCGGGCGTTTGCTGTTGCGGCGGTCGGCGTAGAGGGTCGCAATGAGCGTATCGGTATCAACGTCCGCCCACGAGCCAGCGGCGGCGAAGAACGCCGCGCGATCCGCTTCGGAGCGCTTCGTCGGCTTCAATCGTCGTTTCACGGGTTCTCGCGCTGCGTGTGTGGCGGTGGTGATGGGTGTAACCATCACCACCGCCTCATCGTCGCAGCGCAGGAGGTACGGCTCTCCCGCAGTTCGCACGGTTTCGGCGAGGTCGCGCAATTCCGGCTTATTCGTGATGTCGATGCTCTTCATTGGTTTCGCCATGCTGCACCACCTCTGCGCTCTCTATCACCCGCAAGACACGAGTATAGCACCGGGCAGGGTAATCTCAGTCGGCGGCGGGGTAGACGTTCGTGGGGACTTCGGAGGGGAGGTACGGAGCGGCGACATCGATCAACATGCGGAGTGTGTCTGTCGCGTCCTCCTCAACGACGGCCGCCGCCGCGAAGGTGTGTCCGCCGCCGCCGAGCGCCGTGGCGATCACTTCCACCGGCACGTTGCCGGAGGCACGAAGGATGACGCGGGTGCGCCGGTCGGGGAACTCCAGGAGCGCCGCGCCGACTTCCGCGCCCTCGACCGTTGCGGCATGATCAGCGAAGCCGGGGGCATCCTCCACCGCGAGGCCATACCGCGCGAACTGTTCCCGCGTCACCGTCATCACCGCCAACTGGCCGTCGCAGGTGAGTTGGATGCCCTGCAACGCTTCGCCGAGCAGCCGCAGCCGCGCGACGGACGTGCTCTCATACATCTCCGCGTACAGACGGCGCTCATCCGCGCCGCGCTCCGCGAGATCCGCGACGATGCGATGCGCCTCGGCATTCGTGTTCGGGAAGCGGAACGACGCCGTGTCCGTAACGATACCGAGGTAGAGCCAGCTCGCTTCTTCCGGCGTCAGGTCGTGCGCGAGCAGGAGGATCAGGTGGTAGACGAGCACCGCTGTCGCGGTCGCCTGCGGGTCGATCACGGGCACATCGACGGTGATCGCCGTGTGCGGGTGATGGTCGAGGCAGACGACAGCGCATTGCTTCGCGGCAGATCGGGCGGCGATTGCCTCCCCCGGCGCGCCCATCCGGTCCCAGCCCGTGCTTGTGTCGAGTGCCACGGCGACATCGGCCTCCGGCAGCGCATCGTCCTTGCCGTAGACGCGGGCACGCGCGCCGTTGTCCATGTATCGGTAGCGATCCGGCACCGGCGAGCCAATGGCGACCGCCACCGGGATGCCGATGCGGTCGAGCGCGGAGGCGAGCGCCAGCGCGGAACCAAGCCCGTCCGGGTCCGGGCTGAGATGCGTGGTGATGAGGACGCGCTTCGCGCCGCGCAGGCACGCCGCCGCCCGCCGCAGCGCGGCGCGGCGCGTCATACCGACAATCGGCGCGGTGGAACGGGCGGTCATGCGAACCTTCCCTCGCGGCGGAAAGACCCAGTGCTGATCATCGTGGTACGTATCCATGCCCTGCCGCTACGCAACTGCCATGCCAGAGACGCGGGATGATGGATGGGAGTATAGCATGGCGCGTCGTCAGTGAGCAGTGAGCAGTGAGCAGTGGACATGTGCGTTGGTGGCG